>ERZ1029858.22-NODE-22-length-162068-cov-123.356687_pt1 | contig 162068 bp, 153 predicted proteins | sample MGYA00519237_ERZ1029858 | MGnify/ENA primary metagenome ERZ1029858 (study PRJEB33666, sample SAMEA4610919) | skin metagenome | biome: Human-associated habitat; feature: Malodor aspect; material: skin | place: Philippines | collected 2015-08 ...
CGCGGGCGCGCTCTGGTGCCATGCCGGCGGCCAGTGCGACGGACAGGTCGAAGTGGCGCAGTGTCTCCATGGATTCTGCGGCCATCGCCTGGATCAGTGCGTCGAACGGGTTCATGGCCACAGACACTAACCACCCCGCAACCCCACCGCCGTCACCCCCTGTGGAATTCGCGCGCCCGCCCCTGTGGATAACGGGTAATCTCCCAGTTAGAAAGGGGTGGCGAAGCGATCGTCGATAGGCATGTGCATAATTGTGCGCATGACTCGATTGTTCGGAACTGACGGTGTCCGCGGCCTGGCAAATGAGGCCCTCACCGCATCGCTCGCACTCAAGCTCGGCGCCGCTGCGGCGACGGTGCTGACGAAGGATCGCGGCTCAGAAAAACGCCGCCCGATCGCGCTGATCGGCCGCGATCCGCGCGTTTCCGGCGAGATGCTTGCAGCCGCGATGGCGGCTGGTATGGCGTCGAAGGGTGTCGACGTGCTGCGGGTCGGCGTCATCCCCACCCCGGGCTTGGCGTTTCTCACCGATGACTACGGTGCGGACATCGGCGTGATGATTTCGGCGTCCCACAACCCCATGCCCGATAACGGCATCAAGTTCTTCGCCGCGGGCGGCAAGAAGCTCCCGGACGATATCGAGGACGAAATCGAGCGCGCCATGGCCGTGCTGGAGGAAACCGGCCCGACCGGCACCGCCATCGGACGCGTGATCGAAGAGGCACCGGACGCCCAGGAGCGCTACCTCGCGCACTTGAACGAGGCGATCGGGCAGAGCCTGAGCGGCATCAAGGTTGTGGTGGATTGCGCCAATGGTGCCGCCTCCGAGGTCGCGCCGAAGGCCTACGCTGTCGCGGGCGCCGAGGTGACGGCCATCCACAACACTCCGAACGCCTACAACATCAACGATGGCTCCGGTTCCACCCACATGGACCAAATCCAGGCCGCCGTGGTCGAGCACGGCGCGGATTTGGGGCTTGCGCACGACGGCGACGCCGACCGCTGCCTGGCCGTGGACGCGCAGGGCAACATCGTCGACGGCGACCAGATCATGGCGATCCTGGCTACCGGTATGAAGGAATCCAATTCGCTGAAAGACAACACGCTGGTGGCCACTGTCATGAGTAACCTCGGTCTGAAGCTCGCCATGGAGCGCGAGGGTATCGCGGTGCGGGAGACGAAGGTGGGCGACCGGTACGTGCTCGAGGAGCTCGGCCGCGGCGACTTCTCGCTCGGCGGCGAACAGTCCGGCCACATCGTCGTGCCTGCGCAGGCGACGACTGGCGACGGTGTCCTGTCCGGCCTGATGCTCATGGAACGCATGGCGGAGACCGGCAAATCTCTCGCGGAGCTTGCCAGCGTGATGTCGGTGCTGCCGCAGACTCTGATCAACGTCCCGGTGTCCAACAAGGCGCTGATCCTCGACGACGCTTCGGTCAAGGACGCCATCGCCGAGGCCGAGGCTGAGTTGGGCGATTCCGGCCGCGTGCTGCTGCGCCCCTCGGGCACGGAGGAGCTGTTCCGCGTCATGGTGGAGGCTGCGGAGGAGGAGCAGGCGCGCAAGGTCGCCGGCCGCCTCGCGGCGGTGGTCGCGGCCGTGTAGGTTTGCTCACGGAAAAGTTTTTTGCCCCGGTGGGGAACCGCCGGGGTGTTGGGGGAGTCTAAGTAGAGGTAAGACAGTTCAACTGCGAACCTTTCGGGGGTGGGCATATGACACATGCTGGGGCGCTAGACATCGACATCGATGCTGTGCGCGAGCGTTACTCTGCAGCCATAGCGGCGTACCGCGACACTTCGTTGGATTTGGAGCGGCAGCGCCTGGACGTGGCCGCCTCCGCCTTTGGTGCGGGTTTCGAGCGCGAGGGCCAGCGGATCACTGACGCACTGGAGGCGCTGCATGAGACGTCCAAGCGATTCCTCGCGGCGCGCGGGCAGAACTGGGAGCAGGTGCTCCTGCTTAGCGACGCCACGGTGGCCGCCGATCAACTCTCCGCCGATTATCTGGGTGGCGTCCGCAGCGAGGCCGGTGGGGTGATGGGCGCATGATGACCGCGGTGAAAGACGACGTCAGGTCGCTGGTGGACGCTGTCGAATTAGCGCCGGACGTAGGTCCGGGGCAGCGCGCCGCGGTGCACGGATTGGCTGGTGAGCTGCTTGAGCAGGTTGCGCAGACGGAAGGGCTGGACCTCAGTGCTTTCCTGCGCGTCGGTGCGCGTTTGTCCGCCGGGTGCGACCGGCCGGACACACCCGCGAGGACCTGCTCGTGCGACGACAGTGCGTGGTTCGACGAGGTAGGCATCCGCGAGCGGGAGCGCCGCGACGAAGCCCGCGAGTCCGAGCATTTCGAGCGCGAGCGGGAAGTTGGCGAGAGTATCGGGCAATGCGGCGAGGCGATTACGGAGGTAGTGTCCACTGCAGAAACGGCCCTGCGTGAACTGCTCGCACCGGCTAAGCGCATGTTGGACATCGTGTTGAACTGCGGGATCAGCCAACTCGTTCAGTCCGCGGTGGACGTGGTAATTGAGGCGTTGCGCTGCGCCCGCGAGACCGCCAGCGACCGCAACTGCGTCATCCGCGAATGCTTGCGCGAGGTTGCGACGCGGGTGGACGCTGCCGCGGCTAGCCAGCCTGCTGAACCAGTGGACTTTGGGGAAAAGGGGCGCTCGCTTTGCGACGTCGCTACGCGCCCAGCCGCCACCTCCACAACCGCTGGCACTGGGCTGGGGCTCGACCTGACGCTGGAGGCGAAGCTGCGCATCGAGCCGTGCACGCTGGTCGGCACATTGGGTGCGGCCGGGGCCGGCGCGGCAATTGGGGCGCTGGAGTGCATCACTTCTGCCCAGCAGGAGTGCCCGCCGCCGGAACCGCCGGAACCTGATCCCGAACCTGAGCCAGAACCAGAACCGGAGCCTGAGCCTGGGCCGCCGCCACCACCACCGCCACCGCCGACCCCGCCGACCCCGGTCGAAAATGGCGTGATTGCGCCGCCGCCAGAGCTGTCGCAGGTGGAGGAACCCGCGCCGCCGCCGAAGAAGCTTGAGCACCTGGGAACGCAGCCGGCGCAGGTTGGCGGGGGCTCCGCCGGCGGGGGAGCAGCCGAACCGTGGGCAATGAAGAAATCAGGGGAGTGGTAGAGATGGATTTCGAAGAGTTTGTCGTCCAGTACCAGCGGCGCACCGCGAAGCGCATGGCGGACTTTGAGGCGCTCATGAAAGAGACGCAGCAAAAAATGGAGATGACGGCGAAACACCATGCCCGAGCCCGGGAGACGTTGCCGCGGCAGCCGGTGACGGTGCCGCGTGGGGATTACAGCATGCCGCGTCCGCGTCGTAGCGCCGCACAGAAAGCCCACAAGCAACAGCAGATCCAGGCAGTGCTGCGCGCGATCGGCCCGAACGGGGAGAACCCAGTCGCCTAAGAGGCGGGCGGCGTGCTCGCCGTTTAGAACAGGGAGAAGCTGGCGTTGTCGCGAGCCAGGCCAGCGGCCTCGGAGAGCTTTTCGCCGGTTAAAGACTCCACGCCGGAGCCTTCCGCCTCCGCCTCGGAGTAGGCGGAGTAGGACTTGTCACCGTCGAGCTGGTGGAGCAGATACCCCACGAGCAGGCCGCGCACGGTTTCTTGCAGGCTACGGTCGGACTTGCCCAGGCCGAGGATCCGCTTGACCATTGTGTCCTCGGAGAAGCTTTGCTGGTCGCCCTTTTTCGGCGCGCGGTACACCACCTCGCCGGCCCAGTTGTAGGCCAACTTGGCTGGGTTACCTGGGTCGAAGAGGGAATCGCCGTCCTTGCCCGGGCCGATCACCATGCCGGGGATGAAGAGATTGCGGGCGGCCTCCACCGCAGACGGTGCCACGTTTGCCGGGTACACCGCTGCGACGGCTTTGGCCTTAGTGTTGTCAACCGCTGCCAGCACTGCGGCGCCCCCGCCCATGCCGTGGCCCACAATGCCCAGCTTGCCGGGGGAGATGGAGATGTTGCCGTTGCCCAGCCGCACGCCCGCGAGGATTTGCATGGCGGTTTCCAAATCCGCGGCGAGTCCGCGGTGGTCGGGCTTGAAGCCGGTCTCGGTGTCCGGCGCCGCTACCGCGATGCCCCAGCTTGCAAGGTGGCGCAGGGTGTCCTCGTAGGCGTCGATGCCCCGCAACCAATCGTGGCCGAACGCCACACCCGGCAAGTTCTTGCCTTCGGCGGGGGTGTACACCTTGCCGGGCAACCCGGTATAGCCCAGGTCGCCCTCCATGACGCGGTGCGGGCCACGCTTGGATAGGTCGGAGAGTTTCTTCAGCTTCGCAGACACGCGGGCAATCTTACTGCAATACCGCGTGGGCTAGTGTGAGTCCGACATCGAAACCCGAAGCCGCGAGGAGGACAGATGCTCGGAGCGCTGCAGCTGGCGTTCATCGATTCGGTGAACCTGCTTCTCATCGGGGTCATCGTCGCTGTCGGTATCGGTGCGCGCCAGCACTACGCGAAAACGACGGCGCTGCTGATCGCCGGCGACTGGTGCGGGGTGGCGGGCTTGGCCTTGATCATGCTGGTTATCTTCGACGGTCTGGGGCCGGTGGTGCAGCGCTTCGTGGAAGGCCCCGTTTTCGGCGTCCTCCTCATCGCCACCGGCGCACTGACGGCGGTGCTGGCCGTGCGCGGCGGCGATAACGCGGCGCTGACGCAGAAGATCATGCGACCGCTCGCAACGCCGGGCCCGGCCACGGTGTTCACGGGTGTCGTGCTTGGTCTGATCCAGTCCGCCACGTCGATGCCGTTTTACGGCGGGTTGGCGCTGCTGTCGGCCGCGGGGATCGACGCGCAGGTTCGCTACGCCGCGATCCCCCTCTACGCCACGGTGGCGCTGTCGCTGCCCACGCTCAGCGCGCTGCTCGTCGGTTGGGTCCGTGCCAAGCCTGCAAGCGCCGCCGCACGCGGCTTCGATTGGGCGCGCGCCCATCCCACTCAGGTGACCTCGGCGGCAACCTGGGCGGTGTCTGCGCTGCTCGTCGTGCTCGGCGTGACACACATGATGTAATAGCCCCGTGCTCACATCAACTATCGACCTCGATGCCATTGCGCACAACACCCGCACGTTGCGCGCCCACACGGACGCGCAGCTGATGTGCGTGGTGAAGGCGGACGCGTACAACCACGGCGTGGAGCGCTGCGTGCCGGTGATGGAGGCCAATGGCGCCGACGCGTTCGGAGTGGCGACGTTTGCGGAGGCGCGCCGGGTGCGCGAGCTGACCAGCAAGCCGGTGCTGGCCTGGTTGTGGGACGCAGGCGAGGACATCCCGGACGGCGTCGACGTCGGCGTCCCCTCGATCGCGCACATGCGCTCGCTTATCGACGCCCCTTCGGCCCCCACCATCTACCTCAAAGTCGACACTGGGATGCACCGCTCCGGTATCGGCGAGGAGCGGTGGGCGGAGGCGTTCGCGCTCGCCGCCCAGGCGCAGCGGCAGGGCAAGTGCACCGTTGCGGGGTTGATGACGCACCTGGCGTGCGCGGATGACCCCTCCGACCCGTACACGGACGTGCAGGCCGCAGCCTTCCGCCGCGCTGTTGCGCAGGCTCGCCAGGAAGGGCTTGCCGTGGAGCGCAACCACGCGGCGAACTCGCCGGCCACCTGGACTCGCCCCGACCTGCACTTCGACATGGTGCGCCCGGGGCTGAGCCTGTATGGCTTGGAGCCGGTGGACGGCCTCGACCACGGGTTGAAACCCGCAATGACCTGGTCGGCGCCGGTGGTGGTGGTCAAGCTCATGCGCAAGGGCGAGGCCACCAGCTACGCCCGCACGTGGGTAGCGCCGGAAGATGGGTTCTGTGCGGTGGTGCCGGCCGGATACGCGGACGGGGTGCAGCGCGCCTGGCAGGGCGCGCTCGAGGTCGTCATCGGGGAGCGCGCGTACCCGCAGGTTGGGCGCGTTTCCATGGATCAGATCGTCATCTGGCTCGGCGACAACGCCGCGCACGTCGCGCCGGGCGATGAGGCGGTGCTGTTCGGTGACGCCACCGCCTTGGCAACGCGCGCCGGCACCATCAATTACGAGGTGGTGTGCGCGCCGCGCGGGCGCACCACGCGGACCTACATCGGCAAGGGGCAGTAAATGAGGAACAGTTTTCCGGCTCGGGGCGAGCGGGTGTGTGGCGGAGCCGTCGATACGCAGGCGCTTGGCGAGGAGTTGGGAGCGGCGCTTCACGCAGGAGACCTCGTCGTTCTCGAGGGCCCGCTCGGTGCGGGCAAGACCACCTTCACGCAGGGCATTGCGAAGGGGATGGGCGTCAAGGGCAGGGTGACGTCGCCGACGTTTGTGATTGCGCGCCAGCATGCGTCGTTAAGCGGTGGCCCCGCGCTCGTCCACGTCGACGCGTACCGGCTCGGCAGCGACCTCGGCGAACTCGACGCCCTCGACCTGGACACAGACCTCGAAGATGCGGTCGTGGTTGCCGAGTGGGGCGGCGGGCTGGTGGAGCAGCTCGCCGACAGCTACATCCACGTTTCGTTGGATCGCCACACACACTCGGCGACCGAGGCGCGCATTATCTCCTGGCGTGTCGTGGGCGGGATGTAGGCTTACTTTCATGCTGAAGACGACAAGCCAGTCCCGCCGCTGGATCGGGCTCGCAGCCGTGCTGTGGCTCGTGATTTTGGCCGGAATCATCTTTATCCCCCAGTCCCGCTCCGACGAGGTGGCCCAGGTGGCGCCGACCAACTCCCTGTCCCGCTCGCTGCAGCAGACCCGCCCCGGTGGCGAGGTGGTCACCGCGCAGCTGGTGGACCCGTCCCGTATCTACGATCCCGAGCGCTACCTCGGCTACACCACCCTGTGCCCGGGTGAGCCGCAGGAGCTCGTCGATGCGAAGCTGGAGGCGTTCGGCCTCAACGCCGACGACCTCGATCTGGGCGGGGACCTCGGCTACGTCCTGCTCATCCCGGCCAATGAAGGCGATCAGCCGAAGGTGGACGGTGTCGAGCTGAACAAGGTGGACATCTGCACTGTGCCGCAGTCCGAGTCCTTCCCGCTCAACACTGCGATGCCGTTCCACATGAACCAGGGCCGCTGGACCCTCGGGATGGGCCAGTAATGCTCGTGCTCGCCCTCGACACGGCGACGACGGATCTGGTCGCCGGTGTCGTGGACGGGCAGCGGGTGCTCGCACAGACGTGTGCTGCCACACGCGCCCACAACGAGCGCTTGATGCCCGAGATCACCCGGCTGATGGGGGAGGCCGGCGTGGAGTTCGCGGACCTCGAAGCGATCGTGGTCGGCTGCGGTCCCGGGCCGTTTACCGGCCTGCGCGTCGGCATGGCCACCGCGTCCGCCCTGGGCCAGGCGCTCGGTATTCCGGTGCATGGGGTGTGCACCCACGACGCGGTCGCCGCCGAATTGGCCGGTGACGCGCTAGTGGTCACCGACGCGCGTCGCCACGAAGTCTATTGGGCACGCTACGCCGGCGGCGCGCGCGTTGCGGGGCCCGATGTGTGCAAACCAGCCGACTTGTCGTCGCCTGCCGTGGACGTGGTCAGTGTCCCCGAGGCGCTTGCGGATCAGCTTGCTGTCAGCACCCCGTCGGTGACCTACCAACCCCCAACACCTGCCGGCCTGGTGGCGGCCGCCGATTTCAGCGCCCCGCCCGCCCCTGTAGTGCCGTTGTACCTGCGCCGCCCGGATGCTGTTCCTCCGAAACAGGCGCCGAAGTCTCCGGCGCTGCCATGACGGAGTTCCGCGAGCTTGCTGTGGGGGACGCCGCGGCAGCTGCGGCGCTGGAGGCCGTCCTGTTCACAGGTGACAATCCGTGGTCGGAGGCGGCGTTTCGCTCCGAGATCGCCGCGCCCCACACCTTCTACCTCGGCTCCTTCGACGGCACCGACATGGTCGGGTACGCGGGACTGGCCGTGTTGGGCCCACGCGACGACCCGGAGTTCGAGGTGCACACCATCGGTGTCGACCCAGCCCGGCAGGGACAAGGCATCGGCCGGGCACTGATGGACCAGATGATGCACACCGTGGATCTGCTCGACGGCCCCTGCTTCCTCGAGGTCCGAGCGGACAACACCGCTGCGATTGCGTTGTACGAAAGCTTCGGCTTTTTCACCGCGGGCGTACGGAAGAACTACTATCAGGCCTCCGGCATGGACGCGTACACCATGACGCGGCCGAAGATCAGCGAAAGGCGGGACCAATGATCGTTCTAGGCATCGAGTCGTCGTGCGACGAAACGGGCGTGGGCGTAGTAGACCTGCATCCTGACGGCACGATGGACATCCTGGCCGACGTCGTCGCCTCCTCGATGGAGCAGCACGCCCGCTTCGGCGGCGTCGTCCCGGAGATCGCCTCGCGCGCCCACCTCGAAGCGATGCCGCACGTGATGGAGAAGGCACTGACGGACGCCGGTATTACCAAACCAGATGCGGTGGCGGCCACCGTGGGCCCGGGTCTGGCAGGGGCGTTACTTGTGGGTGCGTCGGCCGCAAAGGCATACGCAGCTGCCTGGGGCGTGCCGTTTTACGGCGTCAACCACTTGGGCGGTCACGTCGCCGTAGCCAACCTGGACGGCGAGCCGTTGCCGCACGCGATTGCGCTGTTGGTCTCCGGCGGCCACACTCAGCTGCTGGAGGTTGAGGCGGTTGGCAAACCCATGCGTGAGCTGGGCACCACGCTTGACGACGCCGCAGGTGAGGCCTACGACAAGGTCGCCCGGCTACTGGGGCTGGGATATCCTGGTGGGCCGGTCGTGGACAAGCTCGCGGCGACCGGGGACCCGCACGCGGTGAAGTTCCCGCGCGCGCTGTCGCGTGCGGAGGATCTGCGCGGCGAGCATCGCTACAACTTTTCTTTCTCTGGCCTGAAAACCGCGGTTGCGCGCCATGTGGAGGCTGCGGAGCGCGACGGCCGGGTGATTTCGCTGGAGGATGTGTGTGCCTCGTTCCAGGAAGCTGTCTGCGACGTGCTCACCGCCAAAGCGGTCATGGCCTGTGAGGACACGGGCGCGCGCACGCTGCTGCTCGGTGGCGGCGTGGCGGCAAATAACAGGCTGCGCGAACTTGCGCAGACGCGCTGTGACGCTGCCGGGATCGAGCTGCGGGTGCCGCGGTTCAATCTCTGCACCGACAACGGTGTGATGATCGCGGCGCTGGCGGCCCAGCTGATCCACGAGGGCGGGGAGCCGTCGGGGCTCGGCGTGGGCACGGATACCGGGCTGGAGGTCGAGGTTCCGCTCGTTCACGCATAGCCAGCGAAAGGTGAGGGGTGCGGATAGATTGAGTGTCCGTAACCCTCACCGATGAAAGGAACCCCCGTGACCGAGCAGTTCAACCAGGATCAGGCAGACCGTGAGCGTTTCGGGTTCCTGGTGAATCCGGATCTTTCCTACCGCCGCATCGTGTTCGACGAGGACACCGCCCGCGAGACACTCGGCGGAGTGACCGACGAGGTTGTCGACGTGGCATTCGACCAGGAGGGCAACCGTTTCCACGCGATCTTCCGACCGGACGCGGCCGAACTGGGTGCGGAGCCGAACCCAGTTGCGTCGCTGGCCCGCAACACCGCGGAGACAGCCAACCCGGAGTTTCTCACCGACCCCACCCGTGCGATTTCTGGCCCGGTGATCTTCACCGCCCGTGACGGCGCGAGTGTGGACGAGCGCACGATTGACAAGGTGCTGCAGGCCATTCGCGCGGTGGAGAACTACCGCCAGGATAACGCCGAAGAGTTCGAGCTCTGGCGCAACGCGGTAAGGAACCGCTGACCCGGCCGAGTGGCGTGGCCCGCGGTTGTTGGCTGGCACTCTCAGGGGTAGAGTGCCAAGGCAGGTTGTGTGAAGCACAGTTGTTCACCCGCGACGACGGCTGCGCCTCTTCAGACCTGAACTGTTGAATCATTCACCAATGAAAGGTTGCTGATCATGGCAAACGTCAACATCAAGCCGCTGGAGGACAAGGTCCTCGTCCAGATCGCCGAAGCCGAGACCACGACTGCGTCCGGCCTGGTTATCCCGGATTCCGCTGCTGAGAAGCCGCAGGAAGCCGTCGTCATCGCTGTCGGCCCGGGCCGCCTGGATGACAACGGCAATCGTATCGCCGTGGACGTCAAGGAGGGCGACACCGTCGTCTTCTCCAAGTACGGCGGCACGGAGCTGAAGTACGGTGGCGAGGAGTACCTGCTGCTCTCCGCCCGTGACCTGCTGGCCGTCGTCGAGAAGTAAGCGGCAACATGGCAAAACTCATCGCATTTGATCAGGAAGCTCGTGAGGGCATCCAGCGCGGCGTGGACACGCTCGCCGACGCGGTGAAGGTCACCCTCGGCCCCCGCGGCCGCAACGTTGTGCTGTCCAAGTCCTGGGGCGGGCCGACCGTCACCAACGACGGCGTGACCATCGCACGCGACATCGACCTCGAGGACCCGTTTGAGAACCTCGGTGCGCAGCTGGTGAAGTCCGTCGCGGTCAAGACGAACGACATCGCAGGCGATGGCACCACCACCGCGACCCTGCTGGCCCAGGCGCTCGTCGCAGAGGGCCTGCGCAACGTCGCCGCTGGTGCGAACCCGATCGAGCTGAACAAGGGCATCAAGGCGGCGGCCGACAAGGTTGTCGAGGAGCTCAAGGCCCGAGCGACGGAGGTGCAGTCCTCCGCCGAGATCGCCAACGTGGCTACCGTTTCCTCGCGCGACCCGGAGATCGGCGAGATGGTCGCAGGCGCGATGGACAAGGTAGGCAAGGACGGTGTGCTCACCGTCGAAGAGTCCCAGTCCATCGACTCCTACGTGGACCTGACCGAGGGCATCTCCTTTGACAAGGGCTTCCTCTCCCCGTACTTCATGACGGACCCGGACGCCGGACAGGCCGTGCTGGAGAACGCTCGCGTGCTGCTGGTGCGCGGCAAGATTTCCTCCCTGCCGGACTTTTTGCCGCTGCTGGAGCAGGCAGCCTCCGAGTCTGTGCCGCTGTTCGTGGTGGCCGAGGACATTGAGGGCGAGGCGCTGCAGGCGCTGGTGGTCAACTCCATACGCAAGATCCTCAAGGTCGTGGCCGTGAAATCGCCGTACTTCGGTGAGCGCCGCAAGGCGTTCATGGACGACCTGGCCGTGGTCACCGCCGCGACTGTGATCGACCCGGAGGTCGGCGTCAATCTCAAGGACGCCACCCTGGAGCACCTCGGCTCCGCCCGCCGCGTGACGGTGACCAAGGACGACACCGTCATCGTCGACGGTGCCGGCACAGCCGAGGCGGTGGAGGACCGCCGTAACCAGATCCGCCGCGAGATCGAGTCCACCGACTCGACCTGGGACAAGGAGAAGGCCGAGGAGCGCCTGGCCAAACTCTCCGGTGGCGTGGCCGTGCTGCGCGTCGGTGCCGCGACGGAGACCGAGCAAAACGAGCGCAAGCTGCGCGTCGAGGATGCCATCAACGCTGCCCGAGCGGCGGCGGAGGAGGGCATCATCGCCGGCGGCGGTTCTGCACTCGTGCAGATTGCTCGAGAGCTGGAAACCTTCGCGGACGGCTTCGAGGGCGAGCAGAAGACCGGTGTGCTTGCGGTGGCCCGTGCGCTGTCCAAGCCTGCCTACTGGATCGCCGACAACGCGGGCCTCGACGGTGCCGTTGTGGTGTCCAAGGTCGCCGAGATGGGCAACGGTGAGGGCTTCAACGCCGCCACGCTCGAGTACGGCAACCTCCTAGACCAGGGCATCATCGACCCGGTGAAGGTCACTCACAATGCGGTGGTAAACGCCGCGTCTGTGGCCCGCATGGTGCTCACCACGGAAGCATCCGTGGTGACGAAGCCCGCCGAGGAGGACGACGAGCACGACGGCCACGCCCACTAGGGGCATGGCCGAAGGCGACGTCGACAAGCAAAAGCGCCCCAGCAACACCTGGGGCGCTTTTTTCGTGTGTGCCTACTTTGCAGAGGCTGCGGCGACCTTCATGCCGCCCGCCGCGCCACGCAGGACGGCAGAGCGCTCGGACTCGCTCATGCCGCCCCAAATGCCGTACGGCTCGGCGACGCGCAGGGCGTGCTCGCGGCACTGGGACAGCACGGGGCATTCGAAGCAGATGGCCTTTGCGCGGTTCTCGCGCTGGGCACGCGCCCGTCCGCGCTCCCCGTCGGGGTGGTAGAAGATCTCGGAGGCCTCCCCCCGGCATGCGCTGTGTAGCTGCCAATCCCAGAAATCGGCGTTCGGCCCGGGAAGCTGGTGCGGCAAAGACATATTCGGGAGCGCTCCTTTAGAAGTACCTCTGACGTGAAACCGCTTTCGAGTGTGGACTGCTCCGGTTAACGTTTGGTGTCGTCGCGGTTACGGCGGGTTGTCGTGGCCCGGGCGGGTGTGAAAGTAATGCCGTTTAGCTGGTTGAACGTCACGGGTTACGGGCAGGTGAATTCCTGGCAAAAGCTCGGTAGACGGAAGGAACCGGCGTGTGCGTTTATGATGAACGGGTTACGCGATACGGAGCGCGGGGACCGCAGAAAGGAGTGAGGCGTGGCCGCAAGCGACGAGGATGCCGAGCTCGCTGACCTTGTACCAGCTGCTGTCCAGGGTGACAGGCGCGCGCTGCAGCGCATCATCGCCATCATTCACCCGCGCGTGTTGCGCTACGCCAGGGCGCGCATCGGCGGCGGGCGGATGCCCACCCCCGAAGACGTGGCGCAGGAGATCTGTCTTGCAGTGGCGACGTCCATCGACCGCTACAGCGACACTGGCCGTCCATTCATGGCATTCGTGTACGGCATCGCGTTTAACAAGGTGGCGGACGCGCACCGCTCCATGGCGCGCGACAAGCTCAGCCCGGTCGAAGACGTGCCGGACACCGAGGTGGCGACAATCACGCCCGAGGACGCTGCGATGGTGTCTGCAGGCAGTAACACTGTGCGGGCGTTACTCGATTCACTCAATGAGAAGGCCCGCGACATCGTGATTCTGCGCGTGTTTGTGGGCTTATCCGCAGAAGAGACCGCGCAGGTCATGGGCAGCACCCCGGGTGCGGTGCGCGTTGCCCAGCACCGGGCGCTGGCGAAACTGCGGGGGCAACTGGAAGGAGGGCAGGCGGAGCTATGACATCGCGCAACGGGTCTTACGAACCTGGCATGGAGGAGTTCGCCGAGAGCGACGCGTTCATCGACGCGCTTTCGCTTGGCGACGATCCTTCGGGCGGCACCGACCCCCTCGCCGCAGCCCTTCTGGAGCTGAAAGCCGACATCGACCGTCCGATGCCGGAGGCACCGCAACTCGACGCACTCGATCCGGCTCCGGAGGCGGGCCGGAGCGTCACCTCCCTCGACAGCGCCCGCGCTCGCCGGAAGCGGCAAGTCAGCCCGTGGCTGGCGGGCCTGATTGGCGCCGCTGCCGCCACTGTGGTCTGCGTCGGCACCGGTTCGGTGCTGTTCGACCGTGGCGCGCCGGAAGACACCACGATGGTCGAGCTCGCGACCACGCTCGACGAGCTCGAGGTGGCCAGCAAGAGCGGCGATGAGGAAGCCACCCGCCAGCTGCTGGAGCAGGCTCGCGGGCTGGTGGCCACAATGAAGGAGCGCGAGCAGCGCCCGGGCAAGGGCGGCCAGGCCGCGACTGTGACCAAGACGGTGACGGATACCACCACCGCCGCTCACCCTGGTGTTGCCGGGGATAAGGCAACCGCTGAACAGGCGCCCGCTGCCCCTGCAGCGCCGGCGCAACAGCAGACCCAGGTGCCGCAGGACCCGGCGCAGCAGCGGGGCGCGGGTGCGTCGCAGCCCGGTCAGGCCGGTCAGGCCACGGGGCAACCCAACCAGGGGGCGCAGTCTGCGGCGAACCAGTCGGGGCAGGACTCGGCAACGGGTGCTCCGTCGCAAGGCACAGCCGCAGCCACGGAGCCGACGGTCGCGACCGGGGCCGAGCGGCAGAACCCTTCTGTGCGGGTCAATGACCCGGCGACGATGGTGCAGCCACCCGCCCAACAAGAGATGGAGCGCCAGCAGGCGGCCGTGGGTGGCGTCACAGTGCCTGCTCCTGCTCAGGGCGCAGGGAGCTCCTAGCGCCCCTCGAGGCCGTCCAGGTAGCCCATGGCGTAGTCCCAGGGCACGTACGCCTCGATATTCGGGTTGGCGCTGGGCTCGTGAACCGGGGGCAGCTCGTTGTTTAACGAGGCGATCATGTTTTGCTCCATGATCTCCCAGTCGTAGTAGTGCACCTGGTCGCAGTCTTCGCACAGGAAAGAGACGCCGAGGATACCGCGCGGCTTCAGCATGCGCTGCGCATCCCGGACGTGGGAGAGATCCTGGATCACCGCGACTCGCTCCTCGGGCGACAGCGGCTCGGCGTGCTCCTCGTCCTCGATGAAGGATGCCGGGTCGTTGGGGTCGTCCGCGAACGGATCCAGTGGCATCATGTCGTCGTAGTTCACCCGTGTAAGCCTATACGGTTGCGCAACCCAGCTGAACCGGGGCGCTGAACTGGGCGGCAAGGGTGGCACTTGCGGTGCGTTATATCATGGCGGAAAACATCCGCGCGGGAGAGGAGACGTAAAGGCGATGGCTAATGAGCGTGTGTGGACTGGTGGGGACGATCCGGACAAGGTGGCGCTGCGTGGCCTGACCTTCGACGACGTATTGCTGCTGCCCGCGGAATCCCACATCGTGCCGTCGGAGGTCAGCACGGCCTCGCAGTTCACCAGGAACATCCGTCTGGGCATGCCGATCGCGTCCGCCGCGATGGACACGGTGACTGAGTCCCGCATGGCGATCGCCATGGCCCGCCAGGGCGGCATCGGCGTGGTTCACCGCAACCTGAGTGCCCAGGATCAAGCGGAACACGTGGACATTGTGAAGCGTTCTGAATCCGGCATGGTGTCGAATCCCGTCACCGCAACCCCGGACATGACGCTGGAGGAAGTGGACGCGCTGTGCGCCCGTTTCCGTATTTCGGGCCTGCCGGTGGTGGACGAGGATGGTCGCCTCGTGGGCATCATCACCAACCGCGACATGCGCTTCGAGGCGGATTTCCAGCGCAAGGTGGCGGAAGTGATGACCCCGATGCCGCTCGTGGTGGCACCGGAGGGCGTCGATAAGCACGAAGCCCTGGCGCTGCTGTCCTCCAACAAGGTGGAAAAACTGCCGATTGTGGCCAAGGACGGCACCCTGGCCGGCCTGATCACGGTGAAAGACTTTGTGAAAAGCGAGCAGTACCCCAACGCGTCCAAGGATGCGGACGGCCGCTTACTCGTCGCCGCAGGTGTGGGCACGGGCGATGATTCCTTCGACCGTGCGGGCTTGCTGGTTGAAGCCGGCGTGGACGCGCTCGTGGTCGATTCCGCACACGCGCACAACAACCGCGTGCTGGAGATGGTCGCGCGGGTGAAGAAGGAGTTCGGCGACCGCGTCGACGTCATCGGCGGCAACCTGGCCACCCGCACCGCGGCGAAGGCGATGATCGATGCGGGCGCGGACGCCATCAAGGTTGGCATCGGCCCGGGCTCCATTTGCACCACCCGCGTTGTCGCTGGTGTGGGCGCGCCGCAGATCACCGCGATCCTCGAAGCGTCCGTGCCGGCGAAGGCAGCTGGAGTGCCGATCATTGCGGACGGCGGCATGCAGTTCTCCGGCGACGTGGCCAAGGCGCTAGCCGCCGGCGCGTCCACCGTCATGCTCGGCTCCATGCTCGCCGGAACCGCTGAGGCACCCGGTGAGATTGTTGTCGTGGGCGGCAAGCAGTACAAGCGCTACCGCGGCATGGGCTCCATGGGCGCAATGCAGGGACGCGGCTTGACGGGTGAGAAGCGCTCCTTCTCCAAGGACCGCTACTTCCAGGCTGACGTGACCAGCGAGGACAAGCTGGTGCCGGAGGGCATCGAGGGTCGCGTGCCGTTCCGTGGCGAGCTGGACTCCATCACCCACCAGATCGTTGGCGGCCTGCGCGCTGCGATGGGCTACACCGGCGCGGCCTCCATCGAGGAGCTGCAGACGAAGCAGTTCGTCCAGATCACCACCGCCGGCTTGCGCGAGTCCCACCCGCACGACATCACGCAGACCGTCGAGGCGCCAAACTACCGCCAGTAAGGGATACTCATGCGCGACTACGTGGAAATCGGTCTCGGCCGCGAGGCCCGCAGGGGGTACGACTTGGGCGATCTTTCGATCGTGCCGAAGCGCCGCACCCGTTCTTCGAAGGACGTGGACACGAGCTGGAACATCGACGCCTACACCTTCGACATTCCACTGGCTTCTCACCCGACGGACGCGCTGGCCAGCCCCGAGTTCATCATCGAAATGGGCAAGCAGGGCGGCCTCGGCGTGATCGACGCCGAGGGGCTTTGGGGCCGCCATGCGGACCTCGAGGGTGCGGTGAAGAAGGTCGTGGATTCCTGCGAGGATGCCTGGGGCATCGATTCGCAGGAGAAGTACCAGGAGTTCGTCGATTCCGGCGAGCGCTCCGTGCGCACGCTGCAGGAACTGCACACCGCCGAGCTCGACCGCGACCTGCTCTCCGAGCGCATCGCCCAAGTGCGTGACTCTGGCGTGACCGTGGCTGTGCGGGTGAGCCCGCAGAACGCACGCGAACTCGCGCCGGTGGTCATCGCCGCCGGCGCCGAGATCCTGTTCATCCAGGGCTCCATCATCTCAGCCGAGCACGTGCAGCAGGGAGGCGAGCCGCTCAACCTCAAGGAGTTTGTCGGCTCACTGGACGTCCCGGTGATCGCCGGCGGCGTGTTCGACTACTCCACGGCGACGCACCTGATGCGCTCCGGCGTCGCCGGCGTGATCGTCGGCTCCGGTCACATCAGCACTGTGGTGCGGGTGCCCACCGCCACCGCGATCGCGGACGTGGCTGCCGCGCGCCGCGACTACCTGGATGAAACCGGCGGGCGCTACGTCCACGTGCTCGCCGATACGGCTATCTACGAGTCCGGCGAGATCGCCGCGGCTATCGCTAGCGGCGCGGATGCGGTCATGCTCGGCCGCAACCTGGCGCAGGCATCCGAGGCTGCGGCGAACGGATTGTATTGGGAGGCGCAGACCGCCCACCCGCGCTTTCCGCGCGGCGACGTGAGTAAGGACGCCACGACGCGCAGGGCTGTGCCATTGGAGACAGTGCTCTTCGGACCGTCCAGCGATCCGTGGGGCGGCCTCAACGTTGTCGGAGGTCTGCGGAGGATCATGGCGAAGTGTGGTTATACTGATGTGAAAGCTTTTCAGAAAGCAGATTTGGCTATCCGCAGTTAAGAAATTGGATGAGTGCGCCTATGTCGAGCCGTGTAACCATTCTTCGCGATGCACCCGAGGGTGCCTCCCACGAAGTCGATGTCCACGACATCTTCTTCTCGGTCACAGACGCGAAGGGTGTCATGACGCATGTCAACGACATCTTCATCCGCTATGCCCAGTACAACGCCGATGAAATGATCGGCAAGCCGCACAACCTCATCCGCCACGATGAGATGCCGGGCGGCGCCTTCAAACTGATGTGGGACACCATCGAGGACGGACGCCCCTTCGCGGCCTACGTGCGCAACCGGGCGAAGAGCGGCTCCGCGTATGACGTGCTCGCCACAGTCACCCCGCTGCCAAACGGAGGCTACCTCTCCGTGCGCACCCGCCCGATGACGGACCGCTTCGAGGCCGCGGGCCAGCTGTACCAGGAAGCCAACCTGGTGGAGCACGAAGCCAAGGCCAACGGCGTCGGCCGGCGTGAGCGTGCCGTCATCGGTGCGGAGAAGATGGGCGAGCTGCTGCCGGACTACGACGCGTTTATTCGCGACGCGTTGCCTGCGGAAGTGCAGGCACTCGAGGACGCCGGCTTCACCCTTCCGGAAGGTACGGGTCCCATCTACGAGGCAGCGCGGGAGCTGTACAGCCAGCTCGATCAGTTCATGGTGACGCAAACCGCGATCAAAAATGCCGCTGAGGAGCTGCGCAAAGCCAGTGCCACCCTAGTGGAGGAGAACGCCGTCACCAACAACGTGAAGGCAGAGATGGAAAACGTCGTCACCGAGGGCGCTTCCCGCACACTGCTTCTTGCTCCACTGCAGGTGTGGGCAACGATGCGTGGCATTATCGACGAGAATGCAGCTTCTCTAGCTGAGGTCGCGGAGGATCTTTACGCCAAGACCGCCAACGCGCGTATGGCGATTGCGCTTGCGCGCCTCCACACCGCCCAGACCGCCCAGTTTTCCACGGAACAGGGCGCCCAGGATTCCATGCGCTTGCTGGTGGACGCGCTTGAGGTGGACGTCCGCGAGATGGATGACGCGGTGTTCCTGCACTCGTCGTTCCGCCGCCGCGTGGAGCTGAAGGTCAAGTCCATCTCTGAGCTGACCAAGATCCCGCTCGAGATGATCCGGCGGTGGTCGCAGAACACTAACGATTCGAGCATGGGTGAAGAGGTTGCGCCGCTGGTCGCGCAGGTCAACCACGCCATGGAAGCCGCAGACGCCTCGATTGCCCAGCTGCAGCGTTCTGCCGAGAAGCTGGCCCAGGCACCATCGACTGACGAGGTGCGCGCAGCGCTGGACCGCCTGAGCGAAGCTGTGCGGTAGCCACCTCAGCGTTTGCCGCGCGGTGGGTCACTTTTTCGGCCCGCCTGCGCGGCACTGTTGCCTTTTGGGGCGCGATAGCGTTCCGCGATTTCCCGCAGCACTGCACAGGCAGTTGGGTCTGCGGGGTGATCGACTACGATCAAGGCCTGTGAATACTCCGCAAGCTCGCCCTGTCCTTGTCCTTGATTTTGGTGCGCAGTACGCGCAGCTGATCGCCCGCCGTGTGCGCGAGGCGAACGTTTTCTCCGAGGTGGTTCCCTCCACGATCACCGCTGCAGAGGTCCGCGAGAAAGACCCGCAGGCGCTGATCCTCTCCGGCGGCCCGTCGTCGGTGTACGAGGAGGGGGCGCCCCAGTTGGACCCGGAGATTTTCGAGCTGGGGCTGCCCATCTTCGGCATCTGCTACGGCTTCCAGATCATGACCCGCGCGCTCGGCGGCGAGGTGGCCAAGACCGGTGCGCGCGAGTACGGCCGTACGCAGATGCGTATCGACGGCGGCATTCTGCACGCCGGCCTCGCTGAGGAGCACCCGGTGTGGATGTCCCACGGCGACTCGGTCACCCGCGCACCGGAGGGCTTCACCGTGACCGCGTCCACTCCGGGGGCGCCGGTTGCGGCGTTTGAAAACGTCGAGCGCAAACTCGCCGGCGTGCAGTACCACCCGGAGGTCATGCACTCCCCGCACGGCCAGGAGGTGCTCACCCGCTTCCTCACCGAGATCGCCGGGCTGGAGCAGAACTGGACCGCCTCCAACATCGCTGAACAGCTCATCGCGGGTGTGCGCGAGCAGGTCGGCGAGGGACGCGCCATCTGCGGCCTGTCCGGCGGCGTGGATTCCGCCGTGGCGGCGGCGCTCGTGCAGCGCGCCATCGGCGACCGTCTCACCTGCGTGTTCGTGGACCATGGGCTTCTGCGCCAGGGCGAGCGCGAGCAGGTGGAGACGGACTTTGTGGCCGCCACCGGTGCGAAGCTGGTCACCGTGGATGAGCGCCAGGCATTTTTGGACAAGCTGGCCGGCGTGACCGAGCCGGAGGCGAAACGCAAGGCTATCGGCGCGGAGTTCATCCGCTCCTTCGAGCGCGCAGTGGCCGGCGTGTTGGAGGGCCAGCAGGTGGACTTCCTTGTCCAGGGCACGCTGTACCCAGACGTGGTGGAGTCCGGCGGCGGCACCGGCACCGCCAACATCAAGAGCCACCACAACGTCGGCGGGCTGCCGGACGACGTGGAGTTCGAGCTGGTCGAGCCGCTGCGCCTGCTATTCAAGGACGAGGTCCGCGCCGTCGGCCGCGAGCTGGGCTTGCCCGAGGTGATTGTCAACCGTCAGCCGTTCCCGGGCCCGGGCCTGGGCATCCGCATCATCGGCGAGGTCACCGAGGAACGCCTGGAGACGCTGCGCGCCGCCGATGCCATCGCCCGTGAGGAGCTGACCAAGGCCGGCATGGACGAGCAGATCTGGCAGTGCCCGGTCGTGCTGCTGGCGGACGTGCGTTCCGTGGGTGTGCAGGGCGACGGCCGCACCTACGGCCACCCGATTGTCTTGCGCCCCGTCGCGTCCGAGGATGCGATGACCGCGGACTGGGTGCGCATCCCATATGAGACCCTCGAGGTCATCTCGACCCGCATCACCAACGAGGTGGCCGACGTCAACCGCGTGGTGTTGGATATCACCTCGAAGCCCCCGGCCACCATCGAGTGGGAGTAAGCGGCAGGATCGCGTGAGCACGGGTGGGGGCCAGCGGACTGGCGCCCCACAGTGCCACGCGATTCGTATTTAGAGCAGGCCCGCCTGGGTGAGCAGTGAACGGGCTGTCTTGTCCGTCTCCTGCAGCATCAGCGGGTCGGTGCCCGGCATGGGGGAGATGGTGGTGTCGGCCCACTGCTTACCTGTGGGGATGCCCACGATGTGCAGGCGATCGTCCAACTCCCCGTCGGGGTGGACGGTGCGGCGGGTCTCGTCATCGGTCTCGGGCGAGGCGGAGCCGTTGAACGGGCGCACGCGGCCGGCCTCGCGCAGGGAGGTAGACAGCGCGTCGGGGGAGGTGCGGATGTCGGGGTCAGGCAAGAACGCGTCTGCCAGCGCGGTCGCGGTTACTGAGCGAGTGTGGCTGGTGGCCGCATACGCGCCGTCGACGAGCTCGACTGCGGGATCGGGGCCTAAGAAGGTGACCAGGCCGGCGTCGAAAAGCGCGAGAAGCTCGCGGGTGCGGAACAGCGGCGGGCCGGAGCCGACCATCTGGCCGAACGCCATGTATTGGGAAAGCGCCGCCTCGCGGGGCCCGCGGCCGTTCTGAGTGGCGATCGAGCTGGGCTTGCGTCCCGCGGAGATGGCCCACAGGCCAGCCTTGAGCGGGGAGTCCCAGGCGCTTTCGGCCTCGGTGATGTCGTAGGCCATGCCCTCGGCGACGCGGCGGTTCAGCTCGTCCAGGTCCAGCGACTCGGTCCCGGCGAGCGGGTCCACCCAGTAGGCCATGTCGAACGGCTCGGTGCTCATCCCGTCGAGCGCTTCGGTCAGCGCGTTCGCCACAGGCAGGATGTCGTCGGGGGAGGCGGCAGCGTCGAGGTCGGCGGCGTCGATGGCCGTGAGGATGTCGTCGAGAGGCACGCCGAGCGCTTCGGGGCGCACACGGGCAAGCACGCGGTAGTACTCGGCGTAGGCGTCGCGGGCGAGCGCGGGCCACAGGTCGCGGCCGAAGGACACCGGTGCCTCGGATGCCTCGATGGCAGCGCGCAGGTGGGAAAGGTCCGCCTTCGGGGGCAGGGAATGGTACTCGGATTTGGGCAGGTAGGGGTAGCCGCGGCCGGAGGTGACCACGAAGTGCGGCTCGGCGCCGGTGGCGTCGTAGCGCAGGCCGGAGCGGGCGGAGGCGTCCTCGACGAAGCGGCCGCCGCGGTTGATGGTGGTTAGCGCCATGAGGTCGAAAAATCCCATGCCCATGCCGCGCACCAGCACGCGCTCGCCTGCCGGCAACGCCGAGACGTCCTGCTCGACCGGGTTGCCCGGCGGGATGTAGGTCAGGCCAGAACCGGCGAACGCCTGCTGGGCCGGCGTGAGGGCGGGCAGGACCCAGCCGGAGGCGATTACGGTGGCGTCGGCGTGGACCACGGAGCCGTCGGCAAGTGTGATGGCGTCCTGGGCGCCCTCGGCCGCAAGCGCGACGGCGCGTGCGTGGTGCTCCACCACCTCGACCGTGTCCGGTAGCTGCGCGAGCGCCACCTTCCACGCCCAGCGCAGGTACTCGCCGTATAGGGCGCGCGACGGGTTGGACTCTGGGCGGGTGGCGCGCAACTCATCGTCGTAGGAATCGGGGAGGGTGGCACCGAAGGCGTCGATAAGCGGATGGCTCGCCTCGCCGCGCAGCGCCTGGATCCACTCGTACATGGTGGGGCCCTCGACAACTGGGGCGCCGACGGTCGCGCCGGGCTCGGTGAAAAGGGTGACGGCGCCGGCGAGGGTGTTCATGCACAGGGTGCGGGTTTGATCCGTCTCCCAGATGCGGCCGGCGCCGAGCTGGGCGTCGTCGATGATGTGGACAGTGAGCTCACCACCGCCGCTGGCGCCCAGGTATGCCGCGATGCGCTCGGTGATTGAGATGCCGCGTGGTCCTGCTCCGACGATGGCGATCGATGCTGCCAAGGTGAAATACCTCCACGATTTCTGTGAAATAAAGGTCGTATGTAGACTGCCTAGTCTATTCCTAAAGAACCGGATTGTCTAACAGTGGTAATGTGCACTGCGCAACCGAAGAAAGAGGACGATAACGTGCCTAAAACAAAGGTAGCCGCGACGCTGGCGCTCGGCGCGGTAGCCGGGCTGCTCGCCGGGTGCGCAGCCGGCGCAGACGGGGCAGACGGGGACGTGCTGACGTACCTGGAATCCAACTGGTTCAACAGCCTCTACCCGCCGGCCGCCGGGTTCTACCCCAACGGCGGCGTGGTCAACCAGATCACGGACCGGCTGCTGTACCAGGACCCGGAGACGCTTGAGCTTGAGCCCTGGATCGCTACGGACCTGCCGGAGATCAACGAGGACGCCACGGTGTTCACCTTCGACATCCGCACCGACGTGACGTACTCCGACGGCACGCCCATGACTGCGCAGAACATCGTGGACAACTTCGACCTGTACGGCTTGGGTGACAAGGACCGCCTGCTCAACGTCTCCGAGCAGATCTCCAACTATGAGCGCGGCGAGGTGGTGGACGAGGACACGGTGCGCTTCCACTTCTCCGCACCTTCGCCGGGCTTTGCGCAGGCGACGTCGACGTACAACGCGGGCCTGTTGGCGGATTCGTCGCTGAAGCTGCGCAATGAGGATTTCGGCCCGGGCGGCGCGACAAACGTGATCGGCTCCGGCCCGTTCGTGGTGGACAGCGAGACGCTCGGCACCGACCTGGTGCTGAAAGCCCGCGAGGACTACGACTGGGCGCCGCCGTCGCTCGAGCACCAGGGGCGTGCGCGACTCGATGGCATCCACTACACGCTCGCGGCGGAGGAAGCAGTGCGATCCGGGGCGCTGTTGTCCGGCCAGGCGGACGCCGCGCGCAGCATCTCCCCGCCGGTGGAGCGCCACCTCAAAGACCAGGGCGTGCAGGTGGTCGCCGCCACCGCCAACGGCATGAACAACCAGCTAGCGCTGCGCTTTGACCACCCACTGTTGCAAGACATCCGGGTGCGTCAGGCAATCATTCACGGGGTGAACCGCGAGGAGATCATCCGAATTTTGCTGTCGGATTCCTACCCGCTGGCCACCTCGTCCATGACATCCCAGGCGCTTGGTTACGCCGAGCAGCCCGGCGCCTACACCTTCGACCCGGATCTCTCGCGCGAGCTTCTCGACGACGCCGGCTGGACCCCCGGCCCGGACGGCATCCGCGTCAAGGACGGCCAGCGCCTGAGCCTGTGGGTCAACCACGCCCTGCCGCAGCCGCGCTCCAAGGAGATCGTCACCATGATCCAGTCCGACCTGCGCGAGCTGGGCATCGAGCTGAACATGGTCGCCGGCGACCGAGCCACCCAAAACGCGGCGCAAAAGGACATCAACCGGGTGCAGCTCATGCACACCATGGTGGGGCGCGCGGACTACGACGTGATCGAGTCCTTCCTTTCCGTGGACCGCCGCGACACGCTGCTGAACAACGCTGGCGACGGCGAGCCGATCGATGCCGAGCTGCAAGCGCTGCTGGACAAGGTGGTCTCCACCCCGGACGACGCCGGCCGCGCCGCCGCCTCGAAGGCGGTGCAGGACCACCTGACGGAAAACGCCTACACGCTGCCGCTGTTCGAAGAGCCCCAGGTCTACGCCTTAGCGCCGCACGTGAAGGGGTTTGCCACCGAGGCGGTGGCGCGCCCGAGCTTCTACTCGGTGTACTTCGACCGCGAGGAGGACAACTAAATGGGTAGATACGTGTTAAAGCGCATCGGCCAGGCGCTCATCGTGCTGCTTTTGGCCTACACCCTGGCGTTCTTCCTGCTGTCCGCGCTGCCTTCCGACGGTGTGGCCGCCCGCTACGCGGACCCAGCGCTCGGCCTGTCCCAGGCGGAGATCGACCAGATCCGCGAGCAGATGGGCGTGGACAAGCCCCTGCTGGAGCAGTACTTTTCCACCCTCGCGGGACTGTTCACCGGCGATTTGGGCTACTCGGTGGCCTCCGGCACGCCGGTGGCCGACCTGATCACCGACGCCGCGCCGCACACGTTCGCGCTGGCCGCGACTTCCATTGGCCTGGCCATCGTGGTGGCACTCGCCACGGCGTACGTGGCCACCTTGCCCGGGAGCGGCCCGCTGCGCCGGGCGGTGCGCTCCTTGCCGTCGTTCATGGTCTCGCTGCCGGGGTTCTGGATCGCCATCTTGCTGCTGCAGTTCTTTTCCTTCCGCCTGGGCTGGGTCAACGTGGTGGACCCGTCCCCGCTGGAGGGGCTCATCCTGCCTACGCTGACGCTGGCCGTGCCGATGGCGGCGCCGCTGATGCAGGTGCTCATACGCTCCATCGACGAGGTGCGCGACCAGCCGTTCGTGCAGGTCGTTCGCGCCCGCGGTGCCAGCGAGGCCCGCATTTTCTGGCGCGACGTGCTGCGCAACTCCCTGCTGCCGACGATCACCATGGCCGGGCTGCTGTTCGGCGAGCTGGTCGGCGGCGCCGTGGTCACCGAGACCGTCTTCGGCCGCGCCGGGCTGGGGTCGCTGACTGTCAACGCGGTGTCCAGCCGCGATATGCCGGTGCTGCTCGGCGTGGTGCTCATCGCCGCCACCGCGTACGTGGTGATCAACCTCATCGTGGATCTGCTGTACCCGGTGCTGGACGTGCGGCTGCGCGAAGCGCCCGCCAAGACTGCCGTAAAGGAGAACGCCCGATGACAACGACGAACCTTGCGGCGGCCCCCAACACCGCCGCCCAGAGCGCGAAGAAGCCGCGCAAGCACCGCCGGTGGACCTCGCCGGCGACGATCCTCTCGCTCATCGTGCTGGCCGTCGCCGCGCTGTGGGCACTCGCCCCCGGGATCTTCGCACCAGAAGACCCGTACAAGGGCGTGGACGTTGCCCTGCTCGCGCCGAGCGGAGAGCACATCTTCGGCACCGACGCCGTGGGCCGCGACCTGCTGTCCCGCGTCATCTTCGGCGCACGGCAGTCGCTGCTCGGTGCGCTCATCGCGGTGGCCGTCGGCCTCGTGCTGGGCACGCTGATCGGGCTTATCGCCGGCACGCAGCGCGGCTGGGTGGAAACTGTGCTGATGCGGCTTGTGGATGTCCTTCTGGCCATCCCCGGCATCCTGCTTTCCCTCTCCATCATCATCGTCACCGGCTTCGGTTCCCTGCAGGCGGCGTTTGCCGTGGGCATGACCTCCGTGGCCACGTTCGCGCGCCTGGCGCGCTCGCAGGTGATCCAGATCGCGGGCGCGGACTTCGTCGAGGCCGCCTACGGCTCCGGCGCCACCCAAACCCAGGTGCTCGTGCGCCACGTGCTGCCAAACTCGCTCACCCCGGTGTTGGCGCTGGCGGCCCTGCAGTTCGGCACCGCCATCTTGCAGCTGTCCATCCTGGGCTTCCTGGGATACGGCGCACCGCCGCCGATCTCGGAGTGGGGCCTACTCATCGCGGAAGGGCGCGACTTCATGGCCACCGCGTGGTGGTTGATCCTCCTTCCCGGTTTGGCCATTGTGGCCACCGTAATGTCTGCCAACCACCTGTCCCAGGTCATCCAGCAGGAAGGTGATGTGAAGTGAGTACGCCCCTACTCGAAGTCGACGGCCTCACCGTCGCGTACGGCGATGCCGAGCCGGTGGTGCGCGACATCTCGTTTGCCGTGGACGCGGGCAAGATGACCGCGATCGTGGGCGAGTCCGGTTCCGGCAAGACCACCTCCGCCATGGCAGCACTGGATCTGCTGGGACCCTCCGGCAACGTGCTGGACGGCAGCATCCGCTTCAAAGGCCAGGAGCTTTCCAATCTGACCAACGCCGAGTGGCGGAAGCTGCGCGGGCGCAAAATCGGGCTGGTGCCCCAGGACCCGAACAACTCGCTCAATCCGTTGAAGACCATTGGCGCGTCCGTGGAAGACGGGTTGGAGATTCACGGGGTGGGGGATGGTGCGAAGCGGCGTCGTCAAGCAATCGCCCTGCTGGAGCGCGTGGGCATCGGCGACCCCGAGCGCCGCTACCACCAGTACCCGCACGAGCTGTCCGGCGGCATGAAGCAGCGCGTGCTGATTGCGGCGGCGGTGGCGCTCGAGCCCGAGGTGCTCATTGCGGACGAGCCCACCTCCGCGCTGGATGTGACGGTGCAAAAGACCATCCTGGATCTGCTGGATGAGATGCGCGCGGAGCTCGGCCTGGGCATCATCTTCATTACCCACGACCTGGCCGTTGCGGGCGACCGGGCGGACGACGTGGTGATCATGGAGCGCGGCCGCGTGGTCGAGCACGGGCCGGTGAGCCAGGTGCTGACTAACCCCACCCAGGACTACTCGAGGCGACTGCTGGCGAACGTCCCCTCGCTCGCGGTCGCCGATGCCTATCGACGTCCTCCGGTAGCCCCCGAGCCCCTCCTTTCCGTCAGCGGGCTGACCATGCGCTACGGCGACTTCACCGCCGTGGAGGACATCTCGTTCGACGTCGCGCGCGGTTCCACCCACGCCCTGGTCGGCGGTTCCGGCTCCGGCAAGACCACCACCGGGCGCGCGATCGCGATGTTCAACCGGCCCACGGCCGGGCGCATCACCCTGGACGGCACCGAGCTGACTGGGCTTTCCCCGAAGCAGCAGCGGGGCATGCGTGGGCGGGTGCAGATGGTGTACCAAAACCCGTACTCCTCGCTGGACCCGAAGATGCGCGTCGGCGACATTGTGGCGGAACCGCTGCGCAACCTCGCCGGCGCGTCGAAACGGAAGGCGCTGCAACGCGCGGACGAGTTTTTGGACCGCGTGGCGCTGGACCCAGCGCAGTTTGCCAACCGCACGCCGGCGCAGCTGTCCGGCGGGCAGCGCCAGCGCGTGGCCATCGCGCGCGCCCTGATCGTGAAGCCGGAGCTGGTGGTGCTGGACGAGGCCGTCTCCGCACTCGATGTGACCGTGCAGGCGCAGATCCTCGAGCTTTTGGAGGACCTGCAGCGCGAGCTCGGCCTGACCTACGTGTTCATCTCCCACGACCTGGCGGTGGTGCGCCAGATTTCGGATACGGTGAGCGTGTTCAGCCGTGGCCGGCAGGTGGAATACGGCACGACCGACGAGGTGTTTACTCACCCGCGCCACGACGTCACCCGTGAGCTCATCAACGCCATCCCCGGCACCGTGTTCCGGGCCCGACAGTTAGGAGAGTTTGTTGTCTAACCGCACCGACATCATTGACGCCCTGGCCGACACTCCGGCGGAGCTCGCCGAGCTGCGCCGCCGCAGGCCGGAGGCGGTGGACAACGCCCAGCGCAGCTTCGAGGCGCTGTTCGAGCCGACCGACGCAACGCTGATCCAGGCGCTGCCAGTGGCCACCCGCTACGCCGTCGCCGCCTTCATCGCCGGCGTCTCCGGCGCACAGCGCGCCGCGGCGTTCTACACCGACTTGCTCGCCGACGAGGACGACACGCTCGTTGCCGTGGTCGAAGACGCGGTGGGCAAAGGCGTGTCCGCCGGCCCCTACGCGGGCGGGGACTTCGTGGCCTTCGGCGAGGGCCCGCTCGCCGCGGCGTTCGACTTTGCGCACCTGCTCACCTTCCCCCCGAAGGACGCCTCGCCCGCGGCGATCGGGCACCTGCAGGAGGCGGGCTACAACGAAAACGCGATTGTCTCCCTCGGCCAGCTCATCGCCTTTGCGGCGTTCCAGCTGCGCGTCGTGCACGGCGTGCGGGTGCTGGCTGGTGGTGGGGCGCCGGAGGGCGTCGAGAGGCGAGCTGGCGTCGCGGACCCGGGCTGGGTGCCTGCGGCTGCCACGCTGCAGCCCGAGGTGGTGGCGCCCGGGAAGTTTGTGGCGCACCCGCTGGGCTGGAAGCCGTGGGTGGCGCCGCTGGAAAAGGGCGAGCTGACCGACGCGCACATCGACGCCCTGATCAAGCCCGAGCGCGCCGACATGGAGTACTTCCGCCTGCTCGCGCGCGACCCGCAGGCGTTGAAAGCCCGCACGCTGACGGACCTGGACATCTTCTACAACACCGAAGGCGGGCTGGGCCGCGCCGAGCGCGAACTCGCCGCCACCGTGGCCTCGCGCCTGAACGGCTGCGAGTACTGCGCCTCGGTGCACCAGGGCCGTTCGAAGGAGGAGGGCGGCGACGCGGAGGCCATTGACAGGCTTCTCGACGAAGGCGTGACCGCGGACCTCGCCTCGGAAGCGTGGAACGCCATCCGCGACGCCGCGGTGTCGCTGACCCGCACCCCGTTCGAGTTCGGTACGCCACACGTGGACGCGCTGCGGGCCGTTGGGTTGGACGATCTAGCGGTGCTGGATGTGATCAACGCGTCCGCGTTTTTCAACTGGGCGAACCGGTTGATGCTCACTCTGGGCGAGCCGGACGTGCCGAAGCGCTACCGCTAAGCGGGCGGTCTGTGGCGCGGCCCGGCCAGTTCGGTCCTGCCGCTAGCCGCGCCAGACCAGGTCGTTGCCGTTCGGGTCCGCCGGCGGCTCGGGGTTGCTCGCGTAGGTGAAGAACCAGACGAAGAAGAAGGCGACGAAGCTGATAAGCGCGCCGCGCACGTCCGCCGCCTGACTCAGTGCGGGCAGGAACACGATCAGGCCGATGAGCAGCCACCAGCCGGGCTTGCGTTCTTCGATCTCGCGCGGGCTGAGCTGCTCTTTCGGTGTGACAATCGCCTTGGCAGGCGTGATGTTCAGCCCCACGCGCGGCATGAACATCCAGCACAAAAGGTAGGCGAAGATTCCGCCGCCGAACGCGAGCCCGAGGATGACAAACGCGATACGCACAGCCACCGGATCAACCTTGTAGCGCTGGCCGAAGCCGGTGCAGACACCGGCGATCACGGCGCGTCCGCCCGCGTCTTTCGGGATGCGGCGCGGGCGCGTGTCCCACATGTGCTTGAGCGACGTCGAAGATCCTTGAGTCATGCGCGCCATTATCCGCACATTCGGCGCTTGGCGCAGCCGGGGCAGCTCGATAGCTACTCGAAAGCTACTCGAAACCGAATGTTTCTAGGTTGAGCTGCGAAAACACATCTACTCGAAAGCCTTTCGAGTAGAATTCGCTACTGTTGGTTTTTAAGATCCGGTCTTCCGGCAGACGAGCGGGAGTGTTGTGCTCACGCTGAAGGCGGTTCAACGGTTGGACCCGGGGACGGTGGACTCTCTTCCGCCCCACGCTGCCAATGTTCTTTCTGTGCTTCAGGCGAGCGGGCGACCGATGTCCACTGGTGAGGTCGCCGACGCGCTAGGAATTTCTAACCCTCCCGCGCGTCGCGCGTTGAAAGCTTTGCGGGAGGAGGGGCTTATTCAGTGGCGGGGCAATGGTCCACGAGATCCCCGGGCTGTGTGGTTGTTGGAGGGCCCGTTACGGTAGCTTGCAAGCTACTCGAAAGCTACTCGAAACCGAATGTTTCTAGGTTGAGCTGCGGAAACACGTCTACTCGAAAGCCTTTCGAGTAGAACCTTTCTAGTAGCACTACGCGTACGCGAGGCGCCGGGAGCCGTCCACGTGCGGGTACAGCACCCAAGCCGCCGCGGCCGCCAGCACGCCCGCAACCCACGCGCCCACCGCGGGCCAGTGGGCCAGCGGGGCGAGCATGAACGCCAGCCACCACAGCATGAGCGGCAGCATCATGCCTATCGACGGCACCCGCGCCACGTTCTTCTCCTCCGCGAACGCCCGGAGCTGTTTGCGGTAGGGGTGCAGCAGTGTGACGCCGACGGCGGCGGCGACGCACAGGATCGCCACGACCACCTTGATGCGCAGCGGAACCTGCGACACCATCACGCCGACGGACCCGCCCACGCCGAGTGAGCCCAGCGCTCGAACAACGGGCGGGGTGGGGATCGGGGTGACGCGGCTTCGGGCCTCTGCTGCGCTGATCGGGATCATGGCGGGGGACGTTACCAGGGCGCAGGGCGTTGAGGCAGGATGCTTACTCGTTCCTGCTTACTTCTCAAGTAGTGCGTGGGGTGGTTTTGCCTTCCACTTGAGGGATAAGCGTCCTCGAGTAAGCACCCTTCGTGCGTAAGTATGTTCGACCAGGAACGTTGCCCGTGTCGGCCCTGGGGTGCATACTATCTGGCGTGACTGGAACACCTATTCGATCTGCGTCGGCAGCGGCGGCGGACCTGGCGGTTGTGGATGAACCGCCAGCTCAGCAGTCGCGCGCCGACCAGATCGCCGAGCTGCGCGCCCGCATGGCGGCTCTCGGCGGGGAGGTTCCGCAACCGGTCGTCGAGGATGCGGAGACCCTCACTGTAGCGGGCGGGCTTTCGCTCGTGCTGCCGAACGGCGGGCTCCCGCGGCGGTCCGTCACGCACGTCAGCGACACCCCGGCGCTGATCGTGGAGATGATCGGCCAGGTGGTGCAGGCCGGCGGGCGCGCGGGCGTGGTGGGGTGGCCGGAGTTGTCGTACGCCGGCATCGGTACAGATGGTGACACAGACGCACTGGAGCGGGTGGTGGCGGTGCCGGACGCGGGACTCGACGATCTTAGCGTGGCGGGCGTGCTCGCCGAGGGCCTCGACCTGGTTGTCCTGCGCACCCGCAGCCCGTTCCAGCTCACCCCGGTGCGCGCACGCCCCCTGCTCGCCCGGATCCGTAAAGGCCAGGCCGCGCTGGTGTGCGTGAACGTTCAAGTGCCCTCGCCGGCGCTGACCGTCACGGGCCGGTTGGCGCACTTCCACGGCATCGGCCGGGGCGCCGGGCGCATCACCGGCATCGACTTCGACGTCCGCGCGGAGACGAAAGGGTACCGGCCTGCCAGCGCGAGGGTGACGCTTGGCGCTGGGGGTGCCGGAGGCGTCGAGAAGCGAAGGCTTAGGGCCGTCACATGAGGGCCGCGGCACTGTGGTTCCCGGACTGGCCGGTGCAGGCGGCGCGGCTGGAATCGGGCGACGAGCTGCGCGAGCCGATCGCGATCGCGGCGCAGCACCGGGTGAAGGTGTGCTCGCACGCCGCGCGCCAGTTGGGCATCCGCCGCGGGATGCGGGTGCGTAACGCGCAGGCGGCCGCGCCCGAGCTGACGGTGATAGACGACAACCCGGACCGCGACGGGCGCATGTTCGCCTCGCTCGCAGCCAGCTTCGACGAGGTCGCCGCCAGCGTGGAGGTAGTTCGCCCCGGGCTCGTGGTGGTGGACGTGGAGGCCGCCGGCCGCTTCCACGGCAGTGAGGACAAAGCGCTCGAGATGCTTATCGACGCAGCTTCGCGCCGCGGCATCGACACCCAGGTAGGTGCCGCCGACGAGATCGCCACCGCGCTGATCGCCGCGCGCGCCTCCCAGGTGGTCCCGCCGGGCGGGTCGGCGGCGTTTTTGGCCGCGCAGCCGCTGGGCGTGCTGGTGGCGGAAGAAGCGCTTGCCGCGGACGTAGATACTGTCAGGTCGTTGGGGCAGCTGGGCGTCTCTACGCTCGGTGAGTTGGCGAAACTGCCGCCGAGCGCGGTGACCACCCGCTTCGGGGCGAAGGGGATGCGCATTCACCGCATTGCGTCCGCTGCGCCGGACCGCCGCGTCGCGCCCGAGCTGCCGGTGGAGGACCTGGCGGTGGCGATCACGCCCGAAGACCCCATCGAGCGCGTGGACGCCGCTGCGTTTGCCGCCCGCGCCCTGGCCGCCAGCCTGCACGAGCGGCTCAAGGAGACTGGCCGCAACTGCCTGCGCCTGAAAGTGGTGGCAGAACTCGGCGACGGCACCCGAGTCGAGCGCGTCTGGCGCACCCGCGAGGCGCTCACCGAGGCGGCCACTGCGGACCGGGTGCGCTGGCAGCTCGACGGCTGGCTGACCTCCCTTCGCTCCGCTCAGGGAGGGCGGGACGGGCAGGGAGGGCAGGGAGGGCAGGGAGGCGCCATCACCAGTCTCATCCTCGAGCCGCTGGAATTCGCCGCGCCGGAGCCGGTCGGCGAGCTGTGGGCCGACGGCGCGTCCACGGACACCGCGCGGCGCGTGGTGGAGCGCGTGCAATCCCAGCTCGGCATCGACGCGGTGCTCCAACCGCGCCTCGTCGGCGGGCGGGGAGTGGCTGAGCGTGTGCAGATGGTGCCGTTTGGAGAGGAGCCGGAGGACGTCGATAGGCAATCGTGGCCCGGGGCGATCCCCGCACCCCTGCCCGCGCGCCTCGGCGGTGGCATCGACCACCCCGCCTCGCGCATCATGCTTATCGACGCCTCCGGTGCCCCCGTCATCGTCACCGCCGAAGCGCTGCTGAACGCCGAACCGTACGGGCTGGCCTGGGGTGAAAAACGGTACCTGGTCACCGGGTGGGCCGGCCCCTGGCCCGTGGACGCGGACTGGTGGACGCAAACCGAACTGCCCGCGGGCAGGGTGGCGCGCATGCAGGTCATCGGACGCGAGGGCGGGCAGGGGGGAGCCGCCACCGGGTGGCTGCTGGTGTGGAGCAGGCGCAGCTGGCGAGTGGAGGCGGTGTACTGACTACTTCTGCACGATATCCACGACAACGCGCGTGGGATCCTTGAGCACCTGCACGGAGTAGGGCAGCTCCGAACGCAGGCCCACCACGATCTGGCTGCGGCCCTCGTAGGTGCCGGCGCTGATCACGTCGATGACGTTGCCGGTATCACCCGCCATGGTGACCGGGACGGTGTTGTCCTTGCCCAACTCGAAGGGGTACACGGTGCCGTCGACGTTGATGTTGAGGAACGAGTTGCCCGCCACCTGCAGCGGCTGGCCCACGGTCTCCTGCATGGGAGTGGATGTGTAATCCACGAACCAGCCGGGCTCGCCATCGCCTTCCAAGTCGACCACTACCCGGTCGAAACCCTCGTGGGCTCCCACGCGCACCCCGACTACGGCCAGCTGCGCCGGCTCCGACGGGCGCTGCGTCTTCGGGGCCGGGTCCGCGGTGCCGAGTGGCTGCACCTTCGTGGAGGGTGACGCTAGGCTGCCCGACAGCGTTTCTCCGGGCCCGCTGCTGGGGATGCCGCAGGCGCCGCACGCGACTGCCGCCGCCATGCACGCGCCCGCGAACGCCGCGCGGGGGGAACCGGATTTTTTCAGCATTCCGCCACCGTAGCCAGCGGTGCGGAGAGATCAAAAAGAATCTGGCCCAAAAAGAAAATGGTTACATAACCGTTATATCTTGGAGCGTTGTCCAAGAGGGAAATTACAGGTTAGGGCACACTTAGCTATGGTGGTGCCATGCGAGAACTGCCCTGCTCCGATGTCGAGGTCGAGCCGTTGCCGGGAACCGCAAAGCCCGGCTCCGTGTACGTGCTTTTCGAGTGGCCGGAGGCCTGGCCCCGCGACGTCATGGGCGACGCCGCGCTCGGTGGGGAACTCACCGACCAGCTCGCGCCGATGCTCGATGAGCACGACGCCACGCTGCTGCTGATCCGCCACCCAACTCGCGAGGGACGCAACATCAGCGACCACCACCTCTACCTCGTCTTCGCGGACGAAGGCGTCACAGAGGTCATGCACGTGGACGGCCCAGAGGCCCTCCTGGATCTGGACCTGTCGGGGCCGGGCCGCAACGGGGCCGTTAAGCGCGATCGCCCCTTGCTGCTCATCTGCACCCACGCCAAGCGCGACAAGTGCTGCGCGGTGAAGGGGCGCCCGCTGGTCAACGCCCTGCACGAGCGCCACCCGTTCGGACCAGGCAACGACATTGTGTGGGAAACCTCCCACATCAAGGGCCACCGGTTTGCGCCGACCATGCTACTTATGCCGTGGGCCTACAGCTTCGGACGCATGAACGTGGAAGCCACTGAGGCCATGCTCACCGCCGCGGGGGATGGGCTTTACTTCGTGCCCGGCAATCGCGGGCGCGGCACTCTGGCCCCGATTGAGCAGGTGGCGGAACTTGCCGTGGCCGTCGAGGTGCCAGGAGCGCACTACGGGCAGTTCGCTGTCGCTGCGGGCTCGAGCGACAGCGTGGTCGTGACCGATACCGGCTCCGGTGAGGTGTTCGAGGTGGAGTTGGAGCAGCGCACCGTCTTTGGGGTGGTGGACTCGTGCGGGAAGGCGCCCAAGGAAGGCGAGGCCTGGGTTGCGGTATCCGTCACGTCTGCGGGTCCGGGGGCATAAGTACTACCGCGGTGTTGGAGGTCCCGTCCGCGGCGGTCTCCCCGCAGATCCGGCGGCGCCGTCGCGGGCGGTATAGCGGCGAATCCCGCCTGCTATACCGCGTCGCCGCAATTGGAAACGGTTATCAATTTCACCTGGGAAAACGCTGGCGGCGTGACAGGGTGGTATAGCAGCGCCCGCCCGGTCGCTATACCGCCCTGTGCGAGGGGCTACAGGTACTCGCGCAAGACCTCCGACACGGAGCCGATGACGTGGTCCGTGGCTCCCCGCACCTCGTCCGGGGAGTGGTGAAAGCTGTGGGACACGTCCGCGATGGCGTGCATGGGCAGGTCGTTCCAGGAATCGCCGAATGTGTAGAGCTGGATGGACTGGCGGGGGATGCGGAGCTCGTCGAGAAGCTGCGCGATGCCGACGCCCTTCGAACGGCCCGGCGCCATGAGGTCGATGTAATCCTGGTTCTGGGCGACCTCGACGCTGCCGAGCGCCTGCGCCCACTCGACGACCTCCGCGCGCAGGTCCGCGTCGCCCGGGACCCAGATGGGGATGACGGCGAAGCGGTGGTCGGGGATGTCCGCAAGTGTCATCGGGGTGAAGTGGGCGGTGAAGTCGTGGGAGGCACCCGTGGTGTTGGCAAAGACTCCGTCGACGTGGCCGAGCGTGGTGCCGAAGATGGCCAGGCCGGGGCGGGAGCCGAAGGCGTCCAGAGCCGCGCGCAGGACGTCGCCGGAGACCTCGTGGCCGAAGATGAGCTTGGTGTTCACGCCGTCGGTGGCGGACCCGCCGTTGGACAGCACCTGGTAGTCGAACCGCAGCCCGCTGCCGCGCATACCGTGGGCAAGCGACGTGCGGGAGCGGCCGGTGGCGGAAATGGCAAGATGCCCGGCGTTGCGCCAGGCATCTATCGCGGCGATGTCGTTCGGGTTGAACCCGTGGGGTGGGTGGTGGAGAGTGCCATCGAAGTCAAACGCCGCAACCTTCATGGCACCCAAATCTACCGGCGCATGACCTTCTTGGACAGCCAGTTGCCCAGGAACTGGGCCAGCTGCACGATGACCACGATGACCAGCACCGCAGCCCAGGTGACCTGGGGCTCGAAGGCGCGGTAGCCGTAGACGATGGCGAAGTCACCCACGCCGCCGCCGCCGATGTAGCCGGCCATGGCGGACATGTCGATCACGGCGATGAAGATGAAGGTGTAGCCAAGGATCAGCGGGCCCAAGGCCTCCGGAAGGATGACGGAGGTGATGATCTTCCACGGGCTCGCACCCATGGAGCGCGCTGCCTCGATCACGCCTGGGTCGATGGCCACCAGGTTCTGTTCCACAATGCGGGCCACGGTGAATGTGGCGGAAAAGCACATCACGAACGTGGCGGCGCCGCGGCCGATGGTGGTTCCCACCACCTGCAGGGTCAGCGGGTAGAGCATCGCGATCATGATGATGAACGGGATGGGGCGGAAGAAGTTCACCGCCACGTTGATGATGGTGTAGACCGCCTTGTTCTGCAGAATGCCGCCTGGGCGGGTGGTGTAGAGGAAGATGCCCAGGAGCAGGCCGAAGAAGCCGCCGATGACCATGGTGATGGCCACCATCCACATGGTGTCGCCGATGGCCTCGAGGAAGGTGGGGCCGAGGGTGTCCCAGTTGGGCTCTGCGAGGATGTACTCGGTTACGCCTGAAGTCGTCGGGTTCATCGGGTGATCTCCTCAATCTCGGTGTTGCGCTGCAGCGTGGACACAAACTCGTTGATGGCGGCGTTGTCGCCGTTGAGGCGGACTGTCATTTTGCCGAAGGAGCGCTCCTGCAACGTGGCGATACCGGCGTGCACAGGCTCAACCACCACGCCGCGTTTGCGGGCTTGCTCGGCGGCGCCGAAGAAACCGGAATCCTCCGACAGGTCCACGGTGAACAGGCGACCGGGCTTGGCCAGCAATTCGCGCGCCTCCACCTCGTCCGGGCGGTTGCGCAGGCTGGTGGCGGCAAAGCGCTGGGCCACGGCGGTCTGCGGGTTGGCAAACACGTCGTAGACGCTGCCGTACTCCACCACGCGGCCGTTTTCCATCACCGCGACCTTGTCGGCGATGGAGCGGATGACGTCCATCTCGTGCGTGATCACCACGATGGTGATGCCGAGCTCCTCGTTCACCCGGCGCAGCACGCTGAGGACCTCTTGGGTGGTTTCGGGGTCGAGGGCGGACGTGGCTTCGTCGGCAAGCAGCAGCGACGGGTTAGTGGCCAGCGCACGGGCGATGCCCACGCGCTGCTTCTGGCCGCCGGAGAGCTGCTCGGGGTAGTTCTGCCCGCGCTCGCCCAAACCGACGAAGTCCAATAGCTCGGCTACGCGGCGCTGGCGCTCCTTTTTGTCCACGCCGGCGAGCTTGAGCGGGTACTCGATGTTGCCTGCGGCGGTGCGCGAGGAGAAGAGGTTGAACTGCTGGAAGATCATGCCGACGTTGCGACGGATCTCCCGCAGCTTGCGCTCGGGCATGCCGACCACGTCGGTGCCGTCGAGAAGCAGCTGCCCGCTGGTGGGCATGTCAAGGCCGTTGATGAGGCGGACAAGCGTGGACTTGCCGGCACCCGAATAGCCGATCACGCCGAGGATCTCGCCCGGTTCGACGGTCAGCGTGACGTCGTCGACGGCTTTGACCTCGCGGTCTTTGGTCTTGAAGACCTTGGATACGTTCCGGAACTCAATCCGGGTGCCGGTGTTGGCCATTTACTTGTACTCCTCCACGAGGCGGTCGAGGATCTCGTTGAGCTCCTCCTTGGAGCGCTGGACCTGCACGGCGGTGCCGTTGGAGTCCTCGTCGAGTGCGGCGGTGACTTCCGGGGACTGCCAGACGTCCACGAGCTTCTCGTAGGTCTGGTTGTCCAGGTCGTCGCCGGAGACGGTGAAGACGTTGATGTACGGCTCCGCCAGCTCGGAGTTCGGATCATCGGCGGCCACGGAGGTCGCCGGGTCGATGCCGGCGCGCTGCAGCCAGTTGTTGTTGATGATCGCCGGGCGGCCCTCGTTGTACGCGTTCGGCGTCTGGGAGGCATCCACGGCCACGACCTTCACCGTGGAGGCGTCCTTGTCGATGTCGGCCGGGGTGGGGGTCAGCGTCGGGGCGCCGTCGCGCAGCTTCAGCAGGCCAGCCTGAACCAGCACGTTGATGGCGCGGCCCTGATTGGACGGGTCGTTCGGGACGGCGACTTCTTCGCCCTCGATGCCGTCGAGGGAGTCGTGGTCCTTCCAGTACAGGCCGAGGACGTTGATCTCGCCGGAGCCGATGATGCGCAGGTCCTTGCCGGAGGTGGCGTTGTACTGGGCCTGGTAGTTGATGGTCTGGAACTTCGAGATCTCAATCTGGCCCTCGGACTGCGCCGGGTTGACCTGCGGGTATTCCGAGAAACGCACGATGTCCAGGTCGATGCCCGCCTTCTGCGCCTCGTCGGCGAAGACGCTCCACGCCTTCTGGTCGGCGTCGGTGGTGCCGATCTTCACGGTCACGGCGTCGCCATTGCTTGACGACGTCGTTTCCGTCTCTGACGAGCAGGCCACCAGCCCGGTGGCGGCGATGAGGGATGCCGCAGCGGCGGCGATCACTCGGTTAGTACGCATGCGCGTGCTCCTTTACTTCTTGTCCTGCAGGCGGTCGAGGATGTCGTTGAGCTCGGCCTGGTCGCGGTAGACCGGCACGGAGGTGCCCTTGGAGTCCTTGGCGGCGGCCTCGGCGACCTCCGGGGTCTGCCACAGCTCGACCAGCTTGTTCAGGGTCTCGTCGTTGATGTCCTCGGCGCGGGCGGCGAAGACGTTGATGTACGGCTCTGCCTCCTTGGACTCCGGGTCGTCCTGGAACACGGCCAGGCCCGGCTCGATGCCGGCGCGGTCCAGCCAGGTGTTGTTGATGATCGCCGGGCGGCCCTCGTTGTACGCGGACGGGGTCTGGGAGGCGTCCACCGGGACGACGGTGACCTTGGACGCGGCCGTGTCGATGTCGGCCGGGGTCGGGGCCAGCTCGTCTGCAACGCTGTCCCTCAGGGTGAGCAGGCCTGCCTGGACCAGCACGTTGATGGCGCGGCCCTGGTTGGACGGGTCGTTCGGGATGGCGACTTCTTCGCCCTCGATGCCGTCGATGGAGTCGTGGTCCTTCCAGAACAGTGCCAGCGGCACGATCTCGGTGGAGCCGACGACGCGCAGGTCGTTGTTGGAGGCCTTGTTGTACTCGGCGAGGTACTTGATGTGCTGGAACTTGTTCACGTCCAGCTCGCCCTGGGCGAGTGCCTCGTTGACCGGGGAGTAGTCGGAGAAGGAGACGATGTCCAGGGTGATGCCGTTGTCCTTGGCCAGGTCCTTGAACACGCGCCATGCTTCCTGGTCGGCCTCGGTGGTGCCGATCTTGACGGTGACGTTCTCGCCGTCCTTGGCGGCGGTGTCTGCGGAGTCGTTGGACTCGTTGGAGCAGGCGACCAAGCCGGTGGTGGCCAGGGCAGCCGCGGCAACGGTTGCGAGGGTGCGCTTGATACGCATTGGGGTCTCCTTGGGTATGGGGAATGTATGACGGGTGAGAATCTAGCACTCGATATACCGCTTAGTCTATTTTCTGGCCTGATCGTCTACTGAGCTGTCTGTTTGCCGTGCGGGAGACTGTTCCCCGGTGATTAGAACGCAGTTTCGAACCGTGCTAGCGTTTGCTGCATGAGATTCAACGGGGGAGCGCCGCTGTCGTGGTCGCGGCTGGAACGCATTCTCTCCGGCCGTCCCGGCCCGGAGCCGGTGCCGGTAGGACACACCGGCACTCCCGCGGGCGGCGCGTACGGCGAAGTGGGGGCAGCGTCCCCGCCGCCGCGCGAGCGACGCTTATCGACGGTCCCGTTCGCGGAGCTGCACGCCGTGAGCTCCTATAGCTTCCTCGGCGGGGCGAGTGAGCCGGAGGACCTTGTCGCCAGGGCGGTCGAGCTGGGTTTAGGTGCCGTCGGCCTGCTGGACCGGGACGGATTTTACGGTGCGGTGAAGTTCGCTGAGGCCGCAGCGGCGGCGGGGCTGGACACCGTCTTCGGGGCGGAGCTGTCCTTGGGCGACAAGATCTTGCCCGTGATCGCGCGCGGGCCTGAGGGGTACAAGCGGCTGTCGCACCTGATGGCGGATGCGCACATGGCCACACGCGAAAAGGACAAGGTGGCCTACCCGCCGCTGGAGCTCATCGGCGACCGGCTGGGCGGTACGTGCGTGGTGCTCGCCGGGTGGCAGTGGGTGGATGAAATCGATCACCTCATCGACGCCTTCGGTGCGGCCAACGTAGTCCTGGAGTACGAGGTGTCCATGACCCCGGAAGACGCGGACCGGCACGCGGCGCTGGATCGGGTGTTAAACCGAGTGGAGCACCTGCCGGCCATTGTCACCGCCGCCCCCGCCGCGGCCACCCGGGACCAGGCTCGATTGGCCGCGGCGAAACGGGCACTGGCCAGGCGCGAGTCGCTTGCCCAGGCGCACGGGGACCTGCACCCGATGGGGGCGAACTGGCTGCGCTCCGGCGAACAGCTCGCGCGGATGTTGCCCGGCTGCGAGCCGAAGTTGGCCTACAGCGTGGAGCTTGCTCAAGCGTGCGCGTTCACCCTCGACCTGGTGGCGCCGGAGCTGCCGCGCTACCCCACGCCGGACGGGCGCAGCGAGATGGACCATTTGCGGGGGCTCACGCTGGCAAGTGCGCAGTTTAGGTATGCGGGGAGGGGGCCGGAGGTGCGTCGTCAAGCAATGGCCCAGATCCGCTACGAGCTGGAGGTGATCGAGGAACTGAACTTTCCCGGCTACTTCCTCATCGTCTACGACCTGGTGGATTTCTGCGCGCGCGAGAACATCATGTGCCAGGGGCGCGGCTCGGCGGCGAACTCGGCGGTGTGCTTCGCGCTGGGCATCACCAATGTGGAGCCGATCGAGGCGGGGCTGCTGTTCGAGCGGTTCTTGTCGCCCGACCGTGACGGCCCGCCCGACATCGACTTGGACATCGAATCCGGCCGGCGCGAGGAGGTCATCCAGTACGTATACAACCGCTACGGGCGCGACAACGCGGCGCAGGTGGCCAACGTGATCACATACCGCACGAAGGGCGCGGTGCGCGACGCGGCGCGGGCGCTCGGGTTCGCCCAGGGCGCGGCCGATAGTTGGGCGAAGGGGATGACGGAGGTGCCCGAGGCCGTCGAAAAGCTGGCGGCGCAATTCAAAGGGCAGCCGCGGCACCTGGGCATCCACTCCGGCGGCATGGTCATCTGCGACCGCCCCATCGCCGACGTGGTGCCCGTGGAGTGGGCGCGCATGGAACACCGCTCCGTGGTGCAGTGGGACAAGGATGACTGCGCGTCTGCCGGCCTGGTCAAGTTCGACCTGCTCGGCCTGGGCATGCTGGAGGCGCTGCACCACATGGTGGACCTGGTGGAGGAGACCACCGGCCGCACGGTGCACCTGTGGGAGCTGCCGCTGGACGACGCCCGCGTGTACGACATGCTCTGCCGCGCCGATTCCGTCGGCGTGTTCCAGGTGGAATCCCGCGCGCAGATGGGCACCCTGCCCCGGCTGAAGCCGCGGAGGTTTTTCGACCTCGTGGTGGAGGTCGCCCTGATCCGCCCGGGCCCCATCCAGGGCGGCTCGGTGCACCCCTATCTGCGGCGCCGCGACGGGCTCGAGCCGGTGGAGTTCGACCATCCTGTGCTTGAGCGCGCCCTAGGCAAGACGCTGGGCATCCCGCTGTTTCAGGAGCAGCTCATGCAGATCTGCGTCGACGCCGCCGGGTTTTCCGGCAGGGAGGCCGATGCGTTGCGGCGGGCGATGGGCTCGAAGCGTTCACCTGCGAAAATGGCGGCGTTGAAGTCGCGCTTTTTCGAAGGGTGCTGGCGCACCAACGAGATTGGTTCGGACGTCGCCGAAGGGCTGTGGCAGAAGATCGTCGCCTTCGCCGCCTACGGGTTCCCGGAGTCGCACTCCCAGTCGTTCGCCTCCCTGGTGTACTTCTCCGCGTGGTTTAAGCGCCATTACCCGGCGCAGTTTTGCGTGGGGCTGCTGCGCGCGCAGCCGATGGGGTTCTACTCCCCGCAGTCCCTCATCCAGGACGCACGCCGGCACGGGGTGGAAGTGCTGCCGGTGAATGTGAACGAGTCCGGGTGCGAGGCGCGGTGCGTGGATTCCTCCACAATCCGCGTCGGCTTAAACCTGGTGCGGGGCTTAGGCAAAGACGCGGCGTTGCGTGTGGAGGAGGCCGCCCCGTTTGCGGATATCGCGGACCTATCGCGCCGGGCCGACCTGTCCGTGGAGCACGTCGAGGCGTTGGCCCGGGCGGGGGCGCTGGACTGCTTCGGGGTGACCCGTAGACAGGCGCTGTGGCAGGCGGGCGTGGCCGCCACCGAGCGTGAGGGGATGCTGCCCGGGTTGTCGTCCGTGGTGGCACCGTCGCTTCCCGGCATGAACCCGTTCGAGCTGATGGCCGCCGACGTTGCGGCCACCGGTGTCACCCCCGGGCTGATGCCGGTGGAGATGGTGCGCTCGGCACTGTCGGCGCAGGGGGTGGTGCCGGCGTCAGAGCTGCTGCACGGGGTCGAAGACGGCACCCGCGTGCGCGTGGCCGGCGTGGTCACGCACCGCCAGCACCCGCAAACCGCAGGCGGGGTGACCTTTTTGGGCATGGAGGACGAAACAGGTCTGATCAACGTGGTCATCTCCGTTGGGTTGTGGAACAAGCAGCGGGTCTTGGCGCGCACCGCCAAGGCACTGGTGGTGCGCGGGGTTGTGCAGAACGCCTCCGGGGCTGTCTCCGTGGTGGCGGACCGGCTGGAGCCGCTGGCGATGGGGGAGCTGCTCTCGCGCGGGTCCCGGGACTTCCGGTGACGGTGACCTCTCGCACTTGGGCCCAGAAACCAGGCAGGATGCTTACTCCAGGGTGCTTACCGAGGCAGGACGCTTACTCCTAAACGCTTATTGCTCGAGTGGACGCCAACCCCGCCGAAGATCGGATGTCGAAGAGTAAGCATCCTGGGGTAAGCATCTGGGCGGGTAAGCATCCTGCAGTAAGCATCTGCAGCCAGGGCCGCGACAGCCCAGGCTGGTAGCGTAATCGCCATGTCAGATGCGATCCAGCCCCTGCCCACCTCGGTGGAGCAGATGCACAAGGTCTCACCGAAGCTGATGTGGCCGAAGTTTGTGGGCAACACCATCTGGATGCTCATCGTCTGCGGTGGGTTGTACCTGTGCTACCGGGAGTGGGGTTGGGGCTTTCTCATCCCGCTGGGTGCCTTTGCCGTCTTTTTCATCTGGCGGTTCTTCCTCATCCCGTTTCAGGTGCGCAACATGGGCTGGCTGGAAACAGACGCTGAACTGGTGCTGAGCAAGGGCAAGATGTTCCACACCATCACGGTGATCCCGTACGGGCGCATCCAGTTTGTGGATGTGGAGTCTGGACCGGTCTCACGCTCGCTCGGCCTGAAAGAGCTCAAGGTGCACACGGCGTCGAGCTCGTCGGATTCCAACCTGCCTGGGTTGCTCGCCGACGACGCCGATGCGTTGCGCGACCGTCTCGCCGTCAAAGCCCGCGAGCGGATGAGCGGGCTGTGAGCCGCCTGCACACCACCCCCGGTATGGAGGGGTACCGTCAGGTTCACCGTCTGACGCCGTTGCTTCGCGTCTGGACCTTCGCCCTGGCCCTCGCCACCATCGCCCTGTTCAACTTCACCATGCCCATCTACCACTGGGCGCAGCGGGAGAACGTCGGCGTAAGCGACATCGCGTGGGCGGCCGGCGGGGTGGTGGCGGCGCTGGCGGTGATCTTCGCCGTCTCTCAAATATGGTGGCGCCGCAGCGGCTTCAAAATTGGCGAGGAGGAGGTGGAGGTGCGCCGCGGAGTGCTCACCAACCAGGTCCGCGCCGCGCGTTTCGACCGTATCCAGGCCGTCGACGTCATCGAATCTTTCGCGCCCCGGCTATTCGGCCTCGCGTCGGTGCGCATCGAGGCCGCCGGCAACGCGCAATCCGCCATTGACATCACTTACCTGCCGCGCGATGAAGCGGAGGAGGTGCGCGCCCAATTGCTGCGCCGCATCGGGGGGCCGCAGAAGCAATTGCCTATCGACGCCACCGGCCCGAACCTCGTCCCCCCAATCCCGATCCGCAGGTCGCTCATCGGCACCGCGTTCCAGATGTCCACGCTGTTCACCATCGTGTGGGCGTTCGTCCCGATTTGGACGGACCTGACAGCCGCGGCGATCATCCCGGTGCTGGTGGGTTTCTTACCGAGGATTTGGCGCACCATCGACCAGTCCTGGCGGTTCACCTGCACGAAAGAGGGGGAGATGTTCCACCTCACGTACGGGTTGGCCAATCGCCGTCGACAGGCAGTGCCCCGCAGCCGCATCCACGCGGTGCAGCTGCGCCAGCCCATATTTTGGCGGCTCTTCGGCTGGTGGACGGTGTCCGTTCTGGTGGCCGGCTACGGCTCGGAGCGCAACAAGCAGTCCGGCACCTCGAAGCTTTTGCCTGTGGGCACGTGGGAGCAGGCGAAGGCGGTGGCAGACGCGATCGGGCCGCTCAGTGGCAGCGACCTGACGGATCTGTCTACGGCCGACTATCGTTCCCCGCGCAGCGCGCGTTGGGTCTCGCCGATCGACTGGAAGCGCCAGACGGTCAAGGTACGCGATGGCGCCGTGGCGGTCACCGCGGGCCGGTTGGGCCGCTGGTACCAGATGGTGGAGACCCCACACATCCAGGAGCTGGCTTTCGAGCAAGGCCCGCTGCAGCGCTCGCTGGGCCTGGCCAACGTGGACCTTGATTTGGTCCCGGGTCCGTTCAGTGTTTCCTTGCGCGATGTGGGGGAGGCGCAGGCGCGTGAGATCGTCGATAAGCTGCGCGCTCGCAAGCTCCCGCCGATGCAGGTGACGGACCCGCTGTCAGGCCCCGCCGACGAAGCCGAGCTGACGCCACGCCTCGTAAACGGCGACTGATGGGAAACCGTTGGTAGCCTGTTCCCATGCAAGCGAAAATTGACTCGGGTGGGCGGCTGCTTCTTCCTAAAGCCTTGCGCGATGCACTCGGGCTCACCCCAGGCTCGATTGTGGACATCAGTGCATATGGCGGAGGGCTGACCGTGATTCCGGGCGGCAGGACCGCGAAGGTCAGGAGGAACGAAGAAGGGTTCCTCGTTGCTTCCGGTTCAACTGCGGTGACTGACGACGACGTCTTTGCGTTGATCGATGCGGGGAGGAAATAGGGCCGGTGATCGCGCTCGACACCAGCGTTGCTGTGCCGCTGCTGCTTGAGTCGCACAGTGCGCACGAATCGGTGAAGGGATGGGCGAAGGGGCGGAAGCTGACGCTTTGCGCGCACTCGCTGGTAGAGACATGCGCCGTGCTGACGAGACTTCCGGGGGATAGCCGTCTGGCAGGGGAAGATGCGGTCAGAGTGATTGACGATACTTTCCCGAGTCCGTTGATGTTGCCGGACGCAGCCGGGAAAAACATTCACCGAAGGCTGGAAAGCGCGGGAGTGCTCGGCGGCGCAGTGTACGACGGCCTCGTAGCTTTGACCGCGCTCGAGAACGCCACTCCGCTGGCGAGCAGGGACCGGCGTGCGGTGAACAACTATCTGTCTCTCGGCGTCGAAGTGCAACTGGTTGTTTAGACCCCGCCAGCGAAGCCGAGCTGGCGCCACGCCTCGTAGACGGCGACTGAGGCGGAGTTAGTCAGGTTCATGCTGCGCCGCGCCGGCAGCATGGGGATGCGCACCTGGCGGGTGATGCGCGGGTGCTCAAGGTGCGCCTCCGGGATGCCGTTGGCCTCATTGCCGAACAGCAGCGCGTCGCCGTCCTGGTAGGACACCTCGTGGAAGTGGTGCCCGGTGTGCGCGGTGAACGCGAAGATGCGGGAATCCGGGATGGCGTCGAAGCAGGCGTCGATGTCCGGGTGGATGATCACATCGGCCAGATCGTGGTAGTCCAAGCCCGCGCGCTTGAGGTGCTTGTCGTCGAAGTTGAAGCCCAACGGCTCAACGAAATGCAGCTGCGCCCCGGTGTTCGCGGCGAGCCGGATAGCGGCGCCTGCGTTACCGCCGATGGCCGGGTTGTCGTAGATCAGGTGGAGCACGCCCAACAGTCTAGGATTGGGGCCGTGACTGCGATCAAACTGGACGGAAAACTCTACCGCGAGGAGATTTTCGCGGACCTGAAGCAGCGTGTTGCCCGCCTCAAGGAGGAATACGGCATCACCCCGGGCCTGGCCACCGTGCTCGTTGGGGAAGACCCGGCCAGCCAGAACTACGTGCGCATGAAGCACAAGGACTGCGAGGAGCTGGGGATCGCGTCCATCATGAAGGAGCTGCCGGGCGACTGCACGCAGGAAGACCTGGAGCAGCTTATCGACGAGCTCAACAACGACCCGGCCGTCACCGGCTACATCGTCCAGCTGCCGCTGCCGAAGCACCTGGACGAAAACCGGGTACTGGAACTCATCGACCCGGATAAGGACGCTGACGGCCTTCACCCGGTCAACCTGGGCAAGCTGGTGCTGAACGAGCCCGCACCGCTGCCGTGCACCCCGAACGGGTCCATCAAGCTGCTGGAGCGCTTCGGGGTTGACCTCAACGGCGCGATCGTGTGCGTCATCGGCCGCGGCGTCACGGTGGGCCGCCCGATCTCGCTCATGCTCACCTCCCGCAACGTCAATGCGACCGCCGTGCTGTGCCACACGGGGACGAAGGACCTCGCCGCCGAGACCCGCCGCGCCGACGTGATCATCGCCGCCGCGGGTAAGCCGCACATGATTACCGCCGACATGATCAAGGAGGGTGCCGCGCTTCTCGACGTCGGGGTCTCCCGCGTCGACGGCAAAACCGTCGGCGACCTGCACCCGGACGTGTGGGAAAAGGCGGGCTGGGTCTCGCCGAACCCGGGCGGCGTGGGCCCGATGACGCGCACGTTCTTGGTGCGCAACATCGTGGAAAGCGCAGAACGCCAGGCTGGTGTCCAGCAGGGTGGGAAGTAGCAAAATCCAGCTGCCCGGCGCTGACCTACCGCCGGGCTTGACGCTGGACAACCCCCACGATCGCGGCAACGCTGCCTCGCCGCTGCCGCGTGCGGTGCAGCGTGCGATGGTTGCGCTGTTCCTGGTGGGGTTTGTGCTCTCCGGTATCTATGCCGCTACCGAGCATTGGCGCCGCGCCACATTCACCCTCGGCGCGGCCATGTTGTGGCTGACCGTGTTGCGGCTGACTTGCGATTCGAAGGTGATCGGCCTGGTGGCGGTGCGCTCCAAGCGCTTCGACGCGCTGTTCACCACCGCCCTCGGCGCGGCCGTGCTGTGGTTGTCTTGGTCGGTGGACGCCCTGGGGTCCTAGCACCAAGTTCACGTCGAATTCACCGAAAGATGGTTACGGCGACACATTCATTCCGTACCCCGCCGCGGGTGAATGTTAACAGTGGCGCGAAGATTGAAGCGAAGGACGTAGCTCAGGTAGCTCTGCGCGGGGTGCACAGAGAGTTCGCCGGCTGGCTGCTCGCGTTTTTTCGTGGGCATCCGCGAGCTGGTCATGTCCTCGCTGATCCGGCCGACGCGCATCAACCTGCTCGCACCGTGGATTATGAACCAGTTTGAGCAGGGCCACCGCGCCGAGGCCATGGCGATGACGCTCATCGGTGTGGGCACCTCCACCGCCGTGCTCGTGCTGATCCGGTGGTGGCAGGGGCGTAGCACGTCAGTTCGGTAGCTACACGCTGCGGGTCGGCGGGCTTCAAGACCTAAGTGTTAGATGTCTTTGCCTCTGCCTGAAACAGTTTTATCCTAACTTAGCCACTTATAGTATGCACAGCTTGCAGTAAAGATATTCTAAGCATTACCCCCAATTACCCCCTATTCTTAAGTTCTATTCACCTCTAAAGTGCATGTTCATATTCATATGCCACGGGGAAACGCCAAGCTCAAACGACATAAATCTTCCGATTTGACGCGTCCCCCACCAGGCTAGGGGCGCCCTTTGTCCTTGCAGACATATAGCGGGGATCGTACGTGCACATAAGTTGACTCACGACTACACAGCTTTGCTCGCACTGTATGGCAACTTCGCTTTAAAGCCTTCGACTACTTGCCTTTATGTTTGGCCTTCTTTTTCATAGCACGGATCTGAAATTTCCGTTGTGCTTCTTCGCGCCGAGCGATCTGCGAAGCTTTCTTCTTGTTTGCGTTAGCTAGTTCGAAATTTAACTTTGTTGCTTCTTGGGCTTTCGAGGACACCCCTGAAGTCTTACGTTGTTCCTTATTGACTTTCCGCTGTAGGCGTTTGGGATTTCCTCGCTGTGGCTCTTCAATAGTGCCAGGTATAGGTACGGAGCAATGAGCACGTTTGACTAGGGAAGAACCATTGACGAGTAGCCACTCATATAGTTCGGCATTATTAGGTTCTGGGCCGAAAACTACTCGGACGGCGCGGAGTTGGTTGTTACTGGAAGTCTCGTAAACTCCGCACCAAAATTGTCCATCATGATAAAGGGTGAATTGAGCAGGCATAGTTGTCTCCAGGTACGCTAAAGCGGACCTGACGACGCCGGATTCTTTAACTCTCATGAGAGCAAGAGTTAAAGCGACGGATAGCACTGGTTAGTGCTATCGCTCAGACTTCCTACTGAGACTGTGCGTTTCGCGCATCAGGATCTTACGGGGGATAACGCTAACACACCCTAGGGGCAGAGAACGCAGCCAACCGATGTCATGAAAAGTCATTTGTGGCGGGAATGAATACCTAAGCCGGAGAAGAGACAGTGGGTGCCCAGTGTGGGAGTATTGCGAAACTGTAGCGCGCGCATTAACCTAAAAGTGACAGCACAGTTCACCTTTGAATTGCGTCTGCACAATAAAAAGGCCCCAACGAGTGGCTACTCGTTGAGACCCTCGGGCCTTAAAGACCCACGTGAAGCATCACTGCAATGAGCTTCACTGTTACGGTCGCAAGTGTTATGACCTTGATTGCCACATCGAGCCAGCTAAGCTTCCGTGGCGTCAAGGTCTTTTCTTTTGCGACCGGGTGTATTCAATGAGTGTTTACCCATTGTCTACCTCCCTTTGCGTCGTAGGGTTGTCCGCTCGCCCGAAAAGGGCGCGCGGGACGACCCACGTCACGCGCGGGCCTTACCGCGCACCGACGAGGAAGTCACGCCCACACCCCACCACAAGTAGTGAGGCATGATTGTGAACCAGAATCGTCCGCAAGCGCTTCACCGATGCCACATATGGGGAGGTCGCGCGGTTTTTCACGCGCGGGCTCGAGTTGTTCGACACGGTGGTGTTCATCGCTGGCAACCACGACGTGCACCACGACCTCACTGGAATTATCCCGTGCGGCGTGATCGTCGCAAGGCAAGAGCCCCGACCATCCGGGCGGGTGGGTGGGCGCTGCACACCGCCGCGGTGGAGGTGGACCGAGACCCGCGCCGGCTCGTCCCCGAGTTCCCGGCGCCGGTGGAAGAAGCCCCGAACCTGGGCCTTTTGCATACCTCCGTCACCGGTGAATATTCCAACAACTCGTGCCTGCCGTGCACCCGCGACGAGCTTGCCGCCTGCGGTTACGGCGCGTGGCTGCTCGGGCATGTACACAAACGCATCACGCTTTCCGACGCCCCGTTTGCCGGCTGGGTCGGCATGGACAGGTCCTACCTGGCCACCGCGGACGGTGAAAAGGTGCGGGTAGCGGACCTTTAGATATCGTAGGCGCCGCGCTCGGCGGCAACTTCTCGTGCGGACGGTGTCTCCCGGGTCAAGGTAATGAAGTTGCGCAGGATCCGGTCCATCTGGCGGGCCTCCACCAAAAACGCGTCGTGGCCCACGGGGGAGGACAGCTTCGCCATGGCGAGCAGGGTGCCCAGGTTGCGGGAGAGGTGTTCCTGCTGGTGATACGGGTACAAGATGTCGGTGTCCACGCCCACGATCATGGTGGGCACGGTGGAGGACGCCAGCGCCTTGTTCAGCCCGCCGCGGCCGCGCCCCACGTCGTGGCGGTTCAACGCCTCAGTGAGGGTGACGTAGCAGGCGGCGTCGAAACGCTCGGTGAGCTTTTTGCCCTGGTGCTCGAGGTAGGACTGGACCGCGAAGCGCTGGCCGTCGTCCCGGAAGGGGCCGAGCGGGTTTTCGCCGGGCTGGGCGGAGGTACCGAAGCGCTCGTCGATCTCCAGCTCGCCCCGGTAGGTCAGGTGCGCGATGCGCCGCGCCGCAGCCAAGCCGGCATCGGGTGAACGGCCAGTGCCGTGGTAATCCCCGCCCTGCCAATCGGGGTCGTGGGTGATCGACGTGATCTGGGCGGACTGGATACCGATCTGCCAGGCGCTTGCGCGGGCCGACACAGCCAGCACAAGCGCGTAGTCAACTTGCTCGGGATAGAGCAGCGTCCACTCGAGCGTGCGTGCGCCGCCCATCGAGCCGCCGATGATCGCATGGACGCGGCTGATGCCCAGTTGCTGCAAAAACGCCCGTTCGGCGTGCACCATGTCGCGCATGGTGATCGCCGGGAACCTCGAGCCCCACACGCCGCCGTCTGGGTGGTCGCTGGCTGGTCCGGTGGAGCCGTAGCAGGAACCCAGCGCGTTGGTGCAGATGACGCACCACTCGTCGGTGTCGAGCGCCTTGCCGGGACCGATAGCCTCGCACCACCATTCGGAGGCGTCCGAGTCGCCGGTGAGCGCGTGCTCGACGACCAGGATGTTGTTCTTGCCGTCGAGGTCGCCGCGCGGAACGCCCCAACGTCGATAAGCAATGTGCGCATCCTGGATCACCGCGCCAGCCTCGGTGTGCAGATCGCCGATGGCGATGGTGGCCAGCTCGCCTTCCGCAGCCAGCATTTAGACCGCCGCGAAGCCGCGCTCGAGGTCGGCGATGATGTCGTCGATATCCTCGATGCCCACGGACAAGCGCACGGTGGCCTGTGTGATGCCGGCGCGCGCAAGGCCCGCGGCATCCGACTGCGAGTGCGTCGTGGAGGCGGGGTGAACGACCAACGAGCGCACGTCGCCGATGTTGGCCAGGTTGGAGTGCAGCTTCAGCGCGTCGATGAACTTCCAGGCAGCGGTCCTGTCGTCCGCGTCGCCCGCGATGTCGAAGGAGAGCACCGAACCGGTGTACTTCAGGCCCAGCTTCTCCTGCGTGGCCTTGTACGGCGAGCCCTCCAGGCCGGCGTAGTTGACCTTGGCCACCTTGTCGTGGGCCGCGAGGAACTCGGCGACCTTCTTCGCGTTCGCGTTGTGCTTTTCGACGCGCAACGCCAACGTATCGATACCCTGCAGCGCCACCCAGGCATTGAACGGGGAAATCGCGGCGCCAGTGTCACGCAGCACACCGGCGCGGGCGCGTAATGCGAAGGCGGGCGCGCCGAGGTCCGCGTACTTCAGGCCGTGGTATGCGGGATCGGGGACGGTAAACAGCGGGAAGACATCCTCGCCGTCGCGCTGAACGGTCCAGTCAAACGTGCCGCCGTCGACGATCGCGCCACCGATGGCCGCGCCGTTGCCGGTGTAGAACTTCGTGGTGGAAATGACCACGATGTCCGCGCCGAGCTCCAGCGGGCGTACCAGGGCAGCGGTGGCCATGGTGTTGTCCACGATCAGCGGCACCTGGTTGTTGTGGGCCACCTCCGCGACGGCCGGGATGTCCAGCACGTCCGCGATCGGGTTGCCGAAGGTCTCGCCGTAGAACGCCTTCGTGTTCGGCTGCACTGCGGCCTGCCAGCTTTCCGGGTCGTCCGGGTTGTCCACGAACGTGAAGTCGATGCCCAGCTTCGGTAGCGTGTGCTGGAAGAGCGTCTCGGTGCCGCCGTAAAGGCGCGGGGAGGTGACCACGTGGTCGCCCGCCTGGGCGAGGGTGAGAATCGCGGCGGTCTCCGCGGCCATGCCCGAGCCGAACGCGGTGGCTGCCACGCCGCCTTCCAGCGACGCGAGGCGGTCCTCCAGCGCCTGCTGCGTCGGGTTGGTCAGGCGGGTGTAGATCGGGCCCGCGTCCGAAAGGTTGAAGCGGTTCTCCGCGTGCTGCGCGTCGTCGAAGACGTAGCTGGTGGTCATGTAGATCGGCTGGTTACGTGCGCCGTAATCCTGGTCCACCTGCTGGCCGGCGTGGATGGAGCGGGTGCCGAACGACCATTCGCTGGCGTTGGAGTTGTCGTACTTCTGCTTCGAGTTCGTCATGGCATGCAATGTAGTCCGCTTAGTCTACCGTTGCGTACCAAGCGGTCTATTCGGGGTTGCTGCGCTGTGGGTTTGGATGAATATAAACCCGTTAGGGAACCGTGGCGGGGTTCCGTGCGTCTCAATGGCATGGGGATGGACCGAGAAGATACGCATGAACTGGGGCGTTGGGAAAAACGGAAAGAGGAGTTGAGGGCGGAGCTCGTGGATAAGCGAAGGCTCACGCACGGCACCTTCCCGGATGGGAAGTTCGTGGAGCTGGAACCTGCCGTGTGGTTCCCGGCCGCGACGTGGGGTGGGTTGAAGTACCACGAACGACAGTGGCTGCGCGTGGAAGCCGGCGCGATGGTGAGCAACGCCACCGTACTGGTGGGACGGTCGGCGGCGCGGAAACTCGGTATGTGGGTGATCTCGCGCGGGGAGGAACCGGTGGAAGTGGCGCTGCCGTCGCGGAGTGTGTCTCAGAGCCGAGCCCAAAGTGGGCGCTACACGTTTCGGTTTTCCAAGCTTCGGCGCGACGAGCAGCTGATCTACGAAGGCCACTGCATCACCACCCCGACCCGCACATTCATCGATATCGCCCGCTACTACGGGTTCATCGAAGGGCTCATTGCCGCCGACTATCTGCTGCGTCGCGGCATTGAAAGGGACGCTATTGCAAAAGAGATCCGGAAGATGGGACGGGCGAAGGGGATCGGTGTGGCTCGGAAGTGTTTGGAACACGCCATACCGAATTCGGATTCGGCATACGAATCCCTGGCCAGGGGGTTGCTGATCGAGGCCGGGATCGGGCCGGTGGTCGCCCAAGCCAGGGTCGAGCGCTACTTCGCTGACCTTCTAGTGAAGGGCTGGCTCATCATCGAGATCGACGGGGAGATCAAATACGAGGGCGACGACGCCGACGACGTACTTAGGGCCGAGCGTCAGCGGCAAAAGCGGATCGGCAACAAGGGGTATGTATTCCTTCGGTTCTCGCCGTCGTTCCTGCGTAAACATCCGGAGAAATTCATCGCGGAAGTTCGGGCTGCGCTGGCCGGCACAGAGGTGCTGGCGGCGCGGCTGGGCTAGGTGCTTACCTCAGGATGCTTACCCGTCCCTAGATGCTTACTCCCAAACGCTTACTTCTCGACGAACCTCTGGCTTCAGCCCGCGCGTTACCCGAGAAGTAAGCATCCTCGGGTAAGCATCTAGCCCCGGTAAGCATCCTTGGGTAAGCATCTAGCCCCGGTAAGCATCCTGGGTGAGTCGGCCCGGTTAGGCGCAGCGGGTGGCAAAAGAAGGTGCGGCGCCGCTGAGCAGGGAATCGGCTACGAGGTCCATATTCATAATCCCTGGACCGGGGATTACTCCTTCCACCCCGAGGCGGGATAGCCGCTCAAGCAGGCTACAGCGCAACAAAAACGGCCAACAAAAACGGCCGGCACAGGTAGCGAAACCCTGGCCGGCCGTTTGTCAGATCAGCGAGCTACTTCTCCAGCGCGTCGATAATCTTGTTGAAGGTTGCGGACGGGCGCATGACCGCGGAGGTCTTGTCCTCGTCCGGCCAGTAGTAGCCGCCGAGGTCGGCGGCGTTGCCCTGGGCGTCGAGAAGCTCCTTGTCGATGGTCTCGGCGTTGTTGCGCAGATCCTCGGCGATCGGGCCGAACACGGAAGCTAGCTCGGCGTCGTCGGTCTGTGCTGCCAGTGCTTCTGCCCAGTAGAGGGAGAGCCAGAAGTGGGAGCCGCGGTCGTCGATCTCGCCGACCTTACGCGACGGGGACTTGCCTTCGTCGAGAAGCTTTTCGGTGGCCTTGTCCAGCGCGGCGGCCAGGACGCCGGCGCGCTCGTTGCCGTTCGTGTTCTGCTCGTGGCGGAAGGACTCGGCCAGCGCGAGGTACTCGCCGAGGGAGTCCCAGCGCAGGTGGTTCTCCTCCTGGACCTGCTGGACGTGCTTCGGGGCGGAGCCGCCGGCACCGGTCTCGAACAGGCCGCCGCCAGCCATCAGCGGGACCACGGAGAGCATCTTCGCGGAGGTGCCCAGCTCCAGGATCGGGAAGAGGTCCGTGTTGTAGTCGCGCAGCACGTTGCCGGTGACGGAGATGGTGTCTTCGCCGCGGCGGATGCGCTCCACGGAGGTCTTGGTGGCCTCGACCGGGGAGGCGATGGAGATGTCCAGGCCCTCGGTGTCGTGGTCCTGCAGGTACTTGTTCACCAGGTCGATCAGGTTGCGGTCGTGCGCGCGCTCCTCATCCAGCCAGAAGATGGTCTTCATGCCGGACAGGCGTGCGCGGTTGACGGCCAGCTTGACCCAGTCCTGGATCGGGGCGTCCTTGGTCTGGCAGGCGCGCCAGATGTCGCCGGCCTCGACGTCGTGCTCGATGAGCACGTCGCCGGCGGAGTTGACCACCTGGACCTTGCCGTCGGCCGGGACCTTGAAGGTCTTGTCGTGGGAGCCGTACTCCTCGGCCTTCTTTGCCATCAGGCCCACGTTCGGCACGGTGCCCATGGTGGTCGGGTCGTAGGCGCCGCTTGCGCGACAGTCGTCGATCACGGTCTGGTACACGCCGGCGTAGGAGGAATCCGGGATTACCGCGAGGGTGTCCTGCTCCTGGTCGTCGGCGTTCCACATGTGGCCGGAGGTGCGGATCATCGCCGGCATGGAAGCGTCGATGATCACGTCCGACGGCACGTGGAGGTTGGTGATGCCCTTGGCGGAGTTGACCTGCGCCAGTGCCGGGCCGTCCTGCAGGGCCTTGTCGAAGGCGGCGCGGATCTCCTCGCCGTTCTCCAGCTCGGACAGGCCCTCGTAGATGGCGCCGAGGCCGTTCTCGCCGTCCAGGCCGGCTGCCAGCAGCTCCTCGCCATACTCGTCGTAGACGTCCTTGAAGTATGCGCGCACGACGTGGCCGAAGATGATCGGGTCGGAGACCTTCATCATGGTGGCCTTCAGGTGCGCGGAGAAGAGCACGCCCTCGTCCTTGGCGCGTTTGACGGCGTCCAAAAGGAACGCGTCCAAAGCACGAGCGGACATGTAGGTGCCGTCGATGACCTCGCCGGCTTCAACCTTGAGGCCGTCTTTCAAAACCTCCTCGCTGCCGTCAGCCTTGACGAGCTTGATGGTCAGGGTGTCCGCCTCCGGCATGATCACGGACTTCTCGTTGTGGCGGAAGTCGCCAGCATCCATGGTGGCCACGTTGGTCTTGGAATCGGAGGACCACTCGCCCATGGAGTGCGGGTGCTTCTTGGTGTAGTTCTTCACGGCCTCCGGGGCGCGGCGGTCGGAGTTGCCCTCGCGCAGCACCGGGTTCACAGCGGAGCCCTTGACTGCGTCGTACTTCTCCTGCGCGTCCTCGTAGTTCGGGATGTCAAAGCCGGCGGCCTGCAGCTCGGCGATGGCCTTCTTCAGCTGCACCAGGGAAGCGGAGATGTTCGGCAGCTTGATGATGTTGGCTTCCGGCGTCTTCGCCAGCTCGCCGAGCTGCGCGAGCGCGTCGTCGACCTTCTTGTCGCCGAGGCGGTCCGGGAACTGCGCGAGGATGCGGCCGGCCAGCGAGATGTCGGCGGTGTCCACGTCGATGCCGGCGCGAGACGCGAACGCTTCCACGATCGGCTTGAGGGAGTACGTCGCAAGCAGCGGCGCTTCGTCGGTACGGGTCCAAATGATCTTCGCCATAATGCTCCTTTGATTTAACGTGTCTGACTTCAGCCAACCAGACTACTAGGGTCGTCACACATGAGTCTCACAATCGCGTCGGTCAACGTCAACGGCATCCGCGCCGCCACCAAAATCCGCAACGAGGACAATCCGGGCATGCTCGCCTGGCTGACAGAAACTCCGGCGGACGTGGTGCTGATGCAGGAAGTTCGCGCCACCGTTGACCAGGCTCACGCGGCGTTGGCGCCCGCCCTTGAGCAGGGATGGAACCTCGAGGTCGCACCGGCTGAGGCTCCGGGCGCTAAAGGGCGCGCGGGCGTGGGCATCCTGTCGCGCACTCCGCTTGACGACGTCACCTTCGGCATCCCCACCTTCGAGGACGCCGGCCGCTTCATCGCCGCCACGCTCCACGACGGCACCCGGGTCGGCTCCCTCTACCTCCCGTCCGGTTCCGCCGGTACGGCCAAACAAGACGAGAAGTACCGCTTCCTCGACGAGTTCGAGGCGCTGCTGGAGCGGTGGGCGGACGAGTACCCGAACATGGTCATCGGCGGCGACTGGAACATCTGCCACCGCCGCGAGGATCTGAAGAACTGGAAGACGAACAACAAAAAGTCAGGCTTCCTGCCCCACGAGCGCGCCTTCATGGACGCCATCTTCGGCTGTTTCCCGGACGATGAGCCGCAGGACGCGGAGTTGAAGGCCGACCCGGTCTGGGCTGGGGCGGTGGAGTACGGGGCCGAAGGACGTCGAGAGGCAAACGGCGATCCGAAGTGGTTCGATGTGGCCCGCAGGCTGCAACCGGAGGATGCCTCGTTCACGTGGTGGACCTTCCGTGGACAGGCCTTCAACAACAACGCGGGCTGGCGCATCGACGTTCAGGCGGCCACCGCCAATATGCTCGAGCGGGCCGAGCGCACCTGGGTGGATAAAGCGCCCACGGTAGAACAGCGCTGGTCGGACCACTCGCCTCTGGTGGTGGAGTACCGTTAAGAAGTGTGAAGAAGACGAAATTTTCCCTGATTGTGGCGCCGGCCATTTTGCTGGCGGCGTGTGATTCGGAACCGCACATGCTTCAGGACGCACTCGACGATGCGACGCAGGGCGACACTGACGCTGTCACGCTGAATATGGCTGAGGTGTACCCCTCCGGCAAGAGCCTGTTTATTGTCTGCACGAGCGACGACGCGGCCCTGGCCGACGTGTTTGGCAAAAACGTCCTGGAAGATCCCGAAGACGGGCAGAACTGGATGGTGCAGCAGCGCTTCGACAGCGCCATCATCACTGAGGCGTACCAGCGCGACGAGCTGGATGTGTGTGGCGGGAACCGCGACGAGATCCGCGAGGTGACCAACGACGAGCTGACGTTCGAGCAGCGCGACGGGGCGTGGGCGCTGGTGGGCGAGCGTGGCACTGACGTGGAGAATTTGATCGGCTCACCTGTGGATTAGGGCGTCGTGGGGTGAAATAGCTGAACACTGTTCAATGACGGTTTACACTGACACTCGCTTGTGAAGTGGAACACGAAGAACGGAGTGCAGCACAATGACTGACATCCTCGAGATCGCACGCGAAAAGGCCCTGGAAAAGGGCGAAGGCCTGAACAAGGACGAGCTTGTCCAGATCCTCAACATCGAAGACGAGCGCCTGCCTGAGCTGCTGGATCTCGCCCACCAGGTGCGCATCAAGCACTGCGGTGTCGACGTCTCCCTCGAGGGCATCATCTCCCTGAAAACCGGCGGCTGCCCCGAGGACTGCCACTTCTGCTCCCAGTCCGGCCTGTTCGAGTCCCCAGTGCGCGCGGTAACGCTGGACATTAACGAGCTGGTGGAGGCCGCCAAGCAGTCCGAGAAGATGGGCGCGTCCGAATTCTGCATCGTCGCCGCAGTTAAGGGCCCGACCCAGCAGCTTCTGGACCAGGTGGCAGAGGCTGTCACCGCCATTCAGGAGGAGGTGGACATCTCCATCTCCGCCTCCCTGGGCATCCTCACCCGCGACCAGGCTCGCCAGCTGGCCAAGATGGGCGTGTCGCGCTACAACCACAACTTCGAAACCGCCGAGAGCTTCTTCCCCAACGTGGTGACCACCCACACCTGGCAGGAGCGCAAGGACACCCTGGAAAACGTGCTGGCAGAGGGCATGGAGACCTGCTGCGGCGGCATCATCGGCCTGGGCGAGACCATCGAGCAGCGCGCCGAGTTCGCCGTCCAGCTCGCGGAGATCCAGCCCCATGAGGTGCCGATGAACTTCCTCGACCCGCGCCCGGGCACCCCGTTCGCCGACCGTCCGCTGGTCCCGCAGGGCGAGGCGCTGCGCGCGGTGGCCGCCTTCCGCCTTGCCATGCCGTCCACCCAGCTGCGGTTCGCCGGCGGCACCGAGCTCGCGCTTGGCGACGACGGTACCGAAGCCGGCCTCATGGGCGGCGCCAACGCGATCATTGGCGGCAACTACCTGACCACGTTCGGCCGCCCGATGGAAAAGGACCGCGACGCGGTGGACCGAGTGATGGAAGGCGCAACCCCGGGCGTGAACTTGGGCATTACCCCGGTGGGCGAGAAGGTCGACTCCGGCCACGGCGTGCTCTACGACACCATTAAGTCGCTGTAATGAAAGTTCCCGACAACGACGAACTCGCCGAAGCCGTGCTCTCCGGCGAGATCGCCTGGCCGCTCGACCCGGCCAGGCCCTACGACGCGCCGCGCATCTGCCCGCTGTGTGGCCGGCGCATGGTGGTGAAGATTTCACCCATGTCGTGGGAGGCGGCCTGCTCCCGCCATGGGCTGCTGCGCTCCGAGTGGTTGGAGCGTTAGTGCACGAAACGGCGGGTTCTAGCGAACACAATTGCGCTGGCTGCTAAAACTACTGGCCCCGCCGCCGCTACGAAGATGGCGTAGACGTAGGGATCGGAGGGGTTCACATCCGCCTTGTAGATACCCACTAGGAGCCCGGTGAAACCACCCACGAACATGCTGCAGAGCATGAACCACTGCATGCGGGTGCCCCGTGCAAGGCCGATTGCTACACCGGTCAGCGCCATCGTAATGAAGATGACGAAGTGGAGTAGCACAGTTGACACGACGGATGTCAGGTCCTGCGCAGCACCTTCAACGAAATACGGTTCCCCGTTGCCGTCGATCCAGGGCATCGGTTGTCCGTTTGTAACAATGAACGGGTCGTACCAGAGGTAATGCGGGCTTTTCGCTTGGTGGTACACCGCCGACGCAGCGGTGAGTGGCGCGAGTGCGACTGCCGCCACAAGCGCGGTCAGTATTGCTGAATCCATCCACCGGTTGAAGCTCGCGCCCAGCTGGTTCATTGCTGGCCAGTACGATCCCCCGATCGCGAACAGGATCCACAGCGCGGCAGCGCCCGCCATGGTCCACAGGCCGCCGTCGCCAAACCCGAAACGTCCAAGGGGAACGGCAATGCACAGGACGAGAAAGACGCCCAAGTACATCGCTGGTTTGAAGGGGCTGAGGAAGAGTTTCATCGTTCGGGCCTTTCCGTCGCGAGGAGGTCGATGAGTTCGGGATCGTCTGGATATTCGATGGGCAGGTGGATGTCGTCCTCTCCAATAGGTTCGGCGAAAGTGACGCGTGTCATCGGCCCGAGGCTCGCTGACTCGGCAACGGAGAAACGGGAGGCAAGCTCTTCGATCTCGGAGGTAGGCCCGGTGACCGTTGGATAGCACAGGCGGGCGTCGTCGAGTGTGACGGGGCGTGAGACCTCGTGGCCGAACACCTGCATGACATGGGTGGCCAAACCGGCGAAGTCCTCCGAGCGATGCGATGCCATCACTACGCTGCGCTGTGGGTTCTCCGCGATGTAGTCGATCAGTCTCTGACGGACCTGTTTGCGGGTGGTGGTGTCGATGCCATCAAACGGCTCGTCGAGAAGCAGCAGGTCCTTGCCTATGGCTAGGGCCACCTCAATGGTGAGTAGGCGGCGCTGCCCAACGGAGAGATCCCTGATGCGGGCGTTGGGGAACTCGAGCCTCACGTGCGGGTAGATCGCTGCGACTGCGCGCAGGTGATCGTCCACGGTCGTGCCTGCATACTTGGTATCCGCACCAGCCGGGACGAACGCGGCCTGCGGACTCATGAGCGTGTGGAGGTAGTGAGTTTTACCGGCGGCGTTCGGGCCGACCAGCGCGTAGAAGCCGGGATTCATAGGGCGCGCTCCTTTTCGATCATTGCCGTTAGCTCCTCGGTGGTGATGCCGAGTTGGTTGGCCTCATGTACAAACGGTTGGACAAAATCGCGGGCGAATGCTTCGCGACGCGTACGTAACACCTGCTCACGCGCACTCTCCAGGACGAACATGCCGAGCCCGCGGCGTTTCTCCAACAGGCCCTCGTTGAACAGTTCGGTGAGTGCTTTAGCGGAGGTGGTGGGATTGACAGAGTGGTAGGTGGAGAGCTCGTTGGTAGACGGCACACGGTCGCCGGGGGCGAGGGTGCCTGCGCCGATGAGGTCACGTAACTCATCCGCTATCTGTAGGTATATGGGTTTACCACTCATGTGGGTAACCATAAAACGCGGAAGCCTGGCACGTCAACCCTCATTTTCACGAAGCGTTGGGTGAACCCGGTTGGATCGCGAAAGTTACTGGTCAGAGATGATTTCTATTAGATGTTGGCCGGGTGTGGCCCACTGAACTGCGACATTAGGGGAGCACCGAGACGGCGCAAGCGAGAAGTGCCGCCGGGAGTACGGCGATGCGTATGTTCAGAGGTCGAAGGATGCGACGCGACGCATTTCGTCTGTGACTTTGATGTTGCCTCTTCCTTCACGATCCCGTTTGAGGATCAGCTTTGCGATGGCGATTTGACCGCTAGGGGGTCGAGTTTCCTCGACTTTTTGCTCGAGCCTCGGACGGTTACTCACAGTCATCGCTACTCCTTTCGCTGGTTTCATCGTAGCGGGCGAACCCGGTCATAAGAACCGCGTCGATAAGCACATTCTGATCTGGTGTAAGAAAAGGAAGGTCCTCGATAGCCGCGAGGACATTAGTGCCGGTAAGGACGGCAGTCTCATTGCCGGACGTGCTTAACTCAACAGCCCACCTTAGATCGTTGTGCCATTCTTTGATTCGGTCTTGTCTTTGGACATTCGAGACAGTTAAAGAGACACCCGTCCATGCGATGAGCGAGGCGCCGAGCGGAGCCAACAGCTTTGCCAGGAAATCCAACATCACCGAGGTGTTGGAAGTGGACTGGAATATTGAGTAGACGCATAACGCTACGGTGGTCGCAAAAAATACCGCGGCAAGCGTCCATGGGACGAGCGAGTGAAGCTTTTTCTGGTGAACTTTCATGATCATTAGACGCGTCCGCACCGCCACCGGTTCCGCGCCGAACCGGCCAACTACTATGAACCCCATGCAACGCGTGCTTTCCGGAATCCAGCCCACCGCAGACTCCTACCACCTGGGTAACTACCTCGGTGCGTTGAAGCAGTGGATCGACCTGCAGGATGGGTACGACGCGTTCTATTTCATCCCGGACCTGCACGCCATCACGGTGGACCAGGACCCGGAGGAGCTGCGCCACCGCACGCTCGCCGGCTGCGCTCAGCTGATTGCGCTGGGCATTGACCCGGACAAGTCCACTCTTTTCGTGCAATCCCATGTGCCGGAGCACGCTGAGCTGACTTGGGTGCTGCAGTGCCTGACCGGTTTTGGCGAGGCCGGCCGCATGACGCAGTTCAAGGACAAGTCAGCCAAACAGGGCCAGGATCGTACCTCGGTGGGCCTGTTCACCTACCCGGTGCTCATGGCCGCGGACATTTTGTTGTACTCCCCGCAGCTGGTGCCGGTGGGGGAAGATCAGCGCCAACACTTGGAGCTCACCCGCAACCTGGCGGAGCGCTTCAACGCCAAGTACGGCACGACCTTCACCGTGCCGGAGGGCATGATCGTCGAGGGCGCGGCGAAGATCTATGACCTGCAGGATCCCACCTCGAAGATGTCCAAGTCGGGTGCGAACCCGAAGGGCATCGTGAACCTGCTGGATGAGCCGAAGACGTCCGCCAAGCGCATCCGCTCCGCTGTCACAGACAACGACGGGGTGATCGCGTTTGATAAGGAAAACAAGCCCGGCGTGTCCAACCTGCTGGTCATTCAGTCGGCGCTGACGGGCAAGCCTATCGACGACATCGTCGCCGGTTACGAAGGCCAGGGGTACGGCGCGCTCAAGGTGGACACCGCAGAAGCACTCGAAAGCTTTACGACGCCGCTTCGCACCCGCTACGACGAACTCATGTCAGACCGCGCAGAGCTGGAAGCCATCCTGGCCCGCGGTGCCGAACGCGCCCGCGAGGTTGCGGCCCCGCTGTTGGCCGACGTGTACGACAAGGTCGGTTTCCTCGCACCGAAGCGCTAGGGGCTCGCGGCGGGGCCGGTGTCCGCTTCCGGCGTAGCCTCAGCGCTTCGCTCGTGCGGCCCGCAGGCCGTTCAAGATGACGATGACTTCAGCGACCTCGTGAACCAACACGACCACAGCCAGGCCCAGCACGCCGCTGATCGCAAGCGGCATCAACACGATGATGATGGCCAGAGACAGCACGATGTTCTGGTTGATGATTCTGCTGCCTCGGCGGGCGTGCTGCAGCGCCTGCGGGATCAGTCGGAGGTCGTGGCCGGTGAAGGCGACGTCAGCGGAATCGATCGCGGCGTCAGAGCCGGTCGCTCCCATCGCTATGCCCACCGTCGCGCCCGCCAGTGCCGGCGCGTCGTTGATGCCGTCGCCGATCATCGCTGTCGGTGTCTTGGAGGAGAATTCGGCGACGATGCTTGCCTTGTCCTCAGGGCGCAGCTCGGCGCGCACGTCGTCGATTCCGGCGATTTCAGCCAGCGCTCGGGCGGTGCGAGTGTTGTCGCCGGTGAGCATGCTCACTTCCACGTCGTTGGCGCGCAGGGTCTGCACGGCTTCGGGCACCTCGGGCCGCAGCTCGTCGCGGACCCCGATCGCTCCGGCGAGGGTGTCATCGACGGTGACCAGGACGCAGGTCTGGCCCTCGGATTCCATGCGCTCAACGTCTGCCTTCAGCGGCCCGGCGTCGATCCACCGGGGACTGCCCACCAGCACCCGTCGACCTTCGACGGTGCCGCCGATGCCATGCCCGGCTTCCTCGCTGATGTCCAGGGCGGCGGGCGCTTCGGGCTCCGCTGCCGCGATCGCCGCGGCGAGGGGGTGCGTCGATTGCTGCTCAACCGCCGCCGCGAAAGCAAGCACTTGAGCCCGATCGAACCCGTCTGCCGGGACCACGCCGGTAACCTCGGGCTGGTTGCGGGTGAGGGTTCCGGTCTTGTCCACCGCCAGGTGACGGATGCCGCCGAGCCGCTCAAACGCCGCGCCGGACTTGATGACCACGCCGAACTGGCTGGCCGCGCCGATCGCGGCCACGACCGTCAGCGGCACGGAGATTGCCAGCGCGCACGGCGACGCTGCGACCAGAACCACCAACGCACGGGTGATCCACGTCTCGGGGTCGCCCAGCAGCGAGCCGATCACGCCGACCAGCACCGCCAGGATCATCACCCCGGGCACTAGGGGTTGGGCAATCCGGTCGGCGATCCGGGCGCGGTCGCCCTTTTCCGCCTGCGCCTGCTCGACCAGGTCCACGAGTGTGGTTAGCGAGTTGTCCGTTCCAGCTGCGGTCGTCTCGACTTCCAGCACACCGGCGGAGTTGATCGCTCCCGCGGGCACCTCGTCGCCGGGCGCAACCTCCTCCGGAATGGATTCTCCGGTGATCGCTGAGGTGTCAAGGCTGGAGCGCCCAGACCGAATGATGCCGTCCGTGGCGATCCGCTCTCCGGGGCGCACGAGCATCAGCTCGCCAGCCACGAGGTCCTTCGCTGCGACCTCGACCGACGTGCCGTCGCGCAACACCGTCGCGGTCTGCGGTACCAACTTCAACAGTGCCCGCAGTCCGCCCTGTGCCCGGTCCATAGCCTTGTCTTCCAGCGCCTCGGCGATCGAGTACAGGAACGCTAGCGCCGCGGCCTCTCCGACGTAGCCGAGGATTACCGCGCCGACCGCGCTGATCGTCATCAGCAAACCAATGCCGAGCTTGCGCTTCGTGACAAGGTTCCGGATCGCGCCGGGTGCGAACGTATACGCCCCTAGCAGCAGGCTGACCCAGAACAGTACTGTCGCGGGTGTCTCTAGCCCGGACCAGTTCAGCGCCAGACCTATGCAGAGGGCTACGCCGGAGAAGATCGGCAGTAGCAACTCGGGGTCCTTCCACCATGGCCGATCGAGCTCTTCGATCTCCGTGGCGGGTTCGTGTTCGCATCCACACGCCGAGCTCATGCGTCCGCTCCCTTCTCGCCGCAGCCGGGCACCGAGCATTCGGGGTCGATGCACGGGGCGTTTTCGTCGACAGCCAACGTCGCGTTCACCAGCGCGTTGAGGGCTGCCGCGAGGTGCGGATCGGCGATTTCGTAGCGTGTCTTGCGGCCCTCCGACTCGGCGACGACGATGCCGCAGTCACGCAGGCAGGTCAGGTGGTTCGAGACATTTGAGCGGGTCAGGTCCAGGTCGCGCGAGAGTACGGCCGGGTAGCTCGGGCCGTCGAGTAGTGTCACCAGGATTCTGGAACGCGTCGGATCCGCCATGGCCCGGCCGAGCCGGTTCATGACGTCGAGGCGTGAAGCAATGGTCAGCATTCGCTGAACAGTACAGTATTGACTGAACTGACGCAAGGTGCGAAGAGCCTGCCGGCGCCCCGTTGACGCTGGCCGCAGTCGTGAGCAGTCTGCAGCAACCGCGACGACCAGCAGAAATTAGTCGATGGGATAGTCGGCGACTGGGCCTGGCATCCACGCCAATCCCGGTGGGGTGGTGATGACCAGGGGGTCGGCGGACCTGACGGCGGCGTCGGCTTTGAGGCCTGGAACCGGTGAAACCCGTCACGCCACAGCACTCGGAATCACCGCAGCCCAGCAAGGTTACCGAGACCTCTTCGACACCGCCGCCGCCCCGACCCCGGCTCCGCCCCCGCCATCGCACGGCCTGCTCTACGATGTGTTGGGTAAATGACACATATTTGAAGGGATGTCGATGGCTACCTCGACAGCGCCGCGCAAGGCGTACACCGACGAGCAGGGCATTGAGCGGGCCTCGAAGCAGCAGAAAGAGGGCTTCGAGGACAAGGTGGAGAAGAAGTCTCCCGCCGCTGGTCACCTGCTGCGGATGAATGACCGCTTTGCCACAGAGGGCGGCAACCAGATGGCCGCCGGCATCACCTACTTCTCGGTGCTGGCGCTGTTTCCGCTTCTGATGCTGATGTTTGCGGGCCTGGGTTTCTTCCTCAACGCCCGCCCTGAGCTCATGCGCGACATTCAGGATCAGGTCACCCAGTCCCTGGACGGGGATTTGGGCAGCATGGTCAACCAGCTGATCGACCAGGCGATCCAGCAGCGCGGCGCCGTGGCGGGCGTCGGCCTGCTTACCACGTTGTGGTCCGGCCTGAACTGGATGAACACTCTGCGCGTCGGCGTCTCCGCCATGTGGAAGGTGGACGCGAACGAGGGCGGCAATTTCGTTACCAAGAAGCTCGCGGATCTCGTGGGCCTGATTGTGCTTATCGCTCTGTTCATCGTGGCCGCAGTGGTGACGGCCTTGGGCGTGTCCAGCTGGACCAGCACGCTGATGGACCGCCTCGGCGTCGGCGACTTCCCGGGCTCCCGCGTGGTGGTCTGGATCGTCGGCTTCCTGGTCAGCGCCCTGGCCAGCTTCCTGGTCATGCTGTGGGTGAACATGTACATGCCGCGCACGAAGGTTCCGGTGAAGTCAGGGCTGAAGGGTGCGCTGCTCGGCGCAGTCATCTTCGCTATCCTGCAGCAGTTCGCCGGCCTGGTCATTTCGTCTGCCACGGGCAACCCGGCGGGCGCGATCTTCGGCCCGATCATCACCCTGATGGTCCTGCTCTACCTCATCTGGCGCGTGGTGCTCTACGTCGCGGCGTGGACTGCCACGACCGAGGAGTCCCTGGCCATGGCGCCGGCAGAGGTGCCGGAGCCGGCGGTGATCAACGTCCGCGCGGGTGCTGTGCGCGGCAAGGACGAGTCCAGTGCCGCGGGCAAGGCCCTGGGCGTCGGCGCGGCGCTCGGCGCTATCGGCGTCGGTGTCGCTTCCTTGCTGTCGCGAGACTGAGCGCAGTAGCCAGCGCGGCGAGCGCCAGCACTCCCGCTACAACCGCATAGGACCACCAGCGGTTCCAGGCCGTCTCCTCCCCAGCCTCAGGCTCGGGGGTGGGGGCGGCCTCTGTCGTTGGCGGTGCTGCACTCGTTTCCGCAGCGAGGGGCTCAAGCTTTGCGACGGAGCTTCGCACCCCATACGCCTCGTGGAGCAACTCCTGCGCCTGTTCCCAGGCGCGGTGGTCGTAGGCCGCGGTGTCCAGCACGACGGCAACGAGGCGCCGGCCCTCGTGGTTGACGGCGCCGACGAACGTGTGGTTCGCGTCGTCGGTGTAGCCGGTCTTGCCGCCGATGCCGTCCGGGTCGTTGAGGTAGAGCTGGTTGTCGTTCCACAGTTCGAAGGACGGCAGCTCGTCGAAGCCGGGGAACATGTAGTGCTCGGTGCCCACGATGCGCGCGAACGTGGGGTCGGCGAACGCGGCCGCGTAGGCCAGCCCCATGTCCCAAGCTGAGGTGGACATCCCGGCGCTATCTAACCCGGAATAGGAGGTTGCCCGGGTGTCCTGCATGCCCAGCCTCTGTGCCAGTGCGTTGACCTTGCCGAGGGCGAGCTCGTCACCACCGAGTGCCTGGGCAAGCGCGTGGGCGCAGTCGTTGCCGGAAGCCAGCAGAAGGCCGGTGAGCAGGTCCTCCACGGTGTAGGTGCCGCCCTCGCCGATGCCGGCGGCGGAGCCTTCTTGGCCCGCCGATTCGGCCGAGACCACCACCTGCTGCCCCAACGGCAGCTCGTGGATCACGGTCAACGCCAGCAGCACCTTGATAACGGATGCCGGCCGGTAGCGCCCGTGCGGGTCTTTCATGGCTACCACCTCGCCCGAGTCCAGGTCCGCCACCAGCCAGGAGGACGCCACCACACCGTCCGGGACGGTGTAGCCGTCGGCGGCTGTGACGCCGCAGGGTCCGTGGTAGCGCACCGGCAGTGGGGCGGGGGACGCGGCACGCTCCGAAGTGGACACCGGCTCGGGCGGCCAGGTGGCGTGCGGGCAGGTATCCGTGTCGGGCGCACGATTCCGGCTGGGCGGTATCCAGTTGCCGCCGTCGTCGTAGTAGCCCACTGTCGGACCAGCAGGGGAGGTTGTCTCGGTGGGGGTGACGGCGTCCTGGGCGAACGCTGACGTCGATAAGCAGAAGCTCAGACAGGCCGTCGCTGCTGCCGCACGCTTCACCTACGCCTCCTTCTCGTTGTAGCGGGCCGCAAGCCGCTCGATGAGCTCGTCGGTCAGGGCCTCGTCGGCGAGAATGATATCCAGCATGTCGGCGTTCATCGCCTCGGTTTCGGCGGGATCCGGCTCGGCCACCTCGTCCTCGTAGGAGTCGCCGCTGAGGTCCATGCCGATGCCGTCGAACAGGCCCTCGTCCTCGGTCGTCTCCGGGGCTGCGGCTTCAGCCGTCGCGAGCATCTCGGCATTGATGGCGGGGAACTGCGTGGTGAACTCGGTGAGGAAATCATCGGCGTCACTCATCGCCTGCGCTGGGCGCTTGCCATTTCGGATCTCCGCCTCGATGCGGCGCTGCAACGCCTTTTCCATCTGGCGGTGGCGCCACGAGCGCACCCGCGTGGGCTCCAACTCGCGGGCGACGGCGCGGGACTTGTGCTCAGCCTTGCGCGCCAGGTGCGCGACCTGGGTTGCGGTGGCGTTCACGGTGGTGTTGACGGGGGCGAATTCGGAGTCCGTGGAGATACGCCAGTTGCCGTAGTAACCGAACAGGAACATGGCGAAGCTGACCACCGGCCCGATAATCATGGCCAGCGCCAAATACCCGGTGGCGTTGCCGAGCAGCGTGATCACGGAGCAGGCCACCGCAGGGATGACGGTGGGCTGGTTGCCGCCGAAGACGCTGGGTTCGCGCCCGGTGACCACGTCGCGGATCATGCCGCCGCCGGTCGCGGTGAACACACCCATCATGATGGTGGGCAACACAGGCAGGCCGTACTGGATCGCCTTCGACGCACCGGTGGCAGCCCACAGTGCGGACACGAGCGCGTCGCCGTGGGACTGCAAAAACTCCCAGGCGCGGCCTTTGAAGTAGGTAAACCGCGCGATCAGCGCGCCGGTGAAGGCGAGGATCAGGTATTCCGGCTGGCTCATCGCGGCCACGGTGCCCTGGTTAATCAGCACGTCGCGCAGCATGCCGCCGCCCAGCGCGGACAGCATGGCGATGAAGAAGAAGCCCACGATGTCGTAGCCGAGCTGGCGGGCTAGCGTACCGCCGATGACGCCCATCAGCAGTACTCCGGATATGTCCATCCAGTGATAGATGGAGCTGATGAGGGGGTCGACCTGGTCCACTGACATAGGAGTGCATTCTAAAGGTCGCACGAATGTTGGGCACGTTGGGGAGCGCCAGGCTGCGGGGGTAAACCCCGCTCGGGGCTAGAACTTGGAGAAGCGCTTGATCAGCTGGTTTTCCATTTCGGTCCACGCTTCGGCCTTGTCGGTGAACGGTGCGGAGGGCACGTAACCCGCGGCGCGTGTGGAGCCGAGCATGTAGGCCAGGTAATCCTGCATGCGAGGGTTGGCAAGAAGCAGGGAGTTCAGCGAGTCATCGCCCGCCCAGTCCGCCGCGTCTGCGAGCAACTCGTACGCCTTCGCCATCTGCTTCGTGTCCACCGCGTCGGTGCCTTTGGCGATGTCGGCGGCGATGCCGTTGAAGGAATAGGAGTTATCGGGGTGGACCTCAACCTTGAGCTCACCAGCATTGGCGGTGTTGATGAGGTCCTGCCAAGTGGATACCCCGGCAAGGTCGTGGTCGTCGTTTTCCAGGATCCAGCGACCAAGGTGCTTCGTTGACGGGAATGTGAAGATCTCGCCGTACTTGCCCAAAAAGACGGGGGCACCGCGCAAGTAGGTGCGCAGGGTGTACACGCTCTGGCCCTGGATAGATACCTTCACTGGGTCGATACCGGCGCGGCCCCACGGGGAGGAGTCGTACGGATCTTCAGCTGCGGCGCGCGCCGCTTCGTCTGCCCGCGCCTGCTCGTCTGCGGCGGCGCGCGCTTCGGTCGCGGCTGTGATGGCGGCGCCGGCGGCGGACACGCGCTCGGCGTCCAGCTCGCTGGTATCCACGACACCGACGGATTCGTCCAGCGACTGGACAACGCCTTCCCAGTTGGCCAGCACCACGCGGCCGACGCCGGACCACTCGGACATGCCGTTGTCGCCCGCGTAGTGGTCGGCCCCGCGGCTGACGTTGCCCAGGATGGAGTGGGAGGCGAAGAAGATCTGGGCTTGCTCCGCGGAGGCGACGTCCGCGAGCGAGCGGGAGATTTGGAATACGCGCGACAGGTTGGAGACGTTGTCGTGGCTGGGCCGACCCGCTAGAAACTCGGGCGCGCCGACGATGTCGTAATACTGCTTCTCCGTCGGCACAACACGGTCGTCGCCCTGCTCCTGGAACTGCTGCCACTTCGGGTGGTCTGCAAGATCGTGAGCGTTCGTAGTCTCCAGATACGCCAGGAGCTCCTCGGGGGAGCGGAACACAAGCACAGACTGGTCATCGCCCAAAAAGGCTTGCCACTCGCTGCCCTTCTCCCTCCAGGTGGGCGCCCAGAGGGTGTAGAAGTCGCCTGCGGTGAGCGAGAGTTTGACGGGGAGAATCGCGCGCGTAGTCATGCCGACAAACTTTAGCCGGTTGGGCGCCAGAACCCGCGGAAGGTCATGCCGAGATTCTCCGTCCGCACCGGGTTCATCTGCACGGGGCTACCAGCCTCGATCATCATGCCGTCACCGGCATACATGGCCGCGTGGCCGGACCACAGGACCAGGTCGCCCGGCTGCAGCTCCTGGTACGACACCTGCCTGCCAACGGTCTGGTCGGCCGCGACGCGCGGAATCTCCAACCCCGCCTGCCTGTACGCCCAGGAGGTCAGCCCGGAGCAGTCGAAGCCGCCGGGTGCGGCACCGCCCCACACGTACGGGGTGCCCAACTGGCTCTTTGCCGCGGCGACGGCGGCGGCACCAACAGGTGAGCCAGCCGCGGGCGTCGGCTCCGGTGGAGGGGCGGATGCTTGTACTGGCGCCGGTGGTGGCGGTGGTTCAACCGTGGCGGCTGCCCGTGTCACCGGTGGAGCAGGTGGTGCCGCCGCCTGGGCGGGCGGAGCGACAAGCGATGCGAGGCGCTGCAACTCCCCGTGCGCCTTCTCCGTCAGCGGTCCGGGGCCAGGCATGACCCGTCCCAGGGCCGCGTCGGTGGACGCGGAGAGCTTGTGGGCGATCTCCCGTAAGTCTTCCTCCAGTGTCTTCAGCACATCCATCGCGCTGTCAAGGGAGGTGGCGATCAGCCCGGCGACGTACGCGGCGGCGCCGAGGGGGCCTGCGGGAGAGGCAGCGATGACGGGCGTGGCCGCCGCGTTGCGGACTAGGCCAATGGCGATGGATGCCAGCTCGTACGCCGCCGTGCCGATAAGGACGCGGCCGCGCACCACCGCGTCGCTGATGGTAGCGCGGTAGGCGGCAAGCTCCGCGGCAGCGCCGGCACGGGACTCGCCGGAGGCGTTGGCTACCAGCGCTAACGGGACAAAGTCCGCGAAATCCGGCATTTGGAAGTGCGGTAGCGCCGGCAACTCATTCGGCAGGTACTTAATTAGTTTGCCTGCGGTGCCGTGCACGTCGAGGCTATAGTCCGCCCACCGCCGGCCCGTCACGTCGGGCGCCCCGGTGTACCGGGAGGCGATGTCGAGCAAGCGGTCAAGGTCAGCTTTCGGGTTGCTCACAGCGCCGCCCCCAACCGCTTGCAGGTGGACGCGTCTACGGCAGCAGCCGCATCGACGGCCAAGTCCATCACCGAGGCGATGCGTTGCGCCTCCGCGCGCAATGCTTCTGCATCGGCGTTGGCCTTGACTATCGCCTCGCCCACAGCGGTGCGGAATTCGCCGAGGGGCCACACATCGAGCACGGGGACGTCGTTAAGCAATTGCAACCGTGCTGCGTCCTCGCGCAGCGAATCGGTCATGGCGGATACAGCGGTGGAGTCAATGTGAAAAACAGTCATGGCCATTGGACGCGCCTCACCCCGCCCCGGTTCCCTCGCCGGCAAAAAATTTTCGCGCACCCCGCGTGAACTAGCATGAGCGGCATGGATATCACGGTTGTCAACCACCCCTTGGCTGCATCCCGCCTGACCATCATGCGCGACGCGCGCTCCAACAACGCTGCGTTCCGGTCGGCGCTGGCGGACTTGGGCGCGATGCTCATCTACGAGGCCGCGCGCGGGCTTGCGGTGGAGGAATTCGACACCGAAACCCCCGTGGCTCCCGCGCGCGGCACGCGCCTGGCCACACCGCCGATCATCGTGCCGATCATCCGCGCGGGCCTGGGCATGATCGATCCGGCGCTGTCCATGATCCCGGATGCGCAGGTGGGCTTCATCGGGCTCGCGCGCGATGAGAAAACCCACGAGCCGGTGCCGTACTTGGAGGCGTTGCCGCAGGATCTCGCTGGCCAGCCGGTGTTCCTCGTCGACCCGATGCTGGCCACCGGCGGCTCGCTCATCCACGCCATCGACCTGCTGGTGGAGCGCGGGGCGGACGACATCACCTGCATCTGCATGGTCAGCGCCCAACCGGGCGTGGACAAGCTGGATGCGCACGGCGGCCCGGTGCGCCTGGTCACCGCGACGATCGATCCTTCGTTGAACGAGGACGCCTACATCGTCCCGGGCCTCGGCGACGCGGGCGATCGTCTCTACGGCCCGCGCAACATCGAGCTTTAAGCTTCTTGGCGTCCCTCCGGTAGCGCCCCCGCGGATCGCGCGCTACATTTCGTGGCAGCAACGTTCACGCTTTGGGGAGAGCTGACACATGGGGGATGTACTGCCGCAATCGCACTGGGCGAGCTACGCACTGGGTTTAGGTGAGCGGGTTCGCGCCATCCGGCTGATGCGCGGGCTGAGCCAGTCTCGCCTGGCTGAGCTCGCGGGGGTATCGCGATCGCTCATTTCCAACTTGGAACGCAACGATTACAACTCAAAAGTGGCCGACCCAACCTTGAGCACCTGCTACCGGCTGGCTTCCGCACTGCAGGTTCCGCCAGCGGCGCTACTTCCCGGCGCGGCGGAAAACGTCGAGGGCTATTTCCCAGTGACGGATTCGCAAGCACCTGCACCTATCAGGTTCCAGTGGCCGCGTAGCGCACAGGACACGGCCAGGTTCCACGACATGTACCTGCGCCGCGGTGCCCCGCAGGGCACGCCTGCGTTCTAGCGGTGTTCTAACTGTGTTCTAGCGGTCTGCTTCGAGCACCAGGCCGTCGGCGTCAACACCGGTGATCACCGTGACGGTCTCCGGCTCAGCGCTCGTTTCAGCATTGGTTGCATCGTGAGTTTCGGGGGCGACCTGGTCGGCGGATTCGCCGCACGCCGTGAGGCTGGTCAGTGCCAGGATCGCGGCGGTAAGTACAACAGTTGTCCTCGAAGTCATGGCTGGCGCTGTAACAACACCTTCCGCACCGCTTTGTCTACTTCGTGGGGGGTGCGCGTACACTCATGTCAGCAAAATCTGATAACCGAAGCTGGAAAAGGGGAGCGCAAGTGGACGACGCCGGAATCGCCGCCGCGGTGGACGACTGGTTCACCCGCAACCAGGAGCGCGTAATCGGCTGGCGCCGCCACATCCACGCACACCCGGAGCTGTCTAATGAAGAGGTGGCCACAACCGAGTTCCTCGCCGAGACGCTGGAGGGTTTCGGGCTGCACCCGGTGCGCTTCCCGGGTACTGGCTTGTATGTGGACCTCGGCCCCGTGGAGGGAGACCGGTTAGCGTTTCGCGCTGACATCGACGCGTTGCGTGTGTCGGAGCAGACCGGTTTGAGCTTCGCCTCCGGCAATCCGGGAGTTTCCCACTCCTGCGGGCACGACGTTCACACCACGGTGGCCCTGGGGTTGGCGTGCGCGCTGTCCACACTGGACCTGCAGCACCCGGTTCGCGTGATCTTCCAGCCGGCGGAGGAGGTCATGGGCGGCGGTGCGCTGGACGTGGTCAGGTGGGGCGCGCTAGAGGGCGTATCCGCCATCTACGCGGTGCACGCGGAACCGCACATCAAGGTCGGGCAAATCGGTGTGCGCACCGGCGCAATTACTTCTGCTTCGGACGTGATCCGCATTGAAGTGCAGGGCCCGGGCGGTCACACGTCTCGTCCGCAGCTGACCGCCGACGTGGTCTACGCCATGGGCGCGCTGATCACCCAGCTCCCGGGGCTACTCTCACGCCGAGTGGACCCGCGTACAGGCACCGTGCTGGTCTTCGGTCATGCGGAGGCGGGTGACGCGGCGAACGCCATCCCGAAACGCGGCCTGCTCGAGGGCACTATCCGCACCGCCGATATCACCACCTGGCGCGAAAATGAGGATCTGCTCACAGACTTGATCGATCTCGTCGTTGCGCCCACCGGCTGCACGTACCACCTGGATTACATCCGAGGCGTGCCGCCGGTGCTTAACGACGACGCAGCCACCGCCCTGGCGGTCCAAGCCGCACGCGCCGTGGACCCGCAGTGCGTGGTTTCCGCCCCGCAGTCGAGCGGCGGCGAGGATTTCTCCTGGTACCTAGAGCACGTTCCTGGTGCGATGATGCGCTTAGGCGCCTGGAGCGGGGAGGGCGAGCACCAGGACCTGCACCAGGGCGACCTCAACGTGGACGAGCGCGCAATCGGCGTCGGTGTCCGGCTGTTCGGATCCATCGTGGAGGAGTATTTCCGCCCGGGCGAAGAGTAGCCGACTTCTAGGTACACTGTGACGCAGTTTGGCCCCGTCACCCGACCCATGAGGAGTGCTGTTTTGTCCAAGAAGATCGTCATCATCGGTGGTGGCCCCGGCGGTTACGAGGCCGCACTGGTGGCATCCAAGTACGGTGCAGACATCACGATCGTTGAAGACAGCGGCGCGGGCGGGTCGGCGATCCGTAAGGATGTCGTGCCGTCGAAGAGCTTCATCGCGGGCGCAAACATCAAAAACGACCTCCGCCGTGCGGACGATATGGGCCTCAGCCACGCCTTGGGCGACGCGAAACTGTCGCTTCTCGCGCTGAACGACCGCGTGAAGTCGCTGGCCGGCGAGCAGTCCGGCGACATCCGCGCGCAGCTGGAGCGAAACGGCGTCCGTTTCATCGACGGCCGTGCGCGCTTCGCGGACGAGCAGACCGGCCACACCACCCACAACATTGAGGTGGACGTAGCCGGCGGTTCCACCGAGACAATCACCTGCAATATGGTGCTCGTCTCAGTCGGTGCCAGCCCGCGTGTGCTGAAGGGCGCGGAACCGGACGGCGAGCGCATTTTGAACTGGCGCCAGATGTACGACCTGAAGGATCTGCCCTCGCACCTCATCGTGGTCGGTTCTGGTGTGACCGGCGCGGAGTTCGTCTCCGCCTTTGCGGAGCTCGGTGTGAAGGTCACCATGGTGGCATCCCGCGACCGCATCCTGCCCCACGACGACGCGGACGCCGCTGATGTGCTCGAGGACGTGCTGGCGGATCGCGGCGTGCAGCTGGAAAAGGACGCCCGCGTGGAGCGCGTGGAAAACACCGGTGACGCTGTGGTCGTCCACACCACCGACGGCCGCGCGATCGAGGGTTCGCACGTGATGATGTCCATCGGCTCCATCCCGAACACCGCCGACCTCAACCTGGAAGCCGCAGGCGTGGAGGTCACCCCGTCGGGCCACATTCACGTCGACCGCGTGTCCCGCACCAACGTGGCCGGCATCTACGCGGCGGGCGACTGCACCGACCTCATGCCGCTGGCCTCCGTGGCCGCGCAGCAGGGACGCACCGCCGTGGACCACGCGCTCGGCGAGGGCGTGAGCCCGATCCGCCTGAAGACGGTGGGCAACGCGGTGTTCACCCGCCCCGAGATCGCGGCGGTGGGTGTGACCGAGCAGCAGATCCGCGACGGCGAGATCGAGGCTGACATCTACAAGCTGCCGCTGGCCACAAACCCGCGCGCGAAGATGCGTTCCCTGCAGTACGGCTTTGTCAAAATCTTCGCCCGCAAGGGCTCGGGCCAGGTGCTCGGCGGCGTGATTGTCGCCCCGACCGCCTCCGAACTGATCTTGTCGCTGACTATCGCGGTGACAAACAACCTCACCGTGACGCAGCTGGCCCAGTCTATGGCGGTGTACCCGTCGCTGTCCGGTTCGATCACTGAGGCCGCCCGCCGCTTGATCACACACTCCGACCTGGATTAGTCGGAGGGAGATGTAGGGCTTCAGTGCCACCCCCGAAACGCGGGCAGTCGCTTCACGACGGCCCGCGTTTTCGCACCCCCAACTATTCCCCCGAATCGACCCGAAAAAGATGTGATCTGTATTAAACTGCCCGTAGCCTTATGACCGCAAGCCCTTTGTTGCGAAAGGAACCCCGATGAATCCGGACAACCTTCCCCTTCACGATCTCCCCAGCTTCAACAAGATCCTGGTGGCAAACCGTGGCGAGATTGCCGTGCGTGCTTTCCGCGCCGCGTTCGAAACCGGCGCGAAGACCGTTGCCGTCTACCCGCGCGAGGACCGCAACTCCTTCCACCGCCCCTTCGCCGACGAGGCCGTCCAGATCGGCGAGCCGGGACAGCCAGTGAAGGCGTACCTGGACATCGACGAGATCATCCGGGCCGCGAAGAAAACCGGCGCCGACGCGATCTACCCGGGCTACGGGTTCCTCTCCGAGCGCGCCGACCTGGCCCGCGCGTGCCGCGACAACGGCATCAAGTTCATCGGCCCGTCCCCGGAAACGCTGGAACTGACCGGCGACAAGTCCGCCGCCGTCCAGGCCGCGGAGCGCGCCGGGCTGCCGGTGCTGAAAGATTCCGAGCCGTCCGCCGACCCGAAGGAGCTGGCGGAACTTGCCAAAGACTTCGAGTTCCCCGTCTTTGTGAAGGCGGTCGCCGGCGGCGGCGGCCGCGGCATGCGGTTCATTGAGAAACCGGAGGACGTCGAGAAGCTTGCAGCCGAGGCCTCCCGCGAGGCCGAAGCCGCGTTCGGCGACCCGCACGTCTACATCGAGCGCGCGGTGATCAACCCGCAGCACATCGAGGTGCAAATCATGGCCGATAGCCACGGCAACGTGGTCCACCTCTTCGAGCGTGACTGCTCGGTGCAGCGCCGCCACCAGAAAGTTGTGGAGATTGCCCCGGCCCAGCACATCACCGAAGAGCAGCGCCAGCGCATCTGCCAGGACGCGGTGAACTTCTGCAAGGAAATCAACTACGAAGGCGCCGGCACGGTCGAGTTCCTCGTCGATGAGGCCGGCAACCACGTGTTCATCGAGATGAACCCGCGCGTGCAGGTCGAGCACACGGTGACTGAGGAGGTCACCGGCATCGACATCGTGAAAAACCAGATGTACATCGCTGCCGGGGCCTCGCTGGAGGATGTGCACCTCACTCAGGACCTCATCGAGCTCAACGGCGCCGCGCTGCAGTGCCGCATCACCACCGAAGACCCGGCGAACGGCTTCCGCCCCGACTCCGGCGTGGTCACGGGCTACGCGTCGCCGGGTGGTGCGGGTGTGCGTCTCGACGGCAACGTTGCCGTCGGTACCACCGTGACCCCGAACTTCGACTCGCTGCTGGTGAAAATGACCTGCCGCGGCCGCAACTTCCAGGTCGCCGTGGACCGTGCCCTGCGCGCGCTCAACGAGTTCACCATCAACGGTCTGTCCACCAACATCGGCTTCCTGCGCGCGCTGCTCAGCGAGCCGGAGTTCCGCCACGAGCGCATCAACACCGGTTTCATCGCCGACCACCCGCACCTGCTGGAGGCCCCGGCCGCCGCGGACGACGCCGGCAAGATCTTGAACTACCTCGCGTCCGTGACCGTGAACCAGCCCAACGGCCCGCGCCCATCCAACATCCGCCCGTCCAAGAAGCTGCCGGGCAACTCCTACGGCGACCTGCCGCGCGGCTCCCGTGACGAGCTGCTCGAGCTCGGCCCGAAGAAGTGGGCCGAAAAGCTGCGCAACCAGACCGCCCTCGGCGTCACCGAGACGACCTTCCGCGACGCGCACCAGTCTCTGCTGGCCACCCGCGTGCGCACCAACACCCTGGTCGCGGCGGCGAAGCACGTCGGCCACCTCACCCCGCAGCTGACCTCCGTGGAAGCCTGGGGCGGTGCGACCTACGACGTGGGTATGCGCTTCCTGCACGAATCCCCGTGGATGCGTTTGGACGAGATCCGCGAGGTGATGCCGAACGTGAACATCCAGATGCTGCTGCGCGGCCGCAACACCGTGGGCTACACCCCGTACCCGGACTCTGTGACGAAGGCGTTCGTGCAGGAGGCGGCGACCTCCGGCATCGACATCTTCCGCATCTTCGACGCGCTCAATGACGTCTCCCAGATGCGACCCGCGATCGACGCGGTGCTGGAGACCAACACCACCGTCGCCGAGGTGGCCATGGCGTACTCCGGCAACCTGCTTGATCCAAACGAGGACCTGTACACGCTGGACTACTACCTCAACCTCGCCGAGGAAATCGTCGAGGCTGGCGCCCACGTGCTGGCCATCAAAGACATGGCGGGCCTGATGCGCCCAGCCGCCGCGGCGAAGCTGGTCACCGCCCTGCGCGAGCGCTTCGACCTGCCGGTACACGTGCACACCCACGACACCGCGGGCGGCCAGCTGGCCACCTACCTGGCGGCAGCGAACGCCGGCGCCGACGTGGTGGACGTCGCCTCCGCGCCGCTGGCGGGCACCACCTCGCAGCCGTCCATGTCCGCGCTTGTGGCGGCCTTCGCGGACACCGAGCGCGATACCGGCATCGACCTGCAGGCCGTCTTCGACATGGAGCCCTACTGGGAGGCTGTGCGCCAGGTCTACGCTCCGTTCGAGTCCGGCATCCCCGGCCCGACCGGCCGCGTGTACAAGCACGAGATTCCCGGCGGCCAGCTGTCCAACCTGCGCACGCAGGCCAAGGCCCTGGGCCTGGAGGACCGCTTCGAGCTCATCGAGGACTACTACGCAGGCGTGAACGAGATTCTCGGCCGCCCGACGAAGGTCACCCCGTCCTCCAAGGTGGTGGGCGACCTCGCGCTGCAGCTGGTCGGCCAGGGCGTGAGCCCCCAGGAGTTCGCCGAGAACCCGCGCAAGTACGACATCCCCGAGTCTGTGATCGGCTTCCTGCAGGGTGAGCTCGGCACCCCTCCGGGTGGCTGGCCACTGCTGCGCGAGAAGGCGCTGGAGAACCGCTCCGAGGTCGACCACACCGTCGAGGTGCCGAAGGAGCTGGCGCAGGACCTGCAGTCCGAGGACCACGTAACCCGCCGCGCCGCGCTGGACCAGCTGCTGTTCCCGAAGCAGTACGCCGAGTACCAGGAACACCTGCGCACCTACGGCATCACCGACCAGTTGGGCGACAAGGCGTTCTTCTACGGCCTGGAAGAGGGCGTGGAGACGATGATCTACTACGGCGAGATCGACGAAAACCGCCCGCCGCTGGTGGTCAGCCTGGACGCCGTGGGCGAGCCGGATGAAAAGGGCATGCGCCAGGTCATCCTCACCGTCAACGGGCAGGTCCGTCCGATCATCGTGCGCGACGAGTCCGCTGAGTCATCCGTCGCCGAGGTGGAGAAGGCGGACTCCTCCAACCCGGGCCACGTTGCGGCGCCGTTCGCCGGCGCAGTCACCGTCACGGTCAAGGAGGGCGACGAGGTCAAGGCCGGCGACCCGGTGGCCACCATCGAGGCCATGAAGATGGAGGCCGCCATCTCCGCCACCAAGGACGGCAGGATTGAGCGCATCGCGTTCAGCCAGCCCACCAAGGTGGAGGGCGGCGACCTGGTGTTGGTGATCTCTTAGTAGTGCCGCACGATCGTCGCGGTGCCACTCTGTCGTAGCAACCGCGCGGACCGTCTAGCGGCCGCGCGGTTGCTGCTATACCGCCCTCCTGACCATCCGGGAAAGGCCCAGGTGAAGTTGACAATGATTGTCAGCAGCGGTGACGCGGTATAGCGGCGAGCGTCAGCTGCTATACCGCCTGAGATACCCACGGGCGGGTGAACTACGCGGTGAAATCCTCCACGTCGACGGCCATGACATTGTCGTGGCCGTCCACATCCGTGAAGCCGAATTTCTCGTAGCGGTGGCGCGCCCGGGCGTTGCCCGGATCCACCCACAGCGCCACTTTCGGCGCCCCCTGCCGCTTGGCCAGCTCCACGGATGCCTGCAGCAGCTTCACCGCAAGCTTGTGGCCTGCGTAGCGGTTCTCCACCGCGATGGCGATCTCGGGGATGTCGGGGGAAAGGTTCGCGTGCCCGTCGTCCGGTGATTGCCAGTAGCGCAACCACACCCCACCTGCAGGGACATCGAACTGATCGAACGCGACGATGCCGCTTTCGCGCTCCGGGTCCCACTGGCCCACATACGTCTCAGCGCCGTCGCGCTCCTCGTGGCCAACGTCGCCGTCCTCGTCGCCGAAGACGTCGGCGAGGTAGTTCAACCTTCGCAGGTACGTGCGGTCGGACTCGGTGGCTTCGCGCAGATGAAACTCAGGTGTGTAATCCATGCGCACCACGTTAATCTTTTCCCATGCTTCGACGCATTTGCTTATCGACGTCCACCGCGTTGGCTCTAGCCACCCTCCCGAACTTCGCCGCTGCGGCAGAAGGCGGGGCAACGCCAGTGGTGGGCCAAGGCGACGCTGTGGACATCGTGGGCCGTGGTATGTGCACAATCGCGTTTAACGATGCAGCTCAGGGGGTCAGCTACACCGCCGGGCACTGCGGAAAAGACGGCGACCGGGCGATCGCGTCCGGGCCAGGGTTTCGCGCGACCGGGACGTTCTCCCCGTCGTCGGCGATGCAAAACGGCGGCACCGGCAACGACTGGGGCGTGATCCGCTGGGCCGACGGGGTGATGCTGAGTCCGAATCGGTACTCCGGCGATGCTGTTGTCGCGCTTTCCACGCTGCGCTCCGGGGACCCGGTGTGCGTCTACGGTGCGGCGAGCAAGCAGACCACCTGCGGCAGCTTCGCGGGGGCGATTGGCAACAACGTGTACTGGGACGGGCCGAGCGGCAGACCGGGGGATTCAGGCGGGCCTGTGTGGGTGGAAGGCAAGGGTTTCCTGTCCGTCTACACGGGGGTGAGCCTCGCGGTGGGTGCCAAGGGGGTGGAAGGCCGGCTCAACCGCAGCGCCGTGCCCGTCAACGGCCCCGCTGTCAGCACAGAGGCGGAGATGGCGCTGCTCGCGCAGGCCAAACGCATAACCGCCCCAGTGGTGCACGAAGCCGCAGTGCCCGGCGGCGCGCCTGCGCCGGTGGGCGGGCGGGGCAGCTCCGGGAGCTCAGAGGCAGACAGCGGGGACATCGCTACAGTGGCGTTAATCGTGCTCGCCGGCGTGCTGCTGGCGCTGCCCGAGATTCTGAAAGCGCTGCCCGAGATTACAAACGCGCTGCCCGTCCAGGACTGGCCCATCCACTGACGGATGTAGCTGGGCGGCTGTCACATCTGTCAGTAACGCCTGGTCGGCCGGTGCCCGCGTGCGCGATGTGTCACTGGCTCGCGGGGGAGGGTTACTTCAGCTCCATGAGGACGGCACCCTTGTTCACTTGGCCGCCGACCTCCACGGCAAGCCCGGTGACGGTGCCGGCCTTGTGAGCCTTGACCGGGTTTTCCATCTTCATGGCTTCGAGCACCGCGAGCACGTCGCCCTCGGCGACCTCGGAGCCTTCCTCCACGTTGACCTTGATCACCGAGGCCTGCATGGGGGCGGCCACCGCGTCGCCCGAGACCGCTGCCTTGCCGGCGCGGCGCTTCTTCGGCTTGCGCTTGGCGGGGCCGGCTGCGACGAGCTCCTCTGGCAGGGCGACCTCGATGCGACGCCCGTCCACCTCCACGGCAAAGGTGCGGCGCGCTGGGGCCTCGGTGTCGGTTTCGGGCTCAGCGTCCTCGCTCGACCCGGCGGTGGCCGGCAGCTGGCCGTCCCATTCTTCCTCGATCCAGCGTGTGTATATGCCGAAGCCGTCCTCGCCGCCCACGAAGGCAGGGTTGCCCAGGATCGCCCGGTGGAACGGGATCACGGTAGGGAAGCCGGCCACCACGTATTCGCCGAGCGCGCGGCGGGCCCGCTCAATGGCCTGTTGGCGGGTTTCACCGGTGACGATGAGCTTGGCCAGCATGGAGTCGAACTGACCGCCGACCACGGAACCGGCGCGCACTCCGGAATCCACGCGCACGCCCGGGCCCGCAGGCTCGGCGTAGGCGGTGACTGTGCCCGGTGCCGGCATGAAATTCGCGGCTGGATCCTCGCCGTTGATGCGGAATTCGATTGCGTGGCCGTGGGGGGCGGGATCGGCGTTGATACGCAACTGCTCGCCGCGGGCGATGCGGAACTGCTCGCGCACCAAGTCGACGCCCGTGGTGGCCTCGGTGACGGGGTGCTCCACCTGGAGACGGGTGTTGACCTCCAAGAACGAGATCAGCCCGTCGGAGCTCACGAGGTACTCCACCGTGCCCGCGCCGTAGTAGCCCGCCTCGCGGCAGATCGCCTTCGCTGAGGCGTGGATGCGATCGCGCTGTTCGTCGGTGAGGAAGGGGGCCGGGGCCTCCTCCACCAGCTTTTGAAAGCGGCGCTGCAGGGAGCAGTCACGCGTGCCCACGACCACAACGTTGCCGTGCTGGTCCGCCAGCACCTGGGCCTCCACGTGGCGCGCCTTATCCAGGTAGCGCTCCACGAAGCACTCGCCTCGGCCGAATGCCGCGGTGGCCTCCCGGGTAGCAGATTCGTACAGCTCCGGGATCTCCTCGCGGGTGTACGCCACCTTCATGCCGCGGCCGCCGCCGCCGAACGCCGCCTTGATAGCCACCGGTAGTCCGTGCTCGTCCGCGAACGCGACTACCTCATCGGGGCCGGAGACCGGGTCTTTCGTGCCCGGTGCCATCGGGGCCTGGGCGGCCTCCGCAATGTGGCGGGCGGTGACCTTGTCGCCGAGGGCAGCAATCGCTTCGGGGGAGGGGCCGATCCAGGTCAGTCCAGCGTCAATGACCCTCCGTGCAAAATCGGCGTTTTCAGAGAGGAAGCCGTAGCCCGGGTGGATCGCGTCTGCACCGGACTTCTGCGCTGCCGCGATGATTTTGTCCATGTCCAGGTAGCTCTCCGCGGCAGTCGTGCCACCGAGCGCGAAGGCTTCATCTGCCAACTGCACAAACGGCGCGTCCGCGTCCGGCTCGGCGTACACGGCGACAGACGCTAAACCCTCGTCCAGACAGGCGCGGATGACGCGCACGGCGATCTCGCCGCGGTTGGCCACCAGCACCTTGGTCACGCTGTTGGGCAGGTCAGTGGTCGCTGCAGTGGTAGGCACGAAGCAATCCCGTCCTTCAATCGGAAAAATTAACCGTTACAAACGTCGGACAAACGTCGCACCATGTTACAGCGCGTGCTCGCCGGGGCGGCTATTCTCCCGCCACCCCGGATGAGCCTGCGCCGGCTGAGGCGTGCTCGTCCGCCCCTTTCGCCACCGGCATGCGGACCATGTTGCCCCACTCTGCCCAGGAGCCGTCGTAGAGCGCGACGTTGGTGAACCCCAAAATGTGCTTGAGCACGTACCAGGTATGGGAGGAACTCTCGCCGAGCTGGCAGTACACCACGGTCTCAGCGTCTTTGTCGAAGTCCTCGTAGATGGCCCTGATGTCCTCCAGCGGCCGGAAGCGGGCGTTGGGGAACACGGATCGGCCCCACGGCACGTTCACGGCGCCAGGGATATGCCCCTGGCGCAGCGACGGGGCGGCAATGGAGGCTGCATTCGAGTCTTCGCCCAGGTAGGCGGGGGCGGGACGTGCGTCGATAAGCTGGGTCGGCTTTTGCTTGAGCAACTCGCCCGCAAACGAGCGGAAGGGGGCGTCCTCGCGCTCCACCACTGGATAGTCGGAGCGGGGATACTCCGGCACGGCAAACGACGTATCGCGCTCCTCGCCCATCCACGCATCGCGGCCGCCGTCGAGCAGACGCACATCCGGGTGGCCGAACAGCTCGAACACCCAGGCGGTATAGGCCGCCCACCAGTTGGAGGAGTCGCCGTAGACCACCACGGTGTCGTCCCGGCTGATGCCGCGGGAACGCATGAGCTCGGCGAACGCCTCGCCGCCGATAAAGTCGCGCACGAGCGGATCGTTCAAGTCGCGCTTCCAGTCGATGCGTACGGCACCGGGGATGTGGCCGATGTCGTAGAGGAACGCGTCCTCGTCGCTTTCCACCACCTTCAAACCCGGCACGCCCAAACGGGCGGACAACCATGCCGCGGAAACAAACTTCTCCGGGTGCGCGTACTGCTGGAACTGGGGGGTGTCGTCGAGCTCGATGCCCATGCCGGCAACCTTTCTTCTCGCCCGTGTTCGCGCGGGACCTACTCGCGCGGATCCGCCACTTGCTGGCGGGTACTAAACCACCGCCAACGATACAGAAACGGACGCGGTGCGCCGGACATGTGTGGCCGAAATATTCGGTGGTGTGAACTTGCACACTATCAAATCACTCACCCGGTGGAACTCACTGCCGCCGGTTAAAGTCGAAAGTAGGAACACACAGGTTGCGGCCAGTTTGTTCTGGGTATCTGCACTGCCCCGGCGGCGCGTTGAGGCGCTTGGAGCGGGGCGTAATTTATGAAAGGGACCAACCGTGCACAAGGCGATTGTTGTCTTCGAGGTCGAAGGCGGCTCCGACAAGTCTTTCGACGGCCACCGCAAGGACACCATGCCCATCGTGAATGCGATCAAGGACAAGGGCTGGCACTCCGAGGTTGTCTACTTCCGCCCCGAGTGGAGCGACGACCTGTTCACCTACGTCTCCGAGAACTTCGACGCGTACATCTCCCGCGTGAACCCGGGCAACATCCCGGGCGGCGAGAAGGGCTACTTCGACCTGCTGACCCGCCTGTCCGAGGCCGGCCTGGTGGGCATGTCCACCCCGGAGGAGATGGTCTCCTACGGTGCCAAGGACGCCCTGGTCAAGCTGAACAAGACTGACCTTGTGCCGGAGGACACCGCGGCGTACTACGACGTCGAGTCCTTCCACGAGACCTTCCCCACCTCCCTGTCCTACGGCGAGCGCGTGCTGAAGCAGAACCGCGGCTCCACCGGCTCTGGCATCTGGCGCGTGCGCCTCGCCGACGAGTCCCTGGCCGAGTCCGTCGAGCCGGGCACCGCCCTGCCGCTGGACACCAAGCTCAAGTGCACCGAGGCCGTGGACAACCACACCGAGGAGCGCGAGCTGGGCGAGTTCATGGACTTCTGCGACCAGTACATCGTGGGCGACAACGGCATGCTCGTGGACATGCGCTTCATGCCGCGCATCGTCGAGGGCGAGATCCGCATCCTGCTCGTCGGCCCGCACCCGGTCTTCGTCGTGCACAAGAAGCCGGCCGAGGGCGGCGACGCGTTCTCCGCGACCCTGTTCTCGGGCGCGAAGTACACCTACCAGAAGCCGGAAGAGTGGCAGGAGCTCGTCGACATGTTCGCCGAGGCCCGCCCGGTCATCGCCGAAAACCTCGGCGGCGACAACATCCCGCTGATCTGGACCGCGGACTTCATGCTCGCCGACGACGACGAGACCGGCGAGGACACCTACGTCCTCGGCGAGATCAACTGCTCCTGCGTCGGCTTCACCTCCGAGCTCGACATGGGCATCCAGGAGCTCGTGGCCGAGGAGGCCATCAAGCGCGTCGAGGAGAAAAACGCCTAAGCACTTCTTGCTTATCGACGTCTCAAGCCACCACCGCCCCGGTCCCTCCCACGTTGGACCGGGGCGGTGGTGCTTTGGCGGTGGTGCTTTGGCGGTGGTGCTTGTAAAAATCCACAACCCCACCGACAAAAGCCCAGGTCGGCACCCCGCGTGAAGGCGTCTGGTGCGGATTTTTACAAAACCCGGCCTCCACGCCGCGCCCCCTGCCCGTAACAGTTGACAACACCCGCGTTCCCGTCGGTGCCGACCGGGTGTTTTGCGTACTCTTACTACCCGGCTTGCCCCAGCAGGCGCACCGTCGCCGGTCTATGGTTATTGTGTTCAACCCCAAAGACGCAAGGAGCTCCCATGTCCACGCCCTACAACCCGAACCACACTCCGGACCCGGACGACGACCAGACCGGCACCTCCAGCGACCTCACCGGCGATACCAGCGCCACCAGCGACAGCGAGACCAGCTCCACCAACGAGACCAGCTCCACCGGCGATACCAGCTCCACCAACGAGACCGGCAGCTTCGGCGCCCACTCCGACCAAGCCGAGAGCCAGAGCAGCTACCCGAGCTATGGCCAGTACCCGTCGGTGCAGCCACAGCACGGCGAGAACCAGTACGGCGAGAACCAGTACGGGCAGCAGGGCCAGTACTCCCAGGCCCAGTACGGCCAGAGCCAGTACGGGCAGGGGTACTCTCAGCCGCAGTACGGCCAGACCCAGTACAGCCAGCAGAGCTACACCCAGCCGCAGTACGGGCAGGGCCAGTACGAGCAGGGGCAGTACGGCCAGCAGGCCCAGTACGGGCAGTTCCCCCAGGCCGGCACCCAGCAGTACGACCAGTCGCAGTACGGCTACGGCAAGCCCGCGAAGTCGGGCAAGGGCAACGGCTTCTTCAACGCGCTGTTCGACCTGTCCTTCAGCCGCTACATCACCGTCGACTTCATGCGCGTGATCTACGCGATCTCGCTCGGCCTCATCGTCCTCGCGTGGGTGGCTGGCCTGCTGTTCTCCTTCGCTGGCTTCGGCGACAGCTTCGGCGAGGGCATGCTGATGCTCGTGGGGTTCCTCATCTTCGGCACCCTCGCCGCGTTCATCGCGGTGGTGGTTACGCGCATCACGCTGGAGTTCTACGTCTCGCTGGTGAAGACGGCGCAGAACACCTCGAAGCTGGTTGAGCTTGAGGAGAGCGCACAGCGCAGCACAACGCAGCGCTAAAAGCGCAGCGCAGAACTATCAGCGCAGCGCAGAACTATCAGCACAACGCAGCGCTACTCGTCCGCTGCCGCCAGGAGCGTTTCCACCGACTGCGGGTCGGCGTCGGAAAGCATCTGGCGGCAGCGGTCGTATTCCGCCTGGTCGCCGATCGCCTTCGAGGCGAGCGCCAGCATCGCGATGGCCTTGAGCACGCCCTGGTTCGGCTCGTGCGAGGCCGGCACCGGGCCCCAGCCCTTCCAGCCGTTGGCGCGCAGCCGGTCGAGGGAGCGGTGGTAGCCCGTGCGGGCGTAGGCGTAGGCGACGAGCTGGTCGCCGTCCGACAGCTCGCGTTCGGCGCGGGCGGCCCACACGGCGGGGGAGTCGGGGTGGGCGAGCGCGGTGGCGTCGGCAAGGAGGTCCTCGCCGGCGGCCGGGTCGGCGGGCAGCTCGATGGGCTTGGGGGCGAGCATGTCGTTGATTTCCATGCGCGCCAGGCTACCCGCCGATTGCATCCGCCATACGCAGTCCGCTATGCCCAGAAGTCCGAGGCGTCGAGCCCGAAGCGGTACAGGCAGCGCCGCAGCAGCGGCATGGACAGACCGATGACGCTGGTGGGGTCGCCGTCGATGGCGTCGATGAACCAGCTGCCGAGCGCTTCCAGCGTGAACGCGCCGGCGCACTCGAGCGGCTGGCCGGAGCGGGCGTAGGCCTCGATGTCGGCGTCCGAGACATCGCCGAAGCGGATGCTGGTGGCGACGGTGTCTACCACCCACTCGCCGCCGAACCACACCGCGTGCCCGGTGAGCAGCTGCGCGACCTTGCCGCGCTGCGCTTTCCACCGGCGCACGGTCTCGTCCACGGTGTGCGGCTTGCCCAGCAGTTCGCCGTCGAGGAGCAGCATGGAGTCGCAGCCCACGACCACGTCATCGGGAAATTCGGCGATGGCCGTCTCCGTTTTTGCGCGGGCGAGGGCGGCGACGATGGTGGCCGGAGGTGCGTCGTGAAGCGAGGCGATGAGCGCGTCCTCGTCGAGGTCCGCGGGGCGGAGCACGGGCGCCACCCCGCCTTGCTCGAGCAGCATGCGTCTCGACGGCGACTGCGACGCCAGGACCAGCCGCATCAGAAGTACGCCGCGGAATCGAACGCGTGCGGGTTGAACGCTGTGGCCGGGTGCGCGGTGCCCCAAATATTGGCGTCCGCCTGCACACCTGCGGTCTTGCGCTCGCGCTGGAGCTGCTCCAACACCTGCGCAAGCGCGGCGAGCTCCGCCTCGGTGGGGTTGCCCTTGAGTACCTGAATGTCCACGTCAGCCTCCTTGCCGTGGTTAGAGCGGGATGTTGCCGTGCTTCTTCTGCGCAGGGTAGGCCACCTTGCGCTCCAGCAGGCGCAGGCCTTCGAGTACCCGGTTGCGGGTGGCGTTGGGCTCAATCACGGCGTCTACTAGCCCGCGTTCGGTGGCCACATAGGGGTTGAGGTTCTCCTCGGCGTACTGGGATTCGTCCGTGCCGATGGCCTCGGCGGCCGTCGCGGCGTCTGCCAGCGCGATCTGCGCGGTCGGCCACGCGAACACCAAGTCCGCGCCCAGACCCTTGGAGCCGAGCAGCGCGTAGGAGGGGCCGAGCGCCTTGCGGGTAACCACGGTAATGGTGCCCACCTGGGCCTCCGCGAACGCGTAGGCCAGCGCGGCGGCGGCCGCTGCGGAGCCGGAGCACTCTTCTTCCACGGACGGAAGGAGGCCCGGAGAGTCCACGAACTGCACGATTGGCAGGTTGAAGGCGTCGCAAGTGCGGATGAAGCGGGCGGCCTTGCGGGCGGCGTCGCGGGTGAGGCAGCCGGCGAGCACGCTCGGCTGCGTGGCCACGACGCCGACGGCACGCCCGCCCACGTGCGCCAGCCCGGTAACGACGGAGCCTGCGTAGGAGGCCGACAGCTCCAGGAAATCCCCGTCGGTGACGGCGGCGATGACGTCGAGCACGTCGTAGGGCTGGTTGTCGTCATCCGGCATGAAGGTGTCCAAATCGATGCCGGAGCCAGAAGCCTCCGCGCCGAGCGGGGAGGCGGCCTTGTTATTCAGCGGCAGGTAGCTCACCACCGTGCGGGCCAGTTCCACCGCCTCCACGTCGTTGGCGGCGACGAGCTGGGCAAGACCCGTTTCCGTCGCGTGGACGGCGCTCCCGCCGAGCTCCTCCGCCGTAGTTTCGGTGGCTGCCACCTTGCCCACGACGTCCGCGGACGTGACGTGCACGGTCGCACCCTGGGCCATGACGGTGATGTCCGCCAACGGCACCGTGGCCGCCGCGAGCGCAGCCGCATCGCCCGCAACGACGGCGATCTGCGGGATCAGGCCCGATGCCCGGGTGGCGGCGCGCAGGATCTGCGCCTGCAGGTGGGCAGTGACAATGCCCTCCTTCCAGCGCGGGCCCGTGGAATCGTAAATCCCGATCAGCGGCACGCCGGTCTTGGTGGCGAGGTCGTAGACCTTCAGCATCTTGTCGGCGTAGACTTCGCCGATCTGGCCGTCAAAGATCGTCGGGTCTTGGGAGAAGACGCATACCCTTCGGCCGTCGATAAGCCCGTAGCCCGTGACCACGCCGTCCGTGGACGGCTTGGACTTGTCCATCTTGTACGCCTCGACCCGGTGCTTGGCCAGCGCGTCCGTTTCAACGAACGTGCCCTCGTCCAGCAACTTCAGCACGCGCTCGCGGGCGGTTGCGGCCCCGGCTTCGTGCACGGCGTCGATCGCTGCCTGACCGACCGGGGCCTGCGCCTCATCCAGGCGGTTGCGAAGATCCTCGATGCGGCCCGCGGTGGTGGTCATGTCGGGTTTGGATGAACTCATAACGCCTCAGTCTAGATTCCGTGTGTACCGCAATGCTTATCGACGGCTCCGCCGCCCGCGTTTCAGACCCCAGCCCACACCACTAGCGCCCCTGCCGAACGTGGGTGAGCACCTGGGTGGCCAGCTTGCTGCCGTTGCCGTCGAGGAAGATCAGCTCCAGACGCGACACCGGGGCGCCGAGCGCCTCGCTGAGCGTGTGGGCGTATAGCTCCAGCTGCATAAAGTAGCTGGTCACACGGTCCTTGGTGGCGTAACTGTCGGTTTTGTAGTCCGCGATGACCCAGCTGTCGACGTCTTTATACAGCAGGTCGATATAGCCGTTGACCGCAATGTAGGGCGCTTCGTCTATGAGGGGGATCCCGGCAAGCACGGGCAGCTCGAAGTGGGCCTGGTCTGCTGCCACTGCTCGCTTGTAGGGCGTCGAGTCCGCGAACGCGCGGGCAGTAGCCAGCACGTCCGCGTACGCCTCGTCTTTGAGGTTGAACTGCTCCACGGCAAGGCGGGCGAGCTCCTCGATCGTGCGCTCGCCGGCGTTGGGCAGACGTTCCATGACCTCGTGCACCGCCGAGCCGAAGTCCGTGCCGGTGGTGTTCCGGGTGACATTGGCGTTGACATCGCGTGCGGAGTCGGGCACCGTCCAACCCGCTTCCTGGAACTGGGCCCGCACCGCCTCGCCGGTGCGGGACTGCGGGGTCGACGGTTCACTTTTCGCGGCGTGGGTGCGCGCCGAGGTGTCCTCCGGTCTCTGGTTTTTCTGGGAGGGCTCGGCCTGCTGGTCCGTGGCGTGGGCGATGGTGGTGACACCGATGCGTGGGGCGGTGCTGGCGGCCGTGGTGAGAAGCTTCTGCGCTTGCTTGTGTGCCTTTTCCCGCCCCGCCAGCTCGGCGTATTCAGGGCGCGCCGGCGCCGGTAGCACCACATTGTCGAAGTCCCCGAGGGATTCGCGGCTGACCAGCGTGATGCCCGCGGCCGCCAGCGCATCAGCGCTGCCGTTGTCTTGCGCTTCATCGAGTACTTCCTGCATCGCCTTCATCAGCGCGGTGCCCTTGGTTTTGCGCCAACTCTTGCGGTCGGAGGTTTTGCCCACGTGCAGCGGGACGGCAAGCACCGACTCAGCGCGGGTGAGCGCGACGTACATGAGGCGTTTGAGCTCGTCGCTGTCCGCTTGGGCCTCGTAGTCTTTCAGCGGCTCGTAGTCGGGGCTTTGGATGTTGTTGATCCGCAGCTTGGTCACGCCTTTGCCGTCTTTGGAAAAGCCCTGCGCGAGACTCGGCGTTCTGTAATCCTGGCTGAGGTTAGCCACAATCACCATGGGAAACTCCAGGCCCTTGGAGCGGTGGATCGTCATAATCCTCACCCCGTCCGCGTTGTTATCCAGCACTGGGTCGGCTGCGCCGTTGTTGGTTTCAGACTGCTCGTCCGCCCAGCGGACGAACTCGCGCAGGCCTAAACCGGTCGCGCGCGCGAACTGGTCGGCGAGCGTGAGCAGCTGCTCCAGGCTGCCCAGCGCCTCTTCTTTACCTTGCGCGATGTAGCTGTCGGCCAGGCTGAACTCAGCCGCAATCGAGCGCACGAGCGTGCCTACGTCGGTAGCGCCTTCCGTCGCACGCTTTTCTTTCAACCACTCACGCTGGTTTGCCACCCGGTTCGAGATTGGTTCGCCCTTCGCGTCGGCGGCCAGTTCCGCATCGGAGCACCCAAGCAGCGCGGTGCGCAAAGCAGCGATTTGTGTGAACGCATCTGCCGGGTCGCCGATGGCGCGCAGGACGGTGAGCAGGTCGTTGATTTCCGGCACGAGGAACAGTCGGGTGGAGCCTTCTGAGACGTACGGGATGTCTGCCCGTTTCAACGCGCGCTGGATGCGGCGGGAATCGGAGTGGGTGTGCACAAGAATCGCGATGTCGGAATACGTAAGTGGGCGTGCCACCGCGGTGTCGTCGATGCCACCCTGACCTTCCACCGGCTTGTGCGAGAAGTATTCGCCACCGGCGTTGCTCACAGCCGCGCGAATAATGGCGACAATGTCCTCTTCTTCCGCGATCTTGCGGTCCGCGGCTGCGCTGGAGGCCGCGGCTTCCTCCGAGTGGATGAACACGACTTTGCCGGGCAGGGTCGCCGTCGTGCCGTCGGAAAGCTGCGCGGTTTTTGCCGCCTGGGGCAACATGTCCTCGTAGGAGGCTTGCGTAGGCGCGCCCGGCGTTGGGGCTACGTCGGGGAAGATCTTGGCAAACAACGCGTTGACTGCGCCGACGACGCGCTCCGAGGAGCGGAAATTCTGGGTGAGGTTCACCAGCACACCCTCGTTGGAACCGTCCTGCCGGTAGCTATCTTTGACCGCGTTGTAGTTGTCGATATCCGCGTTGCGGAACCGGTAGATGGATTGCTTCGGATCGCCGACCATGAACAGGCTGCCGGGCACCGGAGATGCGTGAAGACGTCCCGCTGCGATGACGCGGACAATCTCGTACTGCACGGGGTCCGTGTCCTGGAACTCGTCGACGAAAATGACCCGGTAGGTGTTGTGCAGCTCCTCACGGATCCGGTCGTTTTCGGGGGCGGTGAGCAGCTGCTTGGCCAGGAAAATCATGTCGTGGTACTCGAGCGTTCCCCGCTTGAGGCGGGCGTCTTTCGCGTCGAGCACCAGCGCCGCGAGTAGCGGGGTGATGTGCGTGATGGCCTCAATCAGGCCCGGTTTTCCGCGGTTAATGAACCTGGTGCGCACATTTTTTAGCGCGGCAGCTGCGGTGTTTTTGGGATTGTCGTGGTCTACCTCGATACCGCGGTTTTCGAGCCCGTCGGCGAAGGATTGGGAGACGTCCATCTTGGCCCAAGCATTTTTATCCCCAGACCGCCCGGGGGAGCGCAGCTTCGGCTGCCACAGCACGCGTTCAACCTCGCTCGCCTCGCCGTTGGCGTAAGGCTGGATCTCCTCGAGGTATTCATCCAGCACAACCCGCAGCTTGTCGCCGGCAGGTATGGCTGCAGCCGCGGCATCGAGCGCGCGCAGAAACTCGAATTCTTCACGCACCAGCTTGGCGTCGTCGCCCGCGGTCCAGCGCGGCTCTTGAAGCGTGGGACCGAGGTCGCCCCAGTGCTCGTCCATCCACCGGGACACATCGCCCAGCGCGGACATTCTCACCCCCTCGCCGATGAGGGTTTCGAGGTCTTTCGTGATCGCCTGTGGGGCAATGTCGAGGCCGAACTTGTCTTTGAGGCGGCGCGCCGTATCGACGGCCTCCGGTTCCCCCGTGACCAGCTGCGTCAACGTCTCCAGCACATGATCCACGCGCAGGCTGGCATCCATCTGCTGGCGAAGCTCGTCGACCTTGTCCACCTTCGGTGGAAGGCCTGCCTGTAACGGGTACTGCTTGAGCAAACGCAGGCAAAACGAGTGCAGCGTGCCAATCGCGGCACCGGGTAGCCCCTCGAGCGCGGCTTGGGCACGACGTTTCACCTCCGCGTCATCAGTGACCTTCCGGAAGATGGTTACCGTGCCGGGAAACGGGGTGTGCTTCGCTTCCCGCGCTACTTGGGTCAGCGCCGCCCGCAGGTCCGAAACGAGCTTGCCGCCCGCTGCCTCGGTAAAGGTGATCGCGGCGAGCTGATCGATTGTCAGCCCGTCGTCGATGATGAGGGTGAGGATGCGCTGAATCAGTGTGGTGGTCTTGCCCGATCCTGCTCCGGCCTGCACAAACACGTTGGTGTTGGTGGTCCACTGGATGAAGTCGCGGCCGTTGACGTCGGTTTGCAGGCTGTCGCCTGTGTCGATGTCGGCGGCGGAGAGGTACGTCTGTTGTGTGGTCATGGTGGTGTCCTCGCTTAAGCCTCGGGTGCGAACGTCGTGGTGATGTCCAACGGGGTCAGCCCCTGCTCATCTAGCGCTTCGGTTACTGCGGTGTACTGGGCGCTTCCGATGCGCAACTGATGGTCGTTGACCCACCGTGTAGGTTGCAGCGGGCGCGGTGGGAAGATGCCGGCGGCGATGTACTGGTAGATGTTGGCCAAGTTCGTTGTCAGCGTTGCAATGGCCTCGTCGTCGATGGTGATGCCCGGTTCGCCGTTTTGGTCCTCCGGCGCCTGGAAATACCAGTAGCGGGAATGCACTGTTCGCACTGGCGGCGCACTTGCGATGGTTTGGGCGATTTCCGGGAACCAGTCCAACGAGTCCGGTTCTTCCACGAAGCGGTGGTGCACGGCCCAGCCGTAGAGTGCTAGCTGGAAGTGGTGCTTTTCGGCCGGGTTGCCGGTGCGCGAGACGTTCAGCCTGCTTGCGACCTTGGTGTGCTGCTGGCCAGTCTTGTAGTCCGTGATGCGGACCTCGGTGTACGGTTCGGTGAATTCGTTCTCCGCGCCGGGCTGCACGATGCGGTAATCCACCCGGTCGATAACACCCCGAAACGACATCGGGGCAGAACTGCCTGCACCTGTAGGCACGTAGATGGTTGGCGCGGGAAGCTCTTCGCCATCGAGGTTGCTGCCACCGAAGGCCAGCTCAGCGGCGATCGGGCGCCAGCCGGCCTGGAACTCTGCGCGCTCCTTGGCGTACCAGCGGTTGATGTCGCGCCATACACCGGTTTGCACGCCCTGCCACACGGCGTCGTTCAACCGCGCACTCCGTTGTTGTTTGAGTGTTTCTTCAACAATGGTGTCCAGGGCCTGTCGGCCTTCCCCAACCCACCACGCCGGGTCGTACTCCAAGGGCGTGTCCGCACCGAGCAGCACCTCTTTGGTCCAGCGCTCGAAGATCGCGTGGTACATCGTGCCCCGCTCGCGGGCGTCCATGTCGAGGGTGTGCACGCGGTCTTCCAGCACGTACTTCTCCAGCACACGTTGGATGAAGAAAAACTGCGGCGACTCGGTGAACAGCTCCAGTGCGGAGTTTGAAATCTGGCTGTTGAGAAACTCGAGGCCAATATCGCTGTCGGTGTAGCCGTTGAATTGAGCGCCCGGCTCGTCGCCGTGGGCGCCAGATTCGCGGTAGCCCATGATGTCGCGGTAGAGACTCACGTTTTCCTTCGGCAAGCCGTGGGCGGTGCGGATGAGCGACACGTCGGTGCTGCTCAAAGGAGCAATCTGACCGGTGAGCAGCATAGTGACCAGCTGGGGCATCGCCGCGATGCCGTCTTTTTCATCGCGAGTGGTCAGGGTGATGCTGCGCTCTTTTAGTTCCTGTAGCGATACCCACTGTGACGGCTGGGTCCTGCCGGAGCCGTCCTGGTGCGAACGAGGATGTGTGATCACCGCTGTTGTCGTTGCGCGCAGCGCCGCATCGAGGGCGCGGCGCCGGCAAGCGATGAAGGATTCGGCGGTAAGGCGCGACTGCCCCTCGGTGATGGTGGCGCTTGGGGTGATAGACCCCGGCAGCGCATCGTCCAATGCGCCGACGATGAATGCGGTGTGAAGGTTGCGCCCCGCCAACGTTTCCAGCGCACCGATGCGCACCAGCCCGCGGGTGTCGGCAGGTTGCGCCTTTTCAAATAGGGGCGCAAGCACATCGACGGCGCGCTCACGGTCCACCGCGCCTTGCTGGCGCTCCAGCGCGCGAAAGAATTCGTCCGCGTACACCGTTTCTTCTGCCCTGGGTGCACGCAGTCTGCGGTCTACAACCTTGCGCAGCTGGCGCGCCAGCCCCCGCCAGCTTTCCGAGCCCCAGACTTCGCGTAATTCTGAGGCTAAAGCGTTTACCCAGGCCACGATCTCGGTGGCCTGCTCGTGCAGACCTCCCTCGGCGATTTCCTTGGGCTGCCAGTCCTCGCCGGCGTAGAACTGCTGCCTGGAGTTGCGGGTGACCGCATCAAACGTGGAGATGCTAGGGGCGGCCTCCCTTGCGTCCCGGTTCATCACCCTGGTGGCCAGTAACGCTGCTAGGTCGCGGCGGTTCATTTCCTCCGGATCGATCCGCAGCAATGACGTCAGTGCTCTGAAGTACGGGTTTTGCGCCCATACGGCAGTGGCGGGCGCGACGTAGGAAATGCCGGCCTCGTCGAAGGCGCGCACGAGGTACGGGAGTGCAGACTCATCGCAGTAGGCAACTGCCAGCTCGTGCAGCTGGGCGCCGCCCTCGAGCGCTTTCACCACAGCATCGGCCACGTACTTCGCCTCATCTAACTCAGCCACAAACGAGCGCCGTTCCACCGCCCCGGCAAGCTCGCCCGCCTCCACTACCTCCGCATCCGGGGCGATGCGCTCCAGCGCCCACTCCGAAAGTGGGTCGAGCGCGATGTCTCCCACGACGATGATCTTTCGCTCCGCAGCAGCCCGCGCGGCAGCGTCTACGGCCTCCGGATACGTGTAGACGCGCTTTTGCAGGGAAGTCAAAATGTCGCGGCCAAGCTGCGACGCAATTTGCGGTAACTCGGAACCGCCATGCTGGTCGCGCCACGTTGCGGGGAGGGTGGACAGCGTGTACACCGCGTCGGTGAGGCCCTCGAGGGTTGCGGCAGAATCGTTGAGCTTCAATTCATGGAACACCGTTGGCACGGTTGCGTCGGGCCGCAGCGCGGCTGCGACTTCCGCGGCCACATCTGAGCGCTGCAACCTGGGTTTGTCCAAGCTGGCTGCGGCGTTGTGGATGAAGATATCCAGCGGCTGCACCTCGACGTTGACGAACGGGGATGCGCTCTGCGCGAGCGCGGCGGTGACATCGTCTGTCGCCCCGGGGCCGCACAGCACGGTGACGGGGACAAGGGGGTCGCTACTTTTTGCGCTGCGGACAGCGGAAACAATGCGGTCGCTGAACTGGCGGCGGCGTTCGGGGAAACTTTGCGCGGAGGTCATGGCAATCAAAGTACCCCGCAGCCGAGACACCGGCCCGGAAACAATGGAACATACGTACTAAAATTGAAAACCTGTTCGAATATGCCTTTGTATGGTTTTTACACCATGAGAGCACTCATCATTACACGCCTGTCTAGGCAGGGTCGGGCGGGTGTTGATGTGGGAGACGGCTATAGCTCGAGATTGGCGGCACATCCATCCAATATCGTTTACATCCCCAGCTAGCCCGGCGCGTTCGACGCCTGCTAGTTAAACCACAGACGATAATCCGCAAAATCGCGGAATCATTATCCTTTTCAATATGAGTGAGAAGAAACCGAAGCCTAGTGGCCACACGTCCAAAGAGCCGAGCAAAAAAGTGCTTCAGCAGGTGGCTGATGAACTCGGGATGTATGTGTATATGCTTGTTGATCCTCGTAACGGGTTGCCGTTCTACGTGGGCAAAGGACAAGGACTGAGGTTTACCGATCACGGTTTCGAGGCTGACGCTGCATCTGAGGACGAAGCCGAAAAGAAAGAGAAGCTCAAGAAGATCCGCGAGATTAACGCGGCGGGTTACAAGCACCAGTTTTGGATTCTGCGGTACGGAATGACGACGGAAGAGGAGTATACCGCTGTTGAGGCTGCAGCCATTGATCTCCTTCACTCATTCCCCCTCGAGGTTCGGCCCGAGCGGGCACCTGTGCCCGAAAGCTTTATGGATCAGTTGACGAATGCTCGTCGTGAGGCTTCAGGAGTGCACGGCATCACGCTCTTAGATCACATCGTCCAGGAAAAAGCAGCGACTCCCCTCACTGTGCAAGTTCCGATGCTGCTTTTCGAGCTAAGCGATTGGAAACACTGCCCAAGTGAGCTTCCAGGCGAAAAACATCGTGATGGGCACGGGTACAAGCCTGAGTGGCGTACGAGTTATGTCAGAGAGAAGCACTTTGAAGAAATTGGACTCTCAACTTGTGCATGGTGGCCAATCAATATCGATAACGCAGCCGATTATGAATATGCTGTGGCCGTCCACAGGGGCGTGACTCGCGCTATCTTCCGGATCGTCCCGGGCACATGGGAAGAAATCGGCGGCGGTGAAAAGAAACGCGGGTTTCAGTTTGAGCCTATCGCCCACGGAGATGTCACCTTATCGGATGGGAGTGACCTGTATGACGAGGCCGTTGGCGAATATGGTCATTACACCCCCCAAAAGAAGAAAGGCGATCAGACCGGGTTTCGCTACTGGCCTTACCAGGACAAGCAGAAGCAAAACTAGCGGGTGTAGTTGTAAACCGATTGGCGGCTAATGCCATAGTCGCGGGCAAGCGCTGCGACAGACTCAGCCGCGCGCAACCTCAATATCGTCCTGAACGGCGCGCAGACGCAGCATCCGGGCATTGCCCGGAGGAAATTAAATGTCTGCGCGGCCTGGCGCGTGTGCGCCGAAACGGCGTGCAGGTGGCGGTGCGCTGGGTGCGTGGCTACAACGGCCACGAGCTCAACGAGCTCGCACACCGCAGCGCGGTCACGGCTCGTCGCAACGTGCATTGGGGCCTCGACGAGGCCCCACGGATGGCGCATCTTCGCGACGAGCTACGCCAAGTCGTCGCCGCGGCCTAAAACGGGGCTAGCGCTCCCAGACGCGGTGGGATGCCAGCAGCTCCTTCACCGGATCCGCCGCCTTGTCGGCAGTGTCGACCGCGACGATGCCCGGCTGATCCTCCGGCACGCGTGCGGCCTCGAGGGCCTGCTTGCCTGCGTCCCCCACGGCAACGATGGCCTTCTTGTGGCGCTCGAACTCGCCCAGCATCGTGTTGACATCGGTGTTCGCGGGCGGGTTCACCACCACTGCTGCGTCGAACTCGATGGAGCTGGCGGTCAGGTAGGTGCGAGAGATGGACACCTCCTTGCCGCCGAGCGAGACGGTGCCGCCCTTCTCCGCAACCAGCAGCGGGGTGGTGCCGGCGGCGAACAGATCGTCCACCAGCTTGCCCACGGCCTTGGCGGCGTCGTCGTCCAGGTCGGTGGAGATGAGGATGCCCACCTGGCGGCCGTCGATGGGCCAGGTGCCGCCGATCTGGGACAGCGCCTTAGACGGCTGTACGTCCGCCACCTCCTGCGCGGCCGGGTGCGGCAGGCCGAGGTTGTCCGCCACCGTCTCAGCGAGCTTCTGGTCAACGTGCGCCAGAACGTCGAGGTAGCGCACCTTCACCGCTTCCTCGTAGCACTTGCCCAGCTCGAACGACAGGGCTTCGGTCAGGTGATCCTGCTCAAGCTCCGTCAAGGAGATGTAGAACAGGCGGGCCTGGGAGAAGTGGTCGTCGAAGGACGCCGGGAGTTCGCGGGTGATCTCGCCGGAAACGGCCACCGGGACGTCGATGAACGCGCCTTCGTCGACGGTGGCCTCCGCCGGAGCGTTCTCATCCAGGGAGTTCGGCTTGTACGGGGCGACACCGGTGTGGGAGCCAACCTGGTGCATCCCGTCGCGGAGGTTGTCGTTCACCGGCGCCTGCGGGCGGTTGATCGGCAGTTGGGCGAAGTTGGGCCCACCCAGGCGAGAAATCTGGGTGTCCAGGTAGGAAAACAGGCGGCCCTGCAGCAGCGGATCCGCGGTGACGTCGATGCCCGGAGGCAGGTGGGACGGGCAGAACGCCACCTGCTCGACTTCCTCGAAGTAGTTGCGCGGGTTCTTGTTCAGCGTCATGGTGCCGATGATCTCCACCGGCGCGAGCTCCTCCGGCACGAGCTTGGTCGGGTCCAGCAGGTCGATGCCCTTGAACATCTGGTCTTCGGTGTCGGGGAACACCTGGACACCCAGGTCCCACTGCGGGTAGGCGCCGGCCTCAATGGCGTCGTACAGGTCGCGGCGGTGGTAATCCGGGTCCATGCCACCGGTGATCTGCGCTTCCTCCCACACCTGGGAGTGCACGCCGAACTTCGGCTTCCAGTGGAACTTCACCAGCGTGGTCTCACCGGCGTCGTTGATGAAGCGGAAGGTGTGGATGCCGAAGCCCTCCATCATGCGCAACGAGCGCGGGATGCCGCGGTCCGACATGTTCCACAGCGTGTGGTGGGTGGCCTCCGTGTGCAGGCCTACGAAATCCCAGAAGGTGTCGTGCGCGGACTGCGCCTGCGGGATCTCGCGGTCCGGGTGCGGCTTGCCGGCGTGGATCACGTCCGGGAACTTGATGGCGTCCTGGATGAAAAACACCGGGATGTTGTTGCCAACCAGGTCCCAGTTGCCTTCTTCGGTGTAGAACTTAGTGGCCCAGCCGCGGGTGTCGCGCACGGAGTCGGCGGAGCCGCGCGAGCCCAGCACGGTGGAGAAACGGACGAAGACCGGGGTCTCCTTGTCCTTCTTAAACACCGCAGCCTTGGAAATCTTCGACGCGTTCCCGTTGGCCACGAACGTTCCGTGGGCACCAACGCCACGGGCGTGCACGGCGCGCTCCGGGATGCGCTCGTGGTCGAAATGGGTGATCTTCTCGCGGAAGTGGTGATCCTGCACCAGCAGCGGGCCGCGCTCGCCGGCGCGCAGGGACTTCGACGTCTCCGAAAGGCGCGCGCCCTGGGAGGTGGTGAGGTACTCGCCCTGCTGTGCGCGCGGGTCGGTCTCGTCAGCTTGGCCGGCGCCGAAGTGGAACGGGCAGCCGGTGGCGGTAACGGCGGCAGGAGCCTGCTGCGCCTCGGTATCCTGCGGCGGGGCCACAGGGCCTTCCGGCTGCGCGACGCCGGGGGTGACGCCGCCCGGCTTACCCGGTGCGGTGTCGCCGGCAGGGGAAGCCGCGTTGGTGGACGGGGTCTGCTGTTTCTCAGCCATACCTGACAACCTTCTCGTTGGGGGTGGGGTACGGCCCCGAGGATAGGCCCGTAAAAGCTTGCCGTGTCGGACATATATCCAAATCCCCTCGCCGGCGTGGTGGTAGGCGGCGAAGTAGACGTCGATAGGCAATATGCTCGGAGCCATGACTGTGCGCGACATTCAGGCCATCCAGGACGCGGTGGCGGAGTATTGGCCCGATGTGAAGTGGGTGGAATCGACTGGCTCCACCAACGCTGACCTGCTGAAAGAGGGGGCGCCGGGCACGGTGCTCATCGCCGACGAGCAAACAGCGGGCAAGGGCCGCCTGGACCGGCACTGGGTCTCGCCGAAGGGTGCGCAGCTGGCCATGAGCGTGGTGGTGGAGGTCGGCGATAACCCGCCGCCGTTCGGTTTGCTCTCTATCGCGCCGGGCGTGGCTGTCACCGACGTGGTGCCGCAGGCGCAGCTGAAGTGGCCCAATGACGTGCAGATCGGCGGGAAGAAGATCGCGGGCATCCTCTCCGCGCTGGACATGCCGCGGGTGATCGTGGGCATCGGAATCAACGTCGCCATGCGCGCCGAGGACCTGCCAGTGGAGACCGCGACCGCGCTCAACCTCGAGGGCCTCGAGGTGGATTTCGACGACTTCGCCACCGACATCCTGCTTGCGATGGGCGAGCGCCTCGCACAGTGGCGCGACGGGGACCCGCAACTGCTCGAGGACTACCGCGCCGTGTGCGCGACCATCGGCCAGCAGGTCCGGTTGGAGCTGCGCGAGGGTGAGGAAACTGTGACCGGCACCGTCACGGGAGTCAGCGACGAGGGCGAGGTGCTAATCGACGGCGTTGCGTACTCCGTCGGCGACGTCCACCACCTCCGGCCGGCGTCGTAGCCGTGCAGTACCCTGCCTGGTGATGTCCGGCAAAGCAACGTTTCGCGTCGGCGGGGACGAAGTTGTCCTCGCCGACGTCTGCGCGCCGCTGTCGAGCCTGACCATCCCTCTGCTGGAGCTGGTGCTGGTCACCGGCGTGGCGTGGATGGCGGTGGGCTGGATGGACGTGACCCCGCACGTGGACGTGGGCATGCGCAATATGGTGGTGCTTGTGTGGGCTCTGCTTGCGCTGTGGCGTTTCCTCCTTCCGCTGGTCGCTTCCCGGCGCCGCCGCTTCATCGTCACCGACAAGCGGATTCTCGCCCGCGGCAGGAGGGGCGCTGTGGATTCCATCCCGCTGCGCCAGATTCACTCGGTGCGCCGGGAACGCGGGGGGCTCACGGTGGCGGTCTACGGCTACCCGCAGCCGATCGTGTTTGAACGCGTGGGCAAGGTGCGTGCCGTGGAAAAGACCCTGGGAACGGCCCTGGAAAAGGGCCCGCAGCGGGCGCGGGGGTAGCTCGCTTAGCCCTTGACCTCTGTGGTGTGCAGCTGCTCGTCGAGGTCCTCCGGGGACAGGTGGCCGCCCAAGAACTCCGCAGTCACGGGCAGGTGCAGGTCCATGTCGGTGCCCGGGCACAGCTCGATGACCGCTTCATCCACCGTGTAGTCCAGGACGTGCCCGCCGCGCGCGTGCCCGTCGTCGATGAAGTGGACGTGGCAGCCCGGCACCCCGATGCCTTTCGCGTACGCCGGTGTGCGGAAGCCGCCGATGACGCCCCTAACGTCGGTGAACACGTGCTCCGCGTCATCGGAGACCGCTTCCGACATCGGCGGATAGGGCTTTTCCTGCTTGGTCACGGTGCGCACCCGGACCTCCCTGAACCTTCCGGTGATTTTCACCGCGGTAAAGAAGTTGTGGCTGGGTTCGGCGTCGTCGATGAACTTGGCCAGCTCGGAGCGCACCATGCCGGCGGGCGCGTCGAAGCGCAAGCGCGGAACGAAATTGGTCACCACCGTAAACGGGGTGCGTTGCTCCAGGTTGGCCACCCGCGCCTTGCCGTCGGAGGTGAGTTGGTGGCACACGCCGTCGAGGATGAGCATCTCGCCGTCGAGGGCGTCGAATGTGCCTAGGCCGAAGTTGCCCTTGCTCAAAATGTCGCCGATGGTCAGCTCGCCGTCGTAGATGCCGTCGAGCAGCGCGGTCATCAGCGAGTTCTGGAAAATGGTGTGGCGGGCGATGGTTGCAGACATGGCTGCGATGGTAGCCGGTGGCGCGTGTTCGCTACGGGCTACAGTGTTCTGCGTGAGTAACGCCTTTGGTATGCCCGTCGTCGCCGTGGTTGGCGACGGCCAGTTGGCACGAATGATGCAGACGGAAGCCATCGAGCTCGGCGTGGAGACCCGTGTGCTGGCCTCAAACGACGATGCGTCGGCGGCGCAGGTGTTCGGCGATGTTCGCCTTGGGGACTACACCGTGCTCGAGGACCTGCGCGCCGTCGTGGACGGTGCGGACGCAGTCACCTTCGACCACGAGCACGTGCCCAACGAGTACGCGCAGCTGCTTATCGACGACGGCGTGACCGTCGAGCCCCGCCCCGAGGCCCTGATATACGCCCAGGACAAACTCGAGCAGCGCAAGCGTCTCGCTGAGGCTGGCCTGCCTGTGCCAGCGTTCGCCGCCGTCGAATCCGTGGCCGACGCCGAGGCGTTTTGGGACGAGACGGGCGGCCAGGTCTGCCTGAAGGCGACGCGCGGCGGCTACGACGGCCACGGGGTCTGGTTCCCCGGCACCCGCCAGGAGTGCGCGGAACTGGTAGAGGAGTTGCTGGGCCGCGATCTGCCGCTGATGGCGGAGAAAAAGGTCGCGTTCACCCGCGAGCTATCCGCCATGGTGGCGCGCAACCGCTCCGGCGACGTGCGCGCCTGGCCGGTGGTGGAGTCCCGCCAGGACGGCGGCATCTGCCGCGTCGCCATCGCGCCCGCCCCGAACATGTCCGCGGAGCTGGCCGAACGCTGCGAAGCGCTTGCGGTGCGCGTGGCTGAGGGCCTCGGTGTCACCGGCGTGCTGGCCGTGGAGCTGTTCGAGTACGAGGGGGAAAACGGCCCGGAAGTCAGCGTCAATGAGCTGGCTATGCGCCCGCACAACACCGGCCACTGGACCCAGGACGGCTGCGTGACCTCCCAGTTCGAACAGCACCTGCGCGCAGTGCTGGACTGGCCGTTAGGTGCCGTCGATAGGCTCGCGCCGGCGACCGTGATGGTCAACACCCTCGGCGGCGAGGAAGACCCCGACACACCCATGTCCGAGCGCGTCATTGCGGTGATGCGCAAGTACCCGCAGGTGAAGGTGCACCTCTACGGCAAGGACCACCGCCCCGGGCGCAAGATGGGGCACATCAACGTGAACGCAGACACGGTCGACGAGGCGCTTGCCGTTGCGGAGGACGCCGCGCACTACATCATCAACGCAACCTGGAAGGACTAGACAGTTGGCACAGCCGCAAGTTGGCATCATCATGGGCTCGGATTCGGATTGGGATACCGTTGCCCCGGCCGCCGAGGTACTCGCGGAGTTCGGCATCCCCTTCGAGGTAGGCGTCGTCTCCGCGCACCGCACGCCGGAGAAGATGTTGGCGTACGCCAAGGAGGCGCACACGCGAGACCTGCAGGTGATCATCGCCTGCGCCGGTGGTGCCGCGCACCTGCCGGGCATGGTCGCCGCCGCCACGCCGCTGCCAGTCATCGGCATCCCGCGCGCGTTGGACACCCTCGATGGGCTGGATTCGCTGCTGTCCATCGTGCAGATGCCGGGCGGGGTGCCGGTTGCCACCGTCTCCATCGGCGGCGCGAAAAACGCGGGGCTCTTGGCCGCGCGTATCCTTGGCGCGGCGGACCCGTCCGTGCAGCGCAAGATGGCGGACTACCAGGCACGCATGGCCGATCAGGTGGCGCAGAAAGACGAGGCGCTGCGCCAGCGCCTGATGGGTGAGTAACCCGATAGTTGTTTTGGGTGCCCGGGTGAGAGACGGGCGCCCATCCCGCATGCTCGAGTTCCGTCTGCGCACAGCGGTGAAGGTGTGGCGGGATGCGCCCGCCCCGCTTGTGGTGTCGGGCTACGAGGAAGCGGGTGTCATGGCCGCGTGGCTTGTCGCCCACGGCGTGCCGGAGGCGTCAGTCGTGCTGGAGCCGCAGGCGCGCTCCACCAACGAGAATTTAGAACGCTCCCGGGCGCTATTCCCGGAAGCCGAGCACCTGACGGTGGTTACCAGCACGTTCCACGTCCCGCGCACCCGCGTCTGGGCTTGGCACCTGGGCATCCCTGTGCGCCTCGTGGCGGCGCCGACGCCGGAGACGTCCCGTGCGAAGAACTACGCCCGGGAGGTGGTTGCCCTGCCGCACTCGGTGGCGCGTGTGGTGTGGCGCCGCTTCGTGCGCCGGGCGTTCGGGCGTTAGGCGCGGACGGGACAAACCCCGAGAAAGCGACCCAGAGTACGGCCGGCCGTTTTCGGGGTCGCCTCCTCGGGGTTTGTGAAGCGCGCGGCGCTACTTCGGCAGCCCCGGAAGCTGGATGCCCAAGTGCGGGCCCGCGAAGTACAGGCCGGCAGCGCCCATAGTGGCCACGATGGCGACGATGCCGGCGAGCAGGCCCGCGAAGCGCTTCGCGTTGTCCACCTCATCCTGGGTGAACTCGGAGCTGCCCGGGCCGGTGGCCATTGTGCCCTGGTCGGACGCGGTGCCCTTGCCGTCGGAGGAGACCGAAGCGGGCTGATCAGCCGGTGCAGCAATTGCCGCCGGAGCGACGGCACCCGCAACCACGGTCAGTGCAAGTGCCGGAGCGATGGCGCGACGGGAGATGGAGCGAGTGAGCATGGACAGGTCCTTCATCGGCTGGGCGGATGTACCCGCCACAGCGTAGTCGATGCATCGGCGTTAGCCGTCGATGAAGCGGGAGACCTTTTCCGCTTCAGCGATTTCCTGCAGCCGCTCGGCGGACACCAGCCCGGCCACAACCACAACGGAGCCGCCCGCGGCAAGGGGGGAGAGCACGGATTCTGAGAATTCGTCGGTGGTGTGCCAATCCTGCACCAGGTAGCGCTCGGCCCCGATGCCTGAGGCAGAAAAATCACTGAGGTCGGGCGAGTCGCCGAAGTAGGCGTCGCCGTAAAACCGCACCGTGGGTCCGAAGTCCACGGTGCCAACAGGCAGGTCGCCGCCAGCTTCCACAACTCCGCGGCCGAAAGGATCGTCGGAGACGACGACGCAATCCGGCACGTCGTCCCATCGCGCCGCGCCTTCGAGCGTGGTGAAGATGACGTCGGGGGAGGGGGTATCGGAGGCGTCGATAAGCGGAGTGCGCGACGAGTTGTACGTGCCGATGGCGATGACCGCTGCCTGCCACGACACGGGGAGATCGATGGCGACGCTGCCGTCAGGGGCGAGGTCGAACTCATCGTCGAGCATGTTGGCGACCTTGCTCGCCCAGTTATCCAGCGTCTGCGCCGAAAAATCCATGCGTACGCCGCGCGAGTCGTCGTAGACGGTCAAGCGCGGCGAAGAGGGATCGGTGTGCAACAGCGGTGCGAGCATGCTCATGCTCGCCCATCGTAAGGGGCAAACGCTTTACGACGCCAGCATGATCGACGCGCCGGGGCCCAACGGGAGATCGAACTGGTACCAGATGAACAGCAGCGTCAGCCAAAACAGCCAGAACGCCACGGAGAAGACGATCAGGCGCGACATGAGCGTGCCGATGCCGGCCTTCGGCTCGTAACGGCGCAGCTGGGTGAGGATGACGATGATGTACGGGTTGAGCGGGGTGATGATCTGCGTTGCGGAATCGCCCACACGGTACGCCGCCTGAATAAACGCCGGGTCGAAGCCGAGTAGCGCGAACATCGGCACGAACACAGCGGCCATGAGCGTCCACAGTGCCGAGCCGGAGATGATGAGCAAGTTCAGGCAGGACGCGAGGATAACGAATGCGAGGATGGCCCCGAAGCCGTCGATACCCGCAGACTCCAGCGCCTGCGCACCCTTGACGGCGGTCCAGGTACCGATGCCGGACCAGTTAAACAACGCGATGAACTGGCCGAGGATGAACGCGAGCACGAGGAAGCCGGTCATTTCCTTGATGGCGGCCGCCATCATCTCCGTGACGTCGGGAACGCTCTTCACGGTGTCGGCGGCGATGCCGTACGCCAAGCCCATGATCACGAAGTAGAGCACGACGATGAACACGGTGGACTGCATCAGCGGGGAGGCCGGCAGGAAGTTGCCCTCTTCGTTACGCCACGGAGAGCCGGGCAACAGCACCGCGATCGTACCTGCGACGGTGAGGGCCAGCGTCGCCCACAGGGTGGCGGTCAGGCCGCGTTTCTCGGCCGGGGTGAGCTCGGCTGTGATTTCGTTGCCGTGCGGGTCGAGATCCGGCGCGTCCTCGACTGCCGCAACCTCGGTGGGCACGCCGAGTGTGTTCAGACGGGGTTCGAGCACCTTGTCGATGATGAGGCCGGACAGGAAACCCAGAATTGACGCGGAGGCGATGTTGAACCAGTAGTTGGAGACGACCGTGACTTCGCCAGCGTCTAGGCCCGGAAGTGCTTCCATGACGGAGTTGGTGATGCCGGCGAACAACGCGTCTAGGGAGCCGGGCAGGATGGAGGTGGCGTAACCCGCACCGACGGATGCGAAGCCGCCGAGCAAGCCGGCGACCGGGTGGCGACCCGCGGCCTTGAACACCATGGCGGCCAGCGGCGGGATGACAATGAAGGCCGGATCCGCGATCAGGGAAGCGGACACGCCGATGACACCTACGGCGTATGGCAGCACCGTCTTGTTCGCCGAACCGAACAGGCGACGGATCAAGGCGGAGAGCATCCCGGAACGCTCGGCAATACCCACCGCCAAGATGATGGGCAAGACGTACACCAGCGGCGGGAAGCCGACGTAGTTCTTGCCCAGGTTCACCGTGAACCAGGCCAGGCCCTCTTTAGTGAAAAAGCCGTGGATGGGCCGCACGTCGTCAGAGCCGGGAACCTGCACCTGCGCCCCGGACCAGGCCATCGCGGTGGAAATGACTGCGGTGATGAGGAAGAGAATGAGGAAGAGGGTAAACGGCTCGGGGAGCTTATTGCCCACCTTTTCAATGCCGTTGAGGACGCGATCGGTCACGCCCGCCTTCTTCGGTGGATCAGTATCTTGTGTCGGCTCGGGCCGCGTTGCTTGCCTCATGCACTCTGGTTCTACCAAAGAGGGTGCATAATTTTTCGGCAAATGAGTACAATGCCTGGGATTTGATTCTCGGTACATGGAATTGCGCGACCGGTGGATCCCGGTTGCGCCGCAAGACTCCCGCCCGGGGCGCTAGTTCACGCAGCGGGGGCTGTCGCCGTCAGCGGTGATCTCCGGAGCGATTCCCGTTGCGCCGAAGTCCTCGCCCGGAGTGCCCACGGGCGCGTCCTGCTCGGCTTCTTCTGCGGACATCGCGCCGGGGCCGGCATAGTCGTCGGAGACGACGGCCACCAGCGTTCCCGGCTCCAGCGAAGCGTTGGCCACAACCGGCACCCCGCCGAGCAAGCGAGCCAGCTCCTGGGCGGCGGGATCCTCAACGTCGGAGGTGACTACCTGGCTCTGGAAGTACAGTCCCTCCATCGCGTTGGCTACCTCGCCGACCGTGACACCTTCCTTGCCCAGCTCTTCGCCCACTCGGCTGGCCTGCCCCGGAACACCGCCGGCATTGAGCACGATCACCTGGTGGCTGCCGAAGACGGTAGCGTCCGCCGTAGCGGGGGCAGACGTTTCAGTTGTGCGGTCGGCGGGCTCGACAGCGTCCTCCATAAACCGGTGCACTTGGGCGACATCGACCGTGATGATGGACTCGCCGTAGTCGCCCACCCCGTTGACCGAGGTGACGGGGATAGTGGTGAACGTGACGTTGTCCCCGGCCAGTCCCGAAAGTTGCTGGGCAAACTGGACAACGTCCCACCCTTTATCCAGGGTCACGGAGCGCTCCGCGGCGTTGGCCAACTCACGCAGCCGCGCAGGGTTGGTCAGCGTCCCGGCAGAGAGCATGTTACGCACCAGGGATGCCATGAACACCTGCTGGCGCACAATGCGGTCGAGGTCGCCGCGCGGGAGGTCGTGCCGCTGGCGGACGAACGATAGCGCCTGCGTTCCGTTCAGCGTTTGCACACCAGCGGGGAAGTGGGCGCCGGACAACGGCTCGTCCACCGCGTCATTCAGGCAGACCGTGACGCCGCCGACGGCGTCTGTGAGCAGGACAAATCCGAGTAACCCCACCTGTGCGAAGTGGTCGACCTCAACACCGGTGAGGTTCGCCACCGCGTCGATCAACCCTTCCTGACCTGCGCGGGCCACTTGCTGCTCCAAGTTCTGCCCTTCGGACATGCCCTGCTCTTCCACCAGCTCTTCGCGCTTCGCGGCTGCGTACGCGCCGTAGATGCCGTTGATCTTCAAGTTGCCGTAGGTCTCGTCGTGGACGTACGTGTCACGCGGGATGGACACCGCCGTCGCCTTCGAGCCGTCCTCGGGAATGCGGATGACCATGATCGTGTCGGTATTCACTTCACCGTCGGCCACGCCGGCGTTCAAGCGGGCAAGCTCCTCCTCGCTCAGCGGGTTACCCTGCGCGTCCGTGCGCGAGTCAGAGCCCACGAGCAGGATGTCTACCGCACCATCGAGCGATGCCGCCTCTTTGTTGCTCTTCCCTTTGGTCTTGCTCTGGCTGCTCACGTCCAGTTCGGAAGCGGAGAGCTGCCCGCCGAGGCGTCCGACGGCGAAGTATCCCACGCCGGAAAGCAAAATCGCGGTGGCGGACAGGACTGCCAGCACCCCTTTGACTACCGGATGGCCGGACTGCGACACGTCGCGCGTTCGCGACGGTGCCGCCTGAATGTCGCGGGCGCGCCGGTTGGGGTCAGTCACGCGGGGAAGTATACGACATCCCGGCGTAAATTCCGCCCGCGGCGAGCTGTGCCGTACACCAATTTCGGGTTCGCCGGTGGGTATGATTCCTGCCATTGTGAACGCAGATTCTCCCTACTCGACGGCAGCCCGCGCGCCGCTCGCTGTTATTACGGTGACGTACTCGCCCGGCGAGCATTTGTCGCACCTTATTAACTCGCTCGACGCGGCGTCGTCTGAGCGGGTCCATCTGATCTGCGCGGACAACGGCTCGACGGACGGGGTGCCTGAGCGCGCTGCTGCGGAACACGACAATGTCGAGTTCTTTTCTACCGGGGGCAACATCGGCTACGGCGCCGCCATCAACGCGGCTGTGGCGGCGCTGTCGGAGCGCCGGGAAGCGAACGCGGTGCGCGGAGACTACTTCCTCATTGTCAACCCGGACGTCGAGTTCGGGCCCGGCAGCATCGATGAGTTGATCAGCTGCATCGATGCAGCACCCCAGGCTGGCGCGGCGGGACCGCGCATCGAGGAGGCGGACGGCTCCGCCTACCCCAGCGCCCGCGAGGTTCCCGGCCTGACCACGGGTATCGGGCACGCGTTGCTATACGACGTCTGGCCCGCCAACCCGTTTTCCCGCGCCTACCGGGCGAACGCCAACATGCATGTGCAGCGCACCGCCGGATGGCTGTCTGGAGCGTGCCTGCTGGTGCGGTGGGATGCCTTTGACGCCATCGGCGGATTCGACGAGCGGTACTTCATGTACCTCGAGGACATCGATTTCGGTGACCGTCTGTCCCGTGCCGGGTGGACGAACCTCTACTGCCCGTCATCGGTGATCCTGCACGACCAGGGGCACGTGGCCGGCAAGTACCGGAAGTTGACGGTGCCAGCGCACCACGGATCTGCTTACCGGTTCCAACGCGACCGGCACCCGCACGCGTGGCAGGCGCCGCTGCGCTGGGCCCTATGGCTGGGGTTGAAAGTGCGGGGGGCGTTCCAACTTGGACTGCGTAAACCGGCCAAAACGAGCGACGTGAAGAGAGCACGAGAAAAAGGACAGGGTTGATGGAAAATTCGCAGCATATTGCTGGCGCGCAGGCGCCCGACAGTGCGGTCACCGAGATGGATGCGGTGATCCTGGTGGGTGGGCGAGGCACGCGCTTGCGCCCGCTGACGGTGTCTACTCCGAAGCCGATGTTGCCTACGGCCGGGTACCCGTTTTTGGCGCACCTTCTGGCGCGCATCCGCGAAGCCGGGATGCGCCATGTAGTTTTGGGCACTTCGTACAAGGCCGAGGTGTTCGAGGAGTACTTCGGTGACGGCTCCGATTTCGGCCTGGAAATCGAGTACGTGGTGGAAGAAGAGGCGCTGGGCACCGGCGGCGGCATCCGCAACGTCTTTGCAAAGCTGCGCTACGACAACGCCATGGTGTTCAACGGCGATGTGCTCTCGGGGGCGGACCTGTCCGCCATTGCAGACACGCACGTGGAGAAGGACGCCGATGTGACCCTGCACTTGGTGCGGGTGCCGGATCCTCGCGCATTTGGCTCGGTGCCGACGGATGCGGACGGTAACGTGTTGGCGTTTTTGGAGAAGACGGAAGACCCGCCGACCGATCAGATCAACGCTGGCTGCTACGTGTTCAAGCGCTCCGTGATCGAACAGATTCCGGCGGGGCGCGTGGTCTCGGTGGAACGCGAGACGTTCCCGGGACTTCTGGAGTCCAGCGCCAAGGTGGTCGGCCACGTTGATTCCTCGTACTGGCGCGATATGGGGCGGCCGGACGATTTCGTCCAGGGGTCTTCGGACGTGGTGCGCGGCATCGCGTACTCGCCCCTGCTGCAAGGGCGCACGGGTGAATCGCTGGTGGACGAGTCTGCCGGCGTGGCCCACGGCGTCATTCTGATGGGCGGCACGGCAGTAGGCCGCGGTTGTGAGATCGGTGCGGGTTCGCGCGTGGATGACTCGGTGATCTTCGACGGGGTGACCATCGAGCCGGGGGCGATGGTGCGAAACTCCATCATCGCTGCCGGGGCGACGATCGGTGCGAATGCGCGGATCACCGACTGCGTCATTGGGGAGGGCGCCCGCATCGGCGCGCGCTGTGAATTGCAGGCGGGTATGCGTGTCTGGCCGGGTGTGGAGATTCCGGATTCGGGAGTGCGTTTCTCACCGGACGCGTAAGCGACACGCCAAACTCGCAAAATAGTTGCTCTCGCGAGCTCCGCTACCACATGTAGTACCCCCATATGGTGCCCCCATAATCGCGCGGTTGTGACGGGTGTGACTTGTGGGACGCGCGACGTGGGAATTGGGGGCCACGGGACGCAAAGCGGGAAATTCTGGTTGCGGCTATTTAGTGTCGGGGTGTGTAATCACAACAGTGTCATCCGCAGAACCCGTCCTGGGTACTGTGGGCACCACTCTTTTACGACCGACTAGCAACTAAGGAAGGTAATGGCGTGGAAAACCAGGCAGACGCCATCCTCCGCGGCGCAGCTGCAGGAGGAATGACCCTCGACGAGTTGTTCGGCGCCGTCGAGCAGGAGTGGCAGGACCAGGCGCTGTGCGCCCAAACCGATCCGGAGGCGTTCTTCCCCGAGAAGGGCGGCTCCACCCGTGAGGCGAAGCGGATCTGCAAGGCCTGTGCCGTACGCGACGAATGCCTGGAGTATGCACTGGAGCATGACGAGCGCTTTGGTATATGGGGCGGACTCTCTGACCGAGAGCGTCGCCGACTAAAAAAGCAGATCGGCTAACCCGCCGGGATCTGGGCGGGCTACCAGGGAAAGTCCTGGTCGATCGTCCGCGGGTCAAGGTTGAGGTAGTTCGCCACGAGAGCGGTCAGAACCCATGTAACGAGTTCTGACCGCTCTTGCGCGTTGGCACTGCGGTGCTCAATGGGCATGCGGAAGACAACGAAGCGCGCTCGCGTTGGGTTTCCTCGCCTGTCCACCCCGGCCTGCAGCACGCGCCCGAGCGGCACGGGGCCGTCGGCGATGATCTCGTCCGGGAACACGGTCATGTCGGGGCTGAGCCGCATCCGAGGGATCGTGTCCACCGCGAGATCCACACCTGCCAGCTCCGCGAAGAACTGGTTGTGCAAAGGGGCGTAGGCCTCGATAACCAGTTGGTTGAAAGCGTCGTCGCGCGTGCGGTAGCGCGGCACGCCCACCGGCAGGATGGGGCCGCGCACACCTCGGCCATGGCGGTTGCGGGCCGGTTGAACGTGCGATGGGCCGGTGGCAGTCATAGCGGTCAAGCCTATTGCTCTCGCGCCCCGCGGCGGTGTGGGCGCGCCGCGTTGCACTGCCCAAATCTCAATGAGGGGTTTAGACTTGGCGCCGTGAATGTTTACCGCCGTTGTTGCCGCCCCGGATGCGGCCGGCCTGCCGTGGCCACGCTGATCTACGCGTACGCGGACTCGACGGCAGTGGTCGGCCCGCTTGCCCCCGCTCCCGACCCGCACGCGTGGGACCTGTGCGAGCGCCACTCCGCCCACATCACGGCCCCGGTGGGGTGGGAGTTGGTGCGCGTCGAGCACGTTGAGCTTGACGACGACGCCGTGGACGCCGGGGACGATGACGACGACGAAAACACCGACATCACTGCCCTTGCCGCGGCGGTCCGCGAAGCGGGGCGGGTGACAACGGGCCTGGTGGAGACCGGCCAAGATCCGATCGAGTATTCGGCGGAGAAGGATTTCAACAACCCCGATACCTCCAACCACCCGGTGCACCGCACCAAGCGCGTGGAGGAGCAGATTGCGGCGCACAAGGCTGCGCGCCGCTCCCACCTGCGCATCGTTCCCGACCCCGAGGGTGGTGAATGAGCAGCTGGGCCGAGCAGGCGCGATAAGATGGCGCGCATGGCAATTGAGCACACAAGTGAGACGCTGACAAGCGTGATCAAGGCGTACGACGTCCGCGGCGTTGTCGGGGAGACCATCGACGAGGACTTCGTCCGCACCGCGGGCGCTGCGTTCGCTCGCATTGTGCGCGGGGAGGGGGAGACCCGCATTGCGGTGGGCCACGACATGCGCCCGTCGTCTCCCGCGTTGTCCGAGGCTTTCGCGGAAGGCGCGGCGAGCCAGGGCGTCGATGTGACGCTGCTGGGGCTGACCTCCACCGACGAGCTGTACTTTGTGGCCGGTACCCAGCGCTGCGCCGGCGCGATGTTCACCGCGTCGCACAACCCGGCGCGGTACAACGGCATCAAGCTGTGCCGCGCGGGCGCGACCCCGGTGTCCACGGACACGGGTTTGAGCGAGATCGCCCGGATGGTCCTCGAGGGCGTGCCGGAGTTCGCGGGGGAACCTGGGGTCGTCGAGAAGCATGATGCCCTCGGGGAGTACGCCTCCTACCTGCGCGACCTTGTCCCGGTGCCGGACCGGCGCACGCTTGTGGTGGCTGTGGATGCGGCCAACGGCATGGCTGGCATGACGGTGCCGGCAGTGCTCGGAGGGCTGGGCAACATTGACATCCGCCCGTTGTACTTCGAGCTCGACGGCACCTTCCCCAACCACGAGGCGAACCCCCTGGATCCGAAGAACCTGGTGGACCTGCAGAAGTTCACGGTTGAGCAGGGGGCGGACATCGGCTTGGCGTTCGACGGAGACGCGGACCGCTGCTTCGTGGTGGACGAGCGTGGGCAGGCGGTGTCCCCGTCCGCGATTACCGCGCTGATTGCCACCCGCACTCTGGCGCAGCACCCGGGTGCGACGATCATCCACAACCTCATTACCTCCCGTGCGGTTCCGGAGGTCGTCGCAGAGCGCGGCGGCACCGCAGTGCGTACCCGTGTGGGCCACTCCTACATTAAGGCGCAGATGGCCGAGCACGGAGCGCTGTTCGGCGGGGAGCACTCGGCGCACTACTACTTTTCCGAGTTCTTCAACGCGGACTCCGGCCTGGTGGCGGCGCTGCACGTGCTCGCCGCGCTAGCGGAGCAGGACGCGCCGCTGAGCGAGCTGATGGGGGCATACGACCGTTACGCCGCCTCCGGGGAGATCAACTCCGAGGTTGCCGATCAGGCCGCGGCCACCCAGCGCGTGGTGGACGCGTTCCGCGACCGCGCTGAGTCTGTGGACACGCTCGACGGTGTGACGGTGCAGCTGAAGGATTCCAAGGCGTGGTTTAACGTCCGCGCCTCCAACACCGAGCCGTTGTTGCGCCTGAACGCGGAGGCTCCCACCCGCGAGGAGGTAGACGCGCTCACGAGCGAGATCCTCGGCATCATCCGCGGGTAGGTCTCCGCGCGTAGGCTCGCGCGGTATGAGCGGATTTTCCAGGGAAGAGGCGCGCTTCTTCGACGTTGCCCACGAGGGCGCGCAAATTCGGGCGGTGGGGCAGGCGGCGCATTCGCTTTCCGGCTTAACTGGGCTGCGGCCCCGCAGCGTGGTGGTGCTGCCGACCGACCACGTGGCAGCAGCTGCCGCCCGCGCGGTGGTCACCCTCGTTGGCGAGCTGGAGGTTCCAGTGGTGATCACCGACGTGCTCCCCGCGTACGTAGGCCCGCTCGATGTCGTTGTGGCGGTGGGCGACAACGCCGGTCGCGACGATGCGCTGCGGGGGCTGATCACCGCCGCGGGCCGCGGTGCCGAGACTGTCCTCGCAGGTCCGGATAGGGGGCCACTGCTTGACGACGCGCCACAGGCCACCACCGTCATCCCGGCGCTGCCCAACACCGCAGGCGCTTCCCCGTTGCGTTCGGGCGCGGTGCTGGGGGCGATACTTGCCCTCCTGCGGCGGCCCGCAGAGGTTGTGGCCGAACGTTTCGAGCTGCTTGCTAGCGAAGTAGATGCGGAGTTGGAAATGGCCTCCCCGCAGCGCGATGCGGCGACTAACCCGGCCCGCCAGCTGCGCGCCCAGGCCGACGGCGCCCGGGTGGTGCACACCGGGCTCGGCCGCGGTGGCAGCGCTGCCGCAGGTGTTGCTGCGGCCCTGTGGTCGACTCACGGCATCCCGTCCGGCGTGGTTGACACGGAGGAGCTCGCGCAGGCGATTGAGCGGGCTCAGCAGGCAAATCCGGCGGGACCGGCAGACGATATCTTCTATGATCCGTACCTTGACGGGCCCTCGGAACTGGTAGGTTTAACAACCGTTGTTTGGTCGTGCGAGACCACCGTCCCGGTGGTTCAGGCGGGCAGCCGGGTGGAGACCGCGGAGACGGACTCCGCTGACGCGGCGGCCCGCGCGGCGCGTCTGGTTGCCCGGGCGTACGCTGCGACGGCGCTGGACGCCGACGCCGCGGATTCCGCCGCCACGGACGAGTAGAAGGAGAGACATGGAGCACCTCTCGGGAGCTCTGCGCCCCTACACATGGGGCTCGCACACGTTGATAGCCGAGCTGCGGGGCGAGCCTTCGCCGAGTGCGCAACCCCAGGCTGAACTGTGGTTCGGCGCGCACCCGGCGGCGCCGGCAACGGTGGGCGGTATTGGCCTCGACGAGGTCATCGCCGCCGACCCAGATGCTGCCCTCGGCCCCCGGGTGCACGTCGAGCACGGCGACCAACTGCCGTTCCTAGTCAAGCTCCTCGCAGCTGCGGCGCCGCTGAGCATTCAGGCCCACCCATCGCTTGAGCAGGCGCAGGAGGGCTTCGAGCGGGAGAACGCACAAGGTATCGCGCTCGGCAGCGCGAACCGCAACTACAAGGACCCGAACCACAAGCCGGAGCTCATCGTCGCCCTCACGCCGTTTCGCGCGCTGGCGGGTTTCCGTCCGGCAACAGACACCGCCGCGTTCTTTGCGGCGCTGTCGTGCCCTGAACTGGACCGCTACGCGTCCCTGCTGCCCGCAGACGGCGACGGCGACCTGCGTGCGCTGTTCACCACGCTGATTTCACTGCCGACGCAACCGCGGGTGGAGCTGATCGACGCGGTGGCGCACTGTGCCGAACACCTCGTCTCGCAGGGCCACCACCCAGCGTGGATGACAGAGGCGGCGCAGGTTTTCCTCGAGCTCAACGAGGCGTATCCCGGCGACGTTGGCGTGCTGGCGGCGCTGCTGCTCAACGTCCTCACGCTTGCGCCCGGCGAAGCGGCGTTTCTCCGGGCGGGCCAGCTGCACGCGTACCTGTCTGGCCTCGGTGTGGAAGTCATGGCGAATTCGGACAACGTGCTGCGCGGTGGCCTGACCACCAAGCACGTGGACGTGGCGGAGCTGGTTCGCGTGCTGGATTTCACCACACTGGATAACCCCAGGGCGGAGACGGTGCCTTCCCGTGGCGGTGTCGAGTTTGCCCTGCCCGTAGACAGCTTTGCAGTCCGCATGCACGAGCTTGCCGAGGGCGAGACGCTGCGTATGTGCGAAGACGGCCCCGCGATCGTGCTGTGCACCGCCGGGACCGTCGTGGCGGGCGATTTCACACTCACCCAGGGTAACGCGGCCTGGGTGCCGGCCAGCGACGGGGAAGTAGCGCTCACGGCAACGGGCCCGGCGCAGTTGTTTGTCGCCACTGCGTAGGCTCAGCATAGGCGCAACCGCTGCTGACCTGCGCCGGAGGGGCGGCCGGGGCGAAAACCTGCCCCAGTGGGAGGGGCCGCCATCTAGCGCTTCGCAATGAAGCTAGCGGCCCGCGCGGCCCGTGAACTTGTCAATCTTGTCAATGACGTCGCGCGGAGCCATGCCCTTGTTTTCGTGCGGGTAGCCCGCGACATCCTCCTTCCCCGGCACGCGCGTCTGGGCTGCAGGGGCATTCGGCGTGGCGGGCGGGTGCGCTGCAGCTGGCTGGGCTGGGGCCGCGGGCTCTGAAGCGCCGCGGTCTGCGCCATTGGCAGTGCGCGGTTCGACCTCCTGCCGCTGGGCCGTTCCAGCTGGGCCTCCCTGTGCGGCCTGCTCTGCGGTCTCAGTCGGCGGTTCCTGCCCCTCGTGGACAGCCCCTGGTTCGCTTCCAGGATTGGCTCTTTCCTGCGGGCGGCTGGGCGGCTTGACGGCAGGCTGGCCGGTGGGCTCGGCTGGTTCCGTCGGTGGTGTTTCGGGACCGCCGGGCGCGGGCGTCGCGGGGGTGCCGCTCGGGGGTGCCCCGGTACCGGGCGCGCTGTGCCCGCCCGGTACCGGCGCAGGAGTGCGCGAGCTGGTGTGCCCGGAAGCGGGCGACGGCTCGGTGCTTGGGCGAGCGGTTCCCTGGGGTGCCGCCGTCGGTGCCGGGGACGGGACGATGTTGGAGGGGCGGTACACGCGCGGCGGCTGTCCTGGCCCCGGTGCTGGGGCCACTACGGCGTGCGGGGGCATGTAGGGGTCGCGCTCTGCGTTGTAGCCGGATGGTGCCGCACCTGCCGCGTGCCGGGGCTCGCGCGGCTCGGCCTCAGCGGCTGCCTGCCGGCCATGTTCGCGCGCCTGGTTGCTGGAGCTGCGCACGGTGCGGGTTTCGTCCTCGGTCACGGTAGCGGTGGTCGGGCTGGATGCCGACCGGCCCGCCGGGGCTGTGGAACTCGGATCGGAGGTACCCGCCGCGTCGGCTGTGAACCCGGCGCGGTTGTTCTGCCCCGGCGTGGAGGTGGCCCAGACGGTGAAACCGACGAGGGCCGCTAGCACAACACCCGCGCCGAAAAACACGGATACCCGGCGTGCTGTCCCTTCCACGGTGCGCTCCTCCCGCAGGTCACGTTGGACCCGTGTTTGATCACAACTTGATAACTTTTTGTTCTGCAGCACTGTTTATAGCACGCGAATGGTGATTACGGAACCCCTTTCGCGGGTCCGTTACAGCGCGTTTGCCTGCCCCGGGGTAGGTGTATGCCGTATATAGATGGATAGAAGGCATCGCGTGGGCGTCCGCTCGCGCACATCGAAGGAAGGAACGCCGCAGTGAGTACTTGGGACGAGGAGATTTTCACGGTCGACACCAACACGGACTTTCTGGACGAGCTGGTGGACCTCGATTTTGAGGAAATCTTCGAGGCGGTCCGCGACGCGGTTCTGCTGGCAGCGAAGCAGGATGCGCCCAGCGAGGACGAGCTGCTCAACGGCCAGGCCGCCGCCACCATCGCTGCGATCTGGGCAGGAGCGCCGTTTTCCGCTGGAGAGATCGCGGAAAACTACCCGTTTATCCGCCGTCGCCCGGATGAGATGGACGAGCAGCTGGTCGAGTCCGCTGCCGTGGTGCTGGAGGAAGCCGACACCGACCAGGATCTTGAGCAGTTCCTGGAAGCACTGGCGTAGCGGCATGATCGTCGCGGTAGAAGGTATTGACGGGGCGGGGAAGAACACGCTCGTCACCGCTGTCCAGCAGCGCTCTGGGGCGGACACGCTCGCCTTTCCCCGCTACGCGGATTCCGTGCATGCGCAGCTGGCGCACGATGCGCTCCACGGCCGGATGGGTGATCTGACGGATTCGGCGTTCGGCATGGCCACCCTCTTCGCGCTGGACAGGCATGGGGCCAAAACGCTTCTCGACGGCTTCGCGGCCGCACCGGATCGCGTAATTATCTTGGACCGCTACGTCGCCTCCAACGCGGCTTACACGAAGGCGCGAACCGGGGACCCGGCGGCCGTGAAATGGGTGTACGAGCTCGAGTTTGAAAAGCTTTCGCTGCCGAAGCCGGACCTGCAGGTGCTGGTGGACACCAACCCGGATGTGGCGCGCGAGCGCGCTGCGGCCCGCGAGGAGCGGGACGAGTCGCGTACCCGCGACCGCTACGAGCGCGACGCCGGGCTGCAGGCCGCAACATTCGAGGCGTACGCGGAATTGGCGGAGATGAACTGGGGGAGCCGATGGCTTCGGACCTCGGATCCGGCGGTTATCATGCAGGCATTGGGAGAGCTGGCGCAGTAAGCACGTAGTGAGGAGGACGCATGGCCCCGAAGATTCTCGTCGTGGACGATGATCCCGCGATCAACGAGATGTTGACCATCGTGTTGGAGGCAGAGGGTTTCCAAACCAGCTCGGTGACCGACGGGGCCGAGGCGGTGGCGTCCTTCCGTTCCTTCGACCCGGATCTGATTCTGTTGGACCTGATGTTGCCGGGCATGAATGGCATTGACATCTGCCGTGAGATCCGCAAAGAGTCCGCGGTGCCGATTGTCATGCTCACCGCGAAGACGGACACGGTGGACGTGGTGCTGGGCTTGGAGTCTGGCGCGGACGACTACATCACCAAGCCGTTCAAGCCGAAGGAGCTTGTCGCACGCATCCGCGCCCGCCTGCGCCGCACTGATGATACGCCGGCGGACGTGCTGGAGGTTGGTGATCTCACCGTGGATGTGCCACAGCACACCGTCACCCGGGGCGAGGAAGAGATCCAGCTGACTCCGCTGGAGTTCGACCTGCTGGTGGAGATGGCCCGCAAGCCCAACCAGGTGCACTCGCGCGAGGAGCTGCTGGAATCGGTGTGGGGCTACCGCAACGCTTCGGACACCCGTCTGGTCAACGTGCATGTGCAGCGACTGCGCTCCAAGATTGAGCACGACCCGGAAAACCCGGAGATCATCCTCACCGTGCGTGGCGTGGGGTACAAGACCGGGAAGTCGGAGGTGTAGCACCTGGACGCCATACGTCGTGGCCGTGACCGGATCCGGCACGCCTGGTCCACCCGGCTGCAGGTGCGCTTCGTGGGCACGGTGCTGCTCGTGTCCACCGTTGTCATGTCGGTGCTCGGCTTCGCCTTGGCATCCGTGGCCACCGACCGGATCACCGCCGCGAAGATCGACGCCGCCACAGTGGAGATCGAGCGCGCCCGAGCAACCGTGGAATACCAGTTGGCCAACTCCGGGTCATCGGCATCACTGCAGGCGCGGTTGAACTCTGCGCGCGCCGGGTTGACCCAGCGTGCGCAGGAAAGCGGCGACTCGGCCAGTTTCTACGAACCCGTGCTGGTGGTGGAAGCCCCCAACGGCTCGGTGACGTCGTCGCCGGAGGCCTACCAGATACCGAAACGCCTCGGAGACTTTGTCACGGACGGCAACGTTGCCTACCAGTTCGCGTCGGTGGAGCGGCCGGACGGCTCCGCGTACGACGCGCTCATCGTCGGCACGCCGACCAACGCCGACGTACCTAATCTGCGCCTCTACATCGTGATGAACATGGAAAGTGAGGCCTCCACCGTTGCACTCATGCGCGGCATCCTGGCTTCCGCAGCGGTGATCGTGGTGGTGTTGCTGATGGGTATCTCGTGGCTGGCGTCCCAGCAGATCGTCGCGCCGGTGCGCTCTGCTTCGCGTACCGCGCAGCGCTTTGCGTCCGGGCACCTGCGCGAGCGAATGCCGGTGGACGGCGAAGATGAGATGGCCGTGCTCGCCATGTCCTTCAACGACATGGCGGATGCGCTGAGCAAGCAGATCAGCAACCTCGAGGAGTACGGATCGCTCCAGCGCCAATTCACTTCCGACGTTTCGCATGAGCTGCGCACGCCGCTGACCACGGTCCGTATGGCTGCGGACATGATCGCCGCCAACGAGGATTCGCTGGAACCGGCGACAAAGCGGGCCTCCGAGCTGATGATCAGCGAGCTGGACCGCTTCGAATCCCTGCTCAACGATCTGTTGGAGATCTCCCGGCACGACGCCGGGGTGGCGGAACTCTCGCCTGCGAGCGTTGACGCCAGGCAGCCGGTCGAGTCCGCGTGGCAGCAGACCCGCCATCTTGCCGACGAGCTGGACGTGGATGTCATTTTCGATATCCCGGACGAGCCGCAGATGCTCGAGGGCGACGCCCGCCGCATCGAGCGGGTTGTGCGCAACCTCATGGCCAACGCCATCGACCACTCGGAGGGCAATCCGGTCACTGTTCGGATGCGCTCAAACGAAGAGGCCGTGGCCATCACTGTCACCGACGGCGGCGTGGGGTTGAAGCCGGGCGAGGACGAGCTGGTGTTCAACCGTTTCTGGCGCGCGGACAAGTCCCGCAAACGGCACTCTGGTGGTACCGGCTTGGGCCTCGCCATCGCCAGGGAGGACGCGCAGCTTCACGGCGGTGTGCTGGATGCGGTGGGCGAGTTTGGCGTGGGCTCGCAGTTCCGGTTAGTCCTGCCGCGCGACCTGGAGGCGGGATATACAGAGTCGCCGCTGCCGCTGGAGCCGCCGCGCGGTGACGCCCCGCTTGCCGCCGGGGTTGAGGCTGAGGGTGGGCAACCGGAGGACGTCGATAAGCAAGAGCTCCAGGAGGGCACCGATGCGCGCGAGTAAGACACTCACCTGCTTGACCGTGGCTGTGGTGTGGGCGACGGCTGGCTGCGCGTCGCTGCCCACGAACTCCGCCCCGCACGTGATCCGTTCCTTCACGCCCGCGGAGACGGAGACGCAGGCGGCTGGCCCGAAGAAGGACCAGGAGCCGGATTTGCTGTTGCGCGACTTCTACTCGGCGTCCGCGCGGCCCGACTCGGACTACGAAGCGGCGAGGGCCTACCTCACCGAGGGCGCATCGGCTGCCTGGGACCCCAGCGGCCAGAAGCTGGTCGTGGACAGTATCGGAATGACCACCCTGCCAGGTTCCTCGGTGGGCCAGCGCAGCTACGCGGTACACGGAGCCGTGGTGGGAACGGTGCGCCAAGGCGGCGCGTACACACCGGAGCGCGGCACCTACGAGGCCACCATCGACATGGAGATGGTCGACGGGCAGTGGCGTATTTCCTCGCTGCCCGAGGGCGTGGTGTTGGAGCGCACGGAGCTGCGCAACCAATACCAGCCCTACAACCTGTACTTCTTCGACGAAGACGACCGGGAGCTGGTCACGGACCGCCGCTGGGTGCATTCCCGCCGTGAAATGCTGGCGAGCGACCTGATCGGGCTGCTCATGGAGGGTCCTTCCGAGCGCCTGCGCCCTGCGCTGACCAGCTCGCTGCCGTCCAGCGCGTCGTACACGGGCGAGCAGGAGGGCGCGTACACCTTCGCAGGGTTCGCGGGGGTGAGCGAAGACGAGCGCGCCCGCTTCGCCGCGCAGGTGGTGTGGACGCTCGCGTCCGCGGGTGTCACCGGCCCCTACGTGCTCAAGGCGGACGGGCAACCGCTTATCGACGGCGCGTCCGACCTGGAAACCGACGATTTCATCGCAGCCAGCCCCCTTGTGGAAACCGTCGGGGAAACCACGCTGTACGCACTGTCCGGCGGCAAAGTGGTCCGTGTGGAGGAGCGCTCCACGCAGCCGGTGGAGGGCACGCTCGGCAGCGCGACGGATGTCTCGGCGGTGGACATCGCCGGCGACGGCCAATGGGCCGCGATCTTTGGCAAACCAGGAGACGCCACGGAGGACGTGTTCCGGCTGGGCAAGTTCGGAGGCGCCGAGCACGAGGTCATGCGGGCCGGCACGTTCACCCGTCCCACATTCGAGCCCGGAGCGGAAGCGGTCTGGGCGGTGGCGGACGGCAAGCGCATCCTGCGCACTGTGCAGTCCGCCGCCACCGGCAGCCTGACCACCGGGGAGGTGAAGGTGGAGTTGCCCGAAGGCGTGGACGGCAACATCTCCGTGCTGCGGCTTTCGCGCACAGGCACGCGGGTGGTCATGGTGATCGACGGCCGCCTGTACACCGGTATTGTGCGCCGCCAGGCGTCCGGAGAGCGCTCCATTGTGAACGTCTACGAGTACGCCCAAGAGCTGGCCGGAGGCATCATCTCCGCGGAATGGCGGCCGGACGGTTCGCTGCTGGTCGGCACAACGTCAACGACACCGGTGATGCGCGTGGAGCAGGACGGTTCCTCCATGACCGCGATGTCTTCCGGCAACATCTCCGCGCCGGTGGTGGCGGTGGCTGCTTCTCCCAGCACGCTGTACGTCACCGACGCTAACGCGCTGCTGCAGGTGCCGGCCTCCGGCGCTGACAACCCTATTTGGCGCGAGGTGCCGGGGCTGGAGGGCGTGCGCGCGCTGCCCATCACTTCGCGTTGAGCTTTCGGTAATCTCTCGGTGGGGAAAAGGGGGTGGAGATGGGCAACGTCGTAGCGCAGGTGGGTGAGCTACTGCTGCCGCGCGCCTGCGCGGGGTGCCGCCGCCCGGGTGTGCTGCTGTGCGCCTCGTGCCGGGTGGGGCTAGCCGCTCCGCCGCAGCGCGTATTCCCAAACTCCGGCCCGCACGTGCCCGTGTTCGCACTCGGGCCGTACGCCGACCCGCACCGAAGCGTCGTACTGGCGATGAAGGAGCGCAACCACCTCGCGGTGCGCCGCTACGTCGGTGCGGTGCTGGCGTCCGCGCTGGAATACCTGGAGGCGCGCGGGGATATCCCATCCGGTGCGGTGCTCGTGCCGGCCCCGACCCGTGCCAGATACGCGCGCGCCCGCGGGGGAGACCCGGTGGAGCAGGTCTGCCGGGCAAGCGGCCGCCCCGTCGCGCCGGTATTGGCGCTGGATCCGCGCGCCGCGGATCAGTCAGGGTTGGACGAGGCCGCTCGTCGCGCCAACCTGGCGGGGAGGGTGCGGTTGACCGGTGCGCCGTCGGGGCGGGTTGTTGTGGTGGACGACGTGGTCACTACAGGAGCTACGTTGCAGGCCAGCACGGCGATCCTGGTTTCGCACGGGGTGGACGTTGCCGCGTGCGTGACGCTGTGCGCCGCCTAGCCACAGCATCCTTTAACCGAAACCGCCGGAATTGGTCATAACCAGTTGTATAGTGGTGGTGGACACAGTTCCTACTACCGCAAGGGAGGACGCAGATGACGTCTGCAGACCGCAACCCGAACACCGCGCCGGCCGCCCCGAACCAGGACGAGACGCTGAGCCCGGAAGCCCAGGTCACCATCACCGGGCGAAACGTTGAGGTCCCGGAGCACTTCCAGGAACGAGTGAACGGCAAACTTGCCAAGATCGAAAAGCTTGACCCGACGCTGAAGTCGTTCCATGTGGAGCTGAAGCACGAGCCGAACCCACGCCGAGAGTCGGAAGCGGAGCGCATCCAAATCACCGCCACCGGCTCCGGCCACCTCGCCCGCGCAGAGGCGAAAGAGGAGAACTTCTACGCTGCGCTTGAGGCCGCCGTGGACAAGCTGGAGCGCTCCCTGCGCAAGGTCAAGGCCCGCCGCAACATCGCCATGTCCGGCCACCGGGCGCCGAAGAGCATCGGCGTCTTGGCCGCTGAGATGGAGGCGGACGCGAAGGCTGAGCAGGAGCGCGCCACCAAAGAGGTCGGCAAATACGACGTCGACCCGTATGAGGGCCAGGTGGAAGACGTTGTTCCGGGCCAGATCGTGCGCTCGAAGATCCACTCCAACACGCCGCGCAGCGTGGATGACGCGCTGAGCGAGATGGAGCTGGTGGGGCACGACTTCTACCTCTTCATTAACGAGGAGACCAACCGTCCGGCCGTGGTGTACCGCCGCCATGCCTTCGACTACGGCTTGATCGAGCTCGCCGCCGAAGGGGAGGCCGCGGGAGCTGCCGGTTAGACGGCCATCCCCCCAAAGCCCGCATCGTTCCGAATTTCAGGACGATGCGGGTTTTTGTTTGCAGGCATTGGCGTAACTGTGAGGTGCCTATGAGGTTGTCTATACGGCGGGAGGCGTGCGTACAATGGCCGGTTGTATCACCATGGCCCTGTCAGACCAGTAGTAAAGGACTCTGCACACGTGTTTGGACTGTCAAAGCTGCTCCGTGCCGGTGAGGGGCGCACCGTCAAGCGTCTCGCCAAAATCGCCGATCAGGTGATGGCGCTCGACGACGAGTACTCTGCGCTGACCGATGAGGAGCTCAAGGGCAAGACCGCCGAGTTCAAGGAGAAGCTCGCCGACGGCGCGAGCCTGGATGACATCCTGCTCGACGCTTTCGCCACGGCCCGCGAGGCGTCGTGGCGTGTGCTGGGCCAAAAGCACTTCAAGGTGCAGATCATGGGTGGTGCCGCCCTGCACTTCGGCAACGTCGCCGAGATGAAAACGGGTGAAGGCAAGACCCTGACCTCCGTGCTGCCGGCGTACCTCAACGCCCTGTCGGGTAAAGGCGTCCACGTGGTGACGGTGAACGACTACCTGGCAAAGCGCGACGCGGAGATGATGGGCCGCGTGCACCACTTCCTGGGCCTAGAGGTGGGCGTGATCCTGTCCGACATGCGCCCGGCCGAGCGTAAAAAGGCGTACGACGCGGACATTACGTACGGCACCAACAACGAGCTCGGCTTCGACTACCTGCGCGACAACATGACGCGCTCCGTCAACGACATCGTCCAGCGTGGCCACAACTTCGCCATCGTGGATGAGGTGGACTCCATCCTCATCGACGAGGCCCGCACCCCGTTGATCATCTCAGGCCCGGTGGACGGTTCCAGCCAGTTCTACACCGTGTTTGCGCAGCTTGCCCCGCGCATGCGGGAGGGCATCCACTACGAGGTGGACCAGCGCAAGCGCACCGTGGGCATCTCCGAGGAGGGCGTGGAGTTCGTCGAGGACCAGCTGGGCATCGACAACCTCTACGCGCCGGAGCACTCGCAGCTGGTGAGCTACCTCAACAACGCCATCAAGGCGAAGGAGCTCTTCGAGCGCGACAAGGACTACATCATCCGCCAGGGCGAGGTGATGATCGTGGACGGCTTCACCGGCCGCGTGCTTGCGGGCCGCCGCTACAACGAGGGCATGCACCAGGCCATCGAGGCCAAGGAGCAGGTGGAGATCAAAAACGAGAACCAAACCCTCGCAACGGTGACGCTGCAGAACTACTTCCGCCTGTACGACAAGCTGTCCGGCATGACCGGTACCGCTGAGACCGAAGCGGCGGAGCTGCACCAGATTTACAAGATGGACGTCGTGCAGATCCCGCCGAACCGCCCGAACCAGCGCACGGACCGCGACGACCTGATTTACAAGACCCAGGAGGCCAAGTTCGCCGCAGTGGCGGAGGACATCGCGGAACACGTGGCCAAGGGCCAGCCCGTGCTGGTGGGCACCACCTCGGTGGAGCGCTCCGAATACCTGTCTCAGCTGCTCACGCGCAAGGGCGTGGAGCACAACGTCCTCAACGCGAAGTACCACGAGGAAGAGGGCCGCATCATCGCCGAGGCCGGCCTGCCGGGCAAGGTGACGGTGTCCACCAACATGGCCGGCCGCGGTACCGATATCGTGCTTGGCGGCAACCCGGAAATCCTCCTGGACGCGAAGCTGCAGTCGCAGGGCCTGGATCCGTTCGAGGACGAGGAGCGCTACCAGGAGGCGTGGAACGAGCAGCTGCCGGTTGCCAAGGAGCGCTCGCAGCAGCTCGGCGACGAGGTGCGCGAAGCTGGCGGCCTGTACGTCATCGGCACTGAGCGCCACGAGTCGCGCCGCATCGACAACCAGCTGCGCGGCCGCTCCGGCCGCCAGGGTGACCCGGGCGAGACCCGTTTCTACCTTTCGATGCGCGACGAGCTGATGGTGCGCTTCGTCGGCCAGTCCATGGAGAACATGATGAACCGCCTCAACGTGCCGGATGATGTGCCGATTGAGGCAAAGATGGTTTCCAACGCCATCAAGGGCGCGCAGTCTCAGGTGGAAAACCAGAACTTTGAGATGCGCAAGAACGTGCTCAAGTACGACGAGGTGCTCAACGAGCAGCGCAAGGTGGTCTACCGCGAGCGCCAGGAGATCCTGGATTCGAAGGACATCGCCGGCCAGGTTCGCCGCATGATCGAGTCCACCATCGGCGCGTACGTGGACGGCGCGACTGCAGAGGGCTACGTGGAAGATTGGGATCTGGACGAGCTGTGGAACGCGCTCGATTCCCTGTACGGGCCGAATGTCAGCGCCCAGGAACTCGTTGACGGCGACGAGTACGGCCGTGCAGGTGAGCTCACCTCCGACCAGCTGCGCCAGGCGCTTATCGACGACGCTAACGCCCAGTACGACAACCTGGAGGAGAACATCTCCGCCATCGGCGGCGAGGAGCAGATGCGCAACTTGGAGCGCATGGTGATTCTGCCGATCATCGACACGAAGTGGCGCGAGCACCTCTACGAGATGGATTACCTGAAGGAAGGCATCGGCCTTCGCGCGATGGCGCAGCGCGACCCGCTGGTGGAGTACCAGAAGGAGGGCGGCGACATGTTCAACGCGATGAACGAGGCCGTCCAAGAGGAGACCGTGCGCCAGCTGTTCGCCATGCGCAAGCAGTTTGAAAATCAAGCCCCCGCTGAACAGACCGCAGAAGCCGGCGGCTCCACGGTGGTCTAGTTGCGATAGCTTGGCGACGAGCTGACGCTAGAGCACCTTAAAGGAGACGAGTTTGCCGCCTTCGATTTTGGCGGCGTAGGCCTTCTTGGTGCCGTCGGCGGCTTGGACGGTGCCGAAAAATTCTCCACCCTCGCGGGTGTGGCAGGTGAGTACCCTCACCTTGCCCTGCGCGGGGGTGGTGGGCGTTTTCGCCGTGGTGAGCGCGGCGGCGCGCTGCCTTGCGCGGATGTGTGCGCGTACCGCTGGGGCGAAGCGCCAGGCCATCATGGAGGTCGCCCGGTCTTGGCTCAGGGCGGCGGTGAGGGCTTCGGTGACAACGGGGTCCGCATCACGCTCCGGCCCGGTCGAGCCGGGCAAGGGCCGTGGGGGCGTTCCCGTTGGGGTAGCCGACCTAGCCGAGGTGGGGCTGGTGCGAGGCACGAGCACTTGGACGTGCCGGTGGCCCGGGGCGGTGTAGTACATGCGTGGTGGTTCTCCCTCACTCTTGGGCGCGTCGCGTTGGGCAGGCGGCGCGCGGTGGAGGGGGACGGGCTGGCTACGGGGTAGGTATCATTGTCCACGTTCGCAGCCGCCCGTGTAAAGGGTGTGCTCACTAAAGTACGCATCCGCGAGGCAACAAACGAAAGAGGGTTTCCGTGCAGGGCTTGATCATCGACTACGCAGGCGTGTTGGACACCGGTGCAGAGGACGAAAAGCGCTGGAAGACCCTGATCCGGGCGGTGAAGGAGAAAGACATCGCCGTGGGGATCCTGTCCAATGAGGAGGGCGACGGCGAGGCGGCTGAGAAGATCCGCGAGTGGGAATTCGGCGGCGTGGTTGACGCGGTCGTGCTCTCCGGCGAGATCGGGGCGGAGAAGCCGGAGCGCGCGGCGTTCCAGGCTGCCGCGGACGCGGTCGGGGTGGAGCTCAACGAGTGCGTCATGATCGACGACGACATTATGAATGTCCGCGCCGCAGTGGAGTACGACATGATCGGCATCCTGCACACCGCCATCGACCGCACCGCGGTGGAGATCCAGTCCCTGTTTGATGTCGAGGGCGAGTTTTAATGCGCCTCTACCTCCCTGCCACGTTCGGCATGCTGGCCTCGCTCGAAGAGCATCGTCTGATCCATGCCCGCAACGGCTGGGCGTTCGCCGCCACCGAGGCGCTGCACGAGTTCTTCACCTCCGGCGATGAGGAGGAGATTGAGGCGGTGGCGTTCGACGATGCGGCGCTCGCGTCGATCCGCTTGCTGGCAATCGGCGACGAGGAGCGCCACCCGCACCGCCGCGTGGTTATCTCCGCTGACGTGCCGGACGCCGAAGCCACCGCCGACCCGGAGATGGGCGAATCGGTGGTCAAGCTCGCAGGCCCGGTCAAGCTCGAAGACGTCGCGGCAATCCACGTGGATATCGCGGAGGCAGAAGAGGCTACGGCGAGGGCCATTGAGGTCGTGGACGCCGCTGACCTCGGAGACGAGGACGCCGAGTTGACGGTGGGTGACGCCCAGGACAACTACATGGCGTTCTACGATCCGAGCGAGCTACCTGTCCTCGTCGAGCTGCTTTAACTCCCACTCGTTATTGGAGTGCAGGGCCTTCAGCAGGCCTCGCACCGCTGCCGCGCGGCGGCCGACGGGGGAGTCGGGGTCAAGCTCGTCCCATGCGCACTCGGGGTCCGCTGGCGGGCCGAGGTGGGTGCAGCCTCGCGGGCAGCGCTCCGCGGCCTCCGCGAGGTCTGGAAACACGCCGACGATCTGCTCTGGGGCGACGTGGGCCAGTCCGAAAGAGCGGATGCCTGGGGTGTCGATGATCCAGCCCCCGCCGGGGACCTCCAGCGCAACAGACTGAGTGGAGGTGTGACGGCCCTTGCCCACGCCGGAGACCTCGCCCGTCTCCCGGTCCGCGTCCGGCACGATCCGGTTGACCAAGGTGGATTTCCCCACGCCGGAGTGACCGATCAGGGCGGACACACGCCCGGCGATGAGTGCGCGGAGTTGTTCCACACCGTCTTCTACGCCGGTGCGCAGAACCTCCACCCCCATCGCGGCCAGTTCGCGTTCGAAGTCCGACGGGTCCGCCAGGTCGGTCTTCGTCACACACACGACGGGGGTGACACCACCTACGAAGGAGGCGATGAGCGCGCGCTCGACGAACCCGGTGCGCGGCGGCGGGTCGGCGGCCGCTACGACGATGAGCATGAGCTGCGCGTTGGCCACGATGATGCGCTCGTACGGGTCTGTGTCGTCGGCTGTGCGGCGCAAGACCGAGGTGCGGTCTTCGCGTTTGACTATGCGCGCGAGGGTGTCCTTGTCCCCGGAGGTGTCGCCGACCACTCCGACGCGGTCGCCTACCTCGATGGAGGTGCGCTTCAGTTCGCGGGCACGGGTGCACTGCACGCGGGTGCCGCTCCCGTCCAACACCACGCCCCAGCGCCCGCGGTCTTTGGCCACTACGAGGCCAAACTCCGCGTCGTCGTGAGTGGGGCGGTTCTTCGAGCGCGGGCGGGACCCTTTCCCGGGGCGCACGCGCACATCGGATTCGTCGTAGTCGGCGAAGCTGCGGCCCATTACTGCGCCACCACCCCCGCCCACATGTCGGAGAACCCGGGCAGGGTCTTGGACGTGGTGCCGATGTTTTCCACCTCAACCCCCTTGGTGACAAGCCCGATAATGGCGCCGGCGGTAGCCATGCGGTGGTCGTCGTAGGTGTGCCATACCCCGCCGCGCATACGCGCCGGGGTGATGCGCAGCCCATCGCCGAGCTCCTCGCAGTGGCCACCCAGCCCGTTGATCTCGTTGGAGAGTGCGGACAGGCGGTCGGTTTCGTGGCCGCGCAGGTGCGCGATGCCGGTGATCTCCGTCGCAGTGGTGGCGCATGCCGCGATGGCGGCGACGGTGGGGGCAAGCTCGCCGATGTCGCTCATGTCGAGGCGGATGCCACGCAGGCGCCCCGGTTCCGGGCCGCGCACTCGCAGGGTGTGGCCGGCACCGTCCGCAACCAGCTCCACCTCACAGCCCATGCGTTCCAAAATGGAGATCATGGTCGCGCCCGGCTGGGTGGTCACAACAGGCCAGTGCGGGATGCGTACCTCGCCGCCGGTGACCGCAGCGGCAGCCAAGAACGGCGCGGCGTTGGAGAGGTCCGGCTCAATCACCCAATGGGTCCCGCGGATCGCCTGCGGCTCCACAGACCAGGAATTGACGCTCGCCTCCACCTTCACGCCGGCGTCTGCGAGCATGGCCACCGTCATTTCGATGTGCGGCATGGACGGTAGCGGGCCGCCGGTGTGGCGGATCTGCACGCCGCGCTCAAACCGCGGTGCGGAGAGCAACAGGCCGGAGACGAACTGGGAGGAAGCAGAGGCGTCGATTTCGACGGGGCCGCCCTCGGCGCGGCCGTTGCCGTGGACGGTCACCGGCAATGTCTCGCCCGCCACGGATGCTCCGAGTGTGCGCAGAGCGTCCAAGATGGTGGACATGGGGCGGTTGCGGGCGTGGGCGTCGCCGTCGAAAAGCACGGGGCCATCGGCGAACACCGCAACAGGTGGGACAAACCGCATCACCGTGCCGGCCAGGCCGCAATCGACGGTCGCGCCGTGCAGCTTGCCCGGAGTGACGTGGATGGTCTCGCCGTCGTGCTCGATCCGCGTGCCCATCGCGGTCAGGGCGGCCTCCATCAGGTCCGTGTCGCGCGAGCGCAGTGCGCCCGTGATCGTGGAGGGGCCGGACGCGAGCGCCGAGAGGATGTAGGCGCGGTTGGTCATCGATTTGGACCCGGGCACCTCTTGGGTGTGGGCGATCGGGCTGGGGTGGAACGGCGCGGGCCACATCTCGGTCATGCGGGCAATAATAATGGAGGGCATGTGCGGACGATTCGTTCTTTACACTTCCGGCGACGACCTCATGGAGGCGGTGGCCGCCCTGCCCGGTATTGCGGAGGTGCAGGCCCCCGACGGGACCCCGCCGCCTCGCTACAACATCGCTCCCACCCAGCAGGTGCCGTTGATTCGAATCGCCGAGAGCGAAGCGCGTATCGACGCCGCGCGGTGGGGCCTTCTGCCCACCTGGAAAAAGGACGAGACCGGCCCGCCGCTGTTCAACGCCCGCGGTGAGACCGTGGCGGAGAAGCCGTCATTCCGAAGCGCGTTTAAGGCGCGCCGCGGGCTGATGGTGTTGGACGGCTACTACGAGTGGAAGGCGACCGAAAACGGCAAGCAGCCCTACGTCGTGCGTGCGGAAGACGGCATGCTCTACGCTGCGGCGCTTTGGGAAACTGGGCTGGGGCGCCTGTCCACGACGATGGTGACCACCGATGCGGCAGACAGCATGGCCTGGCTACACCACCGCTTGCCACTGTTCCTGCTCGAAGATGAAATCCGGCAGTGGGTCGAGGGAACACCCGAGGACGCCCTGGATCTGGTGCACCCGTCGCGCGTGGCGGAGAACTTGGTGTGGAACGAGGCCGCCCAGGAAGTGGGTAATACCCGCAACGATTACGCGGAGCTTATGGGGCGCTGATCGGCGCAAACCTGGCGCCCGTGAGCGCGGCGAGGTCGGCGGGGCGCAGACGAGCCGATAGCCCGCGTTGGCCGGCGGAGACGGTGATGGCGGGCAGGTCGGCCACGGAGGCGTCGATAAGCGTCGGCAGCGCGTGCAACGTGCCCAGAGGAGAGATGCCGCCGACGACGTAGCCGGTGGCCCGCTGCGCTTTGGCGGGATCGGCCATCTCTGCGCGCTTCCACCCCAGAGCCTTCGCCGCAGCTTTCAACGACAGGTGCCCGGCTACCGGCACGCAACATATTGCCAAGTCGCGCTCATGGGCGATCACCAGGGTTTTCAACACCGCTGCCGGGTCCAGTCCGAGTTCCACCGCGGCGTGTTCGCCGAAGTGATCTTGGCTGGGGGAGTACGTGAGCACATCGTGCTCGGTGTTGTGCAGTGCGGTCAGCGCGCGGGTTTTCTCGGCCATGGGGACAGCGTAGCGGCGGCGGTGGGTGGCCCTACAATGGCGTGCATGCCCGAAACCGAGCCAGATTACGGCGTGAGCGATGACCTGAAGGCGCGCTTCAACCGCGAAGCGATGCCGCTTTTGGACCAGCTGTACGGCGGTGCGCTGCGCATGACGCGCAACCCGCAGGACGCCGAGGACTTGGTGCAAGAGACCTATTTAAAGGCCTACAAGAATTTCGGCAGCTTCACCCCGGGCACCAACCTCAAGGCGTGGCTGTACCGGATCATGACCAACACGTACATCAACTCCTACCGCAAGAAGCAGCGCAGCCCCCTGGTGACCTCCGCAGACGAGGTGACGGACAACCAGCTGTACACGTCGAGCTCCCACGACTCCACAGGTCTGGAATCCGCAGAGGTTGAGGCGCTGAAGGCTATGCCGAACTCGCGCATCTCTGACGCCCTTAACGCGTTGAATGAGGACTACCGCATGGTGGTTTACTACGCGGACGTGGAGGGCTTGGCGTACAAGGAGATCGCGGAGGTGATGGACATTCCCATCGGCACCGTCATGAGCCGCCTGCACCGGGGAAGAAAACAGCTTCGTGGGATGTTGAAAGACGTGGCACAAGAGCGGGGCATCGGCCTTGACCATGCAGATATGGCTGGTACGCCCGATGCGCCCGCCACCGCACAGGACGCGAAGGAGAAGTAATGTCCACCGGACACACCCACACCGGCGCTCACGGCTGCGAAGCTACCCACCGTTTGCTGTGCGAGCTCTTCGACGAGGACACCACTGCGGAGCGGCGCGAGGCCATCACAAGCGACCTCGCTTCTTGCCCGGAGTGCATGGCTATCTCGCGTTCGGAGCGCGACGTACGCGCGATGGTGCGCGATTGTTGTGGTCCCGCCAAGGCGCCGGAGCCGCTGCGCCAGCGCATCATCGCCTCTATCACCACGGTTACTTACACAGAGGTGCAATACCGTTAGATTCACGCTCTGGTACTCGCAGCATCGCTGCACGTCCGGCGGTTGTCCGGACGAAATCACTGCCCGTAGCCTGCTGGCTGCGGGTTTTTTGCTTGGCAATTGGGCGTTCCTTGCTAAGGAACTGACGCGTTCGAGATACCGGGGGTAAAAAGCGGGGGTGGCGTGTAACGCGAAAGTGGTGAACAATCCGCGGATCTTTGAACAATCCGGCGTGATCACCCCTCCGATACAGGCGATTTCCCCACCCTGAGAGAAAGTGAGTTGTGTAGATAAAAAGAAACTGCAGGTAAACGCCCTGAAATGGGGAGAGGCTAAAAAATTACCTGAGAGTGCATAAATTGCATAATCTATAGATTGTTCAACCATCCACCAGTGGCCGGTGGTTGATCGTTGAACAATGTCCGCGCGGGGTCCGGAAGGCGGGTTGGATTGATGAACAATCCGCAGGCCAGAATGGGTGGAAACGTTGAACAATCCGGAAAGAATGTTCAACGATCCGGTCGTTTTTCTGCGGGCTTTCGGTGCGGTTTACCTGCGCATACTTGGTGCATAAACTGTGGGTTGTAACAAAGAGAACAAACCCCACCGGGCACCCCGGAACCGAGACCAAGGAGCAATCGAGATGCGAGCCGCATTCCGAAACAGTGTTGCAGCAGCCCTCGCCGCAGCAATCGCCTTCTCTGGCGTGAACGTCGCAGAGGCAGCGTCCGAGATCGAGATTGCTCCCATCACCACTAACACCGGTGGCCTCGTAGATTCGGACGGCGACGGAATCCCGGACATCTGGGAGGAAGAGGGTGTTGTCCTCGCCGACGGTACGGAGATCCCGTTACCGGACTGGGGAGCGGACCCCCACCGGCCGGACCTGTTCCTGCAGCTGAACTGGATGGGCTCGGAGTATGACAGCCTGGACTGCGCTCGTCGCGAGGTGCGCGAGTGCGCGCAGGCCAACCGCAAGTCCTACGCCCCGGCCACGCGGTCCCTGGATGAGATAGTGGACCTGTTCGACGCTCACGGCATTAACCTGCACATCGATGCCGGCGATTACTACTCCAACATCCCGAACTACCGCGACCGCTTCGGTGGTGAAACGCTGGAATTCCGCCCCGCCTACTTTGACGGTCGCACCCCCGAGGGCATCCAGCTGGTCCAGACAGTGCAGGATCTCGGGCCGCGCAACAATATCTTCCGCCCTGGTGTGATCGGGGATCGCATGCGCTACGGCTCCAACAGCACCGGACTCTCGCTGGTCGGCGACAACTCTTTCTACGTAGCCAACCCGGGGATGAAAGCTTCGGAAGAGCAGCTGCGCAACTCGATCCTCCACGAGTTTGGCCACACCCTCGGTCTGCGCCACTGGGGTGCCCAGGAGGAGACCGCCAGCATCCCTGATCGGGCGCCGATGCAGTCCGGCTACCACTCGGTGATGAACTACGACTACCAGTTCTCAAACTTCAACTACTCGGAGCAGGCGTACTTCGCCGACACCCCCAACGGCAAAGTGTTCGTACCGGCCGACTGGGACATGCTCAAGCTCGACAACCCGCGTATCGGTGCCTACGCCAAGTCCATCGGTGCCCGGGTGCAGGTAGCTGACGAGGTTGAGGTGGAGCAGCCGAAGCAGAGCCTCGAGGTTGAGCGCATGGAGCCAGTAAAGGTTGCAGATAACGCCTCTGCCGAGATCGCTGCCCAGGACGACAAGGATGACGCGGTGGCCCTTCTGGGTACGGTCCCCGCAGACCAAACGGCAGCTGAGCAGCCCGCGAAGGCGGACAACGTCCAGCCGGTCAAGCAGGCAAAGGCAGCGCACGAAGAAGCGCCGAAGCAGGCTGCTGGCCCGAACATCGCGGCCATTATCGGCGGAGTTGTTGCCGCGCTGGCCATCCTCGGACTTGGTGCCGGCTTCCTGATGATGCAGTAGGGGCGAGAAAACACATAAGTAAGGGCCCTTCCCGAGTGGGAAGGGCCCTTACTTATGTGCGTCGCGCTTATGCGTTAGGGCGCTTACCGCGGTTAGCGCTCTTCTTGCGACGATCCTTGCGCTTGCGACCACGCTTGCTCATGGGGGCCTCCTTTAGCCATGGGTACCGGTTACAGGTGTTCCACTGTATCGCCCGGCACTCCCCGGCGGGTAATCCGGAGGCGAGTTACGCCGAGAGGCGAGCGCGGTTGCGTGCGCGAGCCTTGTTGCGGCGCTTCAGGGCGCGGCGCTCCTCCTCGGACAGGCCGCCCCAGACACCGGCGTCCTGGCCGGTTTCAAGTGCCCACTTCAGGCACTGGGAGGTGACGGGGCAGCGGTGGCAGACCAGCTTCGCCTGGGCGATCTGGCTCAGGGCCGGGCCGGAGTTGCCGACGGGGAAGAACAGTTCCGGGTCCTCGTCGCGGCAAATAGCTTCGTGGCGCCAATCCATGATGACTCTCCTTAGAATCGAAATGCGTGTGTTGTGTCCATGTGCAATTACGTGCGCACCACAAACACCCGCGCGAAGCGGATGCGTTGCAAACGAAGTTTGATTCCTGGTGCCGGGCGGAGTTCCCCGTTGGAGGCGGGGCCCGTCTTCCGGTTTACCGGGCGTTAACCCTGTGGTGGCCTAGGGTTAAGGGCTGTGTAACCAGCCCGTTATTTTTGCTACCCGAAAATAATGGCATGTTCACCTACACCGCGCTAGGGGAGCGGGCCAAATTGTGACGGGAATCATAGAATGTAACCCATTATTTGCCGCTGGGAGTGTAGCGCGCAGCCCTAAGACCAGGTGCGGATCTGGGTTCTGAACTGGGAAAACCGAGTTGTCCTAGGCGAGTAGGAAGCGTCAAATCACAGATGCGACTGGGGGTACGCCGGTGCAGGGCATAGACTCCGTGGATGTGGAAACTACCAATGAACCCGACCAGACAGTCCCGGGAACCGTTCCCGCCGTCATGCGTTTCAGCGCGATTGTCGTCCTGGTGCAGTGCGCCGCCATGTTCGCTTACGCAGCCAGTCTGATCGTCTCCCAATTCACCGACCACACATCGACATTGGAATCTGAGTCGGCCGCGGCGAACTACGTGAACATCGGCACAGCAACCTTCTTGGTCATCATCTTCGGCTTCGTGGGATACGCAGCGGTCTCGACTCTCAAAGGCAATCCGCGGGCAACAGGCGCGGTGGTGCTGGTGGAGGCGATTTTGGCCGGGGTAGCCGTCTATATGTTCCGCGGGGGTGTCCCGCTGCTTGGCGCCGCAACGTTAGCGTCGGCCGTGCTGGCGCTCGTCGGCATCTTTCACCCGGCATCGCGCGACTACAACGAGGCGCGGTACGCGCAGCGAAAAGCGAGACGCTAGGTGCTGCGCTGCGCAGGAGAGGCTGTGCACCAGGGGGAAGTCGGAATTGCTAGGTGTTCGCCCTTAATACGACCACCTGGTCGCCTCGCTTTTCCACCACAGTCGCACCCGCGGACGTAATGTGCACCGGGCCGGTGTAGCCTCCCCGGTCAACGGGAATGATCGTGTCCACCGCATTTTTATCCCAATCCACTACGGCGATTCCGCTGTCAGAGGCGTAGAGCAGCTTTTCTCCTGCGGAGAAACCGGTACCCAGCGCCCCCTGGAACACGCCGGTAACCGCGAGGGCGGCGGGCTCCATGAGCAGCAGGGAATTATTCTCCCAATACGTCATATGGTGCGGAAGATCCGCCACCGGCAAGTTTTTGATAATCCCGTCCGGGCCAACTTCCGGGCTATCCATCTGGGGCACCGAGGACGAGCTGATGCTCGTGCCTTCCTTGTTGTACCCGCGCACTTCAGACGCAGTTGGGTCGTAGACAGCTGCTGCGTCTTGGGAGATAGCCACCAGGTAGGCGTCCGGGCTGATCTCGACGTCCGCAAGGACCTCTGGCTTCCGTGAATCCTCCGGGGTGGCCTCCTGCAAGCGCAAAAACGCGCCATCGTCGCACACCTCTGTCACCGCCACCAGCTCGGTGCGGGTGAGCGCGGAAGTAATGGTGCACTCGTGCGGCTGCATGTCCGGCTCCTGCTTGGCCTCCACATAGCCGTACTCCACCGTGCGAACGAGGTCTGAGCGCCACACCTCGGCACGCTCTGAGCTCGCGTAGCCCACGCGGTCATTGGAGGCCAGACGGACGACGCGTTCCGGCGCAATGGCTGAGCGGGTGCCGGCGTAGGTGCCCGTCTTCGCGTCTATCGCCACCACATCCCCGCAACCGGCGTTGTCGCGGTAGGTGGCCACAACTTTGCCCCACGCCTGGTCCACAAGACATAGCTCGTTCGGCCGCTCGTACGTCCACACCGTCTCGCCTTCCGGCGTGGTGGCCGTCAACGTGTGGTCGTTGTAGGTGACAACCAAACCGTTGGCCACGAGGGGCTGGTCGCGCCCGGACGTATCGGTCAGCGTGAACCCCTCGCTGAACGACTTCGGCACCACGGCCAACTGGCCGTAATCCTGCTGCTCCTCCTCGGCGGATACCAAATGCGCGTCACGCGCGGGAGCAGTGAAAAAGGCGGTGCCCAGCAGCAGCGCTGAGACGCCTGCGATCACTCCGGTAGCGATCAGATCGCCGCGGGTGCGACGCAGGGGAGTATTCATCGCCGTTTCCTTCCTGAAGGCTTTGCTGGTCGTGCCCCGAGCACTTTACGCGGGTGGCCGACCCGTTCAGTAGCTGAGTCCGGGATGTTCAGCGCCGCACGCAGCTCGGGCGAGGTGGAGAACCATTCCGGCAAGTCGCGGGCGCCGAGCGACAGCTCGTCGTTAATAGCTTCCCACTTGCGCACCTCGTCGTACCCGACCAAGGTCACAGCCGTGCCCTTCTTGCCAGCGCGGCCAGTGCGGCCGATGCGGTGCACATACGTCATCGGATCATCCGGAGTCTGGAAGTTGATTACGTGGGTCACATCCTCCACGTCGATGCCCCGGGCCGCCACATCGGTGGCGACGAGGATGTCGGCGGAGCCACGTCGAAAAGCGTCGAGCGCCGCCTCTCGAGCTCGCTGCCCCAGGTCACCGTGCACCGCGGCGACGGTGAAGCCGCGTTGGGCAAGGTCGTCTGCGAGTTCCGCCGCAGACCGCTTCGTGCGGGCGAAAATGATGGTGCGCCCCCGCCCACGTGCCTGCAAGATCCGGGCGACCACCTCGGTTTTGTCCATGCGGTGAGATTTCAGCGCCACTTGGCGGGTGGTGTCGTGGGTGCTCGGCGCGTCTGCCGCCTCGGCGCGGATATGCACCGGCTTGCGCATCTTCGAACGCGCCAACGTGAGAATGGTCCCGGGCATGGTGGCGGAGAACAGCATCGTTTGCGCGTCCTGGCGTACCGCGGCCCACAGCTTCTCAATGTCGGGCAGAAAACCCATGTCCAACATTTCATCGGCCTCGTCGAGGACCAAGATGGCAACGGCGGACAGCGTCAGATCGCCGCGCTCGTACAAATCGATCAGGCGGCCGGGCGTACCGACGATCACGTCGACTCCGTCGTGCAACGCGGCAATCTGATCTTCATAGGGCGTGCCGCCGTAGATGGTGGCTACCCTCACCGGGGTCAGCGACGCCGCGTGGGCGAGGTCCTCCCCGACCTGCACCGCCAACTCGCGGGTGGGGACGACAACCATCGCCCGCGGGGTGCCGTCGAGTTCTTCGATGTCCGCGTCATCGAAAACCCGGTCCAACAGCGGCACCCCGAAACCCAAGGTTTTGCCCATTCCGGTGCGGGCCTGGCCGATGATGTCGCGGCCCATCAACGCCCGGGGCAGTGTGAGCTCCTGGATAGAAAACGGCCGGACGATGCCGCGCTGCGCGAGCGCCTCTGCGATCTCGGCGGCGACACCTAGCTGAGAGAATGTCGGCGCAGGTGTCTGAGCGCCGTTACGGGGGCGGTTGCGAACTCTCTCAGCTGAATGGGGCACGCGTTCATCCTAGCGGCAGGCCGTTACAATAGGGCCACTGTTGCAGAGCGGAATACCGCTGAAGCGAATGATGTGAAGGACAGTGAGCGACACAATGGATATCAAGATCGGCCTCGCAGACAGCCCGCGCGAACTGACAATCAAACTCCCTGAGGGGCAGGAGGACATCATCGCCACCGTCGAACAGGCGATTAGCGGCGGCCAGGCCACGCTGAAGGTCGAGGACGACAAGGGGCGCATCTACCTGATCCGCACGGACCGCATCGTGTACGTGGAGCAGGGAACTGCCGCGGCCCGGTCTGTCGGATTCATGCGCTAAATTACGCTTTCATGGCACAACGGCACGGCGCGCACGAGCGGGGTGGCCGGGGTAGCGGCGCCCACGAGGCGCAGCGCCGCTCCGGCGACGAGGATTTCGCTGACTGGTTTGACAGCTGGGACCTCGAGTCGGGGGGCGCGGTACCCGCGCAGAAGTCTCGAGAGCATAGGGCGCTTGACGACGCCTCGCGGGCGCCCCAGTCCAGGTCCAGCCGCGTCGCGGCTGGTGCCGACAGCGCGCTGACCGCGTTTGCACGCGAATATGGATGGCGCGCGTATGCCATTCCCGTGCTTGCCGTTATCACCGTGTTTGTGCTGATCAACATGGTGCAAAACCCGGAAGATGTCGCGCTCGGCTCCCCGGAGGCATCGGGTGCCTATAAAGGTGCGGCCTCGCCTGCGGAGCCAGGGGAAAATACTGATGGTGTGAAACCGCTGGAGCCGGCGAAGATCGCGGAAGGCGAGTTCGACCCCCACGACTTGCCGCCCGGCGGAAGCTACACCACCACCGGGGAGGGGACGTTCTACGAGGTGGGAGCGCCGGGGATGACCGCGGGCGAGGGCACCGAGCTGGTGGTCCGCTTCGCTGTGGAGGTCGAGCGTGGCATCGACAGCTCCGGCTACGGCGGAGACAACGCGTTTGCCCATCTGGTGGATGCGACACTGAGTGATCCGAGAGGGTGGATCAACGACCCGCGCTTCCGCTTCGAGCACGTGGGCGTGGGGGACAACCCGACGTTGAAAATCCGCTTGGCGTCGTTGGACACTACCGCTGAGCTGTGCGGGGCGCAGTTGGGAACAGAGACGAGCTGTCGTACGCGAATTACCGGCGAAGACACCGTTTTGATCAACGAGTCGCGCTGGGTCCGTGGCGCAGTGCCGTTCCAAGGCGACTTGGGCAGCTACCGCCAGTACGTGGTCAACCATGAGGTGGGCCACGCGCTTGGCTTTGCGGATCATGTGCCGTGCCCGGAGCCTAACGCTCTAGCGCCGATCATGATGCAGCAGACGCTCAGTCTGAATAACGCCCAGTTGCGTGAGATGAATCCGGATGACCAGTACCCGGACAACGCGGATACGTGCCGCCCCAACCCGTGGCCGTACCCGCGTCCCGCGGTGCTCTAGGAGGGCTGCAGGTGGCCAACAACACTGCTTCGGCGATCCCCGAGCACGTACTCTCGGCGTTCCAGCTGGACGGCCGGGTGGGGTTACCGCTGGGTGCCGCGTGGGACAACGGCGTGCGTTACGGGCGAGTGGTCGTCTCCCAGGCAAGCGCGACCGCGGCTTGGTCGGGCAAGGCGCGTGAGCGCGCCGGGGAGTTCGGCCCCGGGATCGGGGTCTCCCGCCCGGTGCGTGCGACGGACGGCCGCCTCGTCGTAGGAGGGTTCAAGGCCAGCGAGTTCGTTGACGGCCGGGTGCTTGCGCGTATCGACGAAACGGTGGCCGCCGCCTTGCGCTTCGACGACGCCATGGACGGCATCGATGCGCCATCCGCCAGCCGTGCAGACGCGTTCGATAGCGCTGAACGCGCGGTGTGGCGCGGCTATACGCCACAAGCGGGAGACGTGGTGGCGCACACGGATTTCGCCTCCTGTCTGCTCTTCGCCGGCGATGCGGTGCCCACGCTGACGGATCTTGTGCCGTCCGCGGGCAAGCGCCCCCGCGGCTACACCGCCGCCCTGGTGATTGTGGACGGCCTGATGGCCGGGGCCGTGGACGCAGCGGTGCTGGATCGGTGGGCACATGTTGCGGGTCTCCGGGAGCTGGCGCGTCGCGCGTTGGAGTACCGTGTGGCCTGCGCGAAAGCCAGTGGTTCGAATGTGAGTTCGATAGCCGAGAGGGTGCAAGAGACTCTCGCGTCGGAGTAGATGACACAATCTGGCCCATGAACGTTCACCGACCGTTACCCGTGCCTCCTGCCGCACGTGAACCGAGGGCACACCTCGTCCCACGAACACGACCGAACGCAGCACGGGAGTGGCCGGTGGCTCTCCCCGATCGGGGACTGTTCAAAGTCACCGGGGCGCCCGGCTCGGGGGTGTCGAGCTTTCTGCTGGATACCGCCTCCGAAGCCATCCGCAGACACGCGGGTGACGGGGGCGGTGGAGTACTGGTGCTTACTGATTCGAAGGAGACCGGCGCCAGGCTGCGCTCCGAATTGTCGGACACGCTTGCAGCCTCCGGTTTTGTCGCAGACGAGCCGGTGGTTCGCTCCGTGCACTCGCTCGCCTTCGCGCTGGTGCGGCAACAGCTGGATGCTGAACTGCGCCTTATCTCCGGTGCAGAGCAAGATGCGGTGATACGCCAACTGTTGCAGGGCCACGCCGAGGACGGCGGCGGCAGTTGGCCACCAGAACTGCGCCCCGCGCTGCCCATGGTGGGATTCGCGCGACAGCTGCGTGATTTCCTCCTCCGTGCCATCGAGCGCGGCCTGGGGCCAGAAGATTTAGCCCGGCTGGGGCAGGCCCACGAGATTGGCATTTGGTCCGCTTCCGGCGACTTCCTGCGCGAATACCAACAAGTCATGGCACTGTCCGGAGCGCACAGGATGTCCGCGTCTGAGCTCGTTGTTGCAGCGCTTGAGGCAGAGCTGCCCCGGCGGTGGCACACCGTGATTGTGGATGATGCGCAGCACTTGGCGCCGGCGTCCGCGGAGCTGGTGATGCGCCTGCTGCGCCAGGCTGAGCTGGGAGTAGTAGGCGGCGACACTGAGCAGTCGGTGTTTCGATTCCGCGGTGCGTCTCCCGCGTTTTTCCGGAACCTCGGAGGCTTAGAGCACGAGGTGATCGACCTGGGAGCAACGCGAAGAACCCCGGTGCGCAGCGCCGCAATCGCTGACAGCAGCGGCGCAGAGCTCGCGTTGGTCGCCGACGAGTTACGGCGCGCCCACCTTGAAGACGACGTGGAGTATCGGGACATGGCGGTCGTGGTTCGATCCACCCCACAGTTGGAGCCTGTGCGGCGTGCACTGCTGCGGGCAGGTGTGCCCGTTGCACTCAATCCCACAGACCTAGTGCTAGGGGAGCAACGTATCGTGGCTGCGCTCATCCTTGGTGTGCGCGCGTTGTACGAAGAACTCACCGCTGCGCAGTGGCGGGATCTGTTGTTGAGCCCAGTGGGTGGCGCGGACCCGGTAACACTGCGCCGGCTGCTGCGCGGACTGCGCCGTTGGGCGCCGCAGCGCCGCGCGGAGGAAAGCCTGCAGGAGCTGCTGATCTCCCCGGCCGAGCTGCCGGATTTCGGAACCGCGCTCACGGACCGAGAACTCGACATTTTGCGCCGCGTGCGCGGCGTGCTCGACGCCGGACGTGCAGCGCTGGCGAACGGCGGCAGCGTGGAGGACGTGCTGTGGGCACTATGGCACGCCACCGGACTGTCCAACAGGCTGATGGCCGCAGCGCTTCGAGGAGGCGCCACCGGCTCCCAAGCGGACCGGGACTTGGATTCCGTGATGGCGCTGTTTGACGCGGCGGGAGACTACACGGAGCGCAGGCCGACAGCCGGCATCGAATCTTTCGTCGCCTCAATCGCCGAGCAGGAACTGCCCACGGGTGTGCGTGACCGGCGAAACGCCACACCGGACGCTGTGGCGTTGTTGACGGCCCACGGTGCAGCCGGCCGGGAGTTTCGGCGCGTGATCGTGGCCGGTGTGCAAGAGCTGACCTGGCCGAGTCTGGGGGAGACGGGTTCGCTGTTCAGACAAGAAGACTTGGTCGACCTCATCGATGAGGGGGTCGACCCTGCTGTGCCGGTGTCCCACGTCAACGAGCGTCTGGTGGAGGAGCGCCGGTTGTTCAAGGTTGCCACTAGCCGCGCCACCGAACGCTTACTCGTCGTGGCGGTAGACAGCGATGACGGGGAGGAGGTGGAGCAGCGCTCCCGTTTTGTCGAGGAATTTTGCCGGGATTACGCGGTGGAAGCGAGACCGGTTCGGATCGCCGGCTCGGCGACGGATGCCGCACAGGCCACTGGGGAAAACAGGGAACGCGCGGCCGCTGACAATGGTGAAGTTGCAGACATCGCGCTGGTCAGGGTGCTCGCTCACGACGACCTCATCGCAGAGTTCCGGCGCGTGGTGGCAGACCCCGCTGCGGGGGAAACGGAGCGTAGTCAAGCCGCACGCCAGCTGGCACGCCTCGCGCATGCGGGGGTGCTCGGGGCGGCACCGGAACAATGGTGGACCACCACACAGCCCTCCACAGATGCACGTCTTCCCGTTTCGCCGGCACTCTCCCCGTCGCGGGTGGAGCAGCTGCTCGCATGCCCCATGCGCGCGGTGTTGGAGCGGATGTCGGGACTCAATGAAACGCTGGACATGGTCTACGGTTCGATGGCTCACGCGTACTTCGAAGCCCTCGGCTCCGGCGCAGACGCGGAGGAAGCGCTTGAGGCCACCGTGGCGGCGCGCCGGGCGGCAGATTCGTCGCCGGAGTGGAAAGTCGAACGCGACATCGCGGATTTTCGCGCGATGCTGGAGCGGACCCACGGTTGGTTACAAGCAAGCCGCGGCGCGTTCGAGCAGGTGGCTGTTGAGGCGGACGTGGACGTGCAGATAAGCCAGAATGTCCGCATCCGCGGAAGGTTAGACCGCTTGGAGCGTGACGGTAGTGGTGCGGTGCACATCGTGGACCTGAAAACGGGTGCGTCCCCGCCTTCCGCTGCCGCTACTGCGGACAATGCCCAGCTGGCTACCTACCAACTGGCGCTGACGCGCGGCGAGTTCGTGGAAGGCAAGGTGGTCACCGCCCGCGCTGAGGCGGATCCGCTGGAGGTGGGCGGTGCCGTGCTGGTGTTCCCGAACGCAGGCAAAACCTCGCTGACCACGCGTGAGCAGGCGGCAAAGACTCAAGAGGAACTGGCCACACTCGCCGCCGACCTCGACGGGTTGCCGGACGAACTTGCTGGGCCCACGTTGTTGGCGGTGACCGGCCCGCAGTGCGAGCGCTGCGCTGTGCGGGCCCTGTGCCCGGTCCAACCGGAAGGAGCGACGATCCACCATGGCTAACTCAACTCCGATGTCGCCCGTGTTGCTGTCGCGATACCTGGGCCAGCAATACCCGCCCACCGAGCAGCAGGCAGCGGTTATCGGCGCTGAACCGGGACCACTGTTAGTGGTTGCCGGCGCAGGCGCGGGCAAGACCGAAACCATGGCTGCACGTGTGGTGTGGCTGGTGGCTAACGGCTACGCACGCCCGGATGAGGTGCTGGGGCTGACGTTTACCCGTAAGGCGGCCCAGGAGATGGGCAAGCGGATTCGAGACCGCCTGGGCTCTCTCGCGCAAAACGCGGACCTTGTGCGCCGTCTGGACCCCTCCGGCGAACTGGCGAAGAACCTCGAAGTGATTGCTCCGACGGTAGCAACCTACGACGCGTATGCCGGGGAGCTGATCCGCGAGTACGGCCTGTTTGTGCCGGTGGAACCTGATGCCCGGCTCATCACTGATGCGGAGCTGCACGCCATTGCCACAGATGTAGTGGTGAACTACTCCGGTGGCTTGCTTACCGAGCTCGGGTCCAACCCGTCACTCGGCACCGTGGTGGAAGACCTGCTCGCTTTGAGCACAGCCATGGGCAATGAACTTGCCACACCGCGCTGGGTGCGCGAGCACGCACACGATTTCCTCGCGGAGACGGAGTCCTACCCAACTGGGCCGCGCGCTCGCGTGGAATTTACCAAGGTGCTCACCCGCTGGCGCTCAAAGCAGGAGGAGCGCGCGAAGTTGCTGCCGCTTGTGGAGGAGCTGGATGCGGAGCTGCGTCGCCGGGGTGTGGTCACGTTCAACGAGCAGATGTCGGTGGCCGCGCGGCTGGCGCGGGACCACCGGGTGGTGGGTGCGTCGCAACGCTCCCGCTTCCGCGTGATCATGCTTGACGAGTACCAGGACACCTCCCACGCCCAGCGCGTGCTGCTGCGCAGCTTATTCGGTGAAGGAGCTGATCCCGGGCTGACGGTTACCGCGGTGGGGGATCCAATGCAGGCCATTTACGGTTGGCGCGGTGCCACGGCGGCCAACTTGGAGGCCTTCGTGGACGACTTCCCGGCTCCGCAGGGCGCGGCGCCCAAAAAGCAGCTGACCACGTCCTGGCGCAATCCCCCGGAGGTGTTGGCGCTGGCTAACGGTGTCTCGGACGCTGTGCTGGGGACGGGCGAAGCCCGGGCCGTAGCCGCGCTACAAGCTCGCCCGGGAGCGGGCGCGGGCGACGTTGTTCTCGGATTCTTCCCGGAGCAAGACGAAGAGATCGCGTTCGTAGCGGAGGAACTCGCGCGGGAGTACCAAGACGCGAAGCAGACAGGCCGGGCCTTTTCTGCGGCGGCGCTTGTGCGCAAGAACCGCCATTCGCCGGTGCTTGCGGCGGCGCTTGAAGAGCGCGGGGTGCCGTACGAAATCGTGGGACTTGCCGGGCTTCTCGACGTGCCGGAGGTTGCAGACGCTGTGGCCGTGGCGACGATGCTGGTGCGCCCGGACGACGCTGCCGCAGCCCTGCGGATTCTCGGGGGGCCTGCCGTCGGGCTCGGCCTGGCGGACCTGCGAGCGCTGGCTGCACGCGCCAGCAACTTGCGCGGATCGGCCGCCGCGGCACCCCGAGACCAGGAGCCAGAAGGCCCCCAGGAGCATTTACACGCGCAACTTGCGCAGCTGGTTTCCCGCGCAGAGGAGATTGCCTCCAACACGGACCGTCCGGAAGGGCTCACCGACGCACTGGCAGATCTGGGTGAGCCGGAGCGCTACAGCGACGAGGGCTTGGCCCGGATGCACGATACGGCGGCGAAGCTGCGGTGGCTGCGCACCCACAGTCTGGGCAAGCGCTTGAGCGACGTCTTCGCGGACATCATTCACGTCTTCGGCATCCGTACTGAGGTGCTCGCACGCGGCTCCGCAACCGGTGCCGTGCACCTCGACCGGCTGCTCGAGGAGGTAGCGGCATACCCTGGCGCCAGCTTGGATGGATTGCTGAGTTACTTCGAACTGGCACGCGCATTCGAGGACGGGTTGACCCCGGGCACGGTAGCGGTGAAAGAGGACCGGGTGCAGATCCTGACAGCGCACAAGGCCAAGGGGCTGGAGTGGGACACCGTGGCGGTGTTGCACGCCGATGCGGAAACGTACAAAGCGAAAACGGAGACGTTTCTCACTTTTACGCGCTACCTCCCAACTGACACGTTCGGCGACCCGGATGTCTACCCCGTGTTCGCCGAGGTGGAAAACCGCACAGACTTTGAAAAGGCGGGTAAGGCCTGGTTGAAAGACGTCGCGGGTGATCTAGCAGAGGAGACTGCCCGGCTGTTTTATGTTGCGGTCACGCGCGCGGCGCGGCGGCTCATCGTCACCGGCTCCCGGCGCCGCGATGGGGTGGTGAAGGAGGCGGAGCCGTACGAGCACTTCGCCGCGATGCGTAGCCAGGTGCCCGAGTCCGCTGTGGTGGTGTGGGACGACGGGATGACCCCTAGCGATGCAGGGGCAGACGCTGCCTCCGCCGCGGATCGTGTGTCCGCATCCGAGACAGGCCGTTGGCCGCACTACACACCGCAGCCGCACGACCTCGCCGCCGCGGAAGCGGTCCGCGCTGCAATTACGGCGCTGCCGGAATACACCGAGGGCGAGCTGTTTTCTCTGTGGGAGCGCGACGCGACCGCCTTGATTGAGGAGCACGAAGCGGCCCAAGCAGCAGATGTGCCGGTGATGATGCCGGGAGAGCTCACCGCGTCGGATGTGGTGGCGCTGCGAGCGGACCCGGAACAGTTTGCGCGTCGTGCGCGGCGCCCAGTGCCGTTTAAGCCGAACACTTACGCCAAGCGCGGCACCGCGTTCCACGAGTGGCTCGAGGAGTTCTACGGGGCGCGACCGTTACTGACCGAGGACGAGCTGCCGGGCAGCGAGGACGCAGAGGTTGACGCGGCCACCTTGGAGCGGCTGAAGCGCAACTTCGAACGTAGCGAGTGGGCCGGGCGCACCCCGGAGTATGTGGAGCATCCCTTCGAGCTCGCACTCGGTGACTCGGTCGTGCGCGGGCGCATGGACGCGGTCTTTGCGGAGCCGGACGGATGGGTCGTGGTGGATTGGAAGACTGGCGAAAAACCGTCGCGAGAGGCGATGGACTCGGCGCAATTGCAGCTCGCGGTCTACCGTGAAGCGTGGCGTCGGATAGCAAGTGACGGCAAGCCGGTGCGGGCTGTATTTTTCTACGTACGCACGGGAGAGACTTATGCGCCGCGTTCGCTGCCCGATCTCGCGCAGCTCGAGGAGATTCTGGGCGGCGCAGAAACGGGTGGACAACCCGGCGCTCAAACGGGCGTAGGACCCGGCGAAGCCGGTGTCGGCTCAGTGGATCGGATGGAAAGCGAGGAGTGGCAGGGATGAAGCTTCGGAGCCTTTTGTCGCTGCAGGCGGACGCCACCAACCTCACCGAAATTCCGGTGCACAGTCTGCTCGACGTAGTCAGCATCCCCACCACCGTGCGCGCCACACCGTGGTCCTTGATCGCCCGCCGCTTCGGATATGCCCTGTTGCTTATCGTCGCGGTCGCGTTCATCGCGTACCTGGACAGCGATGGGTATTCCGAGCCCCTGACGTTCGTGGACGCCCTCTATTACTCGGCGGTGACGCTTTCTACCACGGGGTATGGCGATATCACTCCGGTGACGCAGACGGCGCGTTTGATCAACATCTTCATTGTCACCCCGGCCCGCGTGGCCTTCCTGATGCTCCTCGTCGGTACCACCTTGTCGGTGTTGACGGAGGACTCCCGCAAGACACTCCAGATCCAGCAGTGGAGGAATAGCGTGCGCAACCACACCATTGTCATCGGCTACGGCACGAAGGGCCGCTCGGCCATCGATGCACTGATCGCGGGCGGCGCGGCGCCGTCGTCAATTGTGGTCATCGACCCGGATCCGGCCGCACTTACCGTGGCGGAGAAGCGCGGCCTGATCACCGTGCACGGCAACGGCACGAAGTCGGATGTGCTGCGGGTGGCAGCGGTCAGCCGGGCGCGTTCGGTTATCGTGGCGCCGTCTTCGGACGACACGGCTGTGCTCATCACCTTGTCCGTGCGCGAGATGGCGCCGAGTGCGATGATCGTCGCCAGTGTCCGCGAGGGCGAAAACCAGCACCTGCTCATGCAGTCTGGTGCGGACTCGGTAGTGGTGTCTTCGGAAACTGCGGGCCGTCTCCTCGGCATCGCTACCGTTACCCCTCCTGTGGTGGAGATGATGGAGGACCTGCTGAGCCCGGATGAGGGTTTCGCCGTGTCGGAGCGTCAGATTGCGGACGATGAGGTTGGCGCGAACCCCCGGCACCTCGCCGACATCGTGCTTGGCGTCGTGCGTTCCGGTGAGCTGTACCGCATTGATTCCCCGGAGGCTGAGACTGTGGAGCCGGGCGATCGCTTGCTGTACGTGCGCATGAACGGCGCGGCGTCGCCGCGGGATTAGCGTGATGTTTCTGCTCATCGATGCAGCTGGGCGTTTCCCGCTCGGCGACGACGGGGAGCCTTTGCTTATAGACGCACCTCCGGCCACCGCCGACCTGTCCTCCCCGGTGCGCATCAAACCGGGCGTGACCGCGGCGCGGGTGCGCGGGGTGGATGTCGCTGACTTGGCCGGGCCGGGTGGCGGCACCGGGGACGCTCGCACCCACGCCGGGCACCCGCTGGCGGCGCGCGCTGTCGGGCTGGTCAATGCCCGGGAGCGCTACCGCTACGACCCGGCCGACGGCTCCGAGCTGACCTGGGGCGACGGCGGCATTGTCGCACGCGGCGCGTCGGGCGCGGCTATCTTCCCGCGGCTGGATCCGTGCGTGATTGGCGTGGTTGAGGACCCGGGTCGCGAGCGCATCCTCCTGGTGGAAAATTCCCGCCGCCCGGGATACTTCACGCTGGTCGCCGGGTACGTGGACGTCGGGGAAACGCTGGAGGCGGCCTTCGCCCGCGAGGTGTGGGAGGAGACAGGCCGCCGCGTCACCGACATCGGTTATCTCGGCTCGCAGCCCTGGCCGGCATCGGGGGCCTTGATGGTGGGGATGACCGGGCGCACCGCTGACATTGACGCGCTGGGCCCCACCGATGGGGAGCTGACCCGCACGCGGTGGGCTACCCGGGCTGAATTGGAAACGTTGACCCTCGCGGCGGAGGGCACGATTGCGCGCGCGCTCATTGAGCACTGGGCGCACCAGCCCGACGCCCGAAGCCAACAGCACCACCTAAGCTAACCGAACCACCCGACCCGCACGACCCGGAAGGAGCACTCCAATGGCGATTGATCTCAGCGTGCTGGATGAGGACCAACGCGTGGCGGCAGAGGCCCCGCGCGGGCCGGTGTGCATTCTCGCCGGCGCGGGCACGGGCAAAACCCGCACGATCACCTACCGCATCGCCAACCTCATCGACCGCGGCCAGGTGGCCCCGAACCGCGTGCTGGCGGTGACGTTTACCAAGCGCGCAGCCGGGGAGATGCGCGACCGTCTTACCGCCATGGGCATCGGCGGGGTGCAGGCGCGTACTTTTCACTCCGCGGCGATGCGGCAGCTGCAGTACTTCTGGCCCCAAATCGCCGGGGATTTGCCGTGGCGGCTGCTGGAGAACAAGTTTCCCATCGTCGCCCGCGCCACCCGAGCCGCCGGCTTGGACACCGGCAAGGACATGGTGCGCGACGTGCTCAGCGAGATTGAGTGGGCGAAGTCCAGCGTGATTGGGCCGGAGGACTATGTCCAGCGTGTGGGCGATTCACCGCGCACTCCACCGGCTGACGCGCAGAACATCGCCCATGTGTACCGGCTCTACGAGGACGCTAAGACGAGCCCGGACGGCATGCTGCTGGATTACGACGATTTGCTCATTCACGTCGCCGGAGCGCTGGAGAACGCGCCAGCGGTGGCTGAGGAGTTCCGGGCCCAGTACCAATCTTTCGTGGTGGATGAGTACCAGGATGTGACGCCTTTGCAGCAGCGGGTGCTGGAGGGATGGCTGGGCACCCGCGACGACCTCACCGTTGTCGGCGACGCCAACCAGACCATTTACTCCTTTACCGGCGCCACACCGGATTTCTTGCTCAATTTTTCGCGCACGTACGGGCACGCGACCGTCGTGAAGCTGCAGCGCGACTACCGCTCGACGGTGGAGATCACGGACCTGGCCAACACCGTCATTGGCAAGGCCTCGGGCCGCATCGCCGGCACGCGCCTGGAGCTGCAGGGCATGCGGGGGCACGGCCCGCAGCCGCAGTTCAACGGCTACGACGACGAGCCGTCGGAGGCGCGCGCTGTGGCGCAGAAGGTGCGCAAGCTGCTTCACGACGGCGTCCCGGCCCGGGAGATCGCCATCTTGTACCGCATCAACGCGCAGTCGGCTGCCTTCGAAGCGGCGCTGGCGGATGAGGGGATTGTCTACCAAGTCCGCGGCGGTGAGGGGTTTTTCCAGCGTGCGGAGATCCGCGAGGCGTTCTCACAGCTGCTGCGTGCGTCAAAGCGTACGGACCTGCCGGATGACCCGGTGCGTGTGGCGCGTGCCGCGCTCGCACCGCTGGGGCTCACGCCAACGGAGCCGGAGGGCGCGCAGGCCCGCGAACGGTGGCAGTCCCTGAGCGCGCTGGTGGATCTCATCGAAGAGATCGTGCGCACCCAGGAGGCATCGAATATGCAGGAAGTGCTGGCGTCTCTGCGCCGCCGTGCGGACGCGAAGCAGCCCCCGGCGGTTGACGGGGTGACGCTGGCCAGCCTGCACGCCGCGAAAGGCCTGGAATGGGATGCAGTCTTCCTTGTCGGCCTGGTGGAAAAGACGCTGCCGATCTCGCACGCCATCAAGGCCGGCGACGAGCAGATTGAGGAAGAACGCCGTCTGTTCTACGTCGGGGTCACCCGCGCCCGCGAGCACCTGCACATGTCGTGGTCGCTTGCGCGCCAGGAGGGCGGGCATAAGAACCGCTCCCGCTCGCGCTTTTTGGATGGGCTGGTGCCTGAGCTCGAGGTGGAGCAGTCCCCGCAGCGGCTCAAGCGGGCGAAACGGTGCCGCGTGTGCGGCAACCCGCTGGCCACCCCGGCGGATAAGGCGCTGGGCAGGCACGAGGAGTGCGAGCCGAGCTTCGACGAGGCCGTCTACGCGGCGCTGAAGCGCTGGCGCCTCGACATTTCGCGTGCTGCCGGGCAGCCTGCGTTTGTCGTGTTTACGGATGCGACGCTGATGTCCATCGCGGAAGCGATGCCTGCCGACGAGCGTGAGCTGCTCGGCGTCTCCGGCGTGGGCCCTGTGAAGGTGGACAACTACGGTGCGGGCGTGCTCGGCGTACTCGAGCAGTTCCGCTAACACATCGCCGTATCCCGATACCGCCGGGGAATTTCAATAACACATCGAGCAATCGGGGTGCGGCGGCAATGTTGCCGTGCTGACCGGGATTGGGGCGAACGGGTCCACAACGCTGAGATGGCCCGGTGACGGTGTCGGCGCTGACACCCCCGGCGGGTCCGGCACCCCCGCGAGACGGCGCAAGGTCACCGCGGCGAACGCGGCACCCGCGGCCGCGGATGCTGGTTCGCCGCTGACGCTCAGCGGGGAGTGTTGTTCTACCACCGGCCAGTTCGGGTCCCTGCCCAGCAGGTAGAGGCGCACGCATAGTGGGCACGGGCCGGGCCGGGTGCACACTGGGCCGACGGCGACGCGCGCGTCGGCCTGCGTCACGGGCACGACGGGACCCTGGCGGATGCGTGTGAGTGCGGCCAGCTCGCCAAGCAGCGCCGTGGAGTTCACCGCGGTTACGGGCAGCCAGCGGTCTGTGCGCAGGAGAAACCTCGACAGCGCTTCTCCTCGGGCTGGGGTGCGCACGTCCAGCCCTGATTCGCGCAGCCGCGAGGTGAGTGCGGAGGCGAGTGGGCCGTGTCCCACCAGTAACACGCTGGGTCTGGCAGCTGGCGTGAGCACTCGGTACGACACCAGGTCATCGACTAGACTGCGCGCCGCGTCGGCGCCGACGATCGGGGTCAGCTGCTCGATGACCCAGCTCAGTTGCCGCGCGCGCTGCAGTGTACTCAGCAGCGCCGCCACGTCGTCGGCGCGCTCGGTTGTCACCATTCCGGTCCGGGTCGCATCGGCGCCGAACTGGATCACGTTGTGTGCGCGCAGAAACGGCTGCGCGCCTGCTGCGAGTTTCACCCGCGTGTGGTCGTTGATCATCCCAACTTCTACCCCCTCCGCGGGATCCTACAATGCATTTCCATGGCTGGCAGGCAAACACAGGCGGATGGGACGGCCTACCGGGTGATCCGGTCGGCGCGTAGGACACGATCGGTGCAGGCGCGCCTTGTTGGCGGGGTAGCGGAAATCCGCATCCCTGCGCACTTCACCGCCGCGCAAGAACGCGAGGTGGTGGGGGAGATGCTCGCAAAGCTCGAGCGGAAGACGAAGGCGCGACCGCGTGACGACGCCTCCTTGCGGTCCCGCGCCGACTCCCTCAACGCGACCGTCTTGGACGGGCAGGCGCGCATCGGCTCGATCCGGTGGGTGTCCAACCAGCGATCCCGCTGGGGCTCATGCACTGTCTCAACGGGGGACATCCGGATCAGCGACAGGTTGAAGGAGGTGCCGGACTACGTCCTGGACGCTGTGATCGTGCACGAGCTGACGCACACGTTCATCCCCGACCACAGCAGGGAGTTCTACGAGTGGGCAGACCGCGCACCCCTCGCGGAGCGCGCCCGGGGCTACCTGGAGGCGTACCAGCGTTTCGGTAGCGCTTAGAGTTCGGTGCCGTCTTCGCGGCCGTCGTCCTTGCCGTCGCCCTCGTCGCGCTTGAGCTCAGGGTTGTCCCGCAGCTCTTGCTCGAGCTTGGCAAACTCGTCGTCGAAGTCGGTGTCCGGCTGGTCGTCCAGGAGCGTGTCTATGAACGCGGCGGGGTTGTCCAGGTGTTCCGCGGTGGGCAGGAAGTCTGGGTGGTTCCACACCTGGTCGCGCCGCTCGGCGCCCACGGCCGTACCGATGCGGCGCCACAGTTCGGCGGCGTCGCGGGTGCGGGGAGCGCCCAGTTCAATGCCGACGATGTTGGCAAACGCCTGCTCGGCGGAGCCGCCGGTGGCGCGGCGCCGCGCCCACGCCTCCGCAAGCTGCGGGGTGGAAGGGATGCGCTCGCCCAAGGCCTCAGCCACCACCACGTCGACCCAGCCCTCCACCAGGGCGATCAGCGTTTCCAACCGGGAGGTCGCCCCTGCGTTGCGGGTGCCAACACGGGGGGAGAGGTCTTCGCCCTGGAGGTTTTGCAGCGCTTCCTGGATCTGCTGCGGATCCCCGCCCTCAAGGTTGAGGTTGCGCGCGATTTCCTCGATGTGCGAGGTATCGATCTCCAGGCCGGCCGCGTACTCCTCCACGGAGGAGACGATGCGCTCCACCAGCCACGGCACGTGGCGGAACAGGCGCTGCCGGGCAGCTTCGCGCGCGGCGATGTAGACCATCACCTCCTGGCCGGGCAGATCCAGCCCCTTGGAGATTTCGGCGATGTTGCGCGGCAACACGGCCGCGGTGCCCGCCGGCGCCACAGGCAGGCCGAAATCGGTGCCGGTGAGCGCCTGCTGCGCTAGATCGCCCAGCGCGTGGCCGAGCTTCATCCCGAACTGCATGGCGTTCATCTGGTTCATCATCCCGGCCATGGGGCCCATCATCTCGCGGGCTTGTTCCGGCATGGTGTCCAGCTGGGCGCGGTTCATGTGCTCTGCAACGGGGTTGACCAGCCGCTTCCACATCGGCATGGTCTGGTTCAACCACTGTTCCGCGTTCCATGCCTGCGCCTTGGCCTCGCTGGCAGGCAGGTCGGTGGCCTCATCCAGCCAAAGTTCCACTAAGCGCAGCGATTCCTCGGCGGCACGTGTGTCCGCGTCCGAGACTGGGCTGACGCCGGCGAGGCGCTGGCGTGCCATGCGGGCTGCCAGCTCGAAGTTCACCGCGTCGCCCTTGTCTTGGGCGTTCATGGATGTTCCCATGCCGGAAAGCATCTGCCCGAGCTGGTTAAACATATCGCCAAGGCCGCCTCCGCCCGGTGCGCCGGACTGGCCCCCGCCGAAGCTTCCCCCGAAGCCGAATGCGGCGAACGGATTCGACCCGTCGCCGTCGCCGCGACCGTTTCCGCTGCCGCCCCGATTGTTGGCGTCGTTGTCGCCGTCGTCGTTCGAGTCGTTGGGAAAGGAGAAACCAAATCCGTTAGTCATACGCGCCAGAATACATTCAGGCTGAGTGCCCATGGGTTCGCTGTAAGCCAGCACCGGAGTTCCAACAGCTCTGCGCTAGAATCTGCGCCCATGTCCAAAGCGCTCGATGCCAACAACCGGCGGTGGTCGACCTTGGTATGGGGGTCTATCCCAGTGGTCCTGCTTGCGGGGGCGCTGACCGTAGACCACATTCCGGGCACCGACGTCCGCCTCACGGTGCCGTACGCGGCGGAAGGACCCGGCCCCACCTTTGACACGCTCGGTGAGGTCGACGGTGAGCCGGTGGTGGATATCCAGGGCGCGGACACGGAAGACACCGGCGGGCACCTCAACATGACCACGGTGTCGGTGCGCACGAACATGACGCTGGGACAGGCGCTCGGCCGCTGGATTGCTACGGACGACACGATTGTGCCGGTGGAGCAGATCCTCCCGCCGGATCTGGGTGAAGATGAGGTCCGCGAGTTCAACCAGCAGGCCTTCGTCGCGTCTGAGGCGTCCGCGACGGTGGCGGCCATGCATTACCTGGACCGCCCCACCACCGTTGTGGTCCACGACGTTGTCGAGGGGGCAGCTTCCGCGGGCATCCTCCACCCCGGGGACCGGATCACGGCCATCGCTGGTAAAGAGGTCTCCACCCCCAGCGAGGTGCAGGACGCCGTCCGGGCGAAGACACCCGGCGAGTCCATTGAGATCACCGTCGAGCGCGACGGCGAGTCGCACCGCGAGACAGTGGAGCTGGGGGAGAACCCGCACGAAAAGGGCCAAGCCATGCTGGGCATCCTCATGACTTCGGAGCCCGCCGGCGGCGTCACCGTGAATTACAACCTCAACGACATTGGCGGGCCGAGCGCGGGCATGATGTTCTCGCTCGCTGTCATTGACAAACTCACCCCGGGCGCGCTCACGGCCGGCACGTTCGTCGCGGGCACCGGCACGATCAACGAGGACGGGGAGGTGGGCCCCATCGGCGGGATCACCCACAAGATCCGCGGCGCGGAGGAGGCAGGTGCGGAGCTGTTCCTCGCTCCCGCCGGTAACTGCGACGCCGTCAAGCGCGTCCACACCGACCACATGACGGTGGCCAAGGTGGACAACCTCACCGACGCAGTGAACGCGATGGAAAGTTTCGCCGCCGGCCGCGACGTGCCCACCTGCTAGCTACTGGGTGGCCAGCCCCAGGTCGTAGATCCGCTGGCGCGGATCCTCCTGTTCGGTGGAAATCAGCTGCTGCATCACCTGACCCTCGCGGTTATCCACCACGGTGATAATCGCCGAGGTGCCCAGCGTGGACCAGCCCACCACCCGGTCGCCGTTGTCCTCCACCACGCGGGAGGAGCGCAGCTCCGTCAAAAGCTGGGTGGTGGAGGCGGCCTTGGAGTCCGAATCGAAGAATTGGAACTGCCCGATGCCCTCACCGGAGCAGTCGAACGATCCGCTCAAACCACCCGCCGCGCAGCCGTCGAACTGGTCAAAGAATTCGGGCGGAGCCAAGGTGGCAAAGCGCTCGCGCACTTCCTCCAGCGCGTCAGCTTCCTGCTTCTTTCCGCTTGTCGACGTCGCATCCGCCGTGCCCGCAGCAGTCTTCTTCGACGACGATTTCGTGGACGTGCCAGAGGTAGCCGACGTGGAAGCGGTCTCGCTTCGCGTCGACGTCGCTGTCGTTGATTCAGTCTCGGTGCCCGCGTCTGTCTCGGCGCTGGTTTCGGTGCCGTTCTGCTCCGGCTCGCTCGGCGGCGTTTCCGTGGAGGTGATCTCCGGTGCGCGGGTATCGAGATCCTCGGAGTCGGAATCGTTGGAGCACGCCGAAAGCGTCAGTGCCGCGGCCGTGGCGGCGGCGATGAGGGAGACGGAGCGGGAAGTAGACACAACCGACATTCTAAACCAGCTCGTCCGGGTCCTGCTCGAGGCCGTAGCGCAGTGCCGCCACAACTCCAGGGGCCACGCCGGGCCCGCCGCGCAGCTCGATGTCGTCCTGGGCGAACGCGCCGCGCTCCTCAAGCTCCTCCTCAGTCAGGCGCAGCTGCAACAGCGTCTGCTCGATGTCTTCTTCGCGCAGCACGCCGGAAAACAGGCGCGCCGGGCGCGGCTCGGCGTCCTCGCCGGCGGAGGCGTCCTTGAACACGATCTCCTGGGCCAGGATCACGCCTTGGACCTCGCGCGGCCAGGCGATGCGGGAGACGTACTCGCCCAGCTCCTCGGAGCCGGGCAGGATGTGCTCTGGGAGGTCTTGGACCACCAGTGTTAACGGGGAAGAGTCGTCCAGGTGGCCCAGCTCGTCGACAAGCAACTGCGTGGGCACCAGGCCGAACAGTGTCGGGGGAGCGTCCCACCCCTCCGCGTGGACGAACTCGACGGCCTCCATCATGGCCTTATTTAATGCTTGCTGTTCGCGCACGGGAACCCTCCGGGCAAGTTTGACGTTGGATTATTTAAGCTTGAAGCTTAACTGCGTTGCACACACTAATTCCTAAGGAGCAGGCTTGGCTACCCGCCTCAATCGGCCACAACCACGCGCCAAGAAACCGAACAGGGGGTTGATGACCACCATCGGTGTCTTGGGCCTCATTCTTGTCCTTCTACCAATGGCAGTCGGCCTGTACACCGACTTCCTGTGGTTCGGGGAGGTGGACTTTAGGGGCGTGTTCAACCGCGTGATCCTGGTCCGCGTGGTGCTGTTTATCATCTTTGCGCTGATCGGCGGCGCGATCACCTGGATCGCCGCCCGGCTGGCGTGGCGCGGCAGGCCCCAGGAGCAGGACGCGCCGTTCGACCAGGCCGCGCAGTACCGCCAGCAGGTGCAGCAGTCCGTTCGCGGCATGCTGGTGTGGGTGCCGGTTGTCGTGGCCATCCTGTCCGGCCTGGCCGGCCAGCGCATGTGGCGCGTGTTCATGCTCTGGTTCAACGGCGGCGAGTTCGGCTCCACCGACGCGCAGTTTGGCAAGGACCTGGGCTTCTACGCGTTTACCCTGCCCGGCATTTCCGCGGTAGTGGACACGCTTTCCATGCTGATGCTGGTGGCGTTTTTGGTCGCAACGGTAGGCCACTACTTGCTGGGCGGCATCCGCATTGGCAACAAAGTCTCCGGCATCTCCGGGCACATCAGCAAGGATGCGCGCATCCAGCTCGCCGTCACCGCTGGCCTGTGGATGCTGCTGAAGGCTGTGCGCTACTGGCTGGAGCGCTACTACCTGCTCTACGGCGAAAACGACATCTTCACCGGTGCCTCCTACACCACTATCAACGCGATGCTGCCGGCGAAAATCATCCTCACCGTCATCGCCGTGGTGGTCGCGGCCGCGTTTTTCGCCTCCATCGTCTACCGCGACTTCCGCGTCCCCGTGCTGGCCACCGTGCTGATGCTGCTGTCGTCTCTGGTGGTGGGCAACGTGTGGCCCGCGCTGATGGAGCAGTTCTCCGTCAAGCCCAACCGCCAGGCCAAGGAGTACGAGTACATCGGCCGCAACATCGAGGCCACCCGCGAGGCGTACGGGCTTACCGGCGACAACGTGACCTACCTGGAGGACTGGGGCGCAGGTAACACCTCTAACTCGGACGTCGCCTCCGACGCGGCCACGATTTCCAACCTGCGCCTTCTGGACCCGGAGATCATCTCCCCGACGTTTACCCAGAACCAGCAGCTGCGGAACTTCTACGGCTTCCCGGACCAGCTGGCCATGGACCGCTACGAGGTGGACGGCGAGATGCGCGACTACGTGGTGGCCGCCCGCGAGATGGACCCGAACGCGCTGAGTGAAAACCAGCGCGACTGGATTAACCGCCACACCGTGTACACCCACGGAAACGGCTTTGTGGCCGCGCAGGCCAACACCGTGGACGAGGCGGCGCAGGACGCCGGCTCCACCCGCGGCGGCCTGCCGATCTTCACCGTGTCCGACCTACAGTCCAACGCCGCCGCCAAGGCCTCCGAGGACGCGGAGGAGCTGGGCATCAAGGTCGACGAGCCGCGCATCTACTACGGCCCGGTGATCGCTTCTGCCGAGGACGGCCTGGACTACGCGATCGTGGGCGAGACCGGCCAGGGCCCGGTGGAGTACGACACGGACAACTCCACCTACACCTACGACGGCAAGGGCGGCGTGGACATCGGCAACATCTTCAACCGCCTCGCCTACACGGTGAAATACCAGGAGCTGAACTTCCTGCTGTCCGACCGCGTCGGCGGCGACTCGAAGGTGCTCTACGACCGCGACCCGCGCACCCGCGTGGAGAAGGTCGCCCCGTGGCTGACCACGGACTCCAAGACCTACCCAGCCGTGGTGGACGGCCGCGTGAAGTGGATCGTGGACGGCTACACCACGCTTTCCCAGCTGCCGTACTCCACGCGCAACTCCCTGCAGGACACCACGCAGGATGCGCTGAACCCGGACGGCACCACCCAGCGTTTGATCACGGACAACGTGGGATACATCCGCAACTCCGTCAAGGCCACCGTGGATGCCTACGACGGCTCCGTGGAGCTCTACGCCTTCGACGAAACCGACCCGGTGCTCAAGGCATGGCAGGGCATCTTCCCGGACACGGTGCGCCCGGCGTCCGACATCTCGGATTCTCTGCGTGAGCACCTGCGCTACCCGGAGGACCTGTTTAAGGTCCAGCGTGACCTGCTGGCGCGCTACCACGTGGACGACCCGGGCGTGTTCTTCAACAACGACGCCTTCTGGTCCGTGCCGAACGACCCGACCGCGCCGGAGGGCCGCGGCCAGCTGAACCAGCCGCCGTACTACGTCGTGGCAGCAGACCCGGAGACCGACAAGGCCTCCTTCCAGCTGATCACCCCGTTCCGCGGCCTGAACCGCGAGTTCCTGTCCGCGCACATGGCGGTGTCCTCCGACCCCGAGACCTACGGAGACATCACCGTGCGCGTGCTGCCGACGAACAAGCAGACCCAGGGCCCGAAGCAGGCGCAGGACGCCCTGATGTCCTCCGACCAGGTTGCCCGCGACCGTACCCTGTGGGAGGGCACCAACGACCTGAAGAACGGCAACCTGCTCACCCTGCCGGTGGGCGGCGGCGAGATTCTCTACGTGGAGCCGATCTACTCGCAGCGCAAGGACCAGGCCTCGGCCTTCCCGAAGCTGCTGCGCGTGCTGGTGTTCTACCGCGGCCAGGTGGGCTACGCACCGACGATCTCCCAGGCGCTTGACCAGGTGGGCATCCACTCCTCGGCCGCCCAGGACATCGAGGTTGTGGACGAGAACACCGGCGACGACGCCAAGCCGGAAGGCGAGAACCAGGAGGCGAAGCCGGAAGGCGAGGCCCAGCCGGAGGATGGCCAGGACGCTCCGCAGGTGAACAAGGACGAGGCGATGAACAACATAAACGACGCCCTGCGCAACCTGGAGAGCGCACGCGACGGCTCCTTCGAGGAGTACGGCCGCGCCCTGGACCAGCTGGACCGCGCGGTGGAGGAGTACCAGCGGGCCCAGTAAGCACGATCTGCGCACACGCGCCACTCGAGCACAAAAATGAAAGCACCAAACCTCCTTTGAGCAGGAGGTTTGGTGCTATTAGTTGGTGTATGTATAGTAACTCCACGTTGCCGGTTACGGCAACAGGCGATAATCACATAAACGCCCGACGCGGGGTGGAGCAGCTCGGTAGCTCGCTGGGCTCATAACCCAGAGGTCGTTGGTTCGAATCCAGCCCCCGCTACTAAGATAAGACCCCTACCAGTGCAAATGCTGGTAGGGGTCTTCTTCATTTTGTGATCGGATCGCCATTTGGTGCACTAGCTGGTGCACTAGGGTCAAAATCCTGCACCAAACGGAACCGCGACGCTCCAACCAAGCGGTGCAGGTTCTCGGGGTTAAGTAGCAAAAAGTGTGTCCGGTCGGCGTGTCGTCGGTCGAACACTTTGCTTGCTATTTCATGGGGCCTTTTCTGATTCCTATCGAGTGGTTGTATTCGGTTGGGATAGCGTTGTCGTAGAAGGCTGGTCGTCCTGTTTCTTGGTCGGCTTTGTTGTGGTCTTCTTCGACAAGGTCGTTGACTTTGGCGAGTTGGTCTTGTCCGAAATTGCACTGCCTGGCGATCGTGAGTGGATCGTCAGGTCCGTCTAAGAGTCTCACGCGGGTGCAACGGTGAGGGGTGTAGAGAACGCACGGTGGGCGGTTGCGAATAAGTGACCACGCTGGCAGCCGAGAGGTACGAGCGATGAAAGATCAGCTCGAGCATTAGCGAACGTACTGACGTCGTTTTATTAGGTGTACTGACCGGGTACGTTGAGGGCACGCCGGTTCGGCGCACCGCCACAGCCGCTTGCGCCACACCAGCAGCACCGGCCGCCCCGCCGAGGGGATGTCACGCACCAGATGCTCACGCCGGCCGCGGGCCACCGCGACCACCCCGCACCGCGGGCACCCGGTCACCGACTCGGAGGTCTCCACCAACAGCTCCAGCTCACCGCCGTACTCACCGGCGGCAAGCACCACCAACCCCGAGATGCCGAGCATCGCAGCGGGCAGGACGGTAGCCTCAACACTCACCTGGGACTCCTCTCGATCCGTTGCTTGGTCGCTACGAATCGTGGAGTCCCAGGTCCGTCTTCACCAGCCCAACCCGGTCAGCGCGTCGCAACCCGGCTACCACGCTTGGTGAGGAAGATCTGCTAACGTGGTTCGGCGACGGCCCGGGCACGTCCTTGTTCCTAACCGTCGTGCGCTGGGGTCCGCGTGGACCGCTCGGCCAGCGTCCATCCAGTCAGGAGGCAGTCAGCAGATGTTCGACGACAACGGCTCATTCCTACTCGCCATGTTCGAGTTCTTCATCTTCTTCGCATGGTTCATGTCCCTGTGGTGGATCTTCGGAGATCTCTTCCGCAGCAAGGACCTCGGCGGCTTCGCGAAGGCGCTGTGGGTGGTGTTCATCGTCGCGCTGCCGTTCATCGGAATGCTCGCGTACCTGCTTGTTCGAGGTCGGGGGATGACCGACCGCGCGGTCGAGGCGCGCCAGGAGCTCCAGCAGCGGCAGGATGAGTACATCAAGTCCGTCGCCGGCGGCTCCGCCGGATCGAGCCCGACCGATGAGATCGCCTCGGCGAAGGCCCTTCTCGACTCGGGAGCGATTACCCAGCAGGAGTTCGACCAGATCAAGGCAAGGGCGCTCTCCTCGGTCTGACCCTGGTCCGCTCCCTCGCCAGCCGCAGCGTCGCGGTCCGAGGGCGAAGAAGTACCGTTCTAATGACAACACCCCGCAGGGAAACCTGCGGGGTTATTTTTGGGTTAAGGGTCAAAAAGTGTGTCTGGCCCGGCGTGTCGTGGGGGTTAGATTTGGCCTTTTTTGATGCCGATTGAGTGGGTGTAGTCGGTGTCGATAGCGTTGTCGTAGAGGGCTGGTCGTCCTGTTTCGTGGTCGGCGTGGTTCTCGGTTTGGGTCAAGGTGGATACTTTGGCGAGTTGGCCCTGGCCCCAGTCGGACTGCCTGGCGATTCGTACTGGATCGTCAGGCAGTTCCGTTTTGAGGTAGAGCCACCAATCCAGCATGCGGCGTTGTCGTTCGCCTGATCTGCCGCGGTGGGTTCTGGCGAGCAGTTTGAGCTGGGCGTTGATGCCGCCTTCTAGGCTGTTGGTGGTGGATTTGATCCGGTCAGGCTGAAGGACTGCTGCTGGTGGGGTGAGGTAGACAAACAGCATCTCGGACCGGAATAGGTGGTTGAGGCTGTTGTATGCCTTGCGCACGTTGTGGTGGGGCCACACGCGGGTCCAAGCACCGGTTTTCGGGTCTTTCACCATGGTTTTTTCGTTCATCCACCCCTGGTAGATCGTGGAGAACTCGTGCAGCTGCGCACCCCATTGCGCTGCCTCGTCCAGCGTAGTGATCCGGGTTAGCTTCAGCGCAAGTCGGTAGATGGTGCGCCCGGCATCGGTGCGTGGGTTGGTGGTGGTGTATCGGCGAACCTCTCGTTGGGCGTGGACGAGGCAGCGTTGGATTTTCGTGGTCGGCCAGCACTTCTTGATTGCGCTGTATGCGCCTTGGCCGCCGTCGATGACGGCGATGAGTGGGGCTTCGATGCGCTCATTGCTCTTTCTCACGGCCCCGCCATTTGTCACCTGCTAATGTGTGTCCTGGAGCCTTCAGTTCGATCCACCCACATTGGCGGTTATCGATTGTCGCCGCGAAGTCGGGACGCACGCCGTCGAGCTGTGCTTCACGGATGAGATCCAGGGAACCTAGCCCCATGTGCTCTGAGAAACCGGTTAGGAAATTGGAAACTGGAACCGTGAGCTGCGCCTCTGGTTCGGCCGCAATACTTAAAGCTCCTGCGCTTTTTGTACGTTGGCTGTAGGTAGTGGCGAGCTCGTGAATTTTCGTATCCATGGTTTTACAGAATAGGGGTTGAATAGGTTCTCGGGGGTCAGGTTTAGTAGTGCTTGATCGTTAAAAATGCCGAGCACAGAATTTTTGTAGTTAAGCTATTCCCCAAGCACCTCCAACACCGCCTCGCCGACACCGGCAGCCGACGTCGGGTTTTGCCCGGTGATGAGTTTGCCGTCGACGACGATGTGCTTGGTCATCGGGATCTTGGCGGTGGTGTACTCCCCGGCCTGGTCGCGGAGTTTCTCCTCCAGGCTGAAGGGGACTTCCTCGGTGCGGCGGGCGAGTTTCTCTTCGGTCCAGGAGTAGCCGGTGACGTGGCGGCCGTCGAGAAGCTTGGTGCCATTGGCGAGGGAGACGTCGAGCAGACCGCACGGGCCGTGGCAGACCGCGGCAACGATCTTGCCCGTGTCGGCGAAGTGGGCGACGGCCTGTTTCACCTCGTCATTGGCGAAGTCGAACATGGTGCCGTGGCCGCCGATGAGGTAGATGCCGTCGAACTCGTCCAGGTTCACATCCGTGATTGCCGGGGTCTCATCGAGCTGGTCCATGAACTCGGGGTCCTCGTAGCGCTTGTTCGTGCCGCCGAGCTGGATAACCGGGGTTTTCAGGCTCACCGGGTCGATGGGTACGGCACCGCCGTCGACGCTGGCGAGTGTGACCTCGTGGCCGGCTTCGGTGAGCACGTCGTAGAAGTGCGTGTACTCGCCCAGCCACATGCCGGTGTGGATGCCGGAGTCGGTGTAGCGGTGGACACTGGTGGAAAGCGCAAGAAATTTCATGCGCCCCATTGAACCACCAGTGGGTGGCTGGCGCAGCGGGCCTACGTGGCCGGGTTGCGGACCAGCAGGCGGTCCACCTGGTCCGCCAGGTCCGGGGCTTGCGCGTCAAAGTCGCCGGGCAGCTCCCGGTCCGCTTCAGCGATGGCGTCCACGTCCGGCTCACCGGTGGCCATCGCTGCCTCAGCCGCGTCGAGTAGCCGCTGCAGGCGGGGCACGTTGAGCTGGTACGCGCCGTCGTGTTCCGGGCCTTCCACGGGTTGAATCCAGCCCGTGGCGGTGAAGATGAACATGCGGGTTGTGTTTTGTCAAGTTGTTGTAGGCCATTTCGGCTCGGTTTTTTAGGCCAAGTCT
>ERZ1029858.23-NODE-23-length-160544-cov-109.233299_pt1 | contig 160544 bp, 138 predicted proteins | sample MGYA00519237_ERZ1029858 | MGnify/ENA primary metagenome ERZ1029858 (study PRJEB33666, sample SAMEA4610919) | skin metagenome | biome: Human-associated habitat; feature: Malodor aspect; material: skin | place: Philippines | collected 2015-08 ...
AGAAACTGGATGGTGGACACCGGCGAGTACGTCACCACCCGCACAAACTTCGAGCGCTGGAAGCTTTCCGCCCACAAGCGCGGATTGCTGGCAAACGTGCTCTATGGCAAGGTCACGATGTTTACTGAGGCACTGGTGCTTCAGGCCATCTCCCGCCCAGAGCAGAACCCGATCGATGACGTAGCCGCACTGGCCGATACTGCAGCTGATCTGCAGGACCGCACCATTGCGCGCGTTACCGCAGCGGGTGAACTAAACGAAGGCCAGCAAGCAGTACTCGCTGAGAAGCTGGGCAAAATTTATGGTCGTGCGATGTCCATTCACTCTGAGGTTGACACCAGCCTCCTCGGTGGCATGCGCATCCGCGTCGGCGATGAAGTCATTGACGGTTCTACGGCAGGCAAAATTGCCCGCCTGCGTGCCCAGATGGCATAGCCGAAACGACAGAAACGATTTAAGTAAGTGCTGGAAGATACTACCGAGAGCAGGAAGAACATGGCGGAGCTGACGATCTCCTCCGACGAGATCCGTAGTGCGATTGCGAACTACACCTCGAGCTACTCCGCGGAGGCCTCCCGTGAGGAGGTCGGCGTGGTGACTTCGGCTGCAGATGGTATTGCCCAGGTTTCCGGGCTGCCAGGCTGCATGACGAACGAGCTGCTCGAGTTCCCGAACGGCGTCATCGGCGTCGCACAAAACCTCGAGACCGATTCCATCGGTGTCGTGGTGCTGGGTAATTTTGAGACCCTTTCCGAGGGCGATGAAGTCAAGCGGACGGGCGAGGTTCTCTCGATCCCGGTCGGCGAGAACTTCCTCGGCCGCGTGATCAACCCCCTGGGCCAGCCGATCGACGGCCTGGGGCCCATCGAGTCCAATGAAGAGCGTGCCCTGGAGCTCCAGGCCGCAGGCGTGCTCGACCGCCAGCCGGTCGAGGAGCCGCTGCAGACCGGTATGAAGGCGATCGACGCCATGACGCCGATCGGCCGCGGCCAGCGCCAGCTCATCATCGGCGACCGCAAGACCGGTAAGACCGCAGTCTGCATCGACACCATCCTTAACCAGAAGGAATACTGGGAGACCGGTGACCCGTCGAAGCAGGTCCGCTGCATCTACGTCGCCGTCGGCCAGAAGGGCTCCACCATCGCCGGTGTACGCCAGACACTGGAGGAGAACGGCGCGCTGGAGTACACCACCATCGTGGCTGCGCCGGCGTCTGACTCCGCCGGTTTCAAGTGGCTGGCGCCGTTCTCTGGTGCAGCCCTTGGCCAGCACTGGATGTACCAGGGCAAGCACGTCCTGGTCATTTATGATGACCTGACCAAGCAGGCCGAGGCATACCGTGCCATCTCCCTGCTGCTTCGCCGCCCGCCGGGCCGTGAGGCTTACCCGGGCGACGTGTTCTACCTGCACTCCCGCCTGCTCGAGCGCGCAGCGAAGCTCAACGACGAGCTCGGTGCGGGCTCCCTGACCGCTCTGCCGATCATCGAGACGAAGGCGAACGACGTGGGTGCCTTCATTCCGACCAACGTCATCTCGATTACCGACGGCCAGGTCTTCCTGCAGTCTGACCTCTTCAACCAGGGTGTCCGCCCGGCTATCGACGTAGGTATCTCCGTGTCCCGCGTCGGTGGCGCCGCGCAGACCAAGGGCATGAAGAAGGTCGCCGGTAACCTCCGTCTCGATCTCGCCGCGTACCGCGACCTGGAGGCGTTCGCCGCCTTCGCGTCCGACCTCGACGCCGCTTCCAAGAAGCAGCTCGAGCGCGGCCAGCGTCTGGTCGAGCTGCTGAAGCAGTCCGAACACGCGCCACAGCCCGTTGAGTTCCAGATCATTTCGATCTGGGCCGCGAACCAGGGCGTCTTCGACGTCGTTCCCGTCGAGGACGTTCGCCGCTACGAGACCGAGCTGCACGAGTCCATCCGTGCCAATGCACCGCAGGTCTACGACCAGATTGCGGGCGGCAAGCAGCTCGACGACGAGTCGCAGTCCGCGATCCTGCGCGTCAACGAGGATCTGGCTCGCAACTTCCAGGCTTCGTCGGGCGAGCGCATCGTCCGTGAGGCCGAGGCAGAGCCGCTGGATTCCAAGGCCGTCGACAAGAACCAGCTCAACGTCAGCCGCTCCTAGATCGCGATAGCGCTTCTAGGACTACTACTTAAAGGAAGGGAGGAAACACCATGGCAACGCTTCGCGAATTGCGCGACCGCATCCGGTCCGTCAACTCAACGAAGAAGATCACTAAGGCCCAGGAACTGATCGCTACTGCGCAGATCACCAAGGCCCAGCAGCGCGTCGAGGCGGCCAAGCCGTACGCCGACGAGCTGAAAGAAGTCATGGAACGCCTCGCGTCCGCGAGCTCCCTGGCCCACCCCATGCTCCACGAGCGTGAGAACGGCCGGGTCGCGGCAATCCTCGTGGTCACTTCTGACCGCGGTATGGCCGGCGGTTACAACCACAACGTCTTGAAGAAGGCGGCGCAGCTGGAGCGCATGCTCACCGACGCCGGGTACGAGGTAGTTCGCTACGTCACCGGCAACAAGGGTGTCACGCACTTCAAGTTCCGCGACATGGACGTTGCTGGCGCTTGGACCGGGTTCTCGCAGCAGCCGTCGTGGGATGATACCCACGGTGTCCGCCACCAGATCATCGAAGGCTACATGGCTGGCTCCGAAGGCACCGTGCCGCTGCACGTTGACGGAGCCGAAGGCGCCACCGTTCGCGGTTTTGACGTCGTGCACGTGGTCTACACCGAGTTCGTCTCCATGCTCTCGCAGGAGGCCCGCGTCACCCAGCTTCTGCCCATTGAGCCGGTGCTGGAGGAGTTCAAGTACGAGCAGCAGGACATGCTGACCACCTCCGGCGAGGTGGCCCCGGACATGAACTTCGAGCCCGACGCGGACACGCTGATGGACGAGCTGCTCCCGGTGTACGTCTCTAGGTTGCTCTACTCGATCTTCCTGGAGTCTGCCGCCGCGGAGTCGGCTTCGCGCCGCACGGCCATGAAGAATGCGACGGATAACGCTACGGAGCTGGCTAACGACCTGTCCCGTGAAGCTAACCAAGCCCGTCAGGCAAAGATCACCCAGGAAATCACCGAGATTATCGGCGGCGCTGGTGCGCTGTCCGGTAGTGGAGAAAGTGACTAAATCATGACAACTGCTCACTCTTTTGATGAGCGCAACGACGAGCTGGCGGGTGCGGAGCTTACCGAGTCCGACGCACAGGCCGCTGCTCCGGCCGAGAACACTCAGAACCCGCGCGGTTCCGAGAACGGCCGAGTCGTGCGCGTCATTGGCGCAGTCGTCGACGTGGAGTTCCCGCGTGGCGAGCTGCCCGCTCTGTACAACGCGCTCGAGGTTGACATCGACCTCGGCGAAATGTCCAAGACCATCGTGCTCGAGGTCGCCCAGTTCCTGGGCGACAACCTCGTGCGCACCATCGCCATGGCTCCGACGGACGGCCTCGTCCGCGGCGCCAAGGTGGCAGACTCCGGCAACCCGATCTCCGTGCCGGTGGGCGACCAGGTGAAGGGCCACGTGTTCAACGCGCTCGGCCAGTGCCTTGACGACCCGTCGGTGGGCCAGACCGGTGAGCGCTGGGGCATCCACCGCGAGCCGCCGGCGTTCAAGGACCTCGAGGGTAAGACCGAGATCCTGGAGACCGGTATCAAGGTCATCGACCTGCTCACCCCGTACGTGAAGGGCGGCAAGATCGGCCTGTTCGGCGGTGCTGGTGTGGGCAAGACCGTGCTGATCCAGGAGATGATTACGCGTATCGCTCGCGAGTTCTCCGGTACCTCGGTCTTTGCCGGCGTCGGCGAGCGTACCCGTGAGGGCACCGACCTCTTCCTCGAGATGGAAGACATGGGCGTGCTGCCCGATACCGCGCTTGTCTTCGGCCAGATGGACGAGCCGCCGGGGGTCCGCATGCGCGTGGCCCTGTCCGGCTTGACCATGGCGGAGTACTTCCGCGATGTGCAGAACCAGGACGTGCTGCTGTTCATCGACAACATCTTCCGTTTCACCCAGGCGGGTTCTGAGGTGTCGACCCTGTTGGGTCGCATGCCTTCTGCCGTGGGTTACCAGCCGACCCTGGCGGACGAGATGGGTGTGCTCCAGGAGCGCATTACCTCGACGAAGGGCCGCTCGATTACCTCGCTGCAGGCTGTCTACGTGCCGGCGGACGACTACACTGACCCGGCCCCGGCGACCACCTTCGCCCACCTGGATGCAACTACCGAGCTGTCTCGTTCGATCGCGTCGAAGGGTATTTACCCGGCGGTGGACCCGCTGACTTCCACGTCCCGCATTCTCGAGCCGGGCATCGTGGGCGAGCGCCACTACGCCGTCGCGCAGAAAGTCATCGGCATCCTGCAGAAGAACAAGGAGCTGCAGGACATCATCGCCATTCTTGGTATGGACGAGCTGTCCGAGGAAGACAAGATCACCGTGCAGCGCGCGCGTAAGATCCAGCGCTTCCTGGGCCAGAACTTCTTCGTGGCGAAGAAGTTCACCGGCGACGAGGGCTCCTACGTTCCGCTGGAGGAGACGATCGACGCGTTCGATCGCCTCTGCGAGGGCGAGTTCGACCACTACCCGGAGCAGGCCTTCAATGGTCTCGGCGGTCTGGACGACGTCGAGGCTGCGTACAAGAAGCTGCAGGCGTAGGAGGGTAGAACATGGCTGAACTTACCGCTCAACTGGTCGCGGTCGACCGCATGCTCTGGAAAGGGCAAGCGAGCATCGTCACCGCCCAGACCACGGAGGGTGAGATCGGCATCCTTCCTGGCCACGAGCCGCTCCTTGGCCAGCTCAAGGACAACGGTGTGGTGACCATCCGCCCGGTGGACGGCGAGCGCATCGTTGCCGCCGTCCAGGGTGGCTTCCTGTCCGTTGTGGGCGACAAGGTGACCATTCTGGCGGACTTTGCCATCTTCGCCGACGAGGTGGACACTGCTGACGCGGAGTCCCACCTCAACGACGAGGACAGCACCGTCAAGGCGCGGTCCGAGGCAGAGCTTGCCGCGGTTCGCCGCAAGGGCCAGTAAACGGTCTGGTAGGGAAGGCACAAACGCCGACCGCCACGCATTCACCCCCTCCCGGAAAATCGGGAGGGGGTGTTTTGCTTCCGTGAGATATGATCATCCACGATGTCTATCCAGCGTGGTCGAGGAGGTTGGGCCGGGATGATTGTGGTGGCAAGCAGCGCAGCGCTCGTCCTGGTCGTCCTCGTCGCGGCTGCGGCGTGGCGCTTCGCGATGGTGCGTAACTCTGGTGCCCGGGCGATGATGCGCGAGCTACCGGCGGAGGGGGTCCATGGGTGGCGCCACGGTGTCTTGCGCTACGACGGGGAGCGGCTGCTGTTTTTCAAGCTGCGATCTTTGACGTTCCATCACGACATTGAGCTTGATCGGCGGGGAGTCGCATTCGAGGGTTTTAGGGACGTGACCGAGGATGAACGCGAGTTCATGCCAGAAATCGGTCACGTCCTCCGGTTCTCCGGCCCGATGGGCGATTTTGAGTTCGCCGCTGATCGCCATAGCGAGATGGGCCTGATCTCTTGGGTGGAGGCCGCACCCGATGCGCGCAAGGAGCGTATCGACGTGCATTCGCTCGCCCAGCGCGCCCAGCGCGATTCCGGGCAGCGGTAACCCAGCTGTACCCTGAGCTGCATGCGTCTCGTCATTGCTCGTTGTTCCGTGGATTACGTCGGCCGCCTTGATGCGCACCTGCCGGAAGCCATGCGCCTCATCATGGTGAAAGCTGACGGCTCGGTGTCTGTCCACGCGGACGACCGCGCCTATAAGCCCTTGAACTGGATGACCCCGCCGTGCACGACTCGCGTCGAAAATGTGGTGGACGTGGATGGGGAAGACACGGGCGAGCAGGTGTGGATCGTGGAGAACCCGAAGGGGGAGCAGCTACGCATCACGCTGTCCGAGGTGCTGCTGGATGAGACGAGGGAACTCGGTGTGGACCCTGGCTTGGTCAAAGATGGTGTGGAATCCCACCTGCAGGAGCTGCTGGCTGAGCACATCACGACCCTGGGTGAGGGGGTGACCTTGGTGCGTCGCGAGTACCCCACGGCCATCGGCCCGGTCGATATCCTCGCCCGCGACCCCGAAGGCGGAACCCTTGCTGTGGAGGTGAAGCGGCGGGGCGGTATCGACGGCGTTGAGCAGCTGTCGCGCTATGTGGAGCTGCTCAACCGCGACGAGTTGCTGCGGCCTGTGCGGGGGGTCTTTGCCGCCCAGGAGATCAAGCCGCAGGCGCGCACGCTGGCCGGGGACCGCGGCTTCGAGTGCGTGACGCTGGATTACGACGAGCTGCGCGGCATCGAGTCGGCAGAGCTGCGGCTGTTCTAATGCCCAGGAAGAACCGGCGCCAGTATCAAGCCCCTCGCTACGTGCTGCCGCGCGACGGCTCAACGCTCATCGGCACCCAGGAGATGGAAGGGCCGAGGTGGACCCATGGCGAGATTTTTAAGGTCCGCCAGATCGGGTCCGCGGCGGCTACGAAGTACTACGTGTGCCCGGGCTGCAACCAGAACATCCCGCCGGGTGTGGCGCACGTCGTGGCCTGGCCGCGCGATACTGGGCGGGGCGCGGACGACCGCAGGCACTGGCACAAGCACTGCTGGGAGCGGCGCTAGACTTGGCCGCATGATTGCAGCGTTTTCTGTGGCTCCGACCATGACACACAATTCCAATGCGGAGATGTCCGACATTGTCGCTAGGGCTGTGAAGGTGGTTCGCGAATCGGGCCTTCCACACGAGACCACGGCGATGTTCACCACCATTGAGGGGGAGTGGGACGAGGTGATGGACGTGATCAAGCGGGCCACCCAGGCGGTGGAGGAGGTCTCTCCGCGAGTGTCTTTGGTAGTCAAGGCGGATATTCGCCCGGGGTACAAGAATATGCTGCACCAGAAGGTGGAGTCTTTGAACAAGCACTTGGAGGCGTAGAACATGACGAACCCGCAGTTCACCGGCGGCGCAATCGATCTCGGGGCTCTGGCCGACCGCAACGGAGCCGGCAGCGCGGGCAGCGCTGGCAAGGAGCAGGGCTCTAGCGGTTTCGAGCCGTTTATCTCCGTGGATGAGGCAAGCGTGGAGCAGCAGGTGTTTGAGCGCTCCATGCAAATACCCGTCGTGATGCTGATTGGCACCTCGCGCAGCACGGATTCGGAGTCGCTCAAGGCGCAGTTTGAGAAGCTCGCTGCAGGCCAGCGATCGTTCATGGTGGCCTACCTCGACGCCGACACCGCCCCGCAGGTTGCCCAGGCGATGGGTGTGCGAGTGCTACCCACGGTGGTCGCCCTCGCGGGCGGGCGCCCAGTGGCCAATTTTGAGGGCAACCAGCCGGCGAACGAGCTCGAGCAGTGGGTCGGCGCTCTGGTCAGCCAGATAGGCCCGCAGCTGCAGGGCCTGCCTGACGACGGCGTTCCGGAGGCACCCGCCGAGGACCCCCGCCTAGATCAGGCCACCGAGGCGCTCAACGCCGGCGACTTCGACCGCGCTACGGCGGTCTACGACGAGATCCTCGCCGACGATCCCGCAAATGCGGATATCAAACAGGCGAAGGCCACCGTCGCTGTGCTCAAGCGCGTCCAGGGGCAGGGGGAGCCGGAGGATGACGTCGATAGGCAGCTGCACCTCGCGGATAGGGAATTTGTCGCGGGCGACCCGGAGGCGGCGTTTGACCGGCTGCTCGATCTGGTCAAGGCCGAGCCGCGCGCCAAGGAGCGGCTACTGGAGCTGCTGTCGCTGCTGGAGCCGGGCGACCCGCGGGTGATCGCGGCGCGCACCCGGCTGGCCAGCGCGCTGTTCTAGCGACGCAGGATGTAGTACTGCGCGCTCATTGCGGGCACGTGCAGTGCAACGGACTGCTCGAAGCGGTCCCACTCGGTGTGCTCCGTGCGCAGCACACGCGGCAGGTCGTTGCCGGCGCCGCCGTAGACGGCGTCGTCGGTGTTGATCAGCATCTCCCACTCGCCGGCCTCGGGCAGGCCGAGGCGGTAGTTGGGCTGGGAGGTGCCGGAGAGGTTCACCACCGCGAGCACCGGGGTGGCGTCTACGCCCCAGCGGACGTAGGCGAGGATATTGTTCGCGGAATCGTCGCCCTTGACCCACTGGAAGCCCATCGGGGTGTTGTCCTGGGAGTACAGCGCGGGGGTGTCGCGGTAGACCAGGTTTAAATCGCGCACGAGGCGCTGCACGCCGCGGTGGTAGTCGTGCCCCCAACTCTCGGCGAGGTTGTCCCAATTCACCGAATTCGCCTCGTCCCACTCGGTGGTCTGACCCCATTCGCAACCCATGAACAGCAACTGCTTGCCGGGGTGGGAGAACATGTAGCCGTAGAGGGCACGCAGGCCGGCTGCCTTGTTCCAGTCGTCGCCTGGCATGCGCTGCCACAACGACCCCTTGCCGTGAACGACCTCGTCGTGGCTAAACGGCAGGACGTAGCGCTCGGAGAAGGCGTAGACGAGGGAGAACGTGATCTCGTTGTGGTGGTGGGAGCGGTGGATGGGATCGAGGGAGAAGTACTCCAGCGTGTCGTTCATCCAGCCCATGTTCCACTTCAGGGAAAAGCCCAGGCCGTCCGCGTCGGTCTGTGCGGTCACGCCAGGCCAGGCGGTGGATTCCTCGGCGATGGTGAGCACGCCGGGGTGCTCGCGGTGCACGGTGGCGTTCATTTCCTGGAGGAACTGCACGGCTTCCCAGTGCTCGCGGCCGCCGTACTGGTTGGGCAGCCACTCGCCGGGCTCGCGCGAGTAGTCCAGGTAGAGCATGGAAGCGACCGCGTCCACGCGTAGGCCATCGAGGTGGAATTCCTCGCACCAGTACAGCGCGTTGGCAACGAGGAAGTTGCGCACCTCCCGCCGGCCGAAATCGAAGACGTAGGTGCCCCAGTCTTTCTGCTCGCCGCGGCGCCAGTCTGGGTGCTCGTAGAGGGCTGTGCCGTCGAAGCGGGCCAGCGCCCACGCGTCTTTAGGGAAGTGGGCGGGCACCCAGTCCACCAGCACGCCGATGCCGTTGGCGTGGAGGGTGTCCACCAGCTTGCGGAACTCGTCGGGTGTGCCCCAGCGGGCGGTCGGCGCGTAGTAGCCGGTGACCTGGTAGCCCCAGGAGCCGCCGAAGGGGTGCTCAGCCACGGGCAGGAATTCCACGTGGGTGAATCCGTTGTCCACCAGGTACGGCACGAGCTCCTCGGTGAGCGATGCGTAGGTGGAGCCCTGTTTCCAGGAGCCGATGTGGCATTCGTAGACGCTCATCGCGGAATTGGTGGTGTCGAGGCCGGCGCGTGCGCTGATCCACTCGTTGTCGGTCCACTGGAACTCGCTGGGTGCTGCAACCACTGACACGGTTTCCGGCGGGGTGAGCGTGCGCTTCGCTAGCGGGTCGGCCTTGTCCACGCGCACGCCGTCGGGGGTCTGGATGGCGTACTTGTACGCGTCGCCGTCGCCGACGCCGGGGATGAAGATCTCCCAGACGCCGGACGCGCCGAGAGAGCGCATGGGGTACTGGTTTGGGTTCCACCCGCAGAACTCGCCGATGACGGCCACGCCTTGGGCGTTGGGCGCCCAGACGGCAAAGGAGGTTCCGCGGACTTCTCCCAGGGAGGTTTCGTAGGAGCGCACGTTCGCCCCGAGGACCTCCCAGAGGCGCTCGTGGCGGCCTTCTCCGATGAGGTGCAAGTCCAAGGAGCCGAGGGTGGGAAGGAAGTGGTACGCATCCGCCACGATGCGCGGCTCGGCGCCGGGGTAGGTGACGCGGAGGCGGTAGTCGGGCGAATGCTCGTCGTCAAGCGCGATTGCCCAGATGTCGTCGCCGATGGGCTCCATGGGGTGCGCGGCGTTGTGGATGAGCAGCTCGACGTTGTCCGCGCCGAGGAAGCGGGTGCGCACCACGGACCCCGTCTCCACGCGGTGCCAGCCGTAAAAGTCGTGGGGCGCGTGGTGCTTGCACTCGATGAGGCGTTGGCGGTCGCCGTCTGGGATGAGCAGGTCGGTGTTCATAGCGTTCCTTTAAGGGCGGTAATCGTGGTCTGAGATCTGACGGTACGCAAGTGCTTCTCGACGTTGCTTCGGCACCTCCGGCAACCGGAAGATGTGCGCCACGTTTTTCTCCGGAGCGAGCCGGATGAAGTTACCGGTCTCGGTGGCGGTCCAGGTGTAAGTCTCTCCCGTGATGAGATCGTGCACCTCGAAGGCGGCGCCGTCGCCCAGGCCCACCGCGGAGGCGTCGAAGCGCAGCATGCCCTCCTGTGTGGACGTGGGATCCAGGTTGATCACCACCAGCACGGCGTTGCCGGTAATCGCGTCCACCTTGGAGTAGGCGATGATCTGGTCGTTTGCGATGTCGTGGAAGCGGATCTGGCGCAGCTGTTGCAGCGCTGGGTTGGTTCGGCGGATGGTGTTGAGCAGCGTCAGGTACGGCTCGAGGGACTCTCCGCTTTCCAGCTTCGCGGCGAAATCGCGGTGGCGGAGCTGGTACTTCTCGCTGTCGTGGTACTCCTCGCTGCCCTCGGCAACGGGGCGGTCCTCGTAGAGCTCGTAGCCGGAGTACACGCCCCACAGCGGGCTCATCGTGGCCGCGAGGGTAGCGCGCAGTGCGAAGGCTGCAGGGCCGCCCTGCTGCAGCGACGCGTGGAGGATGTCGGGGGTGTTGACGAAGAGGTTGGGCCGGGACACGTCGGCCACGTCCACCAGGAGCTGGGCGAAGTCCGTCAGCTCCGCCTTGGTGGTCTTCCACGTGAAGTGGGTGTAGGACTGCGAAAAGCCCGCCTTAGACAGGCCGTACATGCGCGGCGGGCGGGTAAACGCCTCGGCCAGGAAGATCACGTCCGGGTCCGTCTCATGCACCTTGGCAATGAGCCAGTGCCAGAAATCCACCGGCTTCGTGTGGGGGTTATCCACGCGGAACGTCGTAATGCCGAGGTCAACCCAGTACATGATCACGCGGTAGATCTCCGCGTAGAGCTTCTCCGGGGCGTTGTCGAAGTTCAGCGGGTAGATGTCCTGGTACTTCTTCGGCGGGTTCTCGGCGTACGCAATCGTGCCGTCCGCCAGCACGGTGAAAAACTCCGGGTGTTCGCTCGCCCACGGGTGGTCCGGAGCGGCCTGCAGTGCGAAGTCCAGGGCGATTTCCAGGCCTAGCTCGTTGGCGTGGTCCATCATGTCCAGGAACTCGTCTTCGCCGCCCAGGTTGGGGTCGAAGGCGTCGTGGCCGCCGTGCTTCGAACCGATCGCCCACGGCGAGCCGACGTCCCCGTCCTCTGGGGTCAGGGTGTTGTTGCGGCCTTTGCGGTTTACCTCGCCGATGGGGTGGATGGGTGGGAAATAGACGGTGTCGAAGCCCATGTCGGCGACGCGCTCGAGTTGGGCGGCGGTGGTGGCCCAGGTGCCGTGGACGGGGTTGCCGTCCGCGTCCACGCCGCCGGTGGAGCGGGGAAACAGTTCGTACCAGGAGTTCACCAGCGCTTCGCGGCGCTCCACCAGGATGTCGGCAACCGGGCCGCGGGTGACTAGTTCGCGCAGCGGGTGCTCCGCCAGGACATCGCGCACCTCTTGGGAGACGCCCGCAGCGATGCGGTCGGCGAGCGGAATCGTGTCGTCGAGAAGCGCCGCGCGAGCCTGCTCCAGCACCTCCGGCGACGGGGTCTGGGCGATCGCTGCGGCGAACAGGTCCGCGCCATGGGCAATGTCGTTGGCCAACTCGGCTTCCGTCTGCCCCGCGGCGAGCTTTTTCTCCACCGCGTTGCGCCAGGTCGCCATGACGTCGCTCCACGCATCCACCCGGTAGCGCCACAGGCCCTGCTCGTGGGGGACGAAGACGCCGTGGACGTAGTCCGGGCGGTAGACCTCCTGGTGCATGGGTACCGCGAACTGCTCGCCGGAAGGGGAAACCAACACCAGCGTGGCGGCAACCGCGTCGTGGCCCTCGCGCCACACCAGCGCAGAGACCGGCACCACCTCGCCGACCACCGCCTTTGCGGGCAACGTGCGGCCAGAGACCTGAGGACGCACATCGTCGATTCCAAAGCGAGCAACCATTATTCCGGACCCTCTCAACCTGCCTGCATTCCGTATGCCAGGGTAGCGCGGGCCTCCCACACACGCGGGCTGAAATAGGTAAAGATGGGGTGCGTGAACACGAACGAGGAAAACGCTCAACCATTGACGCCGCCGACCACGGACCCGGACCTACTGGTGGACATGCGCGACGTGGAGTTCAACCGCGGAGGCCGCACACTGGTGGGGCCCGTGACGTGGCAGGTGGAACTGGATGAGCGCTGGGTGGTCATCGGCCCCAACGGCGCCGGCAAGACCACCCTGATCCGCATGGCTTCGGCGCAAGAGTTCCCCTCGGCGGGCACCGTCTTCATCCTCGGCGAGCGCGTCGGAGCGGCCGACATGCGAGACCTGCGGGCAGCCATCGGCGTGACGTCCTCAGCCGTGGCCCAGCGGGTGCCGGAAGACGAGAAGGTGGGCGACCTAGTTGTCTCGGCTGGGTACGCCATTCTCGGCCGCTGGCGTGAAGATTACGACGAGATGGACTACCAGCAGGCACTCGAGGTCCTGGAGCAGGTCGGCGCGATCCACCTGATGGACCGGCGTTGGGGCACCTTGTCCGACGGCGAGAAGAAGCGTGTGCTCGTCGCGCGCGCGGTGATGACCAACCCGGAGCTGCTGATCCTGGACGAGCCGGCCGCCGGCATGGATCTTGGCGGGCGCGAGGACTTGCTGGGTTACCTGGGGGATTTGGCCATGGACCCGGATGCCCCGGCCATTGTCATGATCACCCACCACTTGGAGGAGATCCCCGCGGGCTTCACGCACGCGATGCTGTTGGACGAGGGCGAAGTGGTCGCCCAGGGCCTCATCGACGATGTGCTGACCTCCGAAAACGTCTCCCGCGCCTACCACCAGCCCATTGAGGTCACCAACGACGACGGGCGCTACTTCGCGCGCCGGGCTCGGGCCGCACGCGGGGGTGCGCACCGGGCGTAAGCCTGGGGGAGCCGTCATGCCCACGGAGAGGAACAACACGCCGGGCGTACATACGCACGACGTCGCCGACAGCATCGACGTCAGTGAGCAGAGCGGGTTCCAGGGTGCCCGCCTCTCAGCGACGGTGATGCTGCTGCGCGACGGCGCAGACGGCCTCGAGGTATGGATGCAAGAGCGGGTGCTCTCCATGCCGAACTACCCGGGCATTACGGTGTTTCCCGGCGGCGGGGTGGACTCCCGCGACTTCCCGCCGCGGGCGTGGGATGACGGCGAGCTATGGCTGGGCCGCTCCGCGATTGCTCTGGCCCGCCAGCTGGGCGTGACTAAGTACAAGGCGCACGCGCTGATGTTCGCGGCGGTGCGCGAGCTGTTCGAGGAGACCGGCACGCTGCTCGCGGTGGACGACGATTGTGTTCTGCTCGACGACGCGCGGCCGTTCCACGACAGCAGGCTGCAGTTGGAGTCGCACGAGCTGTCGCTTACCGACGTGCTCCGCGAATCCAACCTCAACGTCTGCGGCGATCTACTGAAGCCCTTCGCGCGGTGGGTGGGCCGTTCTGAAAGCGGGAACTGGTTCGACACCTTCACCTTCGTCGCCGCCCAGCCTGAAGGACAGGAGCCGGACGCGGACACCGACGAGGCCGATGACGCGAACTGGTTTCCACCCCGGCTACTTCTCGACGGCTGGCGCCACGGCCTGGTTCGCCTCGCCCCGTCCACGTGGGCGCAACTTTCGGAGATCACGAGGTTTGCAGACACTGCCGAAGTACTCGCAGCTGCGGACACCTCCATCCTGTCGCCGGTGCTGGGAGACCCGGTTGACGACGAGCGCTACCGCGACTTCTACACCTTCATCCCCGTAGACAGGATTGGACGCCGCAGTGGGATTTAGCGTTGAGGAAGCGAGGTTCTTGTCCGCTCACGCCGCCGAAATCGCGGACGTGGCCCCGGATATTGCGCTCACCACATCGTCGGTGTTCGCTGACCGGGCGGTGTTAGACCGCCGCTTCGGCGACTACGCACGCGCGGTGAGCGTCCTCATCGCCTCCCGGCGCGCGGCCGCCGGCAAATTCCCGGGCCACTGGCTTACCGACGCCGACGCCGCCCAGCAGGCCACCCCTGCGCGCGTTGCCCGCGTAAGAGCTCAGCGCATAGCCGCCGCTGGGGCCGAGTTCGTCCACGACGTGACCTGTTCCGTTGGCTCGGAGGCGCCGGCGTTTCGAGAGGCAGGCGTGGCGTGGCTGGGCTCAGACCTGGACGCGGCGAGGTTGATCATGGCGCGCCACAACCTAGGCCCCACCGCGTGGCTCGTGCGCGCCGACGCGCTCGCGCCCGTAAGCACCGGCGGCGTCGTAGTGGCGGACCCCGCCAGACGCGCGGGTGGCAAGCGCATCACCGATCCCGCCAAACTCCTGCCGCCGCTGCCGGACGTGTTGGAGGCGCACAGTGGCCGCGAGCTGGCAGTCAAATGCGCGCCGGGCATCGACTACTCCGGGTGGGAAGGCCTGGTCAGCGTTGTCTCCGTGGACGGCGGCGTGAAGGAGGCGTGCCTGTACACGCCGGGGCTGGCGGGCGGAACGCGAAGGGAAGCGGTCGTGCTCAGGGACGTCGAGGAGCGTGTGAGCGACACTGAGCCCGACGAGGTGGAGGTCACCGCGCCACGGCAGTGGATCATCGAGCCGGACGGGGCCGTTGTGCGCGCCGGGCTGGTGCGGCAGTGGGCGGCACGGCACAGCCTCAGCATGCTCGACGAGCACATCGCGTACACCACGGGCGAGGCAATTCCAGCGGGCTACAGCGGCTTCGAGTTCATCGAGGCGGTGCCGCTACGCGCACTGAAGAGGGCGCTTGCCGCCCATGGGGCGGGCAGCGCGGAGATCCTCGTTCGCGGCGTGGACGTGGATCCGGACCAGCTGCGCAAGAAGCTCAAGCTGCGAGGGAGCAGGCAGATGGGTGTGGTCATCGCGCGTATCGGCAACGACGCGGTGGCGCATGTGTGCGGCCCGCGCGTGCACGCCTAACCTGTGGTGCATGGTCTACCTCGATCACGCAGCCACCACTCCCATGCGCCAAAGCGCCATCGACGCATGGGTCGAACACGCCGGTGCACTGAACGCCGGCAGCCAACACGCGGCGGGTCGCCGCGCCAACGCGGTGCTTGCCGATGCCCGCGAGCGCATCGCTTCGGCGCTGGGAGCCGATCCAGTCGAGGTTGTGTTTACTGGCTCGGGCACGGAGGCGAACAACATCGGTGTGCGCGGGTTGTGGGACGCCGCTGGAGGCGGTCGCGTCGTCTCCACCCCGATAGAGCACCCGGCCGTATTGGAGGCAGTCAAGTCTCTCGGCCAGACTGGAGCGAACGTTGTGTGGCTGCCGGTGGGGCGCGACGGTGTCGTGGAGGACCTGAGCGCCCTGGATGCCCCGGCCGCGGTGGCGGCCGTGATGTGGGCGAACAACGAAACCGGCGCGATCCAGCCGGTGCACGAGGCGGTGTTGCGCGCGGGTGCCGCCGGCACACCCGTGCACGTCGACGCCGTGCAGGCGGTGGGGCACGTGCCGGTCGATTTTCACGCACTCGGGGCTGCAACGCTTGCGGCCAGCGCGCACAAGTTCGGCGGGCCGCGCGGCACGGGGATCCTCCTCGCCCGGCGCTCGCCCGCGCCCAAGCCGGTGATCCTGGGCGGCGGGCAGGAGCGCGGCATCCGCTCCGGCACGGTGGACGTGGCCAGCGCGGCGGCAACGGCGGCCGCGCTGGAGGAGGCCGTCGCCGAGATGGGGCAGGAGCAGGCGCGGATCCGGGGCCTGCGCGATGCGGTGATCGCGGGGGTGGAGGCGGCGGTGCCGGAGGTGATCGTCGCAACGCACGAGCCCCGTCTGCCCGGGCACGCGCATTTCATGTTCCCCGGCGCGAACGCGGACGCGCTCATCATGTTGCTGGACGCACAGGGGATCGAGGTCTCGGCTGGATCTGCGTGCGCGAGCGGGGTAGTGCGCATGAGCCACGTCCTCGACGCGATGGGGTTCTCGGAGCGTGAGGCGATGGGGGCGCTGCGCGTGACGGTGGGGCGGACCAATACGCGCGCGGACGTGGATGCGTTCCTCGCGGCGATCCCGGAGGTGGTGGTGCGGGCTCGGGCGGCGGGCGCGCTGTGAGGCGCGTGTCGCATGTGGTTTGTGTGACTTGAGTGCTTTAGTGTGTCTGCCATGCAGATCTCCCGCCGCATTCGTTCCGCTGCCGCCGCAGTGACCGCCATTGCCTTGGGGCTAAGCGCGGTCAACCCCCTGTCTGAGCCCGCCGACGCCCAGTCCTTCCCCGGCCTTGTGTCCGGTGTGGACGTGGCGGGCCACCAGCGCCCGGGCGGCGCCGCCATCGACTGGCGCTCCGTGCACACTATTGGCGGGCAGGACTTCGCATTCGTCAAAGCCTCTGAGGGCGACGGCTGGAAAAACGACTTCTACGACGAGGACGCCAAGGCCGCCGCAGACGCGGGTCTGAAGGTGGGCGCCTACCACTACGCCCGTCCGGCGGAGGATCCGATCGCGCAGGCGCGCTACTTCGCTTCCGTGGTCAACGCGGGCCCGGCGACCCAGCTTCCGCCGGTGCTCGACTTGGAGGTGGACGAAGGACTTGGCCCAGTGCAGCTGGCCGGGTGGACGCAGGCCTTCCTTTCCGAAGTGGAGGCACGTACCGGCAAGCGCCCGATGATCTACACCTACCGCTACTTCTGGTACGAACGGATGAACAACACCAACGCGTTCACCTCGTACCCGCTGTGGTTAGCGGCGTACCAGAACCAGCCGCCAGCCCCGGTGGGCGGCTGGGACAAGATCAGCATCTGGCAGCGCAGCGAGTCCGGCCGCGTGGTGGGCATCAACACGCCCGTAGACATGAACATTTTCAACGGCAACGCCGGCCAACTGGGCCAGTTCGCGGCCGGCGACCTGCGCGCCGGCGGCGGAGTGCTTGAGGCGTTCCAGGCCCCGGATTCGGGCGAGTTGAAGGTGCTCGAGCAGGACAATACGGCGCTGATTGTGGCTATCCTCGCGCTCGCCGCGGGCGGCCTGGGTGCGCAGCAGCTTATCGACGCCGCCCGTCTGGCCGGGTTCGACCCGACTGATGCGGACAACATCGCGGGCCTGGTCCGCGCGCTAGCAGGCCAAGGCGAGCTGCCCGTTGAGGACCTGCGCAAGATGATGATCGGCAACTATCAAATCGGTGACCTGCTCATCCTGCTCGACAACGCCGCGAAGGAAGCGAACAAGGGGTAGCGTCCAGCGCCGCCGGGAGCTGGCAAGTCTCTGAGAGGCGGGACATAACACGCCGAAGAGGGTGGGGCGCACGTTAGGGGAGGAGTAAACCTACTCCCTGTGCAAATGATCTGGTCGTTGCCCGTGGTGGGTGGGCCCGCTGCAATCGCCATCGCAGTGGCCCTCGCCGCCTGTACCGCGGCGGCGGTGTTTCTGCTCGGGGGAATACGCGGTGGGGCCCGGCGTATTATTGTGGCCGTCGCCTTAGCGGCGGTGGCTGTGGCGGCTGCGGTGTTCGGCCTGACAGTGTGGCCGAAGCCGTTCCCGGACGTGGTGCCGTGGTTCGTCTACGCAGGCACAGGTGTCGCGGTGTTCGTGGCGCTGTGCGCCGTACTTGCGTGGCTGCCGCTTCGCGTGCTGGGTCCGCGCCGGCCGTGGTGGGCCAACTTGGCCCTCACCCTGATCGTGGCGCCGGCCGTGCTGCTCGGATACCTCTGCGTCAACCTGGAATACCAGCAGTATCCAACGGTGGGATCGTTCAAACGCACACCGGTTGCAGTGACGATGACACTTGAGCAGTTCCAGCAGAGCGATCAGGCGCCCACGTTGGACGGACGTGAAGTTGGCGCGCTGGTGACGGTCCCGGCGCCACCGATGCGCGACGCCATCGCTTACGTCCCGCCCGCCTACTGGCACGGCGCCACATTGCCGGTGATGGTGCTGCTGGGCGGCAGTCCGGGCTACCCCATGGGGTGGTTCACCGACGGGCAGGCGGACGAGACCGCAGACGCCTACCAAGTTGAGCACGGCGGGGTCTCGCCCATCGTCGTCGGCGTGGACGGCACAGGCTCCACCACCGGCAACCCGGCATGCGTGGACGGACCGCAGCTGCAGATGCAGACCTACCTGGCTGAAGACATTCCGGCGCTGCTCAAGGACACATTTCGGGTGAACCCGGACCAGCATTCCTGGACGATCGGAGGGTTGAGCTACGGCGGCACCTGCTCGCTGCAGGTGGTGGCCAACGCGCCGGACGCCTACGGAACCTTCCTCGATTTCTCTGGAGAGCCCGAGCCTTCCGTTGGCAACCACGACAAAACCGTCAACGAGCTGTTCGGCGGAGACGAAGAAGCGTTTCGCGCCGTCAACCCGGCGTCGGTGTTGACCAGGGCGGTAGGCACTGGTAGGTACGCGGACATTGCGGGGAGGTTCGTTTCCGGCGAACGCGACCCCATGGCGACGAAGGCGCTGCCGCACCTGAACTTCCTGGCGAGGCAGGCGGGTATGAGCACGGAGTACTCCACGCTGCCCGGCGCGCATAGCTACCAGGTGTGGCGTGCGGCGCTGCGCGACAACTTCGCTTTCGCGGCGAAACGTGGAGGGCTGCAGTGAAACGGTTCCCGGTAACCATCGCGCTGACCATCACCATGTGGGCCGGGTACGCGGTGTGTGCGTTGGCGGGATTGCACCCGCGTGAGGCGCTCGGCTACAACCTGCCTGCGGACGCGCACATGTGGCACTTCCTCACGGCCGGGCTCACCGCCGCGCATCCGTGGACTCTCGTGGTGTTTACCGTGGGCGCGGCGATGTTTGCCCTGCCCGCCGAGCACGTGCTCGGCTCCCGCCGGTTCGCCGCCGCGGCCGCCGCAGCGCAGGGCGTGGTGATGCCGGCGGCGTGCATTCTCGGCGCGGCGGTGGAGCGCGCTGGATTTAACCTGTGGGGCCCGGATTTGGTCAACGAGGTGTATCTTTCCCCGGCCGCCTGGGTGTTTGGCCCTGCGGCGTTTGCCACCGCGATGATGAACGTGCTGTGGCGCCGCCGCCTGCGCCTGCTCATGGTTGCCCTGTCCGCGACGCTTGTGCTCTACGCCGGCACGTTATCAGCTGTCGCCGCGTTGACTGCTGTGCTGGTGGGGTGGTTCGCCGGTGTCCTCGCCGTCGGGTTTACCCGTCCCAACCGCAGGGTCTCGCTGCGTGAATCACGTGTGCTTGTTGCTGCGCTGTTTACCTCGGTCTGCGTCGGCCCCGTTGTGACCGCATTGAACCCGGGGGCGCAGGGCCCGTTTGCCGGGGTGAGCGCGTTGATGTGGGAGCCGGCGGTGGCTGCCAGGGAAGTTGCGCAAGCGTGCGTCGATCCGGCGAGTACTGCGTGCCGCCAGGCGGTTGCCGTCAACCAGCAGCACGGCGTGGGACCGTTGCTGTTGAACTTGGTGCCGCTTGCGCTCGCGCTGGTGTTGGCGTTCGGGCTCGTTCGGGGCCGGAGGTTGGCCTGGGGCGCTGCGGTGGTGTTCTCGGCCGCGTCCATCGCGGTCATCGCCTGGCAGGCGCTTTTCGACGCCCCTTCGGTCAGCCCCAACCTCGCCATCAACACCGTATTGATCGTGCTGCCCTGGACGGTTGCGTTGGTGGTGCTCGGCTGGAACCGCCGTCGGTTCACCGTGGCGTCCTCCTGGCGCCCGGGCCTCCGCCCGCTCATCGCCGCCTTTGTGGCAACTGCCGCGGCGTGGATTGGCGGGGCGTTTGTGCTGCGCGACGGGTTCATGGCCGAGCCGACTGTCGCGGCGGTCTTGGCCGAGCTTGTGTACCGGTACGCGCCGCCTGCCGTGTCCGTCCAGCTTGCGCACCATGTGTTTCCGCAGTCGGCCGCTGCATGGGCGTTGTACGAGTGGGTCGGGATCGTGTTTTGGGCTGTCGCCCTGTGGGCGGCGGTCCGGGTCCTTACTTCCGCCCCGTCTGCGGCGCACGAGCGCGACCGTGAGCGTGCCCGGCGGATTTTTCACTCCGGCACCGGCGACCACCTCGCGGCGATGGGACTGTGGGACGCCAACTCCTACTTTTTCACTGAAGTGTCAGGCGGTGAAGGGTACGTGGCCTACCGCGTTGCGCAGGGCGTCGCGGTGACCGTGGGCGGGCCGGTGCACGCCGGGCCCGTGTCGTGTGATGCTGTCGCGGAGGCGTTTGAGCAGTTCGCCGCGACGCAGGGCTGGCGCGTTGCGTGGTACTCGGTGGACGATTCATTCCAGCGCCCGGGTTTCAAGCGCATCCACGTCGCCGAGGAGTCTGTGCTGTCTGCGCAGAATGTGGAGTTTAGGGGCAAAAAATTCCAGAACATCCGCACCGCGCGCAACCGCGCCGAGAAGGAAGGCGTGCAGGCGGTGTGGACGAGCTGGGCCGAGGCCGACCTTGACGTCCGCGAGAAGATCGCGGCGCTTTCAGAGGACTGGGTGGCGGATAAAGCCTTACCCGAGATGGGATTCACGTTAGGCACCGTGGAGGAGCTGCGTGATCCCGACACCAAGCTCCTGCTTGCCGTGGGCGACGACGGCCGCCTGCATGGGGTGACCAGCTGGCTGCCGGTCTACGAGGACGGCACGCTCGTCGGCTACACGCTCGATTTCATGCGCCGGGATGCAGACGGGTTCCGCCCTGTCATCGAGTTTCTCCTGGCTGAGGCGGCGGTGAAGGCCAGTGAGCAGGGCCTTTCCTGGGTGTCGCTGTCGGGTGCACCCTTAGCGCGCAGCGATGAAGCGACCGACTTTCTGGAGATCCTGCTGGACAAAGCCGGGGCGACGATCGAGCCGCTCTACGGTTTCCGCTCGTTGGCTGCCAGCAAGTACAAGTTTCACCCCGAGCACCGCGGCTGGTACCTGGCCTACGACGACGAGCTGGCACTTCCCGCCATCGGTCTGGCGGTGGTGCACTGCTACCTGCCGGACATGAAAGCCGCTGACGCCGCGGCCGTTGTCAGGGAGTTCCTGGGCCGTCGAAACGCGCCGACGCCTGAGCAGCCAGTTTCCGGCACCACACCTCGTCCTTAAACTGCGCCGGCACCGCACCCATGAGCAGGTTGCGGGTGAGCACGTCGCTCGCCTCAAGCGGAGTTCCAGCGCCGATGAGCACGATGTTGCCGTAGCGCCGGCCTTTGAGCATCGGCGGGTCCGCGATGGCTGCGACGTGCGGAAACACCTCGCACATGCCTGCCAGCTCCTCCTTGGCTTCCTTCAGGTCCGCGTGCGAGCCGCAGTTGGCCAAGTAAAAGCCGCCTTCGCTTAACGACGCCCTCGCCGCGCGGTAGAACTCCACCGTGGTCAGGCTCCGCGGTGTGGTGGCCGAGGAGAACACGTCGCGGATGATCACATCCCGGGTGCCGGGCTTGAAAGCGTCGGTGACTTCGCGGGCGTCGCCGGCGCGGATTTTGACGGTGGGGGACCGGGGGACGTCGAAAAGCTCGCGCGCAAGAACGGCGAGCTCCGAATCGATCTCGACGACCGTGCTGCGCGAGCCGGGCCACGCGGCGGCGAAGTAGCGGGCGAGCGTGCACGCGCCGCCGCCGAGGTGGGTCAGACGCGACTTCGGTTTCGCCTCGTTCGGGTAGGTGGCGTCAAGAAAATCCGCCATCCAGCGCATGTACTCGAAATCCAGCCTGGTCGGCTCGCCCAGCACGATGTGGGAGCTGGGCACGCCGTTGACCAACAGCACCATGGAGCCGTCGGGTTCGTGCAGGACTTCGGCGACACCGGTGTCGATCTCGTAAAACTCGCTTTTTGCGGCCATGGCAGGTGAGAGTACTAGAGGCGCGCGTCGGTCCCTCGCAGGTAGGCCACAGAGGCGGCCCACGCGGCTGTCGTAAGCGCGGCCGAGGCGAGGATCACGCTCAGGACAGTCCCGAAGTCGAGTGTGCCGGCATCGGCGACGGCGGTGCTGCCCAGCCACAGCGTTTCCGACAACAGTGCCGGCGCCGAGACGAACCGCACGCCGGGCATGCCGGATGCGAGCGCGCCGAAGGAGATGAGACTGGCCATCACGGCGATGCCGATGGGGGCCGCGAAGCTGCGGATGACCATGGAGAGAAGCGACTGCCAGGCCGCCACCGCCACTAACGGCGCCAGCGACAGCGCAGCGGCGGCGAGGAGGTGGACGGGTAACGCGCCCGGTACGCCCAGGGCGAAACCGGCAACGAACGCGAGGATCACCAGCACCGCGTGCATCGTCGCGGCCGCGATGCTGATCGCCGCAATCTTTGCGGCCACCAGGCTGCCGGTGCCGCGGGTGGAGGTGAGCATGGTCAACCAGTTGTGTCCCCGGTGCTCCACGCGCCAGGCGTAGGCGGCCAGCACCGCGATGCCGGCGGTGCAGAACAACATGCCGTAGAAGAGCATGATCTGGGAGAAGTAGCTGTCCCAGCCCGCGGACAGTGTCTCGGTATTGGCGGAGTAGTTGCCGGCGCCGATGCCGACGGCGATAAGCGGCACGAGGACCACCACCGCCCACATGTGGGAGCGCTTGAACTTCAGCAGGTCGTTTGTGATCAGGTGCATGGTTTAGATTTCCTTCCGGTTCAGGGCCCTCGAACCTGCGATGAACACTGCGGCGGCGAGGACAAGGTATGCGGCCCACAGCCACCAGCCGGGCTGGGTTGGAGCGACGCCCGACTCGGTGAATCCGAACGGCAGTAGCACGGCGTAGTAGCCGAAGGGGTTCAGCGCTGCGAGCCAGGCGGGGGACAGCAGCGCGGCGACGCCCAAGAACCCGCCGACGATGCCGACGCCCAACACGACGATCTGTGAATCGACCACCGCCGCGAGCAGCAGCATCACGGCCAACAGGGCGATGCTGGTGCCCAAGGCCCCGAGCCCGAAGCGCAGCCATGTGGAAACCATTGCCCCGCTAGGCGCGGGCGCGCCCAAAGCGACGGGCAGGGCGAGGGCTGCGGCGAATTCGAGCGCGGTGAACAAGACCACGATCAGGCTGGCCACGGCGAACTTCCGGGAAAGCAGCGTCCCCGGCCTCGTGCCGGCAATGGCGTTGAGCCGCCACCCGCCGCTTGCGTGTTCCGCGTCGACAATGCGGCTGGCCACCAGCGCCAGCAGCAGGGGAGTAAGAAACGCCAGGGCCATGCCCAGCCCGACGAGGTGGCTGGCCCACTGGGTGTGCGGGTCGGCCTGGAAATCTGCGATGGGATCGCCCGCGAACAGGTTCATGTTGGAAAACAGCACGTTGCCCGCGCACATGAGCAGGCACAGCCAGACGATCTTGGTGCGCTTGAGCTTGGCAAACTCGACCATCATGCGCCCATCGCCTCCTTGCCCGTCAGGCCGATGAAGACGTCTTCCAGGGTGCGCCGCTTGCGCACCACCTGGTGCAGCGGCACGCCGTGGGAGACGAGATGGGCGCAAGTCTCCGCGACCTGGGCGTCGCTAAGCCCGGAAAGCTCCAGGCCGCCCTCGACGAAGGTGGGGTGAAGCGCCCGCAGCACTTCGGCGGCCGCATCCGGGTGAGGGGTTTGGATGAACACGTCCGGCAGCTGCGCGCTGTAGAGCTCGTCCTGCGGGCCCTGAAACACCAGCTCGCCGTGGTTGATGATGGTCAGATCCGAAGCCATCTTCTCAATCTCGGACAACAGGTGGCTGGACACCAGCACGGTGCGGCCGTGGTCGCGGGCGAGGCTGATGATCAGCTCGCGGATCTCCTCGATGCCGGCAGGGTCGAGGCCGTTGGTGGGCTCGTCCAGGATCAGAAGCTGCGGGTCACGTGCCAGCGCCATCGCGATGCCGAGACGCTGCTTCATGCCCAGCGAGTAGTTCTTCACCAGCTTATCCATGTGGTTTTCAAGGCGCACAAGCCGTACCGCGCGGCGCGCCCGTTCTTTGTCGGCGCCGAGCAGGCGGGTGACGATGCGCATGTTCTCCCCGCCGGTCAGGTGCGGGTAGGCGGCCGGCGCCTCAATGAGCGAACCGACGCCGGAGAGCACCTTCGCCCGGTTGGCGCGGGTGATCGGCTGGCCCAGCATCGTGATCTCGCCGCCGGTCGGCGCGATCAGCCCGAGCAGCATCTTCATGGTGGTGGACTTGCCGGAGCCGTTCGGCCCGAGTAACCCGTGCACCACGCCCGGCTGGACTTCGAGGTTGAGGTCGTGGACAACGTCTGTGTTTCCGTAGGTCTTGGTCAGACCCCGGGTGTAAATGATTGGTGTTTCCATGCGTTCAAGGTTCGCGCATAGCACGGGTCTTCCGCGTCGGCGCGGGGCACGATTTTGGGCGTGATACCCAGGTATGACGCGGCTTAGGAATCCAGCAGGTCCGCGCGCGAGACCAACCCGGTCCGGTACGCGAAAAGTGCCGCGTGCACCCGGTCGCGCGACTGCGTCTTCGCCAGCACCCGGCCCACGTGGGTCTTCACCGTGGGCATGGAGATGAACATCCGCTCGGCGATCTCGCCGTTGCTCCAGCCCCGGGCAATCGCGATGAGTACTTCGCGCTCGCGCTCGGTGAGCTCACCCAGCGCGAGGCGGTCCGCGCGGGACAGGGCTACAGCCTCCTCTGTCGGAGCAGCAAGCTTTGCGACGATCTGGTTCGTCGCCCTCGGCGAAATCACCGCGTCACCGCCTGCAACCGTGCGGATCGCGTCCAGCAGCGCCTCCGGTTCCGTGTCCTTGAGCAGGAACCCGCTCGCGCCCGCGCCAATCCCGCCGAGCACGTAGTCCTCGTCGTCGAACGTGGTCAGCACGATCACCTTGGTGTCCGGATGGTGCTGGGTGATACGCCGGGTGGCGGCGATGCCGTCGAGGACGGGCATTTGCACGTCCATAAGCACAATGCCCACCGGATCGCTGTCGCACGCCTGCACTGCCTCCTCGCCGTTCGCGGCGAGCCAGCGGACCTCCATGTCCGGCTGGGAGTCCAGCACGTTGCGGATGCCGTGGAGAAACAACGCTTGGTCGTCTGTGAGTCCGAGAGTGATCATGTGTTCAGCGGGATCCTTGCCGTTGTGGTCCAGGTGCCGGCGGGGGTGGCGGATGCGGTCACCGTGCCGCTGGAAAGCGCCGCGCGCTGCCGCATGCCCTCCACTCCGTGGCCCGGACGAGTGGTCGCGCCGGGAGCGACCGGGTTCGTCGTTTCCACCACGACGTTATCTGCGCCCCAGCGCACCGCGAGGTCGGCGCGGCCGGTGCCGTGCTTCATGGCGTTGGTCAGGGACTCCTGCACGATGCGCTGGACGGTAAGCGCGGTGGCCGGGGCCAGGTGCTCGGGAGGGGTGCCCTCGGCGGTGTATGCGACGTTAAGCCCGCCCGCATGGCTGGTGGCGACCAGGCCGTCGATGTCCAGTTGCGTTGCTGGTTCAAGGGGGCGCTGTTCAGCGTCGCGGAGCAGCGCCACCACGCCGCGCATCTGGCGCAGCGAGTCGCGGCCGACGTTGCCGATGGTGCGCAGCGCCTCGTCCTTCGCCTCCGGGGTGGCGGCAAAGCGCGCGCCGTCGGCCTGCGCGACGATGACGGTCAGCGAGTGGGTGACAATGTCGTGGATCTCTCGCGCGAGGTGGGCGCGCTGCTCCTGGGCATCGCGCTCGAACTGCTCACGCTGTCGGGCCAGATCCTTCTCCGCGGTCTCCTCGGCACGGCGGCGCAGCTCGCCGAACAGCAGCGCCACGGTCAGCAGAATGATGCTCCAGAAGACGTAGGGGAGTCGCTCGGCAGGCTCGAGCGCGGTAAGCGCGGGGATGACGAACGCGGTGGCTGCGGCGTCGCCAAGCAGCAGTGCACCCGTGGCGATGTCGCGGTGCGGGGCGGGCAGGTGGCGCCTGGCGATGTAGGCGGCGAACGGCGCCACGGCGATTGCGCCGACGGGGAGCGTGTTGCAGAACGCCGCGGGAATGAGCACCGTAAGGATCGCAGCGAACGTTTCCAGCGGCCAGCGCCAGCGGGTAAACGGGGCCGCAACGGCGCAGGCCAGCAGTGCGAGCCCGACGACCAACTGCCGCGAATCCGGCAGCAGCCCAACTAGGCAGGCGACCAGCATGAACGCTGCCATGCCCGCATTGCGGATCCGCACTGCGCGGGTAGTGGAAAAGTTCATGGCCGTCCACGCTACTTGCCGCCGCGGGCAGCCGCGTCGTACTGCGGTATGACGATTAGGATTTCACCAGTCGAGCGATAGCTGCGGACGCCTCTTCGATCTTGGCGTCGGCTTCCTGCCCGTCGCTGATCGCATCGGCAACACAGTGCTTCAAGTGGTCGTCCAGCAAACCCAGTGCTACGCCCTTCAGCGCCGCGTTGACCGCACTGATCTGGGTGAGGATGTCAATGCAGTAGGCGTTTTCGTCGATCATACGGTGAATACCGCGGGTCTGCCCCTCGATACGTTTGAGCCGAGCGAGGTAACGGTCTTTATCGCTCATGTAGCCGTGGTCGTTCATCATGGGCCTCCTGAGTGGTGTGAGCGGTGTCGGGTCACCTGGACCGGTCGAGCATCCGGTCGGTGCTGCTCTGCGGGGTGAGGTCGAGGCGGCGGAGCAGCTGCGCATTGAGGGCGACGACGACGGTCGAGGCCGACATCAGGATTGCGCCGACGCTCATCGGCATCACGAACCCGATTGGTGCGAGGATACCAGCAGCCAGCGGAACGGACAGCAGGTTGTAGCCGGCCGCCCACCACAGGTTCTGCTTCATCTTCCGGTAGGTCGCACGGGAGAGCTCGATGACTGAGAGTACCGAACGCGGGTCGGAGCTCGCCAGGACGACCCCCGCCGAGCCGATCGCCACGTCGGTGCCAGCACCGATCGCGATGCCGACATCGGCCTGGGCCAGCGCGGGGGCGTCGTTGACGCCGTCGCCGACCATGGCGACCTTGTGGCCCTCGCCCTGCAGCTCCTTGACTTTTGCAGCTTTGTGCTCGGGACGCACGCCCGCGAAGACTCGGTCAATACCCAGATCGTGAGCGACGGAGTTGGCGACCGCTTGCGCATCGCCGGTAATCATGACGACCTGAACGCCAGAAGCGTGCAGAGCGTCGACGGCGTCGCGGGACTCGGGACGGATCTCGTCGGCAAGCCGCAAGGCTCCGATCACCTCGCCGTCGGCGAGAACGTGCAAGATGATCGCACCTTCCTCGCGCCACTGGTCGGCGACCGGAAGCTCGTCTACGGAGTGCTGCTCAAGCAGGTAGGGGCCACCGACTTCGACCGTTCTTGCCTCGACCGTCGCTTTCACGCCCACGGCTGGCGACGAGGAGAAGTCGCTGGCACTCGGCACAGCCACGTCACGGGTCTCCGCCGCACCGGTGATGGCGCGAGCGAGTGGGTGCTCACTGTCCGCCTCGGCGGCCGCTGCCAGCGCGAGCACGTCTGCTTCCTCATATCCGCTGACGGGGTCGATCGCGGTGACGGTCGGTTCGCCTTTGGTGAGGGTGCCGGTCTTGTCGAATAGCACGGCGTCGACGTTGCGCATGGATTCAAGCGCGAGCCGGTCCTTGATCAGCACCCCGCCGCGGGCGGCGCGTTCCGTCGCGATTGAAACAACCAGCGGGATCGCGAGACCTAAGGCGTGGGGGCAGGCGATGACGAGCACGGTGATGGTACGCACGACCGCGTCGTTCGGTACCCCGACGATCGTCCAGACTACGGCAGTCAGAATGGCGGCGCCGAGGGTGAACCAGAACAACCACGCGGCAGCCTTGTCTGCGAGGCGCTGCGCCCGCGATGACGATTCTTGCGCATCGGTGACGAGCTTTTGAATGCCGGCCAACGCGGTGTCGCCACCCGTGGCTGTGACCTTGATGCGCAGGCCCGAGTCTGCCGCGATGGTGCCAGCGACCACGTGCTCGCCTTCACCGCGGCGCACCGTTTTCGACTCACCGGTGACCATCGACTCGTCCATGCTGGCGCTGCCGTCGACAATCGTGCCGTCGGCAGGCACGGACGCGCCGGGCCTCACAATCACGACATCGCCGACCTCGAGGTCCGCCGGGGTAACCTTCACAACCTCGTCGCCGTCGACCTTCTCCGCCTCGTCGGGCAGGAGTGCCGCGAGCGAGTCCAGGGCGGAGGTGGTCTGCGCAAGGGAGCGCATCTCGATCCAGTGCCCCAGCAGCATGATGACCACCAGCAGCGCTAGTTCCCACCAGAAATCCAGTTCGCGATCCAGTAAGTGCAGGCTCGCACCCCAAGACGAGATGAACGCAACAGTGATCGCTAGCGCGATGAGCAGCATCATGCCGGGTTTGCGGGAGCGGATCTCGGAGACAGCACCCGTCAAGAACGGGCGACCTCCCCAGAAGTAAATGACCGTGCCCAAAAGCGGCGAGATCCACCGGGCCCATTCCGCGTCAGGCAGCTGGTAGCCGATGAGATGGGCGAAGGTTTCGTTAAATCCGACGACCGGGATCGCGAGAACCAGCATGATCCAGAAGAGCCTGCGGAACTGGGCAACGTGGTCTCCGTGGTCTCCGTGGCCTGCGTGGCCCGCGTGGCCATGGCCTCCATGTTCTCCGTGGCCCGCGTGCTCTGTGTGGTGGCGGCCGGCATGGCCTTCGTGGTTGCTGTGTTCGTGATGGCTGGCGTGCCCACCGGGTTGGGTGCCGGAGTGGGCGTGTCTGTCGTTCATGGTTCTGTCCTCTCGTTGCAGTTCATCGTTGTGGTCGGTTCGGCCGTGCCGGGGGCCTAGCACGACGGCCATCCCCCACGTTAATACCCCAGGGGGGTACATGTCTAGGGTGTCCCGATCCGAACGACCTGACGTTTCGCCTTTCGCATCTGCGGGACTACACTCCCGCCACATGCGAGTATTGGCGGCCATGAGCGGGGGAGTCGACTCCTCTGTCGCGGCCGCGCGCCTGGTGGAAGCCGGGCACGACGTCGTCGGTGTGCACCTTGCGCTGAGCAAGGACGCGCAGCAGACGCGCGAGTCTGCCCGCGGCTGCTGTTCCCTGGAGGACTCCGCCGACGCGCGCCGCGTGTGTGATCACCTGGGCATCCCGTTTTACGTGTGGGACTTCTCTGACCGCTTCAAAGAAGAAGTCATCGACAACTTCGTCTGGTCCTACGAGCACGGCGAGACCCCGAACCCGTGCCTGCGCTGCAACGAGAAGATCAAGTTCGCGGCGCTTTTGGACCGGGCGGTGACCCTGGGCTTCGACGCTATCGCCACCGGGCACTACGCGATCATCGACGACGAAGGCAACCTCCGCCGCTCCACCGACCCGTTGAAGGACCAGTCCTACGTCCTCGGCGTGCTCACCCGAGACGAACTGGACCGCTGCCTCTTCCCGGTCGGCGACACTGAAAAGCCGCAGATCCGCGAGGAGGCGGCCCGCCACGGGTTTTCCACGGCGAGTAAGCCGGATTCCTACGATATCTGCTTCATTCCGGACGGCAACACGCAGGCATTTTTGGGACGCTCCATCGGCATGCGCCCGGGCATGATCAAGGACGCCGAGGGCCGCGAGCTGAAGGAGCACGACGGCGCGTTTCAATACACGATTGGCCAGCGCAAGGGCTTAAACATTCGTGTGCCCGCGGCCGACGGCAAGCCGCGCTACGTCACAGACGTGGACGCCGCCACCGGCACGGTGACCGTCGGCCCGCGCGAAGCGCTGAAGGTCCACGAGATCACCGCCGACCGGCTGAAGGTGCTGCACCCGGCGATGATGGGCGAGTTCGAGGCCAACGTGCAGATCCGCGCCCACGGCGGGGTGGTGGCCTGCACCGCGCGCATCGCCGATGACCTCATGACCCTTACCCTCCATGAGCCACTCGAGGGCGTCGCTCGCGGCCAGGCAGCCGTGCTCTACCTACCGGACCCGGACGGGCAGGGCGACATCGTGCTCGGCTCCGGCACCATCTGCGCGACGGCATGATAGCGCCAACCGCCTTCGGCCTCGGCCCGCTGCCCGGTACCGATCTCGCAGCCGCCGCCGACGTGGTGCTGTCCGAGTCGCCGCTGCCGCACATCCCGCAGCTGCCGGACCGCGGTGTCGGCTCCGATCTCGTCGGCCGCACCGCCGCAATGCTGGAGATTCCCGTCGCTCGCGGTCCCCGCGGCTGGCGCGTGGCGGCACGTGCGAGCAGGGACGCCGACCGGATGGAGCGCGACCTCGACCAGCTGGAGGAGCTCTGGCACGGCAAAGTGGACACCGTCAAGGTTCAGCTCGTCGGCCCGTTCACGCTGGCGGCCGAGATCGAGATGCCCAACGGCCACCGCATGATCACCGACTCCGGCGCGCTGCGTGACCTCACGGACGCGCTGCTTGAGGTGTGCGTGGGGCACCGGAGGGACGTCGAGAAGCGACTTGGTGCAAGCGTTTTGCAACTCGACGAGCCGCGCCTGCCCGAGGTTGTCGCCGGCACGCTCAAAGGCGCGACCGATTACGAAACCATCGCGGCGATCCCGGAGCCGCAGGAAACGCTCGAACGCTTCGGTGAGCACCTGCTCAATACGCCAGTGCTTCTCGACGACACCCCGTGGCTGACCTGCGACCCTCGCACCTGCAACCGTGACGCGCTGGCGAAACTGCTCGACCATGGCGCCCGCATCGCGATCCCGACGATGCAGGCCCGCGAGCTCTACCGGGTGTTCGACGAGTTGCAGATCGACCCGGCAACGACCCCCGTCGATGTGTACGCTGACCCCACCGACACGCTGCTGAAATACGCGCAGCATCTCCGCACTGCGCGCGAAATGCACCAAGAGCTTACGGTGGAGGTATGACCGAAGCGCTGCAGTGGACGAAAACAACCACAGACTACTCAATGGGGTTGGCGTTCGGCGGGATGTACGTCGAGCAGCTGCGGGCGGCGCTCTAACCCAGCATCGGCCAGCCGGGCAGCACGTTGGAAGCGTCGCGGCCCTGGGACTCGAAGTAACGCTTGCGGTCCTCTTGCAGGGTGAAGTACTCCACGGCCTGGTACTCCATGAGCTCGCCCGCATCCATCTGGGCGAGCTCCGGGTAGAGCTTGCGCACCTGCATCCACGCCACGCGCGCAGCGGCAAACGCGTCGGCGGTGGCCTCGTGCGCGTTGTCCAGCCGCACCCCGTAGTGCTCGCACATGGAGGTCAGGTTGCGCGGGCCCTTGCGGTAGCGGTCCTTCGCGCGGTCGATCAACAGTGGGTCGTACACCGGCCCCGTGACGGTGAAGTCGCCGGTGAGCTGGCGCAACACGGTCAGATCGTAGGGGGCGTTGAACACCACCAGGGTCAGGCCGTCTTCCCAGCCCTGCTTGATCGCCTCGACGGTTTCGCGCACCACCTCGTCGTGGTCGCGGCCCTCTGCACGAGCCTTCTCGGTGGTGATGCCGTGCACCTTGGCCGCCTCTTCCGGGATCTCCACCCCGGGGTCGGCGAGAGTCTCCTTGGCGTCGACCTCGGAGCCGTCGATACGCACGAGCGCCGAGGTGACCACTCGCGCCTCGCGCGGGTTCGCGGAGGTGGTCTCCAAGTCAAAAGAGAGCATGCGGGAGGCGTCGAAAGTGGCCATGCGGGACATTGTAATGAGCGAGCCGACGCGGGCCCGACGGGCGCTAGACGCCACACTAGACTCAGTGCCCGTGAGTGAAATTTCCGCTGATCTGCACCGCGAATGGGACGAGCTAGCCGCCGAGGTGCGCCGCCACCGGGACCTCTACTACAACGGCCAACCGGTCATCACTGACGGAGAGTTCGACGAGCTGTTCCGCCGCCTGCAAACGCTGGAGGAGGAGCACCCGGAGCTCGCAGTGCCGGATTCGCCGACGAAGGAAGTCGGCGCCCCCGCCACCGACACCGCGTTCGCCGACGTCACACACCCCGAGCGCATGATGAGCCTGGACAACGTCTTCAACGAAGACGAGATGCGCGAGTGGTTGGCCAAAGCCCCGGGGCCGTACCTGACCGAGTTGAAGATCGATGGTTTGTCCATCGACCTTGTCTACGAAAACGGCGAGTTGACCCGCGCCGCCACCCGTGGCGACGGCACCACCGGCGAAGACATCACCGCAAACGCGCGGGTAATCGAGGACATCCCGCAGAAGCTCACGGGCGACGCCCCGGCGTTCCTGGAGGTCCGCGGCGAAGTGTTCATCCGCCCCGAGGACTTCCCTGAACTCAACGAGCTGCGCCAGGCGGAAGGAGGCAAACCATTCGCCAACCCCCGCAACACCGCGGCCGGGGGCCTGCGGCAAAAGAACCCGGAGGACGTGAAGAAGCGCAAGCTGCACATGATCTGCCACGGCATCGGTGCTCGTGAGGGCTTCGCCCCGAAGACCCAGCACGAAGCCTACGAAAAGCTCGCCGAGTGGGGGCTGCCGGTCAGCGAGTACACGCGCCGGGCGGAGACGGCCGACGAGGTCATCGAGGCCGTGCAGTACTGGGGTGAGCACCGAAACGACGCCATCCACGAAATGGACGGCCTGGTGGTCAAGGTCGATTCGGTGGCTGAGCAGCGTCAGCTTGGCGCCACCTCCCGAGCGCCGCGCTGGGCGATCGCGTACAAGTACCCGCCTCAGGAGGTCACCACCAAGCTCAACGACATCGCCGTCTCCGTGGGCCGCACCGGCCGCGCCACACCCTTTGCGGTACTGGAGCCAGTGTTCGTCTCCGGGTCCACGGTGTCCATGGCCACCCTGCACAACCAGCACGAAGTCAAGCGCAAGGGCGTGATGATCGGCGACACAGTGGTGGTGCGTAAGGCGGGCGAGATCATCCCAGAGGTGCTCGGCCCTGTTGCGGACCTGCGCGACGGCACGGAGCGAGAGTTCGTCTACCCAGAACTCTGCCCGGTCTGCGGCACCAAGCTGGCACCGGCCAAGGAGGGCGACGCGGACTGGCGCTGCCCGAACACCCGCTCGTGCCCCGCGCAGTTGTCGGCGCGGTTGGAGTACATCGCTTCGCGCGGCGTGTTCGACATCGAGGCGCTCGGCGAGAAGGGCGCGCAGGACTTGATCGCATCCGGCGTGCTCGAGGACGAGGCGTGCCTGTTCGACCTCACCGAGGACGACCTGAAAAAATCTTCCGCTTACACGCGCAAGGACGGGCAGGTCAACGCCGCGGGTACAAAGCTGCTGGCCAACCTTGAGACTGCCCGGCACGCGGATTTGTGGAGAGTGATCACAGCACTGTCCATCCGCCATGTCGGCCCCACTGCGGCCCGCGCGCTCGCCTCGCGCTTCCACTCCATGCAGGCGCTTATCGACGCACCTACGGCCGCCCTCGCCGAAACCGACGGCGTCGGTGACGTGATCGCCGAGAGCTTCAAAGAGTGGTTCACCGTGGACTGGCACAAAAACATCGTGGATAGCTGGGCCAAAGCCGGCGTGACCATGGAGTCCGCCGAAGAAGACCGGGCACCGCAGACCCTAGAGGGGCTAACCATCGTCGCCACCGGCACGCTTGAGGGCTTCACCCGCGACGAGGTGAAGGAGGCGATCCTGTCGCGCGGCGGCAAAGCGGCCGGGTCGGTGTCGAAGAAGACCGACTACGTGGTGGTGGGCGACAACGCCGGCTCGAAGGCCGCGAAGGCGGAGGAGCTGGGCCGGCCGATCCTCAACGAGGAGCAATTTGTGCGGCTGCTCGAGGGCGGCCCCGACGCGCTCTGACACATCGCGCAGGGGGTGCGAGCGTGACCTGGGGAGAATGACGGATGTCGCACGGGGGCAGGGAAGATCCGTCATTGGGGGTGCGAGCTAGCGCAGCATCGCGCCGACGATGCAGCCTAGGTCGCCGATCTCGCGCACCTCGGAGGCCAAAAAGTCCGGCCCGCCCACACGGCCTACCACCACCACCATGTCGGTGCCGTGCAGGGGAGTGATGGTCAGCGAGGTGCCCAGCTGAAACCACGATTCGGGAGCCCAACCGTCGAAGTCGGGCTGGAGAATGCGCGCACTGTCAATCGGCGGCATTTGCGGGTGGGAGCCGTCGTCCTCGGGCGCGGCGGGGGAGGCGGCGGCGCGGGTCAGCCCGTCATCGTTATTGCGCAGCACCACCGCCCATGAGGAGGTCACTGCGCTCGGCATGACGCGCACGAGCTCTCCCAGCGTGTCGGAGAGGTTGCCCGAATGCTCGGCGATCTTGGCCAGCATCTCTATCTGGCCGCGGCGGTCGACGCGCCCGGTGAACGGGCGGATTGAATCCACCTCGGCGCCGTCGACGGAGGCCACGGCTGTGATCAGGGTGTCCACCATCACGCCGGTGGGCAGGGTGACCACGATGTCGTCGGTCACCGTGCCGTCGGTGGAGGTCTCGACGATGTCCACCGAATTGATGTCGGCGTCGACCATGCCGAACGCCTCGGCGAGCTGACCGAGGCTGCCAGGGACGTCCGGAAGGCAAACGCGGATGAGGTACGACATGGCCTTATTTATAGCAACCGGGGGTGGCCGGGCGGTGTCACGGCGTGACGTAAGATAAGCCGCGTTACACGCCCACGTGATGCGGAAGGGATGGGACTGTGGCTGAGATTTCACGCGACGAGGTGTCGCGCATCGCACGCCTGGCGCGGATTGCGCTGAAAGACGAGGAGCTGGACGACATTGCCCAGCAGCTGGACACGATCGTGGACGCGGTCTCGAAGGTGCAGAGCGTGGACACCGAGGGTGTGACCCCGATGAGCCACCCGCACTCCATCGACGCGGGTATGCGCGAAGACGTGGTGAAAAAAACGTTGACGCAGGCTGAGGCGCTGGACCAGGCGCCGGCTGTGGAGGACGACCGTTTCGTGGTGCCTCAGATTCTGGGAGAGGGAGACTAAGCAGACATGACGCAGTACACGATTCCGGCCGAAGGTCTCGTCGCAAAGCCAGCGCACGAGCTCGCAGCCATGATCCAGTCCGGCGAGGTTACCTCCCGCGAGGTCACGCAGGCGTTTTTGGACCGCATCGCTGAGGTCGACGGCGAGCTCGGCGCCTTCTTGCACGTCGGTGCCGAGGAGGCGCTGGCGGCTGCGGACAAGGTCGACGAGCAGGTGAAGAACGGCGAAACGCCGGCCTCTGCGCTGGCGGGAGTGCCGCTGGCGCTCAAGGATCTGCTGGTCACCACCGACGCGCCGACGACGGCCGCGTCCAAGATGCTCGAGGGCTACATGAGCCCCTATGACGCCACGGTGGTGTCGAAGCTGCGCGCAGCCGGCATCCCGATTCTGGGCAAGACCAACCTGGACGAGTTCGCCATGGGGTCTTCGACCGAGAACTCCGCGTACAAGCCGACCAAGAACCCGCACGACCTCGAGCGGGTGCCGGGCGGCTCCGGCGGCGGCACCGCGGCGGCGCTCGCGTCCGGCGAGGCACCGCTGGGCATCGGCACCGACACCGGCGGCTCGATCCGCCAGCCGGCGTCCCTGACCGGCACCGTGGGCGTGAAGCCGACCTACGGTGGCGTGTCCCGCTACGGCGTGATCGCGTGCGCGTCCTCCCTGGATCAGGTGGGCCCCTGCGCGAACAACGTGCTGGACACTGCACTTTTGCACGAGATCATCGGCGGCCACGACGAGTTCGACGCCACCTCCGTGGACCGCGAGGTGCCGTCCTGCGCCGACGCCGCCCGCGAGGGGGCCTCCGGCGACCTTGCAGGCGTGACAATCGGCCGCGTGAAGCAGTTCGAGCGCCCCGGCACCCAAGAAGGCGTGAAGGAAGCCATCGACGCCGCCTACGCGCAGCTGGAGCGGCAGGGCGCAACCATCGTCGAGGTGGATTGCCCAAGCTTCGAGGATGTTATGGGCGCGTACTACCTCATCCAGACCTCCGAGGTGAGCTCCAACCTCGCACGCTTCGACGGCATGCGCTACGGCCAGCGCGCCGGCGATGACGGCACGCGTTCCGCCGAAGAGGTTATGGCCGCCACCCGCGGCGAGGGCTTCGGCGCCGAGGTCAAACGCCGCATCATCCTGGGCACCTACGCGCTGTCCGTGGGGTACTACGACGCGTACTACCTGCAGGCTCAGCGCGTGCGCACCCTGGTGGCGCAGGACTTTGCCAAGGCTTTCGAGGCGTGCGACGTCATCGCGGCGCCGTCCACGCCGACGACCGCCTTCAAGCTGGGCGACAAGGTGGACGACCCGCTGGCGATGTACAACTTCGACCTGTTTACCCTGCCGCTGAACCTGGCCGGTCTGCCCGGCATGTCGGTTCCGGCGGGCGAAGCGTCAGACACTGGCCTGCCGGTTGGCCTGCAGCTGATCGCCCCGGCGTTCGAGGACGCGCGGCTGTACCGCGTGGGTGCCGCTTTTGAAGCCGGCCGTTAACCCCTGGAATACCCTCGCAGCCTTGGCTGCGGGGTATTTTCTTGTCCTGATCGACCAGGGCTTTATGCCCGTGATCACGCCGCTTCTGCCTTTCGACGTCGGCTCCGCCGTGTGGCTCACCAGCATCTACCTGCTGTGCACGGTCGCGCCCATGCCGGCGACAGGCAAGTTCGGCGATGCATTCGGACAACGCCGCATTTTCCTCATCGGCCTCACCATCTACGTCGCCGCCCTGGTGTTTGCGGGCGCGTCCTGGTCCTTCGGCTCGTTGGTGGTGGCCCGCGGCCTGCAGGGGCTGGGCGCGGCGGTGTTTCTGCCTCAGGCATTCGGGCTGATCCCGCGCGTGTTCGCCGATGACAAGCAGGGCCGCGCCTTCGCGGCGTGGGGCGTGATCGGTTCCGTCGCCTCTCTGATCGGACCTATGGTCGGCGGGGCAGTGGCGCAGCACTTCGGGTGGCGCGCCGCGTTTTTCGCTCAGGCCGCGCTTGGCGCGGTGGCGCTGCTCGCCGGCCTGTTAGCCCTGCCGCGTCTGCCCCGCAGCGGCGAGCGGGTCAGTCTGCTGCCGGTGCTGCTGTCCTTCGGCGGGCTGGGTCTGCTTGTGTACGGCATCCAGTTCGGGCAGTGGCCCTCAATCCTCTTGGGCGCGCTGCTGATCGGCGTGTTGGTGCTGTCGGCCCGCAACGGCACGGATGACGGCTTTTTGCCCGTGGACCTGCTGGCGGATCGCTCGTTCGCCCTCGGCGCGCTCGGTGTGGCGGCGATGGGTTTCACGGTGGCGTCCATGTTCATCCCGATGATGTACTGGCTGCAGGCGGTCGGGGGCGCCACGCCCACCGCCTCTGGGGCCATCACCGCGCCGATGTCGGTGTTAGCCCTCGTGCTTACCCCGGTTGCCGGGTACCTCACGGACAGACGCGACCCGGGCAGACTCTGCGCCGCCGGATTCGCCGTCTCCGGCGTCGGGCTCGCGCTCGCCATCTGGCTCATCCACTCCGGCGCCGGGGTGTGGTGGTTCACGGCGGTGACGTCGCTGCTGGGCATCGGCGGGGCCTTTGTGTGGGCACCCAACGCGGCGGTGACCATGCGCGGTATCGCCGAGCACGAAACAGGCGCGGCCTCCGGGTTGTACAACACGGCGCGCCAGGTCGGCAGCGTGCTCGGCGTCGCGCTGGTGGGCGTGGTGCTCGCCTCCGGCGCGATCGAATCCACCGCGGGCTGGGCGCTCGCTTTGCCGCTCGGAGCGATGTTGCTCGGGGCGGTGTCGTCTCTGCGGCTTCGGGGGTAGCCTGGCTGGCATGCGACTTGCCACTTTGACCTCCGGCGGCGACTGCCCCGGCCTCAACGCCGTCATCCGCGGCATCGTCCGCACGGCCAACACCGAGTACGGCTCTACCGTCGTGGGCTACCGCGACGGCTGGGTGGGCCTGATGGAAGACCGCCGTGTCGATCTTTATGACGACGCCTATATGGATTCCCTGCTGCTGCGCGGCGGGACGATCCTGGGCACCGGCCGGCTGCACCCGGACAAGTTCAAGGCGGGCCTGGACCAGATCAAGTTCAACCTCGACGACGCGGGGGTGGATGCTCTCATCGCCATCGGCGGCGAGGGCACACTCAAGGGCGCGAAGTGGCTCTCCGATAACGGTATCCCGGTGGTGGGTGTGCCCAAGACCATCGACAACGACGTCGCCGCCACCGACTACACCTTCGGGTTCGACACGGCCGTCTCGGTGGCCACCGACGCGATCGACCGGCTCCACACCACCGCCGAGTCCCACAACCGCATCCTCATCGTCGAGGTGATGGGCCGCCACGTCGGCTGGATCGCGTTGCACGCGGGCATGGCTGGCGGAGCGCACTACACCGTGATCCCGGAGGAGCCCTTCGACATCGCGGAAATCTGTAAGGCCATGGAGCGCCGGTTCCAGATGGGGGAGAAGTACGGCATCATCGTCGTCGCCGAGGGTGCCGTACCCAAGGAAGGCACTATGGACGCAGGCCTCGGCGAGAAAGACGAGTTCGGCCACACCACCTTCAACGGCATGGGCCAGATCATCGGCGACGAGGTGAAAAAGCGCCTGGGCTACGACGTACGCACCACCGTGCTCGGCCACACCCAGCGTGGCGGCACGCCGACCGCCTACGACCGCGTGCTGGCCACCCGCTACGGGGTGCACGCCACCCGCGCCGCGCACGAGGGCAACTTCGGCAGCTGCGTCGCCCTGCACGGCGAGGACATCGATCTGGTCGCGCTCGAAGACGCCGTGGCGAAGCTCAAGACCGTGCCTGAGCGCCGCTACGCCACCGCGAAGGCAATGTTCACCTAGATGCACGACCGTATTCCCGATCCTTGCCGGCTCCTCATCGTCGGCATCAACCCAGGCCGCCTCACCGAGGAGGTGGACGCGCCCTTCGCCTACCCAGGCAACCGCTTCTGGCCAGCGCTGGAGGCCGCTGGGATCACGCCGTATCGCGTCCACGCCAACGAGGGGCTGACAGACCAGGACGCCGCAATGCTCGCGGAGCTTGGCATCGGCTTTACAAACCTGGTGAACCGGATGACGCCGCGCGCGTCCGAGCTCACCCGCGAAGAGATGGTGCAAGGAGGACAGGTGGTGCGGGACGTCGTCGCTAAACACCAGCCCAAGGCCGTGATGTTCGCAGGCATCGGGGCGTATCGCGATGCCTATCGACGCCCAAAGGCAACCCGCGGCCTCCAGCCCGAGACCCTTGCCGGGGTACCGGTGTGGGTGGTGGGAAACCCGAGCGGGCTGAACGCGCACGAATCGGTGGCGTCCCTGGCGGAGAGCTACGGCGAGGTGTGGGAGGCGACCGGTTCCTGACGGCCGATCGCACGGGAGCGGCGGTAGAGCCAGATCAGCAGCACCCACAGCAGGATCGTCATCGCGGCTGAGGCGACAAGGCTTGCGACGCCGGGGAGCTCGTGGGAGGCGTTGAACGCGCCGTGGATGGTGGCCGCTATAAGGAACCAGCCGAACAGCCGCGATAAACGCCAGCCGAGCGGCTGGTCCGTGCGGCAGAGGAAGACCCCAAGGCCCCACGCCGCCAGTCCGGTGTACACGGCGTGCGCGAATGGGGACAAAACCATGAGCGCGATCATCGACGCGACGCCGTCGAAGTAGTCCGACTGAAGGTCGCGTACTGCCGCGATCGCCGAGTTATTCACGGTTTCCCCAATGGTGTAGCCGGCACCGACTGCCATGCCGACCACGGCGGCCTCGACGGGAGTGCGTACGGGTGCGAAAACCACGATGACAAATAGCGCGGCGAGCAGCTTGGCCGTCTCCTCCGGGAAGGAGGAGAACAGGTACGTCACGGCATCCGGTAGTTCAGCGGCGGCATTGAGATAGGCGGTGTTGACGGGGGCGATAACTCCGCACAGGCCAACCCCAGCGAGCGCGGCGGCAGGCAGCCACCACGGCGCGGCGGGTCGCCCGGGGTGACGGCGCAATAGCAGCCACGCGATAGCGGCGACGGCAAGGGTGAACCCCGCTGCTGCAGCACCGAATATGGGCCGCCACGGCAAGGAGGCGAGCACGTAGAGGTAGCGCCCCACACATGCGAGAATGATCAAGCTGCAGGCGATCTGCATAATGCGGGTGCGTGGCATTACCGGGCCTCCTTTGCAACAAAACGGTCGATGATCTCCCGGCCAGCCGTGTGGCTCGCCGCGACGTACGCGGTGAGATCCCCTCGCTCAGCAGCGGCGACAGACACATCATTGAGGTGCGCAACATACACACCTGGCGCCGGGTGCTCGATTTCGTCCGGGCGTATCTGCTCCCCACCGGTGAACTGCCAGTACATACGTGCGACTGAGTCGGCCCGCTCTGCCTCGTCGGTCATGGTGTAGTCGGCGCGGATCTGGATGTCTGTGTCCGCACAGTCCCAACTCCACGTGCCGGTGCCGTCGCCCAGACCATCGTCGGCGGATGTTTGGGTGCACTGCAGGGCATCGCCGTTGGCGTCGTGAAGCGTGATGCCTCCTGCTGTGACCTCCGTGGTGGCGGGCTCATCTGTTTTGGCTACCGCCTGGGCCGCGAACGGGGCCGCCAAGATGGTCGCTCCGGCGGCCACGATTCCCAGGGTCCCGGATCGGGTATTTCTGTCAGCAAAATCGGGATATTCCACTCGCGGCAGCATAATGGCAACCTCTGACGTGTGCAGCGCGTGCCTATAAGTGCGCCATTTGATGCGACGTGGAAGGCGATGATCACCTAGGTTGACAGCTAGGGCGCTCTCCTCGCCCGTGGTTCACTATTTCCGGAGGCACTGTTGAATTTCTGCGACAACCCCGCCTTGAGCGATGAGTGGGTCACTCTCCAGCCGCTCGGCCTGCCTCGTGCGCGACACGTGCGTCTACTCCATCCTGGACATTGAATGGCCGGAGGCGAAGACGTCGCTTGAGGCCCGCCTGCACGGTTGATCCGCCGGCTCGGGTCACGGCAGTGCGTCGAGACCGATATCCAGGATGGTCACCGAGTGCGTGAGCGCGCCGACGGCGAGGAAGTCAACGCCTGTGTCCGCGTATGCGCGTGCGCGATTAAGCGACAAGCCGCCGGAAGACTCGAGCAGCGTCGCTGGGGACAGGGCATCTCGCCGGACGACGGCTTCCCGCGTATCTTCCACCCCGAAATTGTCCAGCATGACCAGATTCGGCTTCAATGCAAGAACTTCCGTAAGCTGAGCTAGGTCATCCACTTCGACTTCGATGGGGAGGTCCGGGAATGTTTTGGTCGCGCGCCGATATGCGCCGGCTGCGCTGCCGACACTCGCGACGTGGTTGTCCTTGATCAGTACCGCGTCACCCAGACTCATGCGGTGGTTGACACCGCCGCCGCAACGCACCGCATATTTCGCCAAATCGCGGTAACCGGGCAGTGTCTTACGGGAATCCCTCACCCGCGCCCGGGTACCGGAAAGAACTTTCGTCCACGCATACGTCCCGGTCGCGATGCCACTGGCGTAGGTAAGCAGATTCAGAGCAGTCCGCTCCGCTGACAGAATGGCGCGCGCCGGGCCAGACACCGTAGCAAGACAGCCACCGGCCGTAACTTGATCGCCGTCGGCGGCGTGTACCGACACGTCGACGGCGGGGGAAATCTCGTGCATAGTCCATCCCAAAACGTCGAGTCCCGCGACGGTTCCAGCCTGGCGCGGAACCACCTGCGCAGTAAGAACCGCGTCCTCGTCGATCGCCGCCTGAGATGTGGCGTCGGTTCCATGAGCGAAGTCCTCCGCGAGACCGAGACGGATGAGCCGCAGCGTGGCCTCTCTATTCAACGGAGGGTGAATCGGCTGAGCGGGCGTTGTCATCGGTATCTACTCACCGCTTCCCGGTGTGCCGATGGCGATCATCCGCTCCAATGACTGGCGCGCCTTCGCCGCGACGTCCTCGGGCACGGTTATCTCGTCGCGGACGTCCCGCAGACTGCGAACCAGCTTTTCTGGAGTAATCATTTTCATGTACCGGCAGTTAGCCTGGGGGTTCACCGGCTGGAAGTCCGCCAGTGGAGACCGCTTCCGCAGCTGGTGCAGCATTCCCACCTCGGTGGCCACGAGGACTGTTCCTTCGGTGTCGCGGTCGGCTCGGTCCAGCATCCCGCCGGTGGACAGCATGTGCACACGCTCCGGCCGGATGACTCCTTCGCCGGCAAGAAAAATCGCGGAATTCGCGCAACCGCATTCTGGGTGGATGTAGAGCGGTGCATCAGGGTGCGCCGCCGCTTGCTCCGCTAGTTCCTTGCCGTTTATTCCTGCGTGGACGTGGCATTCGCCCGCCCAGATACGAATGTTCTCGCGACCGGTCAGACGCTTCACGTGGGCACCGAGGAACTGGTCGGGGCAAAAGAGGATCTCGCGGTCTGGATCGATGGAATTGACCACCTCAACAGCGTTTGAGGAGGTGCAGCAGACGTCCGTGAGGGCCTTGACATCAGCGGTGGTGTTCACATAACTGACGACGACCGCGTCAGGGTGCTCGTCCTTCCATCCCTGAAGCTGCTCAGCGGTGATGGAGTCCGCCAGCGAGCATCCAGCGTTTTGGTCCGGGATGAGCACCGTTTTGTCGGGGCTGAGGATCTTGGCGCTTTCAGCCATAAAATGCACACCGCAAAACACAATCACATCTGCATCGGTATCGGCGGCGATACGAGATAGCGCGAGTGAATCGCCGGTGAAGTCGGCAATGTCCTGGATCTCCGGGGTCTGATAATTATGCGCCAGAATGACGGCGTTTCGTTCGCGCTTCAGTTTTCGCACTTCATCGGTCCACATACACCCAATGTAGTCCGGCACGCCTGCTGAATAGTCGGTTTCAGCCGATAAAATGCACGACCAGCCGGCCGGCCCCGGCGGCTACTCATCGTGCGCATCAACGCCGTACGCCGCGGGCTACGTATTGCCATGCGGGCACTACAGATCACAATATGAAATCACTGCAGCTCGCGCGAACAGCACATGCGGAGGAACGTTCAGCGTTCGTCGCTACGATCGGTTTCCCGCTTCTCGTCATCGCGGACGTTGCCCCCTGAGATCGCGGCCGGGGTGATTCTCGTCGGCTGCGCGCCCGGCGGGACATCCTCGAATGTTGTCTCGTATCTCGCCCGCGGCGATGTTGCGCTGTCGGTGACGATGACATCGGTTTCTACGCTCGTCGCTCCGATTTTCACCCCGCTTCTTTCATTTTGGCTAGCCGGTGAGCACGTGCACGTCAGTGCAGGGCCAATGGCGTGGTCGATCGTGAAAATGGTGATTCTGCCCGTCGACCTCGGCCTGCTGGCGCGCGTCGCCACGCCACGGGCCAGGCGGAGACGACTTCGCGCACAATGGCCGTGGGGGTGGGCATGCAAAACTCCGGTCTGGCCGCCACACTTGCCGCCAGTTACCTAAGCCCGATCGCCGTGCTCCCGGGCGCGGTGTTCTCCGTTTGGCACAACATCTCCGGTGTTGTCCTGGCGCTCTTATTCCATGCGCGCGATAGTCGTTCACAGGGAATACCGGAGCTGCCGGGACGATAGAAAGAGCTCTACGTCGGGTACGGGAATGATGGCACTACACTTAGCAACCATGACTGCCTACGACCTGATGGATTACGACGAAGTACTGAAAAAGTACGACCCAGTAATGGGCCTTGAGGTGCACGTCGAGCTCGCCACCGAGACGAAGATGTTCTCCACCTCCTCCGCCCACTTCGGCGCGGAGCCGAACACGAACATCGACCCGGTCTCGCTCGGGCTTCCCGGCGCGCTGCCGGTAGTCAACGCCAAGGGCGTGGAGTGGGCCATCAAGATCGGGCTGGCGCTGAACTGCAAGATCGCCGAGAGCTCCCGGTTTGCGCGCAAGAACTACTTCTACCCGGACCAGCCGAAGAACTACCAGATCTCGCAGTACGACGAGCCGATCGCTTACGACGGCTACCTCGACGTCGTGCTCGAGGACGGCACCGAGTGGCGCGTGGAAATCGAGCGCGCGCACATGGAGGAAGACACCGGCAAGCTCACCCACCTAGGATCCGCCTCCGGCCGCATCACCGGCGCGACCGCCTCGCTGGTGGACTGCAACCGCGCGGGCATCCCGCTGATCGAGATCGTGACTAAGCCGATCATCGGCGCCGGCGAGCGCGCGCCTGAGGTGGCCAAGGCCTACGTCGGTGCGCTGCGAGAGCTGGTCAAGGCCCTCGGCGTCTCCGACGCGCGCATGGATCAGGGCAGCATGCGTTGCGACGCGAACGTGTCCCTGCGCCCGGTAGGCCAGGAGAAGTTCGGCACCCGCACTGAGACGAAGAACATCAACTCGCTGAAGTCCGTGGAGCAGGCCGTGCGCTTCGAGATGCAGCGCCAGGCCGCCGTTTTGGAAGACGGCGGGGAAGTGGTCCAGGAGACCCGCCACTACCAGGAGAAGGACGGCACGACCTCTAAGGGCCGCCCGAAGGAGGAGGCGAGCGACTACCGCTACTTCAACGACCCGGATCTGCCGCCGGTGATTGCGAAGCCGGAGTGGGTCGAAGAAATCCGTGCGACCTTGCCGGAACTGCCGTGGGTGCGGCGCGCGCGCATCCAGGAGGAGTGGCAGCTGCCGGAGAAGGAGTTCCGCGACCTGGTCAACGCCGGTGCGCTCGATCTCATCGTGGACACCGTCGAGGCCGGTGCTACCCCGGATGAGGCCCGCGCCTGGTGGGTCAGCTACATCAACGGCAAGGCAAACGAGGCAGGCGAGGACCTCGACGCGCTCGGCGTCACCCCGGCCGACGTGGCCCGCGTGGTTGAGCTTGTCAAGGACGGCAAGCTGACCACGAAGCTGGGCCGCCAGGCCATCGACGGCGTCATCGCTGGCGAGGGCACCGTCGACGAGGTTGTCGCCGCCCGCGGCCTGGAGGTCGTGCGCGATGACGGCGCGATCGAGAAGGCCGTCGACGAGGCGCTGGCCGCCAACCCGGACATCGTGGAGAAGTACCGGGCCGGCAACACAAAGGTCACCGGTGCCATCGTTGGTGCCGTGATGAAGGCGACGCAGGGTAAGGCCGACCCGGGGCAGGTCAACCAGCTCATTGCGAAGAAGCTCGCGGAGTAGTGCTAGGGCGGCGGTTGTAGCCACAAATGGTGAAAGGCAAATGGTGAATATCCTCGGTTGAGCCGGGGGTTCACCATTTGCCTTTCACCATTTGTGCCCCGACAACGAAAAACTCCCGGGCACCAAACGATGACCGGGAGAGCGTTTTTTCAACCGGGCTTACTTGCCCTCCGGTTTCACAGCGGGGAATTCGCCGGTCTTGTACATTTCCTCGTACGACTCCCAGTGGATGTTTTCTCCCGGGGTGTCGGGAGCGCCGTCGTAGCCCTTGGACTCTGGGTCCAGGGCGGGAACGTTCTTGATATCGAAGTTGTTCGAGGAATCGGCGTGGAGATCAGCGGCGACCTCCTCCTGCACGGACTGCCACAGGTCCTGGCCGCCCACATGGGAGTCCGAGGTCAGCTCGTCCACCTCGGCGCGCTCGGCGCCGGTGAGGTTGTCAGATTCCGGGTTCAGCTGTGTCTCGGCCAGCTCCGCCAGGCGCTCACGGCGGCTGGTCTCATCCTGGATGTTCTTGCGGTCGCGGAACCAGGCGACACCCATGACCACACCGAGTACGAGGCCCAGGTAGCCCAGAACCGGGTAGACCCAGCCGACCAGGTCGGCGAAGCCGATGAAGGACAGGGCGAAGCCGATCAGCACCACGATGCCGTAGTACGGGCGGAACTTCTTCGGGTTGTCGTGGCTCAGGCGGCGGCCCAGGGCGTAGAAGAGGCCGACGGCCGTGTTGTAAATCATCAGGTAGATCACGATGGACACGAACACGCCGACAGTGGGGTGCATGTTGTCGAACACCTTGAGCAGCGGCAGATCCGCGCCCATGACGTTTTCCATGTTCATAAACAGCACGAAGGTCAAGATCAGCAGCAGGACGGCGAACATGATGCCGCCGAGCAGGCCGCCCTTGCCGGCTTGTGCCGGGTTCATGTGGGAGCCGGCGAAGACGAGCATCATGGAGGTGTCCATGATCATCACCAGCGTGGCGTAGTTCAATGCCGTGATCAGCCAGTTGCCAAAGGTGCCGGAGGCGTGAGGATTGGTCTGGGCAATCTCGTTGATCTGCCCGATGTTGTCCGGCATGTTCGTCAGCGTGATCACGAATGCTCCGAGCAGGCACACGATCAGCAGCGGCGTGATGAAGGAGATCACGCTGGTCAGCTTGTCCACGTCGAGAAGCCCCGACAGCAAAAGCAGCACGACCATGATGGCGGAGCCGACCCAAGTGGGCAGGCCGAACTGTTGGTTCAGGTTCGCGCCGGCGCCGGCGACCATCACGAAGCCGATGCAAAACAGCGTGAACATGGTGGTGATGTCCATGTATTTGGCAATCCACGGACGTGACACGCTTTTAAATACGGCGCTATGGTCGTCGGCCAAGTAATAGGAGCCCAGCTGGTAGACCCAGCCACTGAACACGGCGATGCTGATGCCTGCGACGGCGGCACCGACGATGCCCCAGTAGCCGAAGGACAGGAAGTACTGGATCACCTCCTGGCCGGAGGCGAACCCCGCGCCGACGGTAAGGCCCACCAGCGCAAGGGCAACTTTGAACGTTTTACCCATAATGATCCTCAATGAAAGTAACAGTAAAAAGAGCGGAACCGACGGTAACAGCATTACTGAGCCATTGCTAACCGACGTCCACAGGTTCCCGCCGCCAACGCCGCAGCGCACGGGGCTGCGTTTGCTTCTCGAACGGCGCGTTACCAAGGAATAGGCAGCAATCTCGCATACATTGTTGGACATGGCTAACAACCCACGCGACCTCACGCCCAAAGAACAAAACGACCTGTCCAACTTGGACACCCCGGATGTTCCTGAGTACTCCGGCGGCACCACTGCTGCCTCTGAGGGTCTCTACACGCGGACCGGCAAAGCGGCGCCGACGGAGATCTTCCCGAGCGGCGAGCAGCAGTCCGGCCCGTTAATCCCCGAGTCGCCGGCGCCGGCCACGACCGCGTTCGAGACAGCTTCTGTGGAACGAGAGCCGGTATACGTGCCCCCGGCCGAGCAAAGCGCGGTGACGGAGAGCGTAGAGCCTACCTACACCGAGTCCGCAGAGCCGGTCGTGGTGGAGGAGGAGACCCGCCGCGGCACCACCGACTTCGGACTGTTCCTGCTGCGGCTGGCGCTGGGGGCGTTTCTCATCATCGATTCGGTGGGAACCTTCTTCCGCCTCGGCGGCAACGAAGGCATCTCCGGGCTCGAGACGGCTTACGCCAACTACCCGTACGGCAACGGCCTCGCCGTAGTAGTGCCCACGCTCGAACTCGCGGCCGGCGTCTTCCTCGTCCTAGGTCTGCTCACACCGGTCGCGGCGCTGGTGGCAATCGCGGTGACCGGATTCATGGCGCTCGACGCCTTCAACGCGCAGTCGGACGGGTTCAACGTGTTCGCCTGGACTCCGGAGACCTGGGTTCCAGTGATGTTGCTCGCCGCATCACTTGCGGTGCAGTTCACCGGACCGGGCCGCTACGGCATCGACGCCTCCCGCGGCTGGGCCAAGCGCCCGCTGGCCTCCAGCTGGATCGGTGCGCTGGTCGGGCTTGCGGCCGCCGGGCTGATCTGGTGGTTCGGCACCGAGATCAACCCATTCGCGTAATTTAATCCACCTTGCGCACCGCGCCCTTGTCGGCGCTGGTGGCCATGGAGGCGTACGCACGCAGAGCCTTCGACACCTCGCGGACGCGCTTCGGCGTCCAGGGGCTGTCGGAGGCTTCCATTGTTTCGCGGCGGGCGCGAAGCTCGTCGTCAGGCACGTCCAGCTTGAGTTCGCGGTTGGAAACGGAGATGGAGACGGTGTCGCCGTTTTCGATCAAACCGATCAGCCCGCCGGCCGCGGCCTCGGGGGAGATGTGGCCGATGGATAGCCCGGAGGTGCCGCCCGAGAAGCGACCGTCCGTGATCAGCGCGCACTTCTTGCCCAGCCCGGCGCCTTTGAGGAACGACGTCGGGTGCAGCATCTCCTGCATCCCTGGCCCGCCCGCTGGGCCTTCGTAGCGGATCACCACGACCTCGCCCTCGAGCACCTCGCGGTTGAGGATCATGCTCACCGCCTGCTCCTGCGAATCCACCACGCGCGCGGGGCCGGAGAACTCCCACAGCCCTTCTTCTACACCCGCGGTCTTCAAGATTGCCCCGTCGGGCGCGAGGTTGCCGCGCAGCACAACCAGGCCGCCATCGGACGTAAACGGGTGCTCGACGTCGTGGATGACGCCGTTGCGTGCGTCGGTATCGAGCTCCGACCACCGAGCGCTCTGGGAGAATGCCTTCGTGGTGCGCTCGCCGCCGGGGGCCGCGTGGTAAAGCTCGAGCGCCTCATCGGTGGCGGAACCGCCGCGGATGTCCCAGTCGGCGAGCCATTCGCTGAGCGACGGGTACGCGATGGAGTGCACATCGTCATGCAAAAGGCCGGCGCGGTTGAGCTCGCCCAGGATGGCGGGGATGCCGCCGGCGCGGTGGACGTCTTCGACGTGCGCCTCGCCGTTCGGGGCGACCTTGGACAGGCACGGGATCTGGTGGGAAAGCTCGTCGATGTCGGACAGGTCGAAGTCGATGTCGCCTTCCTGCGCCGCGGCGAGGATGTGCAGGATGGTGTTGGTGGAGCCGCCCATCGCCATGTCCAGCGCCATCGCGTTGCGGAACGCGTGGACGTTTGCCACGTTGCGCGGCAGGACCGACTCGTCGCCCTGGCCGTAGTAGCGCTCGCACAGCTCCATGACCGTGCGGCCGGCCTTCTCAAACAGCTCCCGGCGCGCGGTGTGGGTGGCCAGGGTGGTGCCGTTGCCGGGCAGGGAAAGCCCCAGCGCCTCGGTGAGGCAGTTCATGGAGTTCGCGGTGAACATGCCCGAGCAGGAGCCGCAAGTGGGGCAGGCGTTGTTCGCGATGTCGTCCAACTCGGCGTCGCTGACGTCGTCGTTTGCAGACAGCGCGATGGCGTCGATGAGGTCGGACTTTGGCTTAGTCACCCCGCCGACGGAGAACGCCTTGCCGGCCTCCATCGGACCGCCGGAGACGAACACGGCCGGGATGTTTAGGCGCATCGCGGCGTTGAGCATGCCAGGGGTGATCTTGTCGCAGTTGGAGATGCACACCATCGCGTCCACGGTGTGGGCGTTGACCATGTACTCCACCGAGTCGGTGATGATCTCGCGGGAGGGCAGCGAGTACAACATGCCGGCGTGGCCCATGGCGATGCCGTCATCGACGGCGATGGTGTTGAACTCTTTCGGCACCCCGCCGGCCGCGCGCACGGCCTCGGCAACGATGTCGCCGACTTCCTTGAGGTGCACGTGGCCGGGCACGAACTGGGTGTAGGAGTTCACGATGGCCACAATGGGCTTGCCAAACTCGTTTTCGCCTGTGCCGGTGGCGCGCCACAGGGCGCGGGCGCCAGCGGCCTGACGGCCGACGGTGGTGACTCGTGAGCGAAGCGGGATCACGGTATTACTCCTTTGTTTCGGGTGCTGCCTCGGTTACGGCGGGGCGCGGGCCGGGCAGGTCTGGGTGTTCGGCGACGTAAGCGTCATACTCTTCTCGGTTGAGCAAAACTTTGTGCCCGCCCCTGTCGATGATCTCGTACTTGCCGTCCGCCGCCTCCTGGGCTGACGTAATTACATCGGTGATGCGCCCGTTCGAAGCCTCCGCGAGGTCGGGCAAAGAATTAAAGGTCACGCCGGGCAGTGGATGTTTCGCGCCACCGGTGGTGACAGCGGAGACGGAGGAGCCCTGAAACGCCAGGCCTTCCAGGTCCTGCCACGGCAGGGTGACATTCTTCCGGAAGAGGTACTTCGCGGTGATGCCGCGCTCGCTCACAGTGGTGGAGGAGGCCAGTACCCATGCCAGCCAGAGTGCTGGGAAGATGAGCAGCCACGCCAGGTACTTGGGCGCCCAGAGGATGCCCATGAGCGCGATACCGGTTGCAATCACGATGGCGAGGATGTGTTCTCGCGTCGGTCTGAAAACGTGCGGGGTGTGCTCCGGCGTGTCAGTCATAGTTGGGGATGGTAGTCACCTTTGGGACGTCGATAAGCAATAGCCCGCAATTTAAATATCTGAATAAAAACCTGCGCACGGTACGGGTGCGCGCTACTCTTTTTCACGTGATCAACGAGCGACTTGTAATTATCGTATCCCGACGGCGCTTGCCGTAGCGGGTGCGTTTTACTACGCCGCTCACAGACCAAGCGCCCTCGAGAGCACGACGCTCGTCGGGGGCTTTTGTTGTATGAGATCGCGACGCAGAGAAGATTGCAGAGAACAATTGAGCGAGCAAGGAGCCTTCAACCGTGGCAGCTTCAGAAAAACGAAAGCCCGAACGCATGACAGGCGCGGATGCCGTCGTTCGCAGTCTTGAGGAGCTGGGCACCGAGATTGTGTTTGGCCTGCCCGGTGGTGCCGTGCTCCCGCTGTATGACGCGCTGTTTCGCGCCGAGAAACTCCGCCACGTGCTCGTGCGTCACGAGCAGGGGGCGGGCCATGCCGCGGAGGGCTACGCGGTGGCGTCCGGCAAGGTCGGCGTCTGTATCGCCACCTCCGGTCCTGGCGCGACGAACCTGGTCACGCCAATCGCGGACGCGTACCTCGACTCCGTGCCGATGGTTGCGATCACCGGCCAGGTCGGCTCGCCGCTGCTGGGCACCGACGCGTTCCAGGAGGCGGATATCCGCGGCATCACCATGCCGATTACTAAGCACAACGTCATGGTGACCAAGGCGGAAGATATACCGCGAGCTATCGCTTCGGCTTTCCACATCGCTTCTACTGGACGCCCGGGTCCGGTGCTGGTGGATATTCCAAAAGATGTGCAAAACGCTGAGATAGAGTTCAACTGGCCGCCGAAGGTGGATTTGCCCGGGTACAAGCCGAACACGAAGCCCCACAACCGCCAGATCGCACAAGCTGCGAAGCTGATTTCTAAGGCGGAGCGCCCAGTGCTCTACATCGGTGGCGGTGTGGTGAAGGCGAACGCGCACAAGCAACTTGCAGAATTCGTGGAAGCAACGGGCGTCCCGGTGGTGACCACGCTGATGGCGCTCGGTGCCTTCCCTCAGTCGCACCCGCTGTACTTGGGTATGCCCGGTATGCACGGCACTGTTCCGGCCGTCGGCGCGTTCCAGGAATCCGACCTGCTCATCGCAATCGGCGCGCGTTTCGACGACCGCGTGACCGGCGACACCGATACGTTCGCACCCCACGCGAAGATCATCCACGCGGACATCGACCCGGCGGAGGTGGGCAAGATCCGCGCGGTTGACGTCCCCATTGTCGGCGATGCAAAACGGGTGCTTTCCGAACTCACGGACCACTTTGCCGGGAAGGGGGCCGAGAAAGGCGCCGAGAAGGGGAAGGTGAAGGCGCCGAGCATCGACCCGTGGATTGCGCGCCTGCAGGACCTCAAGGAGCGCTTCCCGCGCGGCTATGAGCCGCACACCGACGGCACACTGGCTCCGCAGTTTGTGTTGGAGACGCTGTCAAAGGTTGCGGGGCCTGAGGCGATTTACGTCTCCGGCGTGGGCCAGCACCAGATGTGGTCCGCCCAGTTCATCGACTACGAGAAGCCCCGGCACTGGATCAACTCCGGCGGCGCGGGCACGATGGGCTTTTCCATCCCCGCGGCAATGGGCGCGAAGGCGGCCATGCCGGACGCGGAAGTATGGGCGATTGACGGCGACGGCTGTTTCCAAATGACCAATCAGGAGATCACTACCGCCGCACTCGAGGGTTTTCCCATCAAGGTGGCGCTGATCAACAACGGCAACCTGGGCATGGTGCGCCAATGGCAGACCCTGTTCTACGAGGGCAACTACTCCCACACCAAGCTTGGCGGCGAGGTGTACGTGCCTGATTTTGTGAAGCTTTCGGAGGCGTTGGGTGCGATGTCCTTCCGGGTCACCTCTGCTGACGAAGTCGAGGCGGCCATCCAGCGCGCCCGGGAGATCAACGACCGCCCCGTCGTGGTCGAGTTCGTGGTCGGCGAGGACGCGCAGGTATGGCCGATGATCGCGGCCGGCACCTCCAACTCCGACATCGAGTATGCGCGCGGCATGCGGCCGTTCTTCGGCGAGGAGGAGTCCGCGGCTGAAACACCCGAGGCAATCAACGACACCATCGCATCGCTCGAGCAGGAGGAGAACTAAGCATGGCCCAGCAAGAACCCATCACCCGCCACACGCTGTCGGTGCTCGTTGACGATGTCGACGGCATTATCACCCGTGTCACCGCGCTATTCACCCGCCGCGGCTACAACTTGGTCTCGCTGGTTTCGGCCAAGACGGCGACAGACGGCATAAACCGGCTGACCGTCGTTGTCGACGCCACGGAGCACGCCGTCGAGCAGATCACCAAACAGCTCTACAAGCTCATCCAGGTGCACAAGGTGCTCGAGCTTGACGACGGCACGTCGGTCGGCCGCCAGCTGCTCTTGGTGAAGGTAACGGCAGATAACCTCACCCGCCCCCAAGTGGTGGATGCGGCGAATCTCTTCCGCGCCCGAGTGATTGACGTCGGGGTGGATTCCGTGATCATCGAGGCCACCGGTAACTCCGCCAAATTGAAGGCGTTTCTCGAGGTGATGGAAACCTTCGGCATCCGAGAACTCGCACGGTCGGGTTCGGTGGCGCTCTCGCGCGGATCCAAGACGATGGCGAAGGCCGACTGAATTCTCAACCCCCGTAGGCGGTTGTGTCATAATGTGAAATGACCGTCTCATAAATTGAAGGAAGTGACGTACACATGGCAATCGACGTGCTCTATGACAACGACGCAGACCTGTCCCTGATCCAGGGCAAGAAGGTCGCCATCATCGGCTACGGCTCCCAGGGCCACGCCCACGCGCAGAATCTGCGCGAATCCGGTGTCGAGGTCGTCGTGGGCCTGCGTGATGGTTCCAAGTCCGCGGAGAAGGCGCGCGAGGCTGGCTTTGAGGTCAAGACCAACGCGGATGCCGCCGAGTGGGCCGACGTGATCATGCTGCTCGCGCCGGACACCTCCCAGGCGCAGATCTTCACCGAAGACATCGAGCCGAACCTGAAGGACGGCGACGCGCTGTTCTTCGGCCACGGCCTGAACATCCACTTCGGCCTGATCAAGCCGGCCGACAACATCACCGTCGCCATGGTTGCGCCGAAGGGGCCGGGGCACCTGGTCCGCCGTACCTTCGCAGACGGCAAGGGCGTGCCCTGCCTCATCGCGGTGGAACAGGACCCGCAGGGCAACGGACGCGACCTCGCTCTGTCATACGCGGCCGCTATCGGCGGCGCCCGCGCCGGAGTCATCCCCACCACCTTCGAAGCGGAGACGGTGACTGACCTCTTCGGCGAGCAGGCAGTGCTCTGCGGCGGCCTGGAGTACCTGATCATGAACGGCTTCGAGGTGCTCGTTGAGGCGGGCTACGAGCCGGAGATGGCCTACTTCGAGTGCCTGCACGAAATGAAGCTGATCGTCGACCTGATCTACGAAGGCGGCATCGCCAACATGAACTACTCGGTGTCCGACACTGCGGAGTTCGGTGGCTACCTCTCCGGCCCGCGCGTCATCGACGAAGGCGCGAAGGACCGCATGCGTGAGATCCTCAAGGACATCCAGGACGGGACGTTCACCAAGCGCCTCGTCGCTAACGTCGAGGGTGGCAACAAGGAGCTCGAGGGCTTGCGCGACCAGGTGGCGCAGCACCCGATTGAGAAGACCGGTGCCCAGCTGCGCGACATGATGAGCTGGGTGAAGGCGCCACTCAACGATACCGCGCGCTAGAGCTATCAGCGACGACGCAAACGCGGCAGGGCTCCATCGGCCCTGCCGCGTTCTTCGTTCTTGCGCCCAGCGCTTGTCGTCGAGCTAGCTTTAAACCCTCGCGCCTTTAAACCCTCGCGGAGGCAAAGCAAAACCCCGCGTCCCCTGGCCGGGGATGCGGGGTGCACTCTCTGCTATGAGAGCAGCGGCTAGTTGGTCGCCGGAGCCTCGGACGGTGCGAGGGTCTCGGTCACCTCGTCGACGATTTCGGTCTGGGTAACCGTGTCGTCAGCGGCGTTGTCGCCGGTTGCCGCAGCGGACTCGGAGGCGGCGGCGGACTCGGTAGCGCCGTTATCAACGGTGGTGGTCTCGGAGACGACCTCGGTTGCAGCGGTGGTGGTGGAGGTAACGGTCGTGCCCTCGTCGTCGTTGCCGGAGAACAGGGACCACAGCAGCCACAGCAGCAGCAGTGCTACGAAGATGCCCAGCAGCCACTTCCACCAGCCGCCACCGTTGTTCTCCTCGGTCACGGCAGTGGAGCCGGCGGTGCTACGTGCCGGGGTAGCGGTCGTGCGCTCGGTGGTGGTGCGCTCAACACGGACATCCTTGGACGGATCAACGTTGGCGTCCTTAACGTCCTTGGTGCCACGAAGGTCGTTGACCTTGTCCTTGCCCAAGTTCTTCGCGTCCTCGATCTTGCCCTCGCCAAAGTCCTTGGGGTTGCTGTTCGGGTCATTCGGGTTGGTCATTGTAAATTCCTTTCGTGCTAACACAAGTGCTGGCATACCGTTCGCGTGGATTGCGTGGACGTGCCAGCATCCTCCGTGAACGACCGCCCACTCTAACAAATATTCGCACCGCACTCTGGTGCCCGTGTGGCTCGCGTCGATCCCGTCGCAGCATTTTCCCAGCACCTTAGGGGTGCGGGTGCAACGCCGTAACGATTTTCAGTTAGTTGTCAATAAGGAATCGGGCGGGTACCGTTGGTCGTCGGTAAGCATTGTGAAAGGAACCAGGATGCACGACCACGCGCACGAGCACCATCACCATGAGCACGGGGGGCGCGAACCGGCGCCGCGCCGCGCGTTGATGATCGCGCTCGCCATTACAGGGGTCGTTTTCGTGGCGGAGGTCGCCGGCGGTCTTATCTCCGGCTCGATGGCGCTGCTTGCGGATGCGATGCACATGCTTTCGGATGCCGCAGGGTTGATCATCTCCCTGGTGGCCGTCGTTGTCGGGCAGCGGGCTGCGTCGGCGACGGCGACGTTCGGCCACCGTCGTGTGGAGGTGCTCGCCGCGCTCATCAACGCGGTGGCTGTGCTGAGTATTTCGGTCTGGATTGTGGTGGAAGCCGTACGCAGGGTGCGCGACCCCCAGCCGGTGGAGACAGGGCCGATGATGGTGATCGCCGCCATCGGCCTAGTGGCCAACGCCGCCTCGGCATGGGTGCTCGCGCGCCACCGGGAGGGATCCATCAACGTGCAGGGCGCGTACCTGCACGTGCTGGTGGACATGTTCGGTTCCGTTGCGGTCCTGGCAGCAGGTGCAGTGATTGCGGTGACAGGGGTTGCAGCTGCCGACGTTGTTGCGTCCCTGCTTATCGCTGCACTTGTGTTGCCGCGGGCGTGGCAGCTCATGGTCGGTTCGGCCCGCGTGATGCTGGAGCAGGTTCCGGAGGGGTTCGACGTTGAGGTGGTGGAGCGGACGCTGGGCGAGGTCGACGGTGCGGTAGATACCCATGATCTTCACCTCTGGTCGCTTGATGGAGTGAGCGTGCTGGCCACCGTCCACGTGGTTGCCGCATCTGGCGTAGACCGCGACCAGCTTCTAGATAGGGTCCAGCACGCGCTGGCTGGCCTGGGGGTGGAGCACGCCACTGTGCAGATCGAGCGGCCCGAGCACATCTCCCACGAGAAGGTGTGCTGAAACTGATCTACCCTTGGGCCCATGGGTTTCACCACGCCAAGTTACTCGCTCAAGGATCTGTTCTCCCGCGCGGAGAAAGGGGAGTTGCAGCTGCCCGATTTTCAGCGGGAATACCTATGGGACGTCGATAGGATACGCACTCTGGTCACTTCGGTGCTGCGCGGCTACCCGGTGGGAGCGTTGCTGGCGCTGGACACCCGCAACACGCAGCAGCGGTTTAAGCCGCGCCCGCTCGAAGGGGTGGAGGCGTCAGGCGTTTCCCCGGGGCTGCTGTTGCTGGACGGCCAGCAGCGGTTGACCTCGCTCTACCAGGCATTCACGCACAGCGGCGAGGTGCGCACCGTCGATTATTTGGGAAGGCCTATCCGGCGCCGCTTCCTCGTGGACGTGCGTGCCGCAGTGGCGGCGGAGACCATGCCCGTGGAGGCGCTGTTCGCCGTTGATGACAGTGGCCGCGTCCGCTCCCACTTCGGGCCGAGCGTGGATGAGCCACTCGACACACGTGAAGCGTATATCCGCCACGGCGTGATTCCGGTGAGCATGCTGTTGTGGAAATGCGGCAACGAACTACTCGTGGATATGGCGGCGCACGCGCAGGATGACACGCTGCGGGATGCGGTGAAGCGGTTTATCAACCAGGTCATGCGGGGGCTTCCGGCGTACGACGTGCCGGTGATCCGCGTCGACCGCGATACCACGCAGGCCGGCGTGGGCCAGATCTTCGCTTTCGCCAACTCTGCGGGTGTGCAGATGGACGTCTTCGAGCTCCTTACCGCGGTCTACGCGGCCGAAGACCCGGGCTTTGCGCTCGCCGACGATTGGGGCGGTATCGAGGCGCAGCTGAGGGCACACCCGGTGCTGGACAGCGTGGGCCGCGTGGAGTTCTTGCGCGCGCTGTCACTGCTGCTGACAAGTCGTCAGGGCCCGGCGCTGGGCCACCGCGGCGACATCTTGAACATCACCCTCGAGGAGTATCGGGCACATGGCCCTGAAATGGCGGCAGGGTTTCTCGCCGCCGCCGATTTCCTGGAACAGCGGCGCGTCGTCGCCGCCGACCAAGTGCCATATCCCGCACAGTTGATCCCCCTCGCCGTCATCCTTGCGCGCTTGGCGGAGCAGCCGGACGCGCTAGCGGCGGACGGCGCAGCCGACCGCCTGAACCGCTGGTTCTGGTGCGGCGTTTTCGGCGAGCTCTACGGTGCGCACGCGCCGACAATCCGGATCGGGCTGGACGTCACGGAGGTCACCCCGTGGGTCCGGGGAGACACCCAGGATCTGCCGCGCACCGTCGCAGACGCCCGGTTCCACGAATCGCGCCTGCGCAGCGCGGGGCCAAGTAGCGGCGTCTACCGCGGTTTGTACTCGCTGCTAATGGCGAGGGGAGCGCGCGACTGGCGCACCGCAGAGCCGTTTACTGCAGACACGGTCGCTGAGTTGCAGCCGAGGTTCCGCCAGGTGTTCCCACGGCAGTTCCTGGCCATGACTGGAGCTTTGGATGCGGACCCGGAACTGGCCGACTCGGTATTAAACCGGACGCCAATGGGTCGACGCACCGATGTGGTGATAGAGCACAATGAGCCAAAGCGCTACCTTCCACGCCTGCAGTCCAAATCGCTTTTGGAGGACGACGAATTTGATGCTGTGCTCGCCGGCCACGAGATGAACCCGGAGCTGCTGCTGGCATCCGACTGGGAGGGATTCGTTGCAGACAGACGCGAGCGCTTCGTCGGCATGATCGAGTACGCGATGGACCGGCAGGCGGTTCGCGACTGGGACCGAAGCGAGGCCGAGTGCGACGAGCGATAGTTGCCGCAGTCGCCGTCGCTGTAACTGCCGTGCTCGCGGGATGCGCGCCGGAGGCGCAGCTCAGCCCCCTCGAGAGGGCGAAGAGCGTCAACCAGTCCAAACATGTCGCGCAGCTGTTCGCCGACAGGCCGCAGGTGGTGGACGATGTTCTCGGTATCAAAACCACGCGGCTGTTCTTCCCCACGTCGGAGACGCTGGTGCTCAGCGACGCCACTGTTGAGGCCCAGTTGCGCGCCGCCTCGATCGCAGTGGCAACCAACGCCCCGATGATGGTTTACGACCCCGGCCGGCACGCGGAATACGCGCGCATGATAGCGGACATGCACACTGTCACCGTGCTCACAGTCGGGGACGTCTCTATCGCTCCTTCATCAGGCGCGGTTCGCGTGCGCAGGGACCCAGGGGGGTTGCGTGCGCTCGAGGAAATGACGGCGCTGCGCTTCGTGGAACGCACTGTGGACGAGCCGGTGGATGCAGTGCGCGAGGTCGCATCGTTGTACCAGCGCGAGCCCACGTGGATTCGAGCCGCGTGGGCGGATCCGGTGGTGCTGCCAGCCGCAAAACCCGAGCCGCTTCCCATCCAGTCTCGGCGCGACGCCAACATGGCCCCGCGCGTTGTGGCCACCTGGGAATCATCGATCCCTTCAGTGGCAAATGCGCGCAGCTACGGCGCGACCGTCTCAGTGGTTCCGCTGCCGGACCCACGAAAAAGTGAAGAGACGCTCTTCGCCATGGCTGGCCTGTCAGATCTGCCGCTCGTGGCGTTGGGGAGCCAGTTCGGCACGTCCGAAGTACTTGCGCACCGCATCCGGCAGGCGGAAGCTGCCTATTAACACGCTAAAATAAGCCCTGGCTTATTGTTTCATGCAGAAGGAGATCCAGTGCCACCACGCACACCGATTGTGCTGATCGCCGACCCGCTCGCGTCGGAGGCCGAGCAAGCACTGGGATCTGGGGTAGAGATCCGCCGAGTCGCCGGGCCTCGTCGCTCCGACTTGCTCAGGGCGGTACGCGATGCCGACGCGCTCATTGTCCGCTCGGCCACCACAGTCGACCGGGAGGTTCTTGATGCCGCCGCGCACCTGAAAGTCATCGGTCGCGCCGGGGTCGGTATTGACAACATCGACGTCGAGGCCGCCGCCGAGCGGGGAATTGTCGTGGCGAACACTCCTACCGCGAACATCCGCTCCGCCTGCGAACACGCCATTGCCCTCCTGCTAGCGGCCGCCCGCACCATTCCGGCGGCAAATGCCTGCGTGCATGAGGGGAGCTGGGAGCGCTCCCGGTTTCACGGTACGGAGATCTACGGCAAAACCGTTGGTGTTGTCGGTTTCGGCCGCGTAGGCCAGCTTTTCGCTGAGCGCATGAGCGCCTTTGGTACCCGCATTCTCGCGTACGACCCGTACCCGGACCGGGCGGCCGTCGACCGTCTCGACGTCGAGCTGACGGATCTTGACGCGCTGGTGGCTCGGGCGGATTTCGTTTCCATCCACGTGCCGAAAACCGCCGAGACGCACGAGCTTTTCGACGAGCGACTGCTTCGCTCAGCCAAGCCGGGGCAGATCCTGATCAACACCTCCCGCGGCGGGGTGGTGGATGAGCGCGCTCTCGCCGCCGTGTTGCGCGAGGGGCCGATTTCTGCCGCCGGGATTGATGTCTTTGAGCAGGAGCCGCCCCGTGAATCACCCTTGTTTGGGCTGGACAACGCCGTGCTCACCCCGCACCTGGGCGCGCAGACCCGGGAGGCGCAGGCGCGGGCCGGTGTGGATGTGGCCCGTGCGGTGCTGAGCGCGCTTACCGGAGAGCCGGTCCCGGGCGCCGTAAACAGGTGATACCCTGGATCTGTTTTCTACGATGTGAGAAAAGGATTCCAGATTATGAAAATTGCAGTGCTTGCGGGCGACGGTATCGGCCAAGAAATAATGGCGGAAGGGCTGAAGGTGCTCAACGCAGTTCGCAACGACGTGGAAACCACGGAGTTCGACCTCGGCGCACGCCGCTACCTGCGCAATGGGGAGCTTCTCACCGACGCGGACCTGGATGCGCTCAAGGAGCACGACGCGATCTTGCTCGGTGCCATCGGCGATCCGGAGCGGGTGCCGGCGGGCGTGCTGGAGCGTGGTTTACTGCTGCCCCTCCGGTTCAAACTGGACCACTACGTCAACCTGCGGCCGTCGCGCCTCTACCCGTCCTCGGTCAGCCCGCTGGCGAACCCGGGGGACATCGACTTTGTGGTGGTGCGCGAGGGCACCGAAGGCCTGTACGCCGGTAACGGTGGCACCCTGCGGCAAGGCACCGAGCACGAGGTGGCCTGCGAAGTTTCCCAAAACACCTATCACGGGGTGGAGCGCGTGGTGCGCTACGCCTTCGAGCTGGCTATGACGCGCCGGCAGAAGCTCACCCTCGTGCACAAGACGAACGTGCTGGTCAACGCCGGCGGGTTGTGGCAGCGCGTCATCGACGAAATCAGTCCGGAATTCCCCGAAGTCGAAGTGGACTACAACCACATCGATGCCGCCACCATTTACATGGTGCAAGACCCTGGCCGTTACGACGTCATCGTCACAGACAACCTCTTCGGCGACATCCTCACCGACCTCGCCGGTGCCGTCGCCGGCGGCGTGGGCCAGGCGTGCTCCGGCAACATCAACGCCGCGAAAGCGTTTCCGTCGATGTTCGAGCCGGTGCACGGATCCGCCCCGGATATCGCGGGTCAGGGCATCGCGGACCCCACTGCAATGATCTTGTCGGTGGCGATGATGCTGCGTTTCCTCGGCGACGACGACAACGCCTCACGCATCGAGGACGCTGTCGAACGCGACGTTGCAACGCGTGGCGATGCCAAGGTGCGAACCGCCGAAGTGGGTGACCGGATCGCAGCTGCGCTGAAGTAGGGTTGAGCGCATGTATGTGACCCGCACGATTCCCGCCGTACTCGCAGCAACCGCGCTGGTGCTCACCAGCTGCAGCAGCACTGAAGAGGGGGACACGGGGTCACGGCCCGGCGAAAAGGCGGTCCTGCAAACACATGGCGACGAGGTGATCCAGGACGCAGACGGCACTGGAGTCGAGGTGTCGCGCCGACTGTTTGACGCGGCCGACACCGTTGTCGTCGCCGCCAAGGAGCGCGATCAGCAGCTGAAAGCGGCGGCCATCGCCGTCAAACTTGGCGCTCCAATGCTGACGCGTCTCGACGGCACCGATGCCGCTGTCGACGCGGAGATTGCGCGACTCGGCGCGACCCATGTGATTACCGTGCCTGGCGACGACGGCGAGGTCGCTGCCACCGACGCGGTTGACTCAAACGCACCGGCGGAGGATGCAGCCGCGATCGCGGCCTTGGAACCCCAACACCCGTCGGAGCTCGCCATGCCTCCGGTCTTTGCTACTGCGGTGTCGTCCCGCGCTTCGGTCGCCACAGCACGCGCTGCCGGGGCAGAGGTGGAGGTCCTCCCCGCAGCGGACCCGCGCGCAACGGCGGAGAGCATGCGCACGGTTACCGATCAGGACACCCTGGCGCTTGGGCGCCAGTGGGGCTCGAACGACAACTTCCAAACACGTGCCGCGTTAGCAGGAAACGGCGAACTGCCCGGCGGCGGCGGGTTGGTATTCCCGGGACGCCGCATGGTGGCGCTCTACGGGCACCCGTACGGGCCGGACTTGGGTGTGATGGGCGAGCAGGATCCGGCCGCCTCCGTCGAGATGGCGAAGCGCTTCGCCGCCGATTACCAGCCGTTCAGCGATCAGCCCGTTATTCCGGCCTTCGAAATCATCGCATCTGTCGCGTCGGAATTCCCGGGTGACGACGGCAATTATTCAAATGAGACGCCGATGGAGGACCTTGTGCCCTACGTCGACGCGATTGTGGACGCGGGTGGTTACGCCGTTATCGACCTTCAGCCCGGTCAGGGCAGCTTCCTCGAGCAAGCGAAGTTGTATCAGGACCTACTCACCCGTCCAAACGTCGGGCTGGCGCTAGACGCCGAGTGGAAGCTCAACCCCGGCGAGGCGCCGCTGTCCCGGATCGGCAGCGCCACGGCTGCCGAGATCAACGAGGTAGCCGACTGGCTCGCTCAACTTGTCCGGGAAAGGAATCTCCCCCAGAAGGCGCTGGTTATCCACCAGTTCAACGTTGCCATGTTCCCCGATCGGGAAAATATCGTCACCGGTCAACCGGAGCTGGCGTGGATCCTGCACGCCGACGGACACGGGGTGCCTGAGCAAAAGTTCGAGACTTGGGATGTGCTGCGTCAGGGGTTGGACCCGAACTTCTATATGGCGTGGAAGAACTTCTTCGACGAGGACTTTCCCACATTCACCCCGGAGCAGACGTACCGGGACGTCCACCCGAGCCCCTGGTTTGTGAGCTACCAGTAGAAAGTGCCGCGAGCATGCGGTCGGTCACGCTGGGCTCGCTCCATGAGTGTGGAGCTAGATGAGGTCTACGGTTTCCCGCGGCGAAGTAGCGCAAGCTTATCCACGGCGCACTGCTCGCCGTGGATGTTGAAACCACGGGACTCAAGCCCGAACGTGCCCAGCTTGTGTCGGTTGGCTGGGTCCCGGTCGATGGCCGGGTCATCGATCTCGCCGGTGCCCAATACTTCGTTCTGCGGGGGGGCACGAGTGGGGGAGTCCGTCACGCTGATGTGCGGGGTTCGAGATGCGCCGAGCTCTATCTCGCGCTAACGGCCCAATAGCGGTCGCGGGATAACGCCACTTGTGCCGCCGGGTTGTATGCTCGGTCACATGCGTTTTGGACGAATTGCAACACCCGAAGGCATGACCTTCGCCGTCATTGACGATCAAGGGGCAACGGCGAAGGCCATTGCCGGAACTCCGTTCACGGACCCGGAATACACCGGAAAAGAGTATTCCTTGCAGGATGTGCGCCTCCTCGCGCCAACGCTGCCTTCAAAGGTGGTTGCTGTCGGCCGCAACTACGCCGATCACGTAGCAGAGGTGTTCAAGCAGTCCGCCGAGCACCTTCCGCCCACCATCTTCATCAAACCCTCCACCGCAGTGGTCGGACCAGGTGCCCCAATTAAGATCCCGGAGTACGCAACCCGGGTCGAGTTCGAAGGCGAGCTTGCTCTCGTTGTCGGCGTGCCGTGCAAGAACGTCAAGGCTGCAGACTGGAAATCGGTCATCCGCGGCGTCACCATCATCAACGACGTGTCCTCGCGCGACCTGCAGTTCGCCGACGGGCAGTGGGCACGGGCGAAAGGTATTGACACGTTCGGACCCATTGGCCCGTGGATTGAGACGGACCTGGAGAAGTTCGACTTTTCCAACCTGCCCATTAAAGCCCACCACACTCACGACGGGGTGACGGAGACGAAGCAGGACTCCAACTCCAACCAGATGATCAAATCCGTCGGCCAGATGGTCGAGTGGGTATCGGAGTCGTTCACGTTGCTGCCGGGCGACGTGATTGCCACCGGCTCGCCTGCAGGAACCGCGGAAATGGTTCCCGGAGACTACATCGAGGTGGAAATTCCCGGCATCGGCAAACTGGGCAATCCAGTCGAGCGCGCCTAGCTTGCGTGCTGTAGGCCGAGCGCGCGCATGATGGTGCGCAGCTTGGCCGTCGTTTCGTCGAGCTCGGCTTGGGGGTCCGAGTCCGCGGTCAAGCCCCCGCCCGCCCAAGCACGGGCCTTCGTGCCGTCGTCATTGACCTCGGCGCAGCGGATGGACACCATATATTCGCCGTCCCCCAGAGCGTCGGTGTAGCCCACGGCACCGGCATAAAAGCCGCGGTCCGATTCCGCGGTGGTGATCAGCGCCTCCGCCGCTGCCTGCGGGGTACCGCAAACAGCGGGTGTGGGATACAGGCTGAGGGCAAGGTCTAAGGCGCTCGGCGCGGGAGCTTTCAGCACACCCTCGATAGGGGTTGCTAAGTGCCACATCTCGCTGGTCTTCTCAAGTTTTGGTCGATCCGGAATATGTAATTCGCTGCAGAGCGGGCGCAATACCCTGCGGATGTGATCGACCACGAATCGGTGCTCGTCGAGATCTTTAGCCGAGGAGTACAGCGCCTCAGCCGCGGCGGTATCTGCTGCATGGTCATCGGGAACTCGTGCCGCAGAGCCGGCCAAGGGGAAGGACCAGACGCGGTTGCCGCGCCGGCGTACGAGGACTTCCGGAGACGACCCAACGAGAAAATGGCCGACTCGTCCGGAAGGGGTGAGGTCTGCGATGAAGCCGTCGTGCGTGAAGGAGAGGTCTATCAGCCGTGCCGCGACCAGACGCGGATCAACCGGGGGGTCGAAGGCGATGTCCACTGCGCGAGCGAGCACGACCTTATCCAACGCCGAACTTTGGATCGTTGAAATCGCGGCTTCGACTCTGCGGTAGTGCTCCTCCGGGGACGGGTCGACGTCGATAAGCATCGCGTTGAGCGTGGAGCCCGGGCCGATCCGGTAGTAAGGGTGCGGTTCTAGCGGGCCTGGCTCGCGGATAATGTGCTCAGGCACCGTCAAGGCGGCAGCGCAGTCCTGATCGAAGGGGAGAGCGCCAACAACCATTTCCACTTCGCCCCGGGCGACGGCGTCGGCGGCCTCCCACGCGTCGTCGAACGTGCGCAATGATCCTTGTGTGCGCACGGAGCCGTCGCCGCGCGAGAGCAGGAAGTCGGGTGCGCTTTCGGGTCTGGAGGTGGGCATGTGGCGTAACTCTATCGTCCTGTCGTTTCTCGCCCCACTTCCGTATCGCTTGCCGGGGTCTACAGGTGTGATTATTGTTGCCTGTGTGAAAATTGTTAAGACCCTTGCGGGCGGTCTTGCCGCTCTGCTTCTTGCTGGTAGCGCGGTAGCTCCGGTTCAGGCTGATGCCCAGGATCTTTCCTCCCAGATCAACAACCAAGTCAACAGTGCGGTCAACGAAGCAAACCGCGCCGTCGCGGATGCGGCCAACCAGGCAAACGCCGAATGGAACAAATTTGTGCAGATGGCCAACGAGTCCCTGCCAAACGGCTCGTCGCTGCCTCGCAACCCCTTCCCGGCGCCGCAGGTTGCTCCTGTGCCCGCGCCCGCGCCTGGTCCCGCTGCTGTCGGTCCGTGGTCGCCGCAGGCGCCCGCACCCGTTGCCAACGGAACCAACGGTGAAATCCATGCTGCTGGACGCAGCTACCTCATCTGGGTGCCGCGCAACTACAACCCGTCGAAACCGACGCCCGTGATGGTTGGATACTCGGCGTACCAGGACTCGACGGAAAACTTCCGCAACTATTCGCGTCTGCGCGAGTCCTCCGTCGGCCGCGACGCCATCATCGTGTACCCGCGCGCTATTGGTGCTTCCTGGGAAGGCTCGCCGACAGCCGCGACCCGCCCGGGGCAAGACATCGCGTACGTCCGCGCCATGATCAACGACGTCCAGCGTTACTACAACATCGACCGCCGGCGTATCTTCGCCACCGGCATGTCCACCGGCGGCGGTATGGCGGCAGTCTCCGCCTGCCACATGGCTGACCTGTTTGCAGGCGTGGCCGGTGTCTCCGGCGCCTACTACGCTCCGGTCAACCAGGGTTGCCAGAACATCCCCATCGCATTCATGGCCTTGCACGGGACGAACGACACGCTCACGCCGTACCACGGCACGATCCGTCGCGGTCAGCGCGTCCTGCCTGTGCCAGAGCTGTTCGGTTCCTACGCAGCCCGCAACGGCTGCGGCCCCGGCCTCGACCGCGCGCCGCTGCCCAACGCCACTCGCGTTTCCGCCCGCGGCTGCCGCAAGGGCGTTGAGGTTATCCAGGTCCACGGCTCCAACCACTTCTGGTGGTACTCGCCGTCCGCCGCCGACGAGATGTGGGCGTTTCTCATGCGCAACCCGAAGTAGGGGTTCGAAGTAGGAAAACGCCCCGCAAAGAATGCCGGTTGCCTTCGGGCAGCCGGCATTTTCGGTGCGTTCGTAGGCCTGGGTCTCGAGTTGGGGTTGAGGAGGTTCTGCAACTGCGGAATTGCGGGAGGGTGGGGGCCGGAGGACGTCGATAGGCACATCGCACCTCGCGCTACGATTGCGGACATGACTGACTCTTCAATGCGCGTACGTTTTTGCCCGTCACCGACCGGGACCCCGCACGTGGGCATGGTGCGCACAGCACTGTTTAACTGGGCGCAGGCCCGCCACTGCGGCGGCACCTTCGTCTTCCGTATCGAGGACACGGACGCCGCGCGCGATTCTGAGGAGAGCTACCAGGCGATCATTGATTCGCTGGAGTGGCTCGGACTCGCCTGGGACGAGGGGATCAACGTTGGCGGCCCGCACGCGCCGTACCGCCAGTCCCAGCGCAGTGAGATCTACAAAGATGTGCTGAACAAGCTCATTGAGGCCGGTGAGGTCTACCCGGCGTACTCCACGAACGAAGAGGTTGTAGAGCGCCACAAGGCCGCCGGCCGCGACCCCCAGCTGGGCTACGACAACTTCGACCGCGACCTCACCCAGGAGCAGATCGACGCGTTCGAGGCGGAAGGCCGCAAGCCCGTGTGGCGCCTACGCATGCCGGACCAGGACTGGACCTGGAACGACCTGGTGCGCGGCGAGGTGACGTTCAAGTCCGAGACGCAGCCGGACTTCGTGGTGGCGCGATCCAACGGCGCGCCGCTGTACACGCTGGTGAACCCGGTGGACGACGCGCTGATGGGAATTACCCACGTCCTGCGCGGCGAGGACCTGCTGTCTTCCACCCCGCGCCAGATGGCGCTGTACGAGGCGCTCAAGCGCATCGGCGTCGCCGAACTCACGCCCGAGTTCGGCCACCTGCCGTTCGTGATGGGGCAGGGAAACAAGAAGCTGTCCAAGCGCGACCCGGAGTCGAACCTGTTCAACCACCGCGATAACGGCATCATCCCGGAGGGCATGATCAACTACCTCGCGCTGCTGGGGTGGTCGCTGTCAGCGGATAAGGACATCTTCAGCGTGGACGAGCTGGTCGAGGCATTCGATGTCAACGACGTGCTGGGTAACCCCGCCCGCTTCGACCAGAAGAAGCTAGAAGCCATCAACGCCGACCACATCCGCCTGCTTTCGCCGGAGGACTTCCGTGACCGTCTGCGCGCGTACCTCACCGAATACACCGAGTTCCCGGCGGACTACCCGGCGGATAAGTTCGCTGTGGCCGCCGAGCTGGTGCAGACGCGCATCAAGGTGCTTTCGGGCGCGTGGGGCTTGCTGAAGTTCTTGGTCATCGCGGACGACGACCTCGAGCTGGACGAGAAGAGCGCTAAGAAGAACCTCAAGGACACCGCAGTGGAGCCACTGGACGCCGGCATCGCCGCGCTGGAGGCCCTCGGTGAGGGGGAGTGGACCACGGCCAACATCGAGGCCGCGTTGAACACCGCGCTTATCGACGACCTTGGGTTGAAGCCGCGCGTCGCATTCGGTGCCCTGCGTGTGGGCGTCACCGGCGCTGCCGTGTCGCCGCCGCTGTTCGAGTCCATGGAGCTGCTCGGCCGCGAGTCCACCCTGAAGCGCTTGCGCGCCGCGAGGGCCGTAACGCCGTACCAGGCAGCAGAGTAGCTCGCGGAGTAGTTACAGCGCTGTTGTTTCTCCGTCCCCAGGTCGCCGGTTTGTGTGCGATGGCCTGGGGATTTGGTTGCTTAAGCGCTTCATGGTTATAGTAATCCACGTTGTTCAGCCGGGCAGGCGCGGAACCCAGAGAGGGAAAGCGCAGGTCAGAACTGAAAAACAATGGCCTATGGTGTAATTGGCAACACTACGGTTTCTGGTACCGTCATTCTAGGTTCGAGTCCTGGTAGGCCAGCTGCAGAGCTTCGTGAAGTTCTGTGTCCTAATGCCCCGTTCGTCTAGCGGCCTAGGACGTCGCCCTCTCACGGCGGTAACACGGGTTCAAATCCCGTACGGGGTACAACGCGAAACCTCCGATCCGGTTGCCGGGTCGGAGGTTTTTCACGTTGGGAGTACATTGTTCGCATGGTGTGGAAGTTGTCGTCGCTGCTCAGCGGCAGGGTTCAGCAAAGCGGTTCCAGTCTCATTGACGCGTCCAGTGTTCCAGTCGCGGCATCGAGTTTGTTCTCCGCGATCCCGCTCCTGGCAGTCCCGGCGCTGTTCATGGCAGCGCTGGGTGGGGGAGTGTTCGGCTCTTCGTTGTACGAGGGGGCGAGTAGCCATGGGTCGTCGTTACGCAACGGCTCGAGCAACGTCGGCGAGACCTTCCCGGATGAGGATGCCCGCCCGGCGACGCTGCAGTCTGTCACACACATTGAAAACGACATTTACGAGGTCACCGTGTATTCCCACGCCATGGGTAGGGAAGTCAAAAACGAGGTGATCCTGCCCGGTGGTCCGGAAAACGAGACCCCGCGGCCAACGTTCTACCTGCTCATGGGGGCCGACGGGGCGGCGAACGGCTGGTCCTGGCGCAACTCCTCGCACTATCAGGAGTTCTTCCAAGACAAGCTGGTCAACGTTGTCACCCCGATAGGTTCCGTATCCTCAATGCAGGCGGACTGGTACCGCGAGGACGAGGCGACGGGGCGGAATAAGTGGCTCACCTACTTCACCAAAGAGCTGCCGCCGCTTATGGACGAGTATTTCCACGGCAACGGCCGCGACGCAATCGCTGGGATCTCCATGTCCGGCGGGCCAGCCCTACACATCGCGTCATTGGAGCCCGAGCGGTTCCGCGCCGCGGCGTCTTACTCGGGTTGTCCGGCCACCTCCGGCGTGCTGGGTGACACCTACGTGCGCCAAGCGTTGAAGCTCAACGGGGCGGACGCAGCCAAGATGTGGGGAATGTCTAGTGATCCTGCGTGGGTAGCGCACTCGCCCGTGCTTCACCTGGATGCGCTGCGAAATACAGCGTTGTTCGTCTCCGCGGCGCAAGGGGTTCCGGGAGCGATTGATGGCACCGAGACATCATCAGAACGGATAGGCCCGCCTCTGGCCATCGAGGCTGCCTCCTACGCCTGCTCCTCCTATTTCGTGGATCAAGCCCAGCATGCTGGCCTGGATGTGGAGTGGTACCCGCAAGTGGAGGGCACGCACAGTTGGGGCCTGTTTGAGAAGTCCATGCGCAGAAGCTGGGGCGTGATCGGGCCCGCCCTCGACGTGCAGCGTTTCGAACGGACAACCCCGGTGACCAAGTCGCCGCTGCCGGAGGAGGCGCCGCAGCCGGTCGGGGGTTCTGCCGCTTCAAGCAGGTAGGTGAACTCTGGTTCTACCTGGTGATTTGTAGGTAAACGCGGCCATGCTTTATCTTTAACAAGTCGCAAACAAGCGAGCGCGCCCCGTTCGTCTAGTGGCCTAGGACGTCGCCCTCTCACGGCGGTAACACGGGTTCAAATCCCGTACGGGGTACAACGCAAAACCTCCGATCCGGTTGCCGGGTCGGAGGTTTTTGCATTGGTAGCGTAGGGCGGATGAGCCCCCTGGATTTCTTCGAAATTGATGTCTTCGCAACCGGCGCATTCACCGGCAACCCGCTCGCGGTCATCTGCGGCGCGGATGTCCTCACGGATGCACAGATGCAGGCCATCGCCTCCTGGACAAACTTTTCCGAGACGACGTTCCTGCTCGAACCGTCCAACCCTGAGGCTGACTATCGCGTGCGTATCTTCACACCGACTGAAGAGTTCGACTTCGCTGGTCACCCCACGCTCGGCACCGCGCGGGCGTGGCTGGAGCTGGGCAACACGCCCGGCACCGCAGGTCGCGTGATCCAGGAGTGCGGTGTGGGCAACGTTGAGGTGCGCGTCCACGGCGACACGCTCGCCTTTGCTACCCCGCCCCTCAAGCGGGAGGGCCCGTTGTCTGCGCAGGAAAAGGATGAGGTGTGTGCGACCTTCGGCGTCGATAGGCAGCTGCTTATCGACGCCTCCTTCGGCGACAACGGCCCAGGGTGGAAGCTCGCACTGCTGGACGGGCTGGACGAGCTGCGCGCGCTCGAGCGGCCCGAAGGCAGCCGGCTAAAGGTGGCGTTCGCCGCGTTGACCGGCGGCGATGACCCTGCTTACGAGCTGCGCGCGTTTACCCCGTCCTTCGAGGATCCTGTCACCGGCAGCGCGAACGGAGCAATGGCGCAGTGGTTGCGAGGTCGCGGGGATGTGCCGCCGCGGTACACGGTCTCGCAAGGGACAGCGCTGGGGCGTGACGGGCAGGTGGATATTGCCGACGACGGGGAGGAGATCTGGGTGGGCGGCCGAGCTGTGGTGCGGGTTCGCGGCACACTAAACGTGGAGTAAAAGCGCTTGGAGAGCCGGAGCGCATAAGGTGGAGCGCATGCATGCGCCCTCTGATTCTGACCTCCTCTCCGCTATCGGCAACACACCCCTCGTGGACGTGTCCGCTGGATTCGCTGGCCAATCCCGAGTGTGGGGCAAGCTTGAATCTTTCAACCCGGGCGGGAGTGCGAAGGACCGCACGGCGCGCGCGATGGTTGCAGACGCTACCTCGAAGGGGCTGCTACACCCTGGGGCGGTGGCGGTGGAGTCCAGCAGCGGCAACCTGGGCATCGCGCTCGCGCGCGAAGCTGTTGTCGGCGGCTGGGAGTTCCACTGTGTGGTTGACCCCCGCACGAACCAGGCGACACTCTCGATGATTTCCGCGCTCGGGGCCGTGCTGCACCCGGTGCGCGAGCCTGACCCGGAAACAGGAGACTGGCTCACGGCGCGGCGCAACCTCGTGGCACAGCTCAAGGAGGATCTCGGCGCGGTGAACCTGGATCAGTATTCGAACCGGGCGGCCTTTGACGCCCACGACCAGGGCACCATGCGAGAAATTGTGGAGCAGCTCGGTCATGCACCGGAGCTGCTGGCGGTAGCGGTGAGTACCACCGGCACGGTTGGCGGATGCCTGCGGCATATCCGCGAACATGGCTACGCAACGAAGGTTGTCGCGGTAGACGCGGAGGGGTCGGTGCTGTTCGACGGCGACCGGGGTGAGCGCATCCTTCCTGGATATGGCGCTGGTGTTGTCACGGAACTGTCAACAGCGGTTTCGCCGGACCGGGTGGTTCGGGTTCCGGCAGCAGCTGCGGTCAGCGCTGCGCGTGGCCTGGCTCGAGCCACAGGATTCGTGCCCGGGGCGTCTGGCGGGGCAGTGGCGTACGCGGTTGAGCAGCTCATAGCGGAAGGGGCAGCTGAAGAGGTTGTGGCGGTGTTCCACGACGACGGGCGGGCCTACCTGGACACCATCTACAACGACGAGTGGGTTGCTGAAAACATCGGAGGCGTGCAGTGAGGGTAGCAATTATCGGGGCAGGCCCACGAGGACTCTGGGCGGCAGAAGCTCTCATGGAGCGCGCACGCCAGCGTGGGGCCGCGATCGAGCTGACAGTGTTTAACGACAGCCCGCTTTCGGAAGCATCGGCACCTGGGGCGTTCGGTGTGTCTGTGCCGCAGGAGTGGATCCTTAACGCACCCAAAACCATCGTGCGGACTCAGCTCGGCGCACTAGATCCTCACAGCGAGCTCGCTGGTGACTTCCCCAGCCGGCGGCATGTAGGGGAGCACCTCGTCGCATCCTGGCACGCGCTGGAGCAACACCTGCCGCCGCGGTGCAGCGTGGCACACCGCATGAAGCGGGTGGACATGGTCGAGCCGACCGCTAGCGGAGTCGAGGTGAGCGGCGAGCACTTCGACGAGGTGCTGCTGGCCACCGGCCATGCCCACGACTGGCCGGGATCACTCGCACACAGCGATTTCGGCGACCTGAAGGTGGTTGCGCCGGCGTACCCTGCGTCGAATCTCGACGTGGTGGACACGGACGACATCGCGGTAGTGCGCGGGGCAGCGCTGACGTTCATTGACGTAGTGAAGTACGCGAATGCCAAGGCGTTTTACCCGGTCACCCGTTCCGGCCGGTTCATGGAGGTGAAGGCGTACCTGCCAGGCGACGCGGAGCGACAAGCCCGGCCCGTCATTCAGGCGGCATCGCAGACAATCCTCGAGTGCGAGCACTTGGATCAGCTCATCGATATCCTCACGACCTGTGCAACGGAGATTTTGCGCATTGTCGAAGGCGACGGCGGCGAAGTAGAGGTCCGCGACGTCTTTCTGGGAAAGGACTTTACTGGGGACCCGGTTGCAGAATTACGGGCGTCGCTTGAAGCAGTGCTCGGCGAGCGGCCGTGGACGCCGGCACTTGCGGCGCAGGTCGCCTTCCGGGAAACATACGACGCACTGATAGAGCGGTCCTCATTCGGCGGCCAGGAAACGCTCGGCGGCAAGGATTTCCACGACTTCACCCGAACCATGGAGCGCGTCGCCTTCGGCCCGCCGGCTGAATCCGCATCGGCGCTGCTTGACCTCATCGGCCAAGACCGCGTGCGCACCGATCTGATCGCTCGTGGTGAGGAAAATCTCCGCGCACTCGCACAGGAGGTGGACGCAACCGTTGTCATCGACGCGGTGCTTGCGCCGCCTGGGGTGATTGACGGCACGCTGGTTGGCAACCTTGTGGCCGCCGGCATCGGCATCCGCGACGGCGATACCGGCGCCCTCGAAGTCGAGCGCGACGGCACACTCGTCGGCCAGACGCACATCGCGGCCACAGGACGCATGAACGAAGGGCGCATCCTCGGCCACGACACACTCAAACGAACACCGCACGATGTCGTCGACCGCTGGGCGGACCGTGTCAGTGCCTCGGCCATGGAGACCCCAGAGCGCGTCCACGGCCTGCCTCCGCTTGAACCAAAACATGTCGCATGGTCCGACAGCCTGCTCGCAGACTCGGATGCGTGCCACCGCTTGCTCGATGAGTACGGCAGTCCAGTCAACGTGCTGCATCCGGGCCCGATGCAGGCCAATATCGACGAATTGGTCAAGGCCGGTCGTGACTGCGGCGTTGAGACGAAGGTGTTCTACGCGCGTAAGGCCAACAAAGCGTTAGTGTTCGCCGATACCGCGCGCGATACGGGCAACGGCGTTGACGTGGCCAGCGAGAACGAGCTGCGCCAGGTTCTCGCCCACAACGTCCCCGGCGATCGCATCATCCTCTCGGCAGCGATCAAGCCGGATCGCCTCCTGCAGCTCGCCATTGACAACGGGGTGGTTATCTCCGCTGACAACCGCGCGGAGTACGACCGGATTGATGCCCTCGCTGCTGCGTCCGGTCTCACCGCCCGCGTTGCCCCGCGCCTAGCTCCGGACCCCGACACTATGCCGCCGACCCGGTTCGGCGAGCGGCTGGGGGACTGGGCGCGGCATCTGCGTGAGCCGTCGTCAAGCGTGCGCATCGTCGGTGTCCACGCCCACCTCCACGGGTACGCAGCCGCCGACCGTTCTGCGGCGCTGCGCGAATGCTTGCAGCTTATCGACGTCCTCACGGCCGCCGGCCACACTCCCGAGTTCATCGACATCGGTGGGGGCGTGCCCATGCGTTATCTCGCGGACGAGCAACAATGGAGCGACTACCAGGATGCGATTGCAGCGCAGCGCGAGGGATACGCGGAGCCGTTCACGTGGAAATCGGACCCGCTCACCAACACCTACCCCTACTGGCAGGAACCCACGCGGGGAACCTGGCTCAAAGAGGTGCTCGCGAACGGCGTGGCACAAGGCCTGCGCGAGCGGGGCCTTCGGCTGCACCTGGAACCGGGGCGGTCCCTACTGGACGGCTGTGGTGTCATTTTGGCCCGTGTGGCTTTTGTGAAGACGCGCTCGGATGGGCTGCCCTTGGTGGGCTTGGAAATGAACCGCACGCAGTGCCGCACTACGTCGGACGATTACCTCACCGACCCGATATTGGTGAAGCGGACACCCGATGGTGAGCCCCTCGAAGCGTTTTTGGTGGGTGCGTACTGCATCGAGGACGAGATTATTCTTCGGCGCAAGATCCGCTTCCCGCGGGGCGTAGCCGCCGGCGATATCGTTGCCATCCCGAATTCGGCCGGGTATTTCATGCACATCCTTGAAAGCGCCTCCCACCAGATACCGCTTGCCAAAAACGTGGTGTGGCCTGCGGGAGAGCTCGACGCCATAGACCGCGGTTAATCCCGCGGGATGGTTGAGGCCCCGACACCGCTGCTGCGCGGTGTCAGGGCCGTTGTATTGCCGAAGCTCAACGCGGCGTTAGATGTTGAACTGGTTGCGGATGTCCTCAACCCACTGCGGGTTCACGCGGACAAGGACAGCGAAGATGGACGCCAGCAGCCCAACAAGGATGGCCAGCACGGTGAGGATGATGCCGGCGGTGCTGCTGCCGGAGGCACTGCCCTCAGTGTCAACGCCATGAGGCTTCTCGGCTGCGGACGTGGAAGACGGGGTCGCAGCCGGCTCGGCGCCCTTGGTCACCCTTGTCGGCACGGCGACCGTCGTGGTCTTCACCACGGTCGCCGTTACCGTCGTGGGCACCGTTTTGGTCTTTTCCACAACCTTGGTGGACGGCGAGGTCTGCGTCCAGGTTTCAGTCACGGTGGCCTTGCCGGTAGAGGCGGTGGTTTCGGTGATGACCTTCTTAGACGTTTCCGTGGTGGTCACGACCTGTGGTTCGGCGCTCTCCGTGATCGTGGTCGGGACCTTCACCGTCTCAGTCTGGACGAGGGGTTCCTTCACCGTGGTGGGCACCGTCTTGGTCTTTTCCACAACCTTCGTCGACGGGGAGGTCTGCGTGACCGTCTCAGTGACGGTGGCCTTGCCAACCGACGTCTTCGTGGTGGTCACGAGTTTCTCGGACGTCTGCGTGGTGGTGATTGTCACCGGCTTTGACTTCTCGGTCTCCGGCGCAGTCTCGGTTGCAGTTTCGGCCGTGGTGGCGGTTTCGCTTTGAGTCGGGGCAGCGGCAGAGGACTCCTCCGTCGGGGTCTGCGTCGAGGTTTGCTCGGTCGAGGTCTCCTGCGGCTTTTCGTCGTCCTTCTTGCGAAGCGTCACCTGGTCCACCACGTACGGGGTGTTGATGTTGTAGGTGGTCAGCTTCAGCTCGGTCGGCGAGACGTCGATGCTGGTGTAGTCCGGGTTATAGTCTTGGCGCCAGCGAGCGGTGGAGTCGTGCGCCAGATCGCGGGCGCGTTCTTCGCGGATATTCGGGTGCTTCTCGCCGTTCTTGTCCTGGAAGTCGTAATACTTGCCGCCAGTCGCGGTGGTGGAGGTGACGTAGAGTACTTCGCCGTCTTCTGGGATCAGGATGTCGCCGGACTTGGAGGCGCCCTCGGGGATGACCGGGGTAAACCCGTTCATCAGGTGGGTGCGGGTGTAGATGTGGTCGTGGCCGCTGAGCACGAGGTCGACGCCAGCCTCCGACAGCTTCGGAGTCAGGGATTCCCGCAGTGCGGTGACATCCGGGTCCGTGTAGTGGGTGCCCTGCGAAAACGGGGCCTGGTGGATGCCAACGATCACCCAATCCGCGTCAGCGCCGTGCTCCGCAATGGTGTCGTTGACAAACTTGGCGTGCGTGTCAATGTCGGCGGCGCTGGCACGGTTGCCGTCGAGGCCGATGAACAGCACGTTGTTGTAGTTGAAGAAGTAATTTGCGGTGCTGCCCACTTCGTTTGGAAGGAAGTAGGTGTCCCGGAAGTGGCTGTCGGGTGCGTAGGTTTCGTGGTTGCCCTTCAGCACAGCGAGGCGATATTTCTGCAGCTGCTCCGGTGCGGTAAACGCCTCAAGCTGCGCGACGGGGGCGCCCCAGCCTTCAGCTTGATCGCCCAGGTGCATGATGAAGGCGGAATCCGGGTGCTCGCCTGTAGCAACGTTGACGGCTTTGTCCCAGGCGGCGGCTTGTTCCTTGATCTTCGCGTCCACACCGATCTGAGCGTCCGCCATTGCGAGGAAGTTCCAGGAATCAGCATCAGCGCCGGTGGTAAACGAGCGCTGCCCACTCCAGCCGCGCCTTTCATCCCCAACGCGGTAGACATACTCGGTTTCCGGCTGGAGCCCGGTCATCTTCGCCTCGTGCGGGTAAAAAACGGCGGCGTTGTACGGCCCGGCGGGCGATTCAACGCGGGTGACGTCCGCCGGCTCGCCGGCAGGCCAGTATTCGAGGAACTGCGTCCCGGACCGCCTGGACTGCCAGGCCAGGTTTGCCTCGGTGGCGTCGGAGCCGATGCCGAGCACGATGCGGCTGATCTTGGTGTTGATCGCATCGTCCTGCGCGTCGGCGGAAACGGCGGTGGTGAGCGGCGCGAACAGGGAGATGACAACCGCGGTGGCGGCTGCACGGCGGTGCACGGAGTACATGCGGGGAGAATGCGTGAGGGTCATGGTTGCTCACTTAAATCACGCGGTTTTAACAGCCGGTTACAAGCACTGCGTCACCTTGGTGAATTGAAAGTGAATTTTGGGCAACTAGGCATTGCCCTTGTTGCGAGCGATTCGCACCTAGTTGAGAGTTACCTGTATGAGCGCAAAATTCAGTGTGAACCGCCGTGTGTTCCTGCAATCTGCCGCTGCGGCTGCCGCCGTTACCGCCATCGGCACGGGCGGTGCCTACGCTGCCCGTCGCAACACTGTTTCCACGCCGGAGGAGCCCACCCCGGCTGAGAACTGGGATCTGCCGTTCCTGCATGGGGTTGCCTCCGGCGACCCGCTGTCGGACCGTGTGGTGCTGTGGACACGCGTTACTCCGTCGCGTGAGGCGCTGCCTGGCTCCGGCCTCGGCGAGGATGTGCAGCTGGAGTGGCAGATTGACACGTCGGAGGATTTCTCCAGCCCGACGACGGGCACCGTGACCACGTCTGCGGATTCGGACCACACGGTGCACGTTGATCCGGCCGGGCTCACGCCGGATACCGAATACTTCTACCGCTTTATCGTGCGAAGCGGCGCGTTCGAGGGGTCTGTTTCGCCGGTTGGCCGGACGCTGACCGCGCCTGCGGCGGACGCGGACCTCGACCAGCTCAACCTCGCCATCGCATCGTGCGCGAACTGGGAATCCGGCTTCTTCGCGGCGTACGGGGATATGGCGCAGCGTGCCCGGTCCGGCGAAATCGACCATGTGGTCTTTCTGGGCGATTACATCTACGAATATCCCACTGGCGAGTACGCGGGCAAAAGTGGCGTGGCGCGTATGCACCACCCGGAGTGGGAGATTTCCACGCTGGAGGATTACCGCCAGCGCCACGGCCGCTACCGCACTGATCTCAACCTGCAGGCAGCGCACGCTGCCTGCCCGTGGATTGTGGTGTGGGACGACCACGAGTCCGCGAACGACAGCTGGCTGGACGGTGCGGAGAACCACACCGACGGTCGTGTGGAGGGCCAGTGGCACGAGCGTCTGGGCAACGCCGAGCAAGCGTACTTCGAGTGGCTTCCGGTGCGAGCGCGTTCTGCGGAAGACGACGACCAGCTGCTCTACCGTAGCTTCACTTTCGGCACACTGGCGCAGTTGATCATGATGGATCTGCGTTCGTACCGCAGTGAGCAGACCACCGGCGATCAATCAGTGGACGCTGAGCGCACGATGCTGGGCAAGAAACAATTCAACTGGCTCGCACAGCAGCTGCAGGATTCTGACGCGCGCTGGGATGTGCTGGGCAATTCGGTGATGATCTCCCCGATGCGTTTTGTCACCGTCCAAAACAACGATAAAGCCAATGTTGCTTCGGGGTACATGCAAGAACGCGCAACGGGCATCACCGTCAACTCGGACCAGTGGGACGGTTACGCTGCGGAGCGCGACCGCGTGCTCACCATGTTGGACGAGCAAGAGTCCAACGCGTTGTTCCTTACTGGCGACATCCACTCGGAGTGGGCGAACTCTATCGTTTCGCCTTCCGGCTTCGGGGAGATCGGGTGCGAGATGGTGACAACGTCGATCTCCGCTCCGAATGTGGACGACATTCTCACAGACGTCTTCGGCACTTACCACAGGGAGGACAACTCCACCTCGCTGCTGGTGGAGCGGATGATCCGCGAGTACAACCCGTGGGTCAACCACATCGACTTTGACGCGCACGGCTACGGCATCGCAAGCATCCACTACGACTACGTGGACATGCTGTACTACCGCGTTTCAGACGTGGAGGACCCGGATGCCGCAGTCAGCCTCGGCACGAAGCGTCAGTGGCGCATCGGCGAGGGGTTCGTCGAAGCATAATCTGCTTATCGACGACGGCCGCGACATCTGGGTGGGCGGTCACCGCCCGCGTGCGCGGCACCATCGAGCTGTAGGCGGGCGGCCTACGTCATCATCACCTTGGTCTGGGCGACCGCCTCGTCCATGCGGCTGATCGCGTGGTGCAGACGGTGGCGCAGCCAGAGGCCGAGGAAGAGGAAGGGCAGCGCGAAGAGGACGAGGATGCCGAGGGCTCGCCAGAAGTCCCAGCCGTAGGTGCCGAAGACCGCGGCGCGCATAGCGCGGATCGAGTAAGTCGCGGGCAGCCAGGGGCTGATCGCCTGCGCCCAGCCCGGCAGCAGCTGCAGCGGGTAGGCGCCGCCCGCCGCCGAGACCTGGAGCACCAGGATGAGCACGCCCACGGCCTTGCCGGCGTTGCTCAGGGAGAGCACCAGCGTGTAGCAGATCAGGTGGAAGACCAGGCTCGAGACCCACCCCGCCACGAAGAGGAGGAAGGGGTGCGCGGGCTCGATGCCCACGTAGACGATGAGCCCCGCCATGAGGAGCGTGGATTGGGCCAGGCCGGTGGTCACGAACGTCAGGTAGCGGCCGAAGTACTTCTGGCCCGCGGTGACGCGGCCGGGATCGACCACGTTCTGTTCGATGGAGCGGTCGTCCGTGCGCACGGCCACCGACGTCAACAGGGCGCCTACCCACAGGGCGAGCACCGTGTAGAGCGGGGCCATGCCGGCGCCGAAGCTGACGCGGGGGAAGACCTCCTTGCGCTCCACCTTGACTGGGTCGACGAGGGCGTCGGCGAGCACTTCCGGGTGGCTGGAGACGAGGTCGGCCAGATTCGTCAGGTCCCCGCTCGAGCGCGCCTGCGCGATCGACTGCTGCGCCTCCTGCATCCTCGCCGCGTTGGCGCGCAGGGATTCCGCCGTGTCGCGCAGGTTCGCACCGGAGGCTGCGAGGGTGTCGCGCAGCGAGCCGGGCCGGTTGACCAGGGCAGAGGAGACGCCGTCCATGTCCGAGCGGGCCTTGTCGACGTTCGCCCGGACGTTGTCCAGCGAGCCCGACAGCGCCTCGAGGCGCGGGCGGATCCCGGTGTCGTAGGAATTCTTGGCCGAGTCCATCGCCTCGCGGGCCCGGGCGATCGAGTCCTCGATCTCCTGCCGGTCCGCGTTCTTCCCGTCCCGGCCGCCCTGCCCGGCGGTGAGGCGCGCGGCGGCGTCGTTGAGTCCGTCGCGCACGGCCGTCTGGCGGGCAATGGCGTCGTTGAGGTCGCCGACCACCGCGCGCACCCCCGGCTGGGCGTCGGGGGGAAGCACCGGGGCGACATGCCCGTTGATGGTGTCGCGCAGGGCCGTGTACTGCTTCACCTGGACATCGATGCGCGCGGCGATGTCCGTCAGGCTCGCGGCGGTGGCCTGGGAGGTGGCGGAGGAGTCCGCCAGCAGCTGGTCGACACGGTCGCTCACGGCGGCGAAGCTTACCGACGTCGCCCCCAGCGCCGCCGCAAGCGCCGCGCCGCCTCCGCCGAGGCTCGCCCCGGTGACCCCGAGGTCGACGGGGCGGACCTGCCCGAGAGAGTCGCCCAGCGCCGCGGAGATCCGCTCGGCGCTGTCGACGAGCGGCACGCTCGACTCTGTGAGCGAGGCGAGCGCGTCCACGGTGCTAGCGCTGGAGAGCAGCTGGTCGCGGGCGCTGGCGGTGCGCGTCCCGATGGAGTCGAGCGCCTGCTTGGTCTCCGCCTCGTTGAAGAAGTCCGAGGCCGTCTCGATCAACCCGAATGACACCTCGGCGAGGGCCCTGGTGAACGACGCGCTGATCTGGGCGCTGACGCCCTGCGTGCCGTTGGAGATGAGCAGCGGGGAGATGGGGTTCTTCTTCTCGTTGATGTAGAGGTCGATGCGGCTGGGTTCGGCGTCGCCGGCGTAGAAGGTGAACATGTCGTCGCTCAGCGTGGGAGGCAGGACGATGGCGGCGTAGTACTCGCCGGATTTCGCGCCCTCGATGGCGTCGTCGGCGTCGGTGATGACCCAGTCCATCGAGTCGTCGCGGTAGAGCTGGGAGAGTACCATGTCGCCGACGTTGACGGTCAGCGGGGTGAGGTCGCTCGTGTGGCCGCGGTCGGTGCTGGCCACCGCCACCTCGAGGCGCTCGGTGTTGCCGAATGGGTCCCACGTGGCCAGCACGTTGAACCAGGCGAAGAGGCAGGGGATGGCGATCAGGCCGACCATGACGATGCCCGCCATGACGTTGGTGTAGAGCCGGCGCAGGTCGTTGTAGGCGATGGAGAAGACGGTTCTCACTTGGTGTCCTCGCTTTCGGCGTCAGCGGGCCCGATGGTGACGCTGGTGCCGGCGGAGTCGTGGCGGTGGATCACGGCGTCGCGCAGCTCGGCCTCGCCGAGGCGCGAGACCTGTTCGGCGTCGACGAGGCTCTGCGTGAAGTACTCCACTGCGCCGAGGTAGAGGATGACCAGCAGCGACCAGCCGACAACGATGGAGAGCATGATCGTCTTGTCGGTGGGCAGGAGCGTGGTGAGCAGGGTGATGATGGCGATGCCGACAACGCCCGCGCCGATCCCGCCGAAGATAAGGGTGCGGTAGTTCTCCCGCAGCATCCGCGCCCGCTTCTCGACGCCACCGCGGAACTCATCCCGGTCCGACAGGGCGGCCATCATGTCGGACGCGCGGTAGGGCGAGCCCATGACCTCCACCTTCTCGTTGGTGATCAGGTTCGTGCGCGCGAGCTGGCGGTTGAACAGGAGGTTGGCGTGCGAGGAGGTGAGTCGGAACAGCCACCCCAGCGCGAAGGCCGCGGCGGACATGGCGAGAAGCGCCGCCATGAAGCGGAGGTAGTGATGGTCGTAGAACCCGGCGATGGTCTCGCGCATCGCGTCGATGCCGTAGCGGAAGGGGAGGAAGGGGTAGATGCGGCGGAAGAAGTCGGGCATGAGCTCGATGGGGTAGAGGCCCGACGCGCCCGGGATCTGGATGACGACGAGGAAGACGGCGATGCCGCGGCCAATGTGGCCGAGTGCGGAGACGATGGAGTAGATGATCCCCGTGTAGGCGACCCCGATGGCGATTGCGGTGGCGAGAAAGGCCGTGACGGACTGCATCTGCACCCCGAAGGCCACGTTGCCGAGCGTCACCACGACGGCCTGGAGCACCGAGAGCGTGGCGAAGAGGAGGAAGCGGCCGAGGTAGGCCTGGCCGACGGTGAGGCGGCGGAAGCCCTCAGTGTCGACCTCGACGCGGAAGATGATCGTCAGCACGAACGCGCCGATCCACAGGGCCAGGTTGGTGAAGAAGGAGGCCATGGAGCTGCCGTAGTTCTCCGTGGGGAAGACGGCCTGCTGCTCGACGGTGACGGGCGAGGAGATGTACTCGCCGATCTTCGCGGAGTTGAGGTTCGTGACAGTGTTGAGGGCCTTCGAGTCGGAGGTGGCCAGGAGGGCGTTGATGTCGGACTGGGCGGAGCGAGCGCCGTCGGCAAGCGTGCCGAGGTTGCCCGAGACCTCGTCGAGGATGCCGAGGCTGGCCGCGAGCTGGTTGTCCACCCCGGCGAGCAGGGAGGTCGTTTCCTCGCGCAGGGCACGCTGGCTGCTCAGCGCGCCGCGCACGGAGGCGACGCTGCCGGAGGCCTGCGCGAGCGATGCGTTGATCGCGGGCACGGACTCGCCGAGCTGCGTGCTCGCGTCGCGCGCTGCGGCGTTGGAGTCGGCGGTCGCGGCCTCGAGGGAGTCGCCGAGCTCGCCTATCGACGCCAGCGCGGCACTCGCGCTGCGGTCCACGTTGTTCAGGCTGTCGAGGACGGCGCGGGAGGCGGCGGTACGCTCCTCCAGCGCGCTGGCCGCGGCGTCGAGCTGAGCGCGGACCTCGGGCGATAGGGCGGCCCCGGCCGATATGGCGCGCAGCTGCGCGACGGCGGATTCGCCCTGCTTGACCACGCCGTCGACCTCGCCGACGGCGGAGCGCACCCGCCCCTGGGCGGTGCCGAGCTGGTCCGTCGCCTCCGCGATGGAGGCGTTGGCGGAGGCGGCGCCGAGGCTGAGCGCGTTGGTGGACTCGACGAGCGCGGTCGACGTGTCGGCGCTGAAACCGGCGGAGGACTTCTGCAGCTCGGCGATGATCCCCTCGGCCTCGCCAAGGGAGGAGTCCACGGACACGAGGGTGTCGTCGACGGAGCCGACGAGGGTGTTCAGCTCGGCGACGACCGGGCGCGCCCCGCTGATGCTCTGTTTCATCGTGGCCACCCGCCCCTGGGAGGCGTCGAGGTCGGCGGCGATCTGGCCGAAGCTCCCGGAGGCCTTGCCTCGGACCTCTTCGGCGACATCGCGCGACGCGAACCCTTTATTGCGCAGCTCGGTCGCCGCGGCCTCGCCGACCTTCTTCTTGAAGGCTTCGGACACGGCCGTGTCGACGGCGGAGGCGCCGGCGTCGGTGATCGAGGGGGCGACGCCGTTGCTCTTCTCGTTGACGTAGTACTCCAGCACCGGCTGCGTGTAGGTGCCGCTGACCAGGCTCAGCATGTCCTCGCTGAACTCGGGCGGGATGAGGAACATGGCGTAGTAGTCGCCGCGCATGAGCCCGTCGCGGGCCTCGTCCTCGGGGAGGAACACCCACCCGATCTTGTCGTTGCCCTTGAGCTGCTCGGTGATCTGCTCGCCGATGTCGACCTCGCCGACGCGCTCGGCGGATGCGCCACGGTCGTTGTTGACCACCGCGATGCGGATGTTCTGGGTGTGGGCGTAGGGGTCCCAGAAGGCGTTGATGTTGAACCACGCGTAGAGCGCGGGGATGATGAGCACGCCGACGATGATGATGAAGGCCCGGGGAACGCGCAGTAGGCGACGTATGTCCCGTCCAAGAATCTGCCCGCTCTTTCTCACGTGGCGAGCGTACCCTCCAATGGGCGTTAGGGGAAACGCCGCGGGTCTGGGCCAAACTCGAGTCCTTCAACCGCGGCGGCAGTGCCAAGGACCGCACAGCCCGCGCCCTCGGCGCGCACATCCACCCGGTCGAGGCGCCCGACCCTGAGACGGGGGGTGAGCGGTTCGTTGTCGAGGCTGGCCTGCAGGCCTGGGTTAAACGCGTGGGTGGTGATGAGCAGGCGGTCCTGGTCGGCGGGCGCGATTGCGTCGCCGATTACCGGCTCCCACGCCGACAACGAAGCCGCAGGCTTGGGCCCGCGCCGCAGCGTGATCGTTTCGGCGTCGGTGACTAGGTCGTGGCGCCCGGCGGGAAGGAAGACGGTGTTGGTGGCGGAGGAGCCGTCGATAAGGGCGGGGAGGAGAGTTCCCATTCGGCGGCTTCGGCGGTGGTGAAGGCGCGCTGCAGCGTGGTGGTTTCGGGCATGAGGCGTTGGAAGAAGTAAGTGTCGGCGGTGCCGGGGACGTCGACGATGCGGTGGATGCCGGCGTCGATTTCTGTGATGCCGACGGGTTCGGTGAGGGCGAGCGTGGTTTCGCCGCGCACGCTGATGGTGCGGGGTTGCCCTGCGACGAGGCTGAGCGTGCGCTCGCCTGATGAGTCGGTGACCTGCACTTTCGTGTTGGCGGTGGCGGTGATGGTGGCGGTGTTGGCGTTGGGGGTGAAGCGCAGCCACGGGTGGGGGTCTTGGGCGGCGGGCCACCAGGCGGTGTCGTCGAGGCCGTCGAAGGCGGCGGTCAGCGACCGGGATGCGCGGGCGCCGCCGAAGGCGGTGGCGTCGGCGGCGGAGGAGGATGCGGAGGCATTACCTTCCATCGCAACGCCCACCGGTGTGCCCGCGGAGGGGTAGTCCGGCACCAGGTTGCGCACGTCCTTGCCTTCAGCGGCGGTAGCGAGGTGCGCGGACTGTGCGCGTTGCACGGCGCCGTAGTTGGGCTACAGTCCTGGCATCATCGGCTTGTCTGGCCATGGCTGTGGCGCCAGTGGCAGTCCATGCTCAGGAATCATTCATCGGAGAAGAAGCTGAAACCACTGTCGGAGTAATTAACCCGAATGATCAGTCGACTAGATCAGTTTCCTCGGAGATGACGCTGGATGAGTATTGGACACTGGATCGCATGTCGAGAGCCACTCCTGTTGATGCAACCCTCGACTTGCCATTTGCAGCGGACCAAGCAACGTCAAACAGCAAAGAGGTTGTCGTTTCCCCTGAAGTGCCAGAACGTGAACAAGAAGCATCAGAGCCTATTGAACCGTTCTCCTCATCATCTCAAACCGCCAGTGAGGCGCACTCTCGAATCGGCAATTCCGGTGCTGCGAATGGAAAAGTATTTTTCTCAAAGAAAGTCAATGGCAGATATAAAGATCACGTCTGCTCCGCATCTGCCGTAAACTCAGACAACAAAAAGTACCGTAATTACTGCCGGTCACTGCGTTCATAGCGGGAGCGGAGGTGAGTTTCATAAAAACTGGGTATTCGTCCCAGAATATACGATCGGTGTTGCACCCCATGGGAGATTCAAAGCCAATTTTATGACCACAACTACTGACTGGGCAAACTATGGAACTACACCTCGTGGGTTTGCTGCTGACTTCGGGTTTGTCACTGTCAACCCAGAAGAGGGAAACGTCTCGTCGATGCGGTTGGTGGCCATGGACTGCGCTCCGGAAATGCAGGCTCGTTCAAAGCTGACATAATTGGATATCCCGCCAACCGTTTCCTGGGTTCCTCTATGTTTCGGTGCACGGTACCGGTGAAAAACGAAAATAGGTCGTCCTATAACTTCTACATGTCATATGGATGCAACTTTGGAGGTGGTGCATCCGGCGGTGCATGGCTAGAAGACTTCAACGGAACTCTGGGACATATCCGCTCCGTGAGTTCGTTTGGTCCGGCAAACGGTGCGGCGTATCTCGGTTCGCCGATTATAACCTCCAAGATTTGGGACATGTTTGATTCAACGGCAAGTCGGCCAGTGAAGTAAGGAGCGAATATGTCTGGCATACTATCTAAATTCGGCATAAACGTGGGGCTGAACGCACAAAATGTACATTTGATCGGCGCTATTTTAGCGGTGTTGGTGGTGGTGGGTAGTGCGGTAGGAATAGTCTCAGCCACCCCTGTCGGCGACGAACTCAGCAGCGCAATGGGGATCGTCCACAAAACGCGGCAACAACCCTCCGACGTGGAGGCGCGCAACGATCTCAAAAATGAGCGTCAAGTCAAATGGTCGGGCTACCAAGTAATCAGCCCCACACAAATACGCGTGTTCTTCCCCGCCGGAACCGAAACTTGCTACGGATACCGCGCAGAGACATCGGAAACCGCAACATCAGTAAAAGTTCGGGTGTACGAAGGAAATATTCCAGGATCGCCTGACGAGTGCATCCTGATCAGTTCCACTTCCTCCATGAAGGTGACGTTGCAGTCGCCACTAGGGGCCCGCTTGCTCCAGAACTGGTAGATCACACGCTTGTTGCGTGAGAGTTTTCCAGCGTAATTTGATCAGTGCCCTCATGGGCACGGGTCAAATTACGTGTGGAGCCCAATGAATTTCAGATTCACCTTGCGTACCCCACGCCGTCATTGACCTGTGTGGTCGGGCGGTTTTGTTCCGGTCGAGGTGTTTAAAGCGTGCGATGCTGGTCGCCGGAAATCGGCGGGGTCGGTTGAAAATGCGCGACCTGCATCGCTCGCTTCTAAGCGCACGCTTTAAACGGTTTTGAGGCGTGATGGTAGGCCGGGCGCACACCAAATTCCTGCATGAGGTTTGCGCGACCTGGGGTTTTTGCAAACCCGCTCGCCGAAAACCTGGAATCTGGTGCGAAGAGGCGGTGGTCTTGGGAACTTTCTTCGTAGACAGCGTTCGCGACCTGGGGAAACGCCATGTCGGTCGACCGGAACCGGCCGAAGCTCCAAAATGGTTCCCGGGCGGGGGCAGCCAAACCTAGCCCGGCCAGGCGAGGCAGGCCACCGCGACGCACCCGGCCACGAGCATGAGGGCGGCGTCGCCGGCGTACCCGGCGGAAGGCCAGGGCGCGCGGGCCAGCCACAATCCCATGGCGGTGATGGCGCCGGCGGCAATGTATCGGCTGGCCAGGAGGGTAAAGCGGCGCACCGCCCAGACACCGATGGCGCTGACGATCCCGAGTGCCGGGCTGATGCACAGCGCGGCTGCCAGCGGCAACGCCGCCACTATCCCGCTAGGGATGGGGCGGGTCGGGGCGTCGACGCCGCGGCGTCGACACGCAAACCACAGCAACACCAGCGCGCTGACCAGGCTGAGCGTCGCCCCGCCGAACAGGCTGAGGCGGTAGGGGCGCTCGCCTGCGAAGGAGAACGTGAGGGTGCCGCCGTGGCCGGCGGGGATGCGGAAGGCGAGTTGGCCGGCGTCGATACGCTGGGGGGCTGGGTCAGGTTCCTATTAGCAGTCTGGAGTATGTCACTGCCTTCGGCGGCATCACCCCCCGGATCATTTTCAGACAGGGACGAAAACAAGCCATACCGAAGCCAGCGACTAGTTCCACTGCCACAAGGGCAGAAGGAACGCAGATAAACATAGCCTGCCCCAGCATGGGGCTAGGAGTTACGAATCCTGTGTTTAGACCACGTGTTTAGTAACGGTGTGGTGAGTATCGGGTAACGCCCGGGTGAGTATCGAGTAACACCCGGGCGTTTTGGGGTTTCGGCGGGGTTATGGGGTCAGTCGCATGTTGGTGCCTTCGAGTGTGATGATTTCGGCGCCGGCGACGAGTCGGTTGAGGATGGATTCGGCGATGACGGCGTCGGGGATGGATTTGTACCACTCGTCGGGTGTGAACTGGGATGTCACGATGGTGGATCCGCGGGGTTCGCGCTCTGCGAGGATGTTGAGCAGTTGGTGTGCGGTGACGGCATCGATTGGGGTGGTCAGGAAGTCGTCGAGGACTAGCACGTCTGTGTGGTGGAGGTCTTCGAGGAATGTGATGCGGGCTGGGTCGTCGTGTTTGAGCACGGCGAGGTGGTTGGCAAGTGTGTCGGTGCGGAAGAAACGTGCGGAGTAGTCGTTTCGGCACGCCGCGGTAAGCAGTGCTTGGGCAAGGTAGGTTTTGCCGACGGAGGATTTGCCCAGGATGACAATGTTTTGTGCGCTTTGGCACCATTGGCAGTGAGCGAGTCGGGTGATTTGCTCTTTGTTGATGGTGCGGCCGGGCGTGTAGGTGATGTCTTCGATACAAGCATCGGGATTTGGCGATCGGGATGCTTTAAGCAGTTTGTTGACTCGCCTCTCACGCTTGGCCGCTACCTCTTTGTCGAGTGCGTAGAGCACCTTGTCGGAAAAGCTCCAATCGTCGAAGGCGGGATCGGCGGCGATGTCGATGACGCTTTGTCCGAAGGCGGTCATGCGCAGGTCGGTAAAGATCGGCAGGACTGATTCGTCGAGGTAGCGGGCAGATGCTGATGCTGGTTGTGGGTGGGGCATGGGTTATGCAGATCCTTTCTTGGTGAGGTTTTCGAGGCTGAATTGGGCAGCACCACCGAGGTAGGCGCCGCGGGTGTCACGGGTTGCGGGGGCAGGCGCACGGTCAGCGGGTCTGCCGGTTGGTTGACCGGTTGGCAGGTCAGTGCCTGTAGGCCGTGTGGAGGTGTCTTTGCGTACGGCGGCCATCATGTTTTTCACCGCGGTATACGACACAGCACGCCTAGCACCGTCGGTGGACACCAGACGCCTGCAGGCTTCTTCGAGGATTGGCTTGTTGGTGTGTTTGCCCATGTTGAGCACGTTGCGGCACGCTTGGTACGCCTGGGCAGGGATCGCTTTGGCTTCGATGAGCTCGGCAATCACCTGGCGGGTGGCCGGCCCGATTTTGGCGGCTTCGCGCAGGAAGTACTCGCTTGTCCATAACCCACGGGTGTCACCCAGGTTCGCCGGTATGTGGTCGGTGTCGGTGACGTACACCCCGCGGGCACGTGCGAGTTGGTGGGTGGCCACACGCTGCCCGGCGTCGAAGACGGCGAGACTGTCACCGGTGATGCGCACATCCACGGTGCGGCCCACCAGCTGGTGCGGCACGGAATAATGCGCGTTGTGCACTCTGATGTGGAAGTTCGGTGCGACTTTGGCGCGTTTCCATTCGGTGCGCTGCCACGGTGTTTCAGGCAGCGCGGTGAGCACGTCGCGTTCGAACTGATCAAACAATGCGCGCCTGCTCGTTGCATTGCCGCGAAACGGTTCGGCAGCGTTGATCCCATCGACCAGGGCGGTGATTTTTGCGTTGAGCTCGTCTATCCCAACGCACTGGTGGCCATCGAGTGCGTGGATGACGTGCTGGGTGACGATCTTGACTGCGGCTTCGACGCTGGCCTTATCCTTGGGTCGTTTCGCCCGAGCCGGCAACGCGGCGGTGTTGTAGTGCTCCAAAAACTCCTCGTAGGTGGAGTTGACCCGGCGATTCCTGTCCGCGGCACTGATCGCATTCGAAGCCGTTGAGGCATTATCCGGCACGATGACCTCGGCGACCCCGCCGAAGTACTCGAACGCGCGGATATGGGCTGCAAGCCACGCGTCCTGGCGCTCATCCGCGCACGCGCAGGCGAACACCATCCCCGAATACGGCAGCGAGGCGACAAAGATACTGACCTTCGATCCTTGTCCGCCGGTGGGGTCACACAGCCGCATCTTTGTGCCTGCCCAGTCCACCTGCATCGTATGGCCCGGAGCGTGGGTGATCCTGGCGGTCAGCCCAGCTGCATCAACGTGTTGAGCCACAAGTTGGCGAAACCGCTCGTAGCTGTAATACCGCTTGGCCCGGGCCCGCAGGCTGTGCGGTGTAGCGGCCCCACAGTACCTGCAGGGTCACCTTGTTGCGCCCGGTGCGCGCCTTGGCGACAGCGTCGAAATCGATCGGGACGAAATCGCCCTGAGCATGGCTGCGTCCGTCGACGAACCAGTCCACCAGCTCATGATCCGCAACCCCACGAAGTTGCTCACGCGTTGTGATGTTGTGTTCCACCAGTGCATCGCGGGCTTTTTGCACGGTGGTGTGCGAGCACCGCGAACTCGAACAGATTTGGCGGACAGACCAGCCTTTAAGCACTCGATCCATTACCGCCCGGTAGTCGGTCACAATCAGACTCCTCTGGTAACGCCGCGTGCCCTGAAGTCACGCGGTCACCAGAATCCTCCCCCGGACCGTTACTGGATGCTCACCAATGCGTTACTCGATACTCACCACGGTGTTACTAGATACGACCGCGCAACAAATCCTGGGCTCCTTCAAGCGGAACTGCTAACAACGTAATGGGACTGGCTCACCGAGGTACTCTCCGGCGGTGTCGCAGAGGCGCTGCGCGAGCGCGGGTTGCGTCTGCATCTTGAGCCGGGGCGCTCGCTTGTCGACGGCTGCGGGCTACCCTTGCCGAAGTCGCCTTCACCAAGACCCGTTCCGACGGCGTGCCCCTGGTGGGCCTAGCCATGAACCGCACCCAGTGCCGCACGACCTCGGATGACTTCCTCATCGACCCCTACCTGGTCAAGCGGACCCCGCCGAGCGAGGAGATCGAGGCGTTCTTCGTCGGCGCCTACTGCATTGAGGACGAACTGATCCTGCGGCGGAAGATCCGCTTCCCCCGCGGTGTGGCGGCGGGAGACCTCGTCGCGATCCCGAACACCGCTGGGTACTTCATGCACATCCTGGAGAGCGCGTCGCACCAGATCCCGCTGGCCAAGAATGTGGTGTGGCCGGATGGGGAGCTCGACGCGATCGACCGCGGGTAAAGTCGGCGAAACGCTCGCGCGCATGGCGGTGACGTCTACAGGGCGCCCTCGAGTTGGTTCCTCGCCGCGAGCAGCTCTTGCTTCCACTTCGCGGCGGGTGACGGCTTGAGCCTCTCCGCCGGGCCGGAGATGGACAACACCGCCACGAGGGCGCCGTCCGGCAAGAACACCGGGGCGGACACAGACGCCAAGCCGACCTCGCGCTCGGCGATGGATTCTGCGTAGCCATCCGCTCGCACCTGGTCGAGGTCGGCGGCGTCGAACGGAGCGTCGATAAGCGAATGCGCTGCGAACACGCGAGCGGCAGAGCCCGCAGATAGCGACAGGCGGGAGCCCACCGGCACCACATTGTGCAAGCCGCTTTCCGGCTCCTCCGCCGCAATGCAGGTGCGGGTGGAGCCTGTGAGTTGGTAGAGCTGGGCGGACTCGCCTGTCGCGGCAACCAGATCGCGCATCACCGGTGCGGCGGCCGCGAGCAGCTTCGGTGAGGGCCCGGCGGCGTAGCCGGAGAGCGCGGGCCCGAGCGACCATTCCCCGCGCTCGGTGCGGGCCAGGACGTGGTGAACCTCGAGCGCGGTGGCGATGCGGTGGGCGGTGGCGCGGGGGAGTTCAGTGGCGTCGCTGAGTTCCGCGAGGGATTTGTCGCCGCCGGCGACGGCGGTCACAATGGCGACCGCGCGGTCGAGCACTTTGATGCCGGAGCCTTCGTTATACTGTCTCACAGTTCGAATCCTAACATCTCATTATGTGGGACTGTAGGGAAGAAGTGCGAAGGAGATTCCTATGGCGGAGAAACCGTTGACGTTGGCGGAGAAGGTGTGGCGCGACCACGTGGTCACCAAAGGTGAAAACGGTCAGCCCGACCTGATCTTCATCGATTTCCAGCTGCTGCACGAGGTGACCTCGCCGCAGGCCTTCGACGGGTTGCGCATGGCCGGTCGAGAAATGCGCCACCCTGAGCTGCATCTGGCTACGGAAGACCACAACGTGCCCACGGAAGGCATCACTTCCGGCGACCTCATCGAGATCGCGGAACCCACCTCCCGCACCCAAGTGGCCACTCTGCGCAAGAACTGCGAGGAGTTTGGCGTCACCTTGCACCCGATGGGTGACATCAAGCAGGGCATCGTGCACACGGTAGGCCCCCAGCTCGGAATTACGCAGCCCGGTATGACTATCGTGTGCGGCGATTCGCACACCTCCACTCACGGTGCCTTCGGCTCGATCGCCATGGGCATCGGCACCTCCGAGGTGGAGCACGTCATGGCCACCCAGACGCTGCCCCTGAAGCCGTTCAAAACGATGGCAATCGAGGTCACGGGGGAGTTGCAGGAGGGGGTCACGGCAAAAGACCTGATCTTGGCCATCATCGCCAAGATCGGCACCGGCGGCGGCCAGGGCCACATCATTGAATACCGCGGCGAGGTCATCGAGAAGATGTCCATGGAGGCGCGCATGACCATCTGCAACATGTCCATCGAGGCCGGTGCGCGCGCCGGGATGGTCGCACCGGACCAAAAGACCTTCGACTACGTCGAGGGACGCGAGTACGCCCCCACAGGCGCGGAATGGGACGCCGCGGTGGAGTACTGGAAGACGCTGCCCACAGACGACGGTGCTGAGTTCGACACCGTCGTGGAAATCGACGGTGCGGCTCTGACACCGTTTGTTACCTGGGGCACCAACCCCGGGCAGGGCCTGCCGCTCGCGGAGAACGTTCCCGACCCGGAGGACTGCACCGACGAGACCTCCAAGCAGGCAGCGGCAAAAGCCATCGACTACATGGGTCTCACTCCGGGAACCCCCCTGCGAGACATCGCGATCGACACCGTCTTTTTGGGGTCGTGCACGAACGCGCGCATTGAGGACCTGCGTGCGGCCGCCGAGGTGGTCAAGGGCCGCACCATCGCGGAGAACACCCGCATGTTGGTGGTGCCCAGTTCCACGTTGGTGAAGCAGCAGGCGGAGGAGGAAGGCCTGGACAAAATCTTCACGGACTTCGGTGCGGAATGGCGCACCGCGGGCTGCTCGATGTGCCTGGGAATGAACCCGGACCAGTTGCGTCCGGGGGAGCGGAGCGCGTCGACAAGCAACCGCAACTTCGAGGGCCGCCAAGGACCGGGAGGACGCACCCACCTCGTCTCCCCGCTGGTCGCTGCGGCGACCGCAGTCACCGGCCACCTCGCAAGCCCCGCAGACCTGTAAAGGAGCACACCCATGGAGAAGTTCACCACCCACACGGGCGTCGCCGTGCCGCTGACGCGCTCGAACGTGGACACCGACCAGATCATCCCGGCCCGGTACCTCAAGCGCGTGTCCCGCACTGGCTTTGAAGACGGCCTGTTTTCCAACTGGCGAGAGACGGAGCCGGGCTTCGTGCTCAACCAGGACGCGTACAGGAACGGTTCCGTGCTGTTTGCTGGCCCGGACTTCGGCACCGGCTCGTCGCGCGAGCATGCCGTGTGGGCGCTGATGGATTACGGCTTCCGCGCTGTGTTCAGTCCCCGGTTCGCTGACATCTTCCGCGGCAACTCGGGCAAGGCGGGGCTTCTGGCCGCAACCTTGCCGGAGTCGGACATCGAGCTGATTTGGAAGCACTTGGACCAGCACCCAGGCGATACCGCAACCGTGTCCTTAGAGGACCGCACCGTGACGGTCGGCGACAACACCTTTGCGTTCGAGGTGGACGACTACACGCGTTGGCGTCTCATGGAGGGTCTGGACGACATTGGGCTCACCCTTCGCGACGAGGGCGCCATCGAGGCCTTTGAAGCACAACGGCCGGCGTTCAAGCCGGCCGTGCGATAGCGCTGGGGATTAGCGCTGCTGCGCCATCGCGTCGAGCTGCTGGATCACCTGCGGCGCGAACGCGGTGAGGAAGTCGCGCGATGCGGCCACGACCCCCTGGATGCCGGTGAGCAGGTGGGACTCGAACTGCGTGTCCGTGTATCCCCAGTGCCCCGGCAGACTGTACGCCACCCCGAGCGCGGTGATGCCGCGGTTGTCGTCCTTCAGTGCGGTCACAGTCGGGTAGGCCTTGGTGTAGTTGTACTGCTCTACCCACTCGCGAATCTCCGCGTACCGGTCAGTTCCGATAGCGTCTACGGCCACTGTGGAGATGACGTTCACGTTCGGCTCGATGTGCGCTACCTCTAAGCCGATGCCGGCAAAGCCGGAGCGGATGGTGAACTCTCCGGCCTCATCGAATTGCCAGCCTTGCTGAGCGAACACATCCTTGACACGTTGGATGGACAGGGGCTGCAAAGTGTTGGTGGTGCCCATTGGTTACGCCTCCTTAGCGCCGTCGGTGAAGGATTCTTCGCGGCCGGGAAAGGCCTCACGTAGCTTGCCAGCAACGTGGTGAATTGCGGAGAAGAAATACTCGCACATTTCCCGTAGCTGCTCATCGGCGAAGCCGTCGCCGGAGAAAAACGGCGCCTCCATAATTGCGATCGCGGTGCCGTCTGCCCGCTGCACCGGGTGTACCCGCACGAGCGGTAGGGAGCGGTTGAGGGTGTTTGCAAGCTCGCGTAGCCGCTCTGTGTCCTCGGGGCCGTCCACCACTGCCATCCAGCGTGACGTCGCTTTAAACCCTTCGTTTTCCACTTCAAAGAAGACAACTAAGCCTGGAAACGCGGTGCGGACCTCGCCGTTGTCCTCGCGGTAGAACTTCAGGTCGAGCGCCTCCAGGGTCGCGGCGATGCGGTCTTGGGTGACCAGGGGGAATGCGGTCGTGGATGGAGAAGTCATGACAAACCGTTCCTTTCTTTCTTACAGCACCGGTAGTGCGGAGGGGATGTAGTCGGCTCCGGTGAGCTGGCCGTTACTGAAGCTCAGCACCCACACGGAACCTTTCTTGGCGTGGATGTCGGTGTCGATCGGCAACGTGCCTTGCGCGGAGAGCCAAGCGAGCATGCCGGGAATCACGTCGCCCTGTGCGCACACCACGCTGATGCCACCTTGGTCCACCACGTCCATGAACGCGCGCTGGGCGCCGACCATATCGGTCAACCACGCCTCGTCGCCGAAGCGCTCGTCAACCGCGACCTCGTATCCGAGCTCGTCGGCCAAAGGTGCGACGGTGGTCTGGCAACGTTCCGGGGCGGCCGAGAAAATCCGCTCGGGGGCGAAGGCACTGAGCAGTGGCACGAGCATCTCCGATTGCCGGCGGCCTTTCTTGTCCAGCGGCCGGAGATTATCGTCGCCCGACCACTTCTCGCGGTCATGGGCGCGGGCGTGACGGACGTAGAGCACCCGTGCATCAGCTGGGGTGCGGAATCGCTTCTGTGCCTTGCGCAGTACCTGGCGGTCCAGGTCGTATGTCATCAACTCAACCGCCTGGTCGAAGGGGAGCCAGCGGATCTCGTCGACCTCGTCGTTCGGGACGAACTCGCCGCCGGTGACCTCGCCCGTCCAGTAGTAGACCACCTTCGTGGTCTTCTTCACCGGGTAGACGGTCTTGCCCAGCATTTTGCCCAGGCGTACGTCGAACCCTGTTTCTTCCTTGATCTCGCGCACCGCGGTTTGGATCAGGGATTCGTCTGGATCGACCTTGCCTTTCGCAAGGGACCAGTCGTCGTAGTGGGGGCGGTGGATGCAGGCAACTTCCACGGATTCCGGAGCGCGTAAGTCCCCGCGCCACAGCACCGCGCCGGCGGCGAGGGTGGTGCGCTTGAACTCGTTGTGCGGACGGTTCGGGATCTCCTGTAAACGCCCGGTGAGAAACATCTCGCCGTGAGTGTCCTTGTCCTGCTCGTGCAGATGGCCGTTGTTATTAGGCATAGGTTCCATTGTGTCGCACAGTCGGCGGGCGCGCTACGTCCGGGCGGGGTGGTACGTTGTAGCGGTTGAAAACGCTGGGAGGTCGCACGCATGGTCAACGTGGCAGTTCTGGGCGCTGGTTCTTGGGGGACCACCCTTGCAAAAGTCTTCGCGGACGCTGGCAACCCCGTTGCCCTCTGGGCGCGTAGGGAAAGTCTCGCACGAACCATCCAAGACACCGGTGAGAACCCCGAGTACCTGCCCGGTATCACCCTCCCGCCGGCGGTTCGCGCTACCTCCGACGCTGCAGACGCGCTCCGCGGTGCCGCCATTGCAGTCTTTGGCGTGCCCAGCCAAACTATGCGCGACAACCTCATGGATTGGGCGCCGCACCTGCCGGGCGACGCCACGCTCGTTTCTATCTCCAAGGGCGTGGAAACTGGCACGCACATGCGCATGAGCGAGATCATCGCCGAGGTCACAGGGGCGGAGAATGAGCGCATTGCGGTGCTGAGTGGGCCCAACCTGTCGCGCGAGATTGCTGAGGAGCAGCCCGCAGCCACGGTCATCGCCTGCGCCAACGAAAACCGTGCCAAGCTCGTCCAAGCTGCCTGCGCGACGGGCTACCTGCGCCCGTACACCAACACCGACGTGGTGGGCTGCGAGATCGGCGGCGCCACCAAAAACGTCATCGCACTCGCCTGCGGGATGGCGGCCGGACAGGGGCTGGGCGACAACACCCTGGCAACGCTGATCACCCGGGGTCTCGCGGAAACGACGCGCCTCGGTACTGCGCTCGGCGCAGATTCCCGCACGTTCGCTGGGCTCGCCGGAATGGGCGACCTCGTGGCCACCTGCGCCTCACCGCTGTCGCGCAACCGCACGTTCGGTGCCGCGCTGGGCCAAGGCGCAACCATCGACGAGGCCCGCGCCGCCACAAAGGGGCAGGTGGCGGAGGGCGTCGTGTCGTCGCGCAGCATCTTCCAGCTGGCGGCGGAACACGCGGTGGAGGTGCCGATCACCCAGGCCGTCTACGCGGTGTGCCACGAAGGCATGCGCGTCTCCGACGCCATCGCGGCGCTGATGGGGCGCAGCAAGAAAGCAGAGTAGCGGGCTGTAGGCTGTCCCTCCGTGATCCGCATTGCTGTTTTGTACGGTGGCATGTCCACCGAGCACTCCATTTCCTGCATCTCCGCCGACTCGGTGATGGCGCATATGCCCAGCGAGTACGAGGTGTTTCCCATCGGCATCACGCAAGACGGCGTGTGGGTTGAGGGTGTGACCAACCCGGCGGAGGGGGCGGAGCTGCCCGTCGTCACGCATGGGCGCGAAGTCGCGCTTTCACTCAACCCGCAGCGCAGGGGGGTGCTTTACGACGTCACCTCCGGCGAGACCCTCACCACCGTCGACGCAGTCTTCCCGGTGCTGCACGGCAAGTACGGCGAGGACGGCACGGTGCAGGGCCTGCTGGAGCTGGCCGGAGTGCCGTATGTGGGACCGGGTGTGCTGGCGTCCGCGTGCGGGATGGATAAGGAATACACCAAGAAGCTCGTGGCCGCGGCGGGGATACCCGTCACCCGCGAGGTGATTGTTGACCACGCCCGGGCTCTCACAGAGGCTGAACGCGAGCACCTTGGCCTGCCGGTGTTTGTCAAACCCGCGAACGGTGGCTCTTCCATCGGCGTGTCCAAGGTGACTAGCTGGGATGATCTTCCGGCCGCGGTGGAGCTGGCGCTGGAGTCCGACGGCAAGGTCATCGTCGAAGCGGAGCTCGTCGGCGACGAGGTGGAGGTCGGCGTGCTGGAGCGGCCCGACGGCACCGTGGCAGCGTCCGTGCCCGCCAAGCTCAACGGCACGGAGGATTCCGCGGAGGGGTTCTACGGGTTTGAAACGAAGTACCTGGAAGAAGGCGTGACCGCCACCATCCCTGCGCCGTACTCGGACGAGCTGATTGGACAGCTGCAGGACATGGCCGTGACCTGCTTCAATGCGCTTAACTGCAAGTCGCTGGCGCGGGTGGATTTCTTCGTCACCGACAACGGGCCGGTGCTCAACGAGGTCAACACCATGCCCGGGTTCACCGCGATTTCCATGTACCCGCAAGTGTGGGCGGCCACCGGGGTGGAGTACCCGGAGCTTTTAGACACGCTGATCCGCACTGCGCTGCGCTAGCCAGCTCGCGCTCCCGCCCGGAGGCGGGCGTGAGCGTCGGGGAGGCGCCGCTACTGTTCCGCGGTGTGCTCAGCGACGAGGTTGGTCAGATTGGTGATCGCCTCGTTGCTCTCCACCTGGGGGAGGGACGCCGCCACCTGCACGTTGCGCCCCATGGCGTACCAGGTGGACGCGGTGGTGCCGTTGGCCAGCTTGACGTCTTCGAACCAGGGGATGCCGTTAACCTGGTCGAGGCGGGCGCCGGGGCCGTAGTTCTCTGGCGCGGCCACACCGCAGCGCAGCACAATTGCGTCTTGGCCAGGCGCGGACCACGCGGCCGTGTGCGGGCTGCGCGCATCGACGCGGGTGTAGCCGTCAGCGATGGAATCGGGGGCTGCGGCGATGAGCGCGTCGCACGTGCCAGCATCACCGGCCGGTGCCAGGTCAGCTAGCGGCGCGGGGCGCTGTTGCGGGGCGGGCCCGGTGAGAGTATCGGTGGGCAGCGCAGAGAGCGGTGGGATACCGTCAGCCAGCTGGGTCACATCCGCGGTGACGGCCAAAATCGGCGAGCGGTCCACCGTGTACCACGTGGCAAGGGAGGAGCCGGGGGTCAAATCGTTCACCTGCAGCCAGCGGGTACCGTCCGCATCTTCAGTGGACGCGTATGGGGTGTACTGGGCGGGAGCGTCCACCCCGCAGCGCAGGGTGATGCGCTCGGTGGAGGAGGCCTGCCACGCGGCGGCTCCCGCTGGCGCGGGCTCGGCCAACTCGGCGCGCTTGAGCCCGGCGAGGGTGGCCGGGAGGTCGTCGATTAGCTGCGCGCACTCTGGTGTTTGCGCGTCTGGTGCCGGAAGCTCCGTCATCGCCACCGGCTGCAGGGCCACGCGGTTGAAATACACGCGGGCGCCTACCAGCACGCCGAGGACCAGCAGCACCGCCAGCCCAAGGCTTACGTAGATGGTGGTGCGGTTAATCTGTGGGTCGTGCGCCGTGGAACTCATGGCGGCAACTGTAGTGAAAGGGCTGGCGAGGACGTGATTGAGACAGGCTTTCCCACCGGCGGGCCGACGCTGCGCGAGCTCGGCGAACGCGACGTAATCAAGCGTATCCGCGCCCAAGCCCCGTCCGCGGTGAACGGCGACGACGCGGCAGTGCTGGCACCTCCAACCCCGAACTCGCGCGTTGTAGCGGCCACCGACATGCTCGTGGAGGGCCGCCACTTCACCTCCGACACAAGCACGCCGTACTTCGTCGGGCGCAAAGCCGCGCTGCAGAACTTCGCCGACATCGAAGCCATGGGCGCACGCCCAATCGCAGCGCTGTTGGCGGTATCCGCCCACCCCGACATGCCGGTTGTAGTGATGGAGGAGATCGCCCGGGGAGTAGGCGACATGGCCTCGGACTACGCCTGCGAGCTCGTCGGCGGGGATGTGACCAGCGGCGATGAGTTGGTTTTGTCGGTGACCGCCATCGGCGCGCTCGGCGGCAACCGTCCGCCGCTGACCCTTGCTGGTGCGCGCCCGGGCCACCGCGTCATCGCCCACGGACGCATCGGCTACTCCGCCGCTGGCCTCGCGTTGCTGCAGGCGGGAGTTGCGGTCCCGCCAGCCTTAGAGCCGCTGGTAGCAGCCCACCAGGTACCGCAGCTGACCCCCGGCCGGGGAGTGGTTGCGCGCGCTGCCGGGGCGTGTTCCATGACGGACAATTCCGATGGCTTGATCCGCGATATCTCCCAGATCGCGGAAGTATCTGGCGTTGGGATAGATCTCGCCTCCAACGCCCTAACGCCCGATGCGCTGCTGCGCGACGCCGGTGAACTCCTCGACGTCGACCCGTGGGAGTGGGTTCTCGCAGGCGGGGAGGACCATACCCTGGTGGGCACTATCGAGGGGTCTGCGCCAGTGGGCTTTCGCTCCATCGGCACGGTGTCCCGGAAGCCGGGTGTGCGTATTGACGGCGCGGAGCCCGCCACCGCTCGCGGATGGGAGAGCTTCTGATGCTGCCGGTGCACGAATCGTGGCAGGAACCGCTCGCCCCTGTAGAAGACCAGATTCACGCGATGGGGGATTTCCTCCGCGCGCAGGGGGAGTACCTGCCGCGCGGCCACGACATCCTGCGCGCGTTCGCAGACCCCTTCGACGATGTGCGAGTGCTCATCGTTGGCCAGGACCCGTACCCCACCCCGGGCCACCCGATGGGCTTGGCGTTTTCCACACAACCTGGTGTGGCGCCGCCGCGCTCGCTGGTGAACATCTACAAAGAGCTCGAGGCGGACATCGGCGTGCCGCCGCGCGCGGACGGAGACTTAAGCTCCTGGTCGAAACAGGGAATTCTCCTGCTCAACCGGGTGCTTACCGTGCGTCCAGGCAAACCCGCCTCACACCGCGGCAAGGGGTGGGAGGCGGTCACGCAGGCCGCCATCGAAGCGCTCGTGCTTCGCGACGCTCCGTTGGTGGCCATCCTCTGGGGCCGCGACGCGCAGACGGCCGCAAAGTTCCTGGGCGATACACCGCGCATTGAGTCAGCCCACCCCTCGCCACTGTCAGCGTCCCGGGGGTTCTTCGGCTCCCGGCCGTTTTCACGGGCGAACCAGGCACTGGAGGCCATGGGTGCCCAGCCAGTGAACTGGGCGCTGTAAGCAGACCCTGTAAACTCTCCCAGCATGTCTGTATCTCCGCTCGCCGACGGCCCAAGCCTTCTCGCTTGGGCTCGTCGCGCAGCTGGCGAGCTGGAACGCAAGCGAGCTGAGATCAACGAACTCAACGTGTTCCCAGTGCCCGACGCCGACACGGGCTCCAACATGGCGCACACCATGACAGCAGCGGTGAAGGAGGCGTCTGCGCTGCCCGCAGGAGCAGGCCTGGCCGACGTCGCCGAAGCACTCGCCGTGGGCGCAGTGCGCGGCGCGCGCGGCAACTCCGGCGTGGTGCTATCCCAGGTGCTCCGCGGGTTCGCTCAGGCCGCGCACTACGGCGAGTCTGAAGGGGAGATGCTCGCCATAGCCCTGACCAACGCAGTCGGTTTTGTGGACCGCGCGATTGCAGATCCGGTCGAGGGCACCATCATCTCTGTGCTGCGCGCCGCAGCCGACGCTGCGCGGGGTGCCGTCGGGAGCCGCTTGGGCAGCGTCGCTGTGGCCGCGACGCAAGCTGCGCGCGACGCTCTGGAGCTGACGCGGACCCAACTGCCTGCGTTACAGGAAGCAGGTGTCGTGGACGCGGGTGGCGCAGGTCTCGTCGCGGTACTGGAAACGTTGACGGACGGGCAACCGGGGGAGAGGGAACCGAAGGACGTCGATAGGCATGTTGCCGAAAGCCACGGCACGAAAGCCGAACTAGAAGTGATGTTTGACTTCCGCGGCGACCTCGACGCGCTTCAGGGACGGCTCGAAGACATGGGCGACAGCCTGATCATTGCGCGCATCAGCGATGACGACGGCAGGGTGCACATCCACTCCCGCGAAGCCGGAAACGTTATCGAGGAAGCCTTCGCCTCCGGCGCGGTGTCGCACCTCCGCTTAGAAGTCCTGCCGAGCCTGCTACCGGCAGGCCAACCCGAGCGGCTCATCATCGCGGTCACACCCCCCGGCTCCGTAACCTCGCTTTACGCTGCCTCCGGCGCAGTCACTGTCGCGCCGGGCCGGAATGTGGCCGCCACGATGCTCGACGCGATTACCCGCTCCGGCAGCGATGAGGTCATTGTGCTGCCCAACGGCCAGCTGAGCAACGCCGAGCTGGCCGAAGTGGAGCACGCTGTCCGCGCTGTCGAACAAACCATCACTATCTTGCCCACGGTGCGGCTGGTTTCCGGGATCGCGGCGCTGTCCGTCCACGATCCCGCGCAGCCGCTAGCCACAGCGGCATTCACCATGTCTGAGGCGGCCGGGGAGATGCGCACCGCGTTGGCGTTTCGGGCGCAAAAGGGAGCGCTCACACTCAGCGGCGCCGTGGCGAAGGGAGATGTGGTGGTCACCTCCCGCGGCGAGCACATGCTGGTGGCGGAAGAGCCGATGGAAGCTGTTGAGCGCGCCTGCCGCCGTCTATTAGAGCACGGTGGCGAGCAGGTGAGCATCCTCTTCGATCCCGGCGAGCTGCAGGCGGACCAGCTCGAAAATCTTGCGGAGAGGCTGGGTGTCGACGTCATGGTCTATCCCGCGGACGGACTGCAAGCCTGCGCGGAGATTGGGGTGGAGTAAATGCTGGGGTTCGAGGACACTCGTCCGCTCAACCTGGTCATTCCGCTGAAACAGGCCAAGGCGATAGGCAAGCACCTCGACATCCACACCTGCGGCGAACTGCTGCGCCACTACCCGCGCCGCTACCTCCACTACGGCACCGGTGCCGACCTGTCGGGGGTGAAACCGGGAGACACGCTGAACATCGTTGGAACCGTCACCGCCACCGAGCAGTTTTACACGAATAAACAGCCAAAACGGCCGATTTACAAGGTCTACGTTGACGATGGCCGCCAGGTGTTTCAGGCCACCTTCTTCGGTTCCCACTACGCCCAGCGTGTGCTGAAGGAGGGGCGCCGGGTGATGTTCACCGGCAAGTACGATGTTTTCCGCAACCAGCCGCAGCTTTCACACCCTGATTTCGTGCTCCTCGACGGGCCCACGGAAGCCACCGGCTCCCTCAAACAGCTGGGCCACTTCGGCGACATCGAGCAGATTATGAGCGGGCGGGAATGGCTGCCCATCTACCCGGCGGTGAAAAATGTGAGCACCTGGACCATCATGGGCGCGGTGCACGCGGTGCTGAACACGCTGCCGCCTATCGACGAACCTTTGGGGTTCACCCCCATCGGCTTTTTGCCGTTGAACTCTGCCATCCATCAGATCCACGAGCCCGGCCCGGAGGGGCCCTCGCGTGCTCTGCAGCGGTTGAAGTACGACGAAGCGCTCTCCGTGGCGCTGGCGATGGGCGTGCGCCGAGCGGATGCGGAAGCACGTTCGGCACCAGCCCTCCCGCGGGTAGTCGGCCAAGACCAGGACTTGTTAGTGCAGCGCTTGCCGTTCCCGCTCACATCGGGCCAGGACGAGGTCGTCGCGGAGATCACCCGAGACATGTCGCAGACTGTGCCCATGAGCCGGCTGCTCCAGGGGGAGGTGGGCTCCGGTAAGACGATCGTGGCGCTGATTGCCATGCTGCAGGCGGTGGACAACGGCGCGCAGTGCGCGTTCCTCGCTCCCACTGAGGTGCTGGTGCTGCAGCACGCCCGGTCTATGACCCGGATGCTGATGAACGCAGGACTGCCTACCCGCGTCGTGGCGCTCACCGGATCTATGACCGTGGCGCAGAAACAAGACGCGCTGCTCAAGATCGTCTCCGGCGAGGCCGACATCGTTGTGGGCACCCATGCGCTTATCCAAGATGGCGTGGAGTTTTTCCGCCTCGGGCTGGTGGTGGTGGATGAACAACACCGCTTCGGCGTGGAGCAGCGCGACGCCCTACGCGCCAAGGCGGGGGAGACCACCCCCCATTTGCTGGTGATGACGGCAACCCCGATCCCGCGCACGATCGCGATGACCGTCTTCGGCGACCTCGCGGTCTCCACGCTGCGCGAGTTGCCGGGTGGGCGCAAACCCATCCAGTCCGCCGTGGTGCCGGAGTTCAAGCCGCGCTGGGTGGCGCGTGCGTGGGAGAAGATCCGGGAGGAGGTCGCCGCCGGCCACCAGGCCTACGTGGTGTGCCCGCGCATCGAGGGCGAGGGCGGTGTCGTCGAAGTGTTCGCTGAGCTGTCCGCCACCGAGTTCGCGGGCCTCAACGTGGCTGTGCTGCATGGGCGCATGAAGGGTGAGGAGAAGGACGGCGTGATGGCGGACTTCGCTGCTGGCGGGGTGGATGTGCTCATCGCCACCACCGTGATCGAGGTGGGCGTCGACGTGCCAAACGCCACCGTGATGATGGTGCGCGAGTCCGAGCACTTCGGTGTGTCCCAGCTGCACCAGCTGCGCGGTCGTGTGGGCCGCGGCGGCAACCAGTCGCTGTGCCTGTTCCACACGTTGGCGGAAGAAAATTCCCCGTCTTACGAGCGCGTGTCCCAGGTCACTGCCACCACCGATGGCTTTGCTCTGGCGGAACTGGATCTGCTGAACAGGCGCGAAGGTGACGTACTCGGCACCGAACAGTCGGGCCAGCACCGCACGCTGAAGCTGCTGAACCTCGTGGAGGATTACGAGCTGGTCCGGCGTGCCTACGACGACGCCGAGCGACTGGTCACCGACAACCTGGAATACGCCCGCGCGGCCACCGCGCACTTTGTCGCTGAAGACTTCGAGTATTTGGATAAGAGCTAGCGCGTTAAAGTTGTCCGCATGAACCGCATCATTTCCGGCGAAGCCAGAGGCCGCAAGATCAAGGTGCCGCCAGAGGGCACGCGACCCACTTCGGACCGAGCCCGCGAGGGACTGTTTTCCTCCCTCCAGGTCCGCTTCGGGTTCGTGGACATGAATGTGCTCGACCTTTTCGCGGGCTCTGGGGCGCTCGGACTCGAAGCGGCCTCTCGCGGTGCTGCGGAGGTGGTGCTGGTGGAAAACAATCCCGAGGCCGTGCGGGTGATCGAATACAACGCTAGCGTGGTCGGCCATCCCAACACGCGAGTTGAGCCGGTTAAGGCGTCGACCTACCTGGCCCGCGCCCCGCGCAAGCACTTCGACATGGTTCTCGCTGATCCGCCGTACGAGCTTATCGACGAAGCCGTCGCCGAGATGGTCGAGGCGCTCAAGCCCACGCTGCGGGACGGTGCCGTAGTCGTGGTCGAGCGTCACCGCGAAAGCCCCGAAACGGCATGGCCTGCGGAGTTCACCCCGACCGGCCAGAAGCTGAAGAAGCGTCTGTACGGCATCGCGCGTATGGACATGGCCGTCTACGCAGACCCCGAAGCAGAGGTGAAGGACTAGATGACTACTGCAGTGTGCCCCGGTTCGTTTGATCCGATCACGAACGGCCATCTTGATATTGTCACCCGCGCCTCACGTCACTTCGATGAAGTTGTGGTGCTAGTGACCGGCAACCCGACAAAGACTTCAGGGCTGTTCACCGTCGAGGAACGCGTGGAGCTGATCCGCGAGGCCACCGGCCACCTGCCCGGTGTGCGCGTGGATAGCTGGGGCGGGCTGCTGGTGGACTACACCTCCGCCCACCACATCACTGCCCTGGTCAAGGGGCTGCGTTCCTCGCTGGACTACGAGTACGAGCTGCCGATGGCGCAGATGAACCGCCGTCTCACCGGCGTGGATACGTACTTCTTACTCACCGACGAAAAATACGGATACATCTCCTCGTCGCTGACCAAAGAGGTGGCAAAGTACGGCGGGGACGTCACTGGCTTGGTGCCGGACACCGTCCGCGAGGCGATGCTGGAAAAGTACCGGTAGCGCCGTCTGGATCCGCGCTGGGCGCCGCCCTGTTCAGGCGGCGCCGTTCTTCCTGCTAGAACAGGGTGGACACAAACGCCTTGGTGCGTTCGTGCTGCGGGTTGTCGAGTACCTCTTCAGGGGTGCCGTACTCGATGATCTGGCCGCCGTCCATGAACGCGACCTTGTCCGCCACCTCGCGGGCGAAAGCCAGCTCGTGGGTGACCACCAGCATGGTCATGCCCTGCTCTGCCAGTTCACGCATCACGCGTAGCACTTCGCCGACGAGCTCCGGGTCCAGTGCGGACGTAGGTTCGTCGAAAAGCATGAGCTTCGGATCCATCGCAACAGCGCGGGCGATAGCCACACGCTGCTGTTGGCCACCGGAAAGCTGAATGGGGTATGCATCCGCTTTTGAGCCGAGGCCGACCATCTCGAGCAATTCCATCGCGCGGGCACGGGCTTGCTCCACCGGCTCGCCTTTCACGTGGACGGGAGCCTCGATGATGTTGTCCATCACAGTGCGGTGCCCGAAAAGGTTGAAGTTCTGAAACACCATGCCGATGTCGCGGCGCTGTTTCGCCGCGTCTTTCTCGCTCATCTCGTGCAGCACGCCGTCGCGCTCCTTGTAGCCAATCAGTTCCCCGTCCACGTACAGCCGGCCCGCGTTCACCTTCTCAAGGTGGTTGACGCAGCGCAGCAGGGTGGACTTGCCTGAGCCGGAGGGTCCGATCAGGCAAGCGACCTCGCCGGGGTAGACCTCCATGTCGATGCCCTTGAGCACGTCGAGGTTGCCGAAGGATTTCCACACGTCCACGGCTTGGATCATTGGCGTTTGCTTGATGGTCATTAGCGTTGCCCCTTCTTCTGCGGGTCTTCGACGATCTCAACGTTGTTGGGGATGGTGCCCTCGGCGTCCGCGAGGCTTGCCAGCTGGCGGGCGGTGAGCTGGCGGGCGGTGAGCTGGCGGGTGGCGCCACGGTCGAAGTAGCGCTCTAGGTAGTGCTGGGCGACCATGAGTACCGAGGTGATCACCAGGTACCACGTTGCGGCTACGAGCAGCAGTGGCACCGGCTCAAACAGCGCTGCGGCGATGTCCATGGAGCGGCCGTAGAGCTCGAGGGAGTAGGGGACTGCCACGACGAGGGATGAGGTCTTCAGCAGCGAGATGAACTCGTTGCCGGTCGGCGGGATGATGATGCGCATGGCCTGCGGCAGCACCGTCCTGCGCATGGTTTGGCCCCAGCTCATGCCGAGTGCCTTGGACGCCTCTACCTGTCCCTCCGGTACGGCAGAAACGCCGGAGCGGACAATTTCAGCCATGTACGCGGCCTCGTTCAGCCCCAGACCCACCACGGCGAGTGCGAAGGCGGAGGACGTGAACGGGTCGAGCGGAATCTCGGTGAAGCCGAGGTTGATCGTGTCGTAGATCGCTCCCACGAGCCCCCAGAACATCAGCTGCACATAGACGGGGGTCCCGCGGAAGATCCAGAGGAAAACCCAGCTCACGGTTTTGAACACCGGGTTCGGGCTCATGCGCATCACGGCGAGCAGCACGCCGCCCACGACGCCGATGACCATGGCCAAAACCGTAATTGCGATGGTATGCAGCGCGGCAGTGGCTATCCGGGTATCCAGGAGGTAGGTGAAGTAGGTGTCCCACCCGTAGGCGTCGTTGCGCGCAGCGCCGATGACAAACCAGACCACAAGCACCACGAGCAGCGCAGCAAGCGCCCAGCGCCCCGGGTGGCGCAGCGGCTTGGCCTCAATGCGCTCGGGGCGGGTGCGCTCGCCTTGCTGCGCGTTTTTAGCGGCATATTCGGAATAGGGGGTGCTCATGCTCACTGTCCTCCCAAGGGTTGTTCGTTAATCAAGGCCTGACCTAGAAGGCCGGTGTCGATGTTCCACTGCTGCAAGATTCGCTCGTAGTCGCCGGTGTCGATGAGGTGCTGCATCGCAGCTGCCATAGCCGGCGCTAGCGGTGATCCCTTCGGTACGGCAAACCCGTAAGGGGCAGCATCAAACATCTCGCCGATCATTTCCAGCCTGCCGTCGGAGCGCTCTACAGCCCACGCAGAAACGGGGGAGTCTGCGCTGTACGCGTCTGCGCGCCCCACCAGCGCGGCAAGGGCGGCGTTATCGGCGGTGTCGAACGCGAGCACGGTGATCGGTTCTTTGCCCGCTGCCTCGCAGGCTTCAGATTTGGGGCGCACGTCGTCGGTGTCGGAGACGGTGGTGCGCTGGACCGACACGGTCAGGCCACAGGCGTCGTTGGGGTCCACATCGTTACCCGGCTGCGCAGCCCACTGCACGCCGGCGTAGAGGAAATTGACAAAGTCGTAGGACTGGCGGCGCTCCTCGTTGTCCGTGAACCCGGACGCGCCGGCATCCAAGCTGCCCGCGGATACAGCGGGCAGGATCATGGCGAAGTCCATGTCCTCGGCTTGAAAATCCAGCCCCATGACGCCGGCGACGGCGCGGGCGAGGTCCATCTCTACCCCTATGATCTGGCCGTGTGAATCTTTGAACTCGAACGGGGCGAACGGCGGGTTGGTGCCAACGTTGAGCACGCCGTCCGCGGCGATCTCGGGTGGCACCATGGCCGCGATTTCAGGCACAGCGTCGGGGACGATCGGTTCCCAGCCGTCCGGGTTGCCGCCCTCCTCGTTGGTTACGCAACCCGCAAGCAGCGCCGTCGCGGCCAGGCACGCGGTGACGCGCAGGGAGGTGGTGTGTTGCATACCGGCTCCAATACACGATGAATATTTACAATGCATCGTATATTACACCCGGGTGCAAATGCGTATCGACGGCCCCAAGGGCACCCCTGTGGCCGTCGATAAGCAAACGTCTCGGCTACTGCTGCGCCATGCGAATACCCCGCATGACCAGCTCAATCAGCGAGCCGATCACGAACACGCCCAAAAATACCGGGATGAGCACGGACGTGGCCTGACTGGAACCGGCGGAGGACTGCGCGAAATCGCCGGTGAAAAAACCGGAGGACATCATCGCCGAGCCCTGAGCCTCCTGCTTCCACAGCTCCACAGGGTTTGCGGTGTCCGGGACGGAGGAGTTGCGCGCCCACGCCTGGACGAAATCCTTGCCCTCACCTTCCTCCATGCCATCGGTCCACTCGAGGAACATGTCGGAAGAAGAGATCTCCTTCAGCGGGTTCTTCTCCGGGTCGATGTAGAGCGGGTCGTTTTCCGGATCACGGTCAAGCCACTCCAGGCTCTCAGCAGGGTCCCCAGGCTTCCTGGGGGTGTTGTCCGTCGTGGCAGCACCCTTATCGTTGCTGCTGGAGGAGTTTTCCTGCGCCGAGAGCTTCTCGAAAGCGTCGGCGGTGGTCTCCAACGACGCTGCGAGATCGCCCGCTTGGTCGTTGCCTACTTGGTTACGGGTTGGCTCACTCTGGGCTGGCTCTGCAGCCGAGGAAGGAACCTGGAGGCCTGCAAGGACGAGTGCTCCGGCGGTAACGCCGGCGATGAGAGACTTGCGCATGGGCCGTATCTTATCCAATCCGTGAATATTGGCGAAGTGGTTAGGAAGCCTTGACACAATGTTGTGTTTAGGCAACAATTTGCCGTATGCCCCTAAAAAAGTCTGCAACTGAGCCCATTTTCAACCGGGTGAGACTGCTGCGGGTTGAAAGGGACATGTCGCGACAGCAACTCGCTGACGCGGTTGATGTCAATGTGCAAACGATCGGCGCCTTGGAGCGCGGCGACCACAACCCGAGCCTGAGTCTCGCGTTTCGGGTGTGCGAGGTGTTCAACCTCCCAGTGGAAGCGGTCTTCTCCAGAACCGAGTTCAGCCCAATGTCGACCGAGATGTACCGGAAGGACACGAAATGACCACCTCCTCGATCCCTGGAACAGTCTCCCAGCGCAAACGTGCGATGCGGATAGGCGACGGTGCGGTCGCCGCCCTCGTAATGGCGGCTGCGCTGCACTTCCCAGCGCAAGGCGTGTCGAACCTGCTGTGGATGCTCGGCAGCCTTGCGGCAGCGCTCGGCATCTACGCACTGAGGAAGTCGATCGGCCACTCCGATCTTCCGGAGGCGGAGCTTGACGAGTACGAGCTGAAGCGTCATCTCGAGGCCCGGGAGGACGGATTGCGCTGGTCGCTCGGCCTTTCACTGGCGACGTTCGTCCTCAGCGGGGTGGTGGCGTTTGCGACGCGTTTCTGGGTGGAACCAGATGGGCTTTCCGTCGCACTCTTCTTCGCGAAAGTCGTTTACTGCCAGATGATCTGGGTGCCGTTCATTGTGGCGCGTTCCCTCGCGGGGAAAATCAACCGCGACGAGCTCATCGCCCGCGATTGAGTGCACCGCCGAACGTCCGGCGAGCGTCTCCCGAAAGTTTACCGAACCCCGGTAATGGGGGGTTCGGAAAACTCCCTGACCACCGCCAACGAGACCCTGTTCCTGGCCTAGTTCCACAGCCTTCAGCGTCTAGTTCCAAACGTGACTGTAGCCAGTCCGTGAAAGTGACCGCCACTAGCGAAAACCATTTTGTAGGATGATCCGCAACGCCCACCGGAGGTTTCCGAAAATAAATGACCACCGCGAATATGTATCGCAATATGAGCTCAGTCGTAACAGAAACTCGGTGAGTCTGTATCGGCCCCTTACTGCTGGCCGGAAGGGAGCAGGGAAAGTCGAGCGAGCCCCGACTTTGCGGGGAATTCGAACACATCTCCAAGTGCTTGTCGAGATACTGGTTTACGATGGTGTAAACGCTTGGATTCGAAAGGAACCGCCATGCGAGACAAAAAGGATCTATTCCCTGGTGTGACGTTCACTGATCAAGAGCGCGAATCTTGGGACCGCGAAACAAAAAAGCTTCGTGAGGCTTGGGAAACCGGTCGGGACAGATTTAGCGAGGATTCGCGGTGCTCGCCCAGAACCCCGTTCCGCCCCGCATTTACTGGTGGGGCTTTCGTCTAGAACATGAGTTATACCCCGCTTTTCTTCGCGCAGAATGCACACCGATATGATAGGCGTGAGCTAATTCATGCGTATGAGGAGGAATATGACTGCAATTTGGCGGTGATGATCGATCAGGTCACGCCGAACAGCGTCACCTTATTGAATGAGTGTCTTCATACTAAGGAGTTGGACAAACCGCTGCACCTGATGCTGCGGTCACCCGGGGGTGATCCGGAAATCGCGATTCGATTAATTCGCATGTGCCATGCTGCCAGTTCCGAATTTGTCATCCTAGTCCCTGAGATCGCCAAGTCAGCCGCTACAATCATGGCGTTAGGTGCGGACTCAATAATCATGGGGCCGACATCCGACCTAGGTCCTATTGACCCCCAAGTCTTTGTCCCCGGCCGAGGATTTATCAGTGCCAAGGACATGATGTCTGCATATGATCGGGCCCTGGATATGGTCGCCGCTGCACCGGATACTGCCCAGCTTCACGCAGTGTTGCTCGGCGGAGTTGATGCAACGACGGTCCAATTCGCCCGGTCAGCCCTTGAGCGAATTGCCGACATTGCCCGTCAAGCCGTAGCGAGTAACGATAACCGTAGTCCGGCAGAGGTTGATGCTCTGTGTAGTAAAATTCAAGCACCGCTGATCGACAACCCCAAGATGCACGGTGCTGTAGTTGGAGCTCGTGAGGCTCTGGATGCCGGGCTTCCGGTCGAGCGCCTCAATATGGACGATAAGCAATGGGTGACAATCCAAGAACTTTGGGCTCGGTATTTCGCCCTGGGACCTATTGATCGAATGCAGGCCTACGAGGGCACGAAGGCATCACAGGTTCATTTCTACGAATAGCCTTACGGCTTGAGAGGCCAGACATGCGTCTTTGAACCGTTCGTGGTCATGTTTGGCTTCTACCGCCCAAGCCGATCAATGATCCGCGCCGACTCACGCCCCGGGATTCGACTTACGCTTCAAGTCTTCCCATGACTCAGACGCTCGAATATCTGACTCGTAGGCAATGACGTAGCCCCACTTCTGGCCGACGAAGTCCTCTTCGCCGAGCAGTTCTCGGACGAGCACCCGGGCCGCGGCTCGTTTCGCTTGTACCGTTTCGTCGTCTCGTCCTTTGTCGGACTTGCCTTCGATAATCCACATCGTGCCGCTTGCGTCCTGGGCGACGAAGTCGGGGTAGTAGGTGTCCCGGGTGGTATACATGATCGACCCACCGTCAGCCGAGTAGAGGCGCTTCCACCACACGATGTCCGAGGTGTAGTTCAGCAAAAGCGCGAGTAGGTACTCGCCGCCCCACGAGTCGAAGCTCGCTGCGGGAAACAGGCCGCGGTTCCAGCCGTCGTAGAACTCGCGGGGCTTGAACTTCGCCTGCTGGTCTTTGGAGAGCTGCTGGAGTACCTCTTTGCCAAACGGCAGGGTCACGACCTGGTCGATTGGCAGTTCGACCGGAACGATAGTCGTTTCGGTTCGCAGGCTGCTGGCGTGTTCCTTAGCCTTGTCGTTGACTAAAGCGACGAGCTCGTCCACCGCCGACTGCTTTGCCTTTTCGGTCCAGTGGTCGATACCTGCGTTCGCCAGGAACGTCGGGAGGACGTATTGGGCTAGTGTGATCGCGTTCTTTTTGTCCTGAGTAACAACCCCGAGACCGAATACGCGGCGGGTGAGTTCGCCGATCACTGCGTCTTCCGCTACGGGAGCCGATTCGACTTCCGCGTCGGTGGTGCGTTTCGTGTCGAGCTTGGACTTGCGTACCACGATTTCTTCGCGCGTGAGTGCTTCCTTGGAGTCAGCGACGCGGCGCGCTGCCCGGATAATGTCCTCTTCGTCAATGTGGGTGAGAAGGAACGGCGTGGTTGATTTCGCCATGACCGTGGATGGAAACAGGAAGGTCTTTCCGGCGAACTGTTCGTTAACCCTGATTTCTGTCGCCGGGATGTAGTCGGCCCGCTGCATGGTCTCGTTGTCACCGACTCGTCGGAACGAGACACCTCCGTTGTGCCCGCCAGTGACCTGGGTAGTTTCGCTGGCCGCGGTGCCGATGGCACTCGGGTCGTCCGTTACTTCGTCTGCCTGCGTTTCGGGCCACACGGTGGAGCCGGAAACCGATCCTCCTGGGGTTTCGGACGAAGGGTCGTTCGTGTTCGGCTGCACCTGCCCCTCGTCCTGGCGGAAGCTTTCTTCGACATCCATGCCGGAGATAGCACCCTGAGCAGCATCTCCGAGGCCGAAGGAGCGGAGCACGTCCTCGTCCTTGAGGAGGGACTTGAACGACTTGTGGCTCAAAATGTCCAGCTGGTCGAGCTCGGCTACGCCAGTACGCGCCCCGAAGGGAAGGCGCAGGCCGCGGCCCATGGTCTGCTGGGTGAGAATGTCCGACGACATGGCGCGCAGCGCACACATCACCGCAACTCGTTTGGTGTCCCAACCTTCCTTGAGACGATCAACTGAGACAATGGCGCGCACCGTCGAGGCTGGGCTGTCGAGTTCGTCTAGACGGCGCAGCGTGGCCGCGTCGTTGTGCTTGTTGTCGAACTGGAGCACTGCTTCTGGGTCGCCGAAATAGCCTGGCCCCTGGAGGATCTTGGTGACGTCTCCTGCATGCGCGACGCTTTCGCAAACGACAAACAGAAGCGGCTTCGTCCGCTTTTTCTCTCTTGCTCCTCCAGGGAAGTTCGCTTGGCCGTACGCCTCGTAGGCCGCCTCTTTGTTTCGCAACAGTGAGACCGCATCAAGCAGCTGTCGTTCCTCGGCGGAATCCTTCGGGTAGCCGTTCTCGCGGTAGACCAGCATCGGCGACTTCACGTAGCCGTCTTCAATGGCGCTATACAGCGGGTAGTCGAAGATGACGTGGTCCGTATCGGATGCCGAAGCGGTCAGCCCAATCGTGGCAGCGGGGCGGAGATCCTTCAGCGCCTTGTTAAACGCCTTAGCCGAGGTGCCGAACAGGTGGGACTCGTCCGCGATAACCACGAGGTCATCGAGGTTGACGAGGTAGTCGTAGAGCGAACCGGACTCTTCCTGGTGGTCGCGAATCTTGCGGCGCATGCCGTCTTTGGTGTCTGCGCCTGCGTTTGCGATTTTGGGTTCGATAAGTTGCGAGACGTTAAAAACGTAGACCATCGGTCCGTCTGCGGCATTGCGGAACAGCTCCGACTGGCCGGCACGCCACGCGCCGTAGTTGCCAGGCGAAACCACCTGAGGAGCAGAGGAGAAGCCGTCGACGTAGCGACGCGAGCCCTGGGTGAAGTTCTGAACGGTCTTGTTCTCCAGCACAGTCGAGGGCGGGACGACCACCATGACGTTTTTCACCCCGAAGCGCGAGAGGTACTCGATGAGTGCGGCCATGAGGTAGGTCTTGCCCGCGCCGGTGGCCATGTGCATGACCATGGGCTCTAGCGGATCAAAGTCACCAGTGAGGTGGTAGATGAGCTTGCGCAGCGCACGCTTGTTGGGGTCTCGTAGCTGGAACTCTGTCGCAATGCTGTCGATGAGTCCTTGGTCAAGTGCGATTGGAAGCGCCATGTCTACTTGCCCTCCTGCGTAGCCGAGTAAGTGAAGATGTCGTTCGGAATGTGGACAACCTGACACGGCTTGTCCGTTGTCCTCGCGAACTGCCTGATCCCCGGTTCGAGTTCCGTTGCAGCCAACGTGACGCCTTCCGACTCGCCAAGGTGGGAGAGCAGTTCTTCGACCTTTTCTCTGTCGAGTCGGCCTTCGACCACTTTGAGGAACATTGAGCCTCGTTTGCCGTCGAAGTGGCGGTTGTCCGGGGTGAGCGAGAAGTTCAGGTTCGCGGCCACAGAGTTCACGAGTGTCGCACCGGTTGCCGCTTCGGTAAGCGTGACGAGGCCCAATTCGGGGACATAGTCGAAACACTGTGGAGCTAAGTGGGCGACTTTAAAACCACCTCCGCCACGCCAGTTGCGGACTGTGCTTGGGCGAGTAGCGATGAGTTTGAGCGTCTGCTTGACGGCTACATCTTCCTCAATCGACAAGGTTTTCGTTGCGCGGACCGCTCGTAAAAGTTTCGCGGCTTTTTGCAGGTCCTCGGGGTCGAATTTGTCCGGCACTGTCACGCCACCTAGCGGCTCGCGCCCCTTCATGTAGGTGATTCCGAACTCATCGTCATCGTTGACGACCATTTGTAGGCGAGGTTTTGTGTATCGCTCGAAAACACTCTCCAGCAACTCGCAAACTACCCATCGTCTGCCCATTTTCTGGGCAGTGGATGCAGTTGTTCCCGAACCTGCGAAAATGTCCATAACGACATCACCAGGGTCGGTGGCGATTTGGAGAACTCGCTCGATTAAGCGTTCCGGCTTCGGAGTATCGAATGGCTCTTCGTCTGGAAGAAGTTTGTTTAGATGGTCCCGTTTTCCTTCCTGGCTGCTTCCCACCTCATCAGACGACCACCAGGTGTGAGGCGTGGTGCCCCCCTGTACATCTGCTAAATAAGTCTTAATGAAGGGTAGCCTGTCACCGTTCGAACCGAAATAAACGCGTCCTTCTTTCCGCGCGATTTCGAAGGTGTTTTTTGAAAAAGCCCAGTACCTTCCTTTCGCAGGGGTCACTTTGCGTCCGGATGGAAGGGTAATTGGCCATCGGGCATCGGCTCCACCGCTTTTTGCGGTGCCATCTGCCCCCTGTCGCCATGGTCCGCGGGGGTCATTATCGGGGTTCGCGAAGCGCCTCAACTGTGCGTCGGTTCGGTCGAGAAGATTGCGAATCTTTGACCACTTCTCCTTATTCTTCGCGTAGACGAGTACAACGTTGTGGGAAAGAGCGAACGCAGCCTTCCCTTTAGTGCCAGGAGAACCTTCCCAAACCACCTCCGCCACAAAGTTCCCACTCCCAAACACCTCGTCCATGAGCACGCGCATCCGGTGGTTTTCCACGTCATCAAGATGGACCCAGATTGACCCATCATCGCTAAGAAGCTTGCGCAGGTGAACCAGACGGTCACGCATCATGGTGAGCCATACGGAGTGTTCGAGGTTGTCCTCGTAATTGGCGAAGGTTTGTGCGGTGTTAAACGGTGGATCAATGTAAATGCACTTCACCTTGCCGAGGTACTTTTCGCGCAACTCCGGCACGCGAGTGAGAGCCTCAAGCACGTCGCCGGACTCACCCAAAATGAGCAGATTGTCGTCGGTCGGCTCCAGGTCTGCCCGCTCCGAGTATTGCGTGCCCTCGTCCTTAGGCGATTGCTCGCCGGTAACCACTTCATCGACCACGAGCGCGCGCGTTTCGCAGTACCGCGGGTCTTTCGGGTCAACCCACTCGTATGCGTAGCGCCCCTCTTCGCTAGGAATGAGCGCCTTGTCCTTGTTGAACCAGGTCAATTGAAGTAGTTGCTTCGCGCCGGCCACCGTTTCGCTGCCTCGTTTCGTCTGTCGGGGCTATCAAATATTTCACACTTTATGGTAGACGGGGCAACGACAGACATCGAAGAAAATCCGCCCCGAAACGAACATGTTTTCGAGACTTTAGTTGGGCGTGAGCGAGTCTCGTGTGAGTGCTCTTTGTAGTTGGCTGGAACTGATCTCTTCGGGGTGGCGCTTTCTAGGACGTGACCACGCGCCAGGGGGCTTGTATTTCTAGTGGAGGTTGTTCTCGTGTATCTGGTGCAGCGTAGATGACTGCATTCTGACTACAACCTGGTGGAGTTCGCTTAGTTACGTGCTATCGAGGGAAACACCAACGCGAGCGAGAACACCCCGTCACCAGCAAAATAGGAGCGACGGGGTGTTACACAATGTGCCCCAGGTGAGACTCGAACTCACACTGGACGGGTTTTGAATCCGTTGCCTCTGCCAATTGGGCTACTGGGGCGTCGGGCGAAAGTGTATCCCAGCGCAGTCCCGGCTGCGAAATCACCTTGTAAATTGGGCGACCCGGGCCGTGTCGGAGCGGCCGCTAGACTGGCCAACCGTGAGCACTACACCCGAGAACCAGAAGCGATTGCTGCTTATCGACGGCCACTCGATGGCCTTCCGCGCCTTTTACGCGCTGCCCGCTGAAAACTTCTCCACTTCAGGTGGCCAGCACACTAATGCGGTCTACGGGTTCCTCTCCATGTTCGCCAACATCCTGGCGGACGAGAAACCAACGCACGCCGCTGTCGCCTTCGATGTCGGGCGGAAGACGTTCCGTACAGAGCGCTTCCCGGACTACAAGGCGCAGCGCGAATCGGCCCCGCCGGAGTTCAAAGGTCAGGTGCCGATCATCGAGGACGTGCTAGGGGATCTCGGCATCACCACGCTGAGCAAGGACAACTTCGAGGCGGATGACATTGTTGCCACGCTGGTTACTCAGGCCCGTGCTGAGGGCAATTTCGAGATTGTCTTGGTCAGCGGCGACCGCGACTACATCCAGCTGGTAGACGCGTCGACGACGCTGTTGTACCCGTCGCGCGGTGTTTCCACGATGACGCGTTTCACGCCCGAGGAAGTGGAGAACAAATACGGGCTGACCCCGTCGCAGTACCCTGATTTCGCGGCGCTGCGCGGCGACCCGTCGGACAACCTGCCAAGCATCCCCAAAGTGGGAGAGAAGACAGCCACGAAATGGATTTCGCAGTACGGCACCCTCGACGGGCTGATCGATCATGCCGACGAGCTGAAAGGTATGGCCGCGAACAATTTCCGGGAGCGCATCGAGCAGGTCAGGCTCAACCGCGAGCTCACGCAGATGGTCACGGACGTGGAGCTACCGGTCGCGCCGCGTGATCTCGAGCTCAAACCGGCGGATGTCACCCAGGTTGCCTCACGCTTCGACGACCTGGAGTTCGGCGTCAATCTCCGCGAGCGCGTTCTCGCTGCGGTGCCTACCGAAGGTGCCGCGCCCGAGTCCGAGGTGGTCGAACTCGAGGACATCACGCTTGATGACGAACCTTTGGACACCTGGCTCAAGGAGCGGGCAGCTGACGGCCTGGCTGTCTACATCACCGGCAGCGCCACGCCGGGGCAGGGTGATGTGGTGGCGCTGGCGATCGTCGATAAGCAGAGGCACGCGGTGAGCAAGCTGGCGGCGGACCTGAGCGTCGACGAAGACGCGGCGCTGAAGCGCTGGCTCGAGTCGGACGCCCCAAAGTACATGCACGGAGCGAAGGCCGCGTACCACATGCTGCGCGGCCGGGGCATAAAGCTGCGCGGCATTGCGCACGACACCGCTATTGCCGCGTACCTGCTGCGTCCAGGCCAGCGCACCTACGGGCTGGAGGACATCTACCAGCGTCACCTGCAGCGGCAGCTTAGCGTCGGGTCTGACCAAATGAGCCTGCTCGGCGACACTGCGGACGCGGACGCGGCGGCCGCCATCCTCGAGCTTTCCGCCGAGTTGGCGAAAGAGCTGCGGGAGATTTCCTCCTACGAGCTGTACGCCGACCTGGAGCTTCCGCTGGTGACGGTGCTAGCGGACATGGAACACACCGGTATCGCCGTGGATGTGGACGTCCTGGAGAATCAGCGTAAGGAGTTCACGCTCAAGGTGGAGCAGATCGAGCAGGAGGCGCGCCAGCTTGTGGACGAGCCGTCGTTGAACCTCTCCAGCCCGAAGCAGCTGTCCACGGTGCTCTTCGACAAACTGGAGTTGCCGAAGACGAAGAAGACGAAAACCGGTTATTCCACGGCCGCAGGTGAAATTGAGGCGCTGGCGGAAAAGCACCCGCACCCGTTTCTAGATCACCTCTTGGCGCACCGAGAGCTGCAGAAACTCAAGTCCACCATCGAAGGGCTTATCAAGACCGTGCAGCCGGACGGCCGCATCCACACCACGTTTAACCAGACCGTCGCGTCCACCGGGCGGTTGAGTTCTGCGGAGCCGAACCTGCAGAACATTCCTGTCCGCACCGAGGCGGGTCGCACGATCCGCTCCGCGTTTGTCGTTGGGCAGGGCTACGAATGCCTGCTCACAGCGGATTACTCGCAGATTGAAATGCGCGTCATGGCACACCTGAGCCAGGATGAGGGATTGATTGAGGCGTACCGGGCAGGGGAGGACCTGCACAACTTCGTCGGCTCCCGCGTGTTTGATGTGCCCATTGATCAGGTCACCCCGGAGCTGCGTCGCCGCGTGAAGGCGATGTCGTATGGCCTCGTCTACGGCCTCTCCGCGTACGGCTTATCCAACCAGCTCTCCATTTCCGCCGGCGAGGCGAAAGACATTATGGAAAGCTACTTTGAGCGGTTCGGCGGTGTGAAGCGCTATCTGGACGAGGTTGTGGAACAAGCGCGCCGAGACGGTTACACATCCACGCTGTTTGGGCGCCGGCGATACCTACCGGAACTGACCAGCGACAACCGCGTGGCGAGAGAGAACGCCGAGCGCGCGGCGTTGAACGCTCCCATTCAGGGCACCGCGGCCGACATCATTAAGGTGGCGATGCTGCGGGTGGATGCCGCCTTGGCCGATAAACAATCCCGAGTTTTGCTGCAGGTCCACGACGAGCTAGTTGTGGAAGTAGCGCCGGGGGAGTTGGACCAGGTGCGCGACATCGTGGAGCGGGAGATGGACGAGGCGATCGACTTGCTTGTTCCGCTTGAAGTCTCCGCTGGCACCGGCGGTAACTGGGACGAGGCCGCCCACTAGCGCGCGCGACGTCTCAGGCGGTGAGCAGAGGCGGGTAGGAACACAGTGAAAGTGTTCCTACCCGCCTTGCCCCACGGCACCCTCCCCAGTTGCCGTGCCCCCAGTTGGGGCCTCCCCCAGCAGCCCCGTCACTATTTAGTTGTCTACCTCCCCTTGGGGGAAGGGGCCGCCAGGGGTGCGCGGGACCCAGCTGAGGCTTAGATTTCACCCCTGGCCAGGTCGTCCCCCGAAAGCCATGTATAACCTTACCGATGGTTAAGGAGGCGCTCAACGAACGCACAGTAAAAGTTTAGATTCGATCCTTTTGATCAACCGCGAACGACGCATAGTTGGACGGCTGACCAGCTACGAAAGAAGACCAGTCACCTGCAGTTCACCTGCTGGCAACTGGCCATTTCGCCCCCACCGAGTACCCCCGGGTCCGCTACAGCAGATCGTTGAGCGAGCGCTTCTGATCTTTTTCGTCAGCGTCGTCGACTTCATCCTGCAGTGCATCCTTGAACTCTTCGTCCTCCAGGTTGGAGTCGCTCGCAAGTTCGTCGACATCGCTCTCACCCTCCACGGCCTCGGCGCGTCGCTCACCTTCTTCCTTTAGCTCGCTCCTGTGGCGGAGGTACACCACGGTCATTACCGCCATGACGAACAGCCCGAGGTAACCCAGGATGGGGTAGAGGCTGCTTACCAGCGGCTGGAAACCTGCAAATGACAATCCAAAGCCCACTACGCAGGCGATGGCGTAGACGGGGTAGAAGCGCTCCGGCTTCTTGCGGGTGAGACGCTTCGCCAGTGCGTAGAACATGCCCAAGCACGTATTGAAGACCATGAGGAAGATGACCCAGGTCATCACCAAGCCAAGTACGGGGTCGACGTTTTCGATCACGGAGAGCAGCGGCATGTCGTCGCCGTTGACGGATTCGACTTGAAGGAGCAGAGACGCCACCAGGAGAGCCAGCATGACTGCGTAAATCACACCGCCCAGGACGCCTCCGATGCGCGAACTCTTCGTGTCGAACTCGTCGCCGGCCATCACCAACGCCATGGAGACGCCGCAAAGTGCGTTTAGGCCGGTGTGGTTGAGCGCGCCCAGCCACCAGTACGGAGTGCCGTCGGCGCGGCTGACCTCATGTTGCGCGTAATCGTTTACCTCGGCCCAGCTCACATCCACCTGGGTGAAGGAATAGATGGAGCCGATGAGCACAAACACCACGAGTAGCGGGGTGGCCCATCCGATAACGTAAGAGACCTTGTCAACGTCGAATCGCCCGACAATAAGCATGAGGGCCAGCATGGCAACAGCACCGACCCAAATTTGCCACCCGAATGCCTGGTTGAGGTTGGACCCGGCACCGGCGAACATGACAAATCCGACTGAAAACATACAGGCCACCGCGGACCAGTCCATGATGAACGCGGCGGGTTTGGACGTGACGTTGTAGAACACTTCATTATGCTCACTGGCGAGGAAGTATGAGCCGAACGACATGAACGCCGTCGCGGCGAACAGCATTGTCACGCTGGCGAGGATGACGCCGTAAAACCCGTTGGTCCCGTAGGCAACGAAGTATTGCAGCGCCTCCATGCCTGAGGCGAAACCGGCACCGACAACGATGCCTACAAAAGAGGCAGCGACTGCGAGGCTGCGTTTGAACATAAAAATTTCTCCGAAAATCGATTAATGGTGATCTGTATCGGCCGTACTATATGGTAGCTGTCGCCTCGTGAGGGCGGTGCGTGCGCACGATCTGACAATCTGGACGAGCGTTCTGATATTCCACCGCAGGTCAGGGACTTATCATTGGGAGCTAATGTCAAATCGTGCGTAAACGGCGCGGGCAGGCTACCCAACTAGCAGGCCCGCCGTCCGGGCGGCATCCCAAAGCCGCCCCTTTTATTTGCTCTAGCTGGGCAAAGTGTTTAAGCTTGCTCGGGCGTGTCTATGCGCGAGGGTGGCGCCCACCGTAATAGGAGGGTGCGGTGACCAGCTCGGCGCGAGATCGGCGGACGCGAACCCCACCATCTGGCGTGGTGTTTACGCTGCTGAGAGAGACGCCTCTGTCCAATCACGATCTCCTATTTTTTCGGAGCACATACTACTTATGCGCACTTCCAACGCACCCCAGGTTGCCATCAACGACATCGGTGGCCCTGAGGAATTCCTTGCCGCAGTAGACAAGTCCATCAAGTACTTCAACGATGGCGACATTGTCACCGGCACCGTGGTCAAGGTCGACCACGACGAGGTCCTGCTCGACATCGGTTACAAAACCGAGGGCGTCATCCTCACCCGCGAGCTGTCCATCAAGCACGACGTTGACCCGGAAGACGTGGTCGAGGTCGGCGATGAGATCGACGCGCTTGTCCTGACCAAGGAGGACAAGGAAGGCCGCCTGATGCTGTCCAAGAAGCGTGCGCAGTACGAGCGCGCGTGGGGCACCATCGAGGAGCTGCAGGCCAACGACCAGCCGGTTACCGGTACGGTCATCGAGGTCGTCAAGGGTGGCCTCATCCTCGACATCGGTCTGCGCGGCTTCCTGCCGGCATCGCTGGTCGAGATGCGCCGCGTGCGCGACCTGGATCCGTACATCGGCCAGGAGCTCGAGGCGAAGATCATCGAGCTGGACAAGCACCGCAACAACGTGGTCCTGTCCCGCCGCGCATACCTGGAGGAGACCCAGTCTGCGGTCCGCTCCGACTTCCTGCACCAGCTGCAGAAGGGCCAGGTCCGCAAGGGTGTCGTGTCCTCCATCGTCAACTTCGGTGCGTTCGTTGATCTCGGCGGCGTCGACGGCCTGGTGCACGTCTCCGAGCTGTCGTGGAAGCACATCGACCACCCGTCCGAGGTTGTCGCAGTGGGCGACGAGGTCACCGTCGAGGTGCTCGACGTCGACCTGGACCGCGAGCGTGTTTCCCTGTCGCTGAAGGCGACCCAGGAGGATCCGTGGCGCGTGTTCGCCCGCACCCACGCTGTGGGCCAGATCGTTCCGGGCAAGGTCACCAAGCTCGTTCCGTTCGGCGCGTTCGTTCGCGTGGAGGAGGGCATCGAGGGCCTTGTCCACATCTCCGAGCTGGCTCAGCGCCACGTGGAGGTCCCGGACCAGGTCGTCAACGTGGGCGAAGAGGTCATGGTCAAGGTCATCGACATCGACCTGGACCGTCGCCGTATCTCCCTGTCCCTCAAGCAGGCCGACGAGGATTACGTCGAGGAGTTCGACCCGTCCCGCTACGGCATGGCCGACTCCTACGACGAGCAGGGCAACTACATCTTCCCGGAGGGCTTCGACCCGGAGACCAACGAGTGGATGGAAGGCTACGACGAGGCTCGCCAGGAGTGGGAGGCACGCTACGCCGAGGCAGAGCGTCGCCACCAGGCCCACACTGCTCAGATCGAGCGTCACCGCGCTGCAGCCGCCGAGGCGGCGGAGCAGGAGGGCGAGCAGGCCAACTACTCTTCCGAGTCTGCAGCTGCAGCTCCGGCGGCTGACCAGGCTGAGGAGAACATCGGCTCGCTGGCTTCCGACGAGCAGCTTGCCGCTCTGCGCGACAAGCTCGCCGGCAACTAGTCGCAGCTAGCGTAGCGACGTCACGTCCCGCCCCCACCGCACCGGTGGAGGCGGGGCGTTTTGCTATCTTCGGGCCCATGAAGAAAGTGGGCCTAACAGGCGGCATCGGCAGCGGCAAATCGACGGTGGCGCGGATGCTCGCCGACGAAGGTTTCGTCGTGGTGGACGCGGACCAAATCGCGCGGGAAATAATGGAGCCAGGCTCGCCCGTTTTAGAGGAGGTGGCGGAGGTCTTCGGTGCCGACCTCATCGGTGAGGACGATCAGCTTAACCGTGCGGAGCTGGCGCGCCGCGCCTTTGCCTCAAAGGAATCCACCGAGCGACTGAACGGGATCACGCATCCTGCCATCCGCGCGGAATCCGAGCGCCGGTTTGCGGCGGCCGAGCAGGCGGGGGAGCAGGCCGTGATATACGACATGCCGCTGCTAGTCGACCTCGGTTTGCACACGACGATGGATCTCACCGTTGTGGTTGATGTGGATGTGGATGAGAGGGTCCGAAGGCTCGTCGATAAGCGTGGGCTCGATGTAGCGGACGCGCGGGCGCGGGTGGCGCAACAGGTGGACGACTCGACGCGCCTTGCGGCAGCGGACGTCGTGATCGACAACAACGGGCCGCTCGATGCACTCGCACCACAGGTCGCGGCGCTAGTTGAGAAAATCAAAGGTTTGTAAGTTATACCGGCGAAATTTACCGGTGTGACACGTTCCATTCACTTTGTGCGCCTAAGTTGCTCTGGCATGGGTACGTGGAACACGGGGCCGTTCGATAACGACTCTGCAAACGACGCTGTGGCTGCGCTGGTCAACGGCACGTTCCGCATGGATCAATTCCGCTTTGAGTGCGGTCTCGGTGCGCTGGGCACGGATGAGGCGGAGTCCGTTATCGCCCTCGCCGCGGTGCTGAACGGCCACATGCCTGAGGGGTACGCGGGCGAGGTGGTTGAGTACCCGTTCACCATGGACGACAAGCGGTGGATCCGCCGGCGCGCGCAGGCCGCGGTGCGCCCAGGAGGTTCCGCGTTGTACTCGATGTGGGAGGAAGCAGGCGAGCTGGACGAATGGCTCGCCGCCGCCCGGAAATACGCCGTTTAGGATTCAGCAGAGAGTTCCCCGCAGAACCGCCAGAGCAACGCACCGGCCTCGGTGAGGTTGGCGGTGAACTCGTTCGGCTGCTCCGCGGTGAACGCGTTGAACGACACGCAGAATTCACCGTCGTCCGTCAGCGGAGTGTAGGCGATGCCGAAGCCCTCCGGCACCGACGGCGCAAAGCAATAGCGCACCACTTGATCCGCACCGCCGATCGAGGTGGTGGACAAGAAGTCGCGGCGCGCCGCGGTCGCGAGGGGATCGGTGAAAAACGGGTGCGAGTCGTCAATTGTCGCCATCATCTGGATGTGGCGGTCGAAGCCGTTGCCGGATTTACAGCGCTTCACCCACGCACGGTGGGCCTCGACGGCAGCTTCGAGGTCGGATTGCTGTGCTGACCCGGCGACGAGTTTACGTGCGAACGAGACCGCTTCCGGCGTAGCGGCGCGGAGGCATTCAGTGCGTCCGGCACGGTATTCGCGCATGTCCACCGCCTCGTAAACCGCGCGAACCCTGCCGTAAGTCAGCTGCTGGGCGATCGTCATCGTGAGCTGCGCGGAGGCGTCGCGGCTGAACTTGAACGGCAGGTCTGCTGGAAGATCGTGCGGCACAGCGAGGATTTCAGTGTGGAGCTCCCCGGCCTGCTGCGCCACATCAGCGACGCCGGCCGCGATGCGCTCCGACAGATCTTCGCCGAAATCCCAGGCGAGCTCTTCGGGGCCGGCGGCCAAATCCACTCCAGCCGGGATCGTTGCGTTCTGCATGCGGGTTACCGCGGTAACAAGCGTGGCGCCGTCCTGGCAGGAGTGTTCGACGTGCACCGCGGCCCAATCGTCAGCCAGGCTGAACTGGTAGCTCAGCGGCTTGTATACCCACGCTCCGCGAGGCAGGAACGTCAAGCGCTCGATGCGCTTGGCGTCGGTCTCCTGCGACCGCCCGTGCACGTCGATGAGGTCGACGGTGAACAGCATGTCGCGAAGCCGGTCGTAGACGGCCTCGTTTTCACCGCGCAACAACAGCTCAGGCAGCAGCTCACCCAGCGCACCCGACCCGAGCAGCGACGGCGCATTGAAATCGAGCTCGCCGGTGCGAGCACCGGGTTCAACACCGCGTTCGAGGACCGCTTCCAGCGCGGCGCGCAGCGATGCGGCAGATATTGGTGCGCCGGAATCGTCCGTGACCTTGAGCGCGAATAGGCGCCCGTTGAGGAAGATGCCGATTTCGCGGTTGGCGGCGCCCGCTGTCGAAGCGATGATCTCGTCTTCGCCGGGCCGCGGGTGGCGGAGTCCGCCTGCATAGACGAACCACTGGTTTTGCGTAATCCGGTTGCCGCGCGCATCCACGTTCTCCGGTAGGTCACCGGAGGCGGACTGCAAGTGCACAGCAATTGCGCGCTGAATACGTTCGACGACGCGGTCGAGGCCGGTTGCGCCCGTCGGCAGCGAGAGCTGGAAGCCAACGTTGGTTGTCTGCGGCAAAGGGCCGCGGGTGGTCAGATACGCGGAGTACCACTCGTCGGACAGCCAGTTCGTGCCCTGCGATTCGCGCTGCGCCGCGCGTGTTCGCAGCGCGTCGTCGAGACGCGGGCCCTGTTCTTCCGCGAAGTCCGCGGTGATCTCGTGTGCACGCTCAAGATCAGGGCCATCGAGCACCGCCTCGAGAGCGTGCTGGTAGGCCTCCAACGTGTTGTTGAGGTCTGGGACGGGCAGAGGCTTCAGGTCGCGGGTCTCTGGGTGCGGTGTAATCGGCACGTCGGCCGCCTTTCTTCAAGTAGGTGTTCGCTGGGTGAGATGAACGGCGCTAGAGCTCCGGGATGTTGGCGAGGAGCGCCTTGGTGTAGTCGTGCGTCGGATGCTCGAGCACCTCATCAATCGGCCCCTCGTCCACGATAATGCCCTTGTTCAGCACCGCGATGCGTGTGGCCGTGTGCCGGGCAAGTGCGATGTTGTGGGTGACAAACAGCAGCGACAGGTCGCGCTCGGCCCGAAGATCCGCGAGCAGGCTCAAGATAGACGCCTGGACGGAGACGTCTAGAGCGGATGTGATCTCGTCGCAGACGAGCACATCCGGGGCGTTGACCAGTGCGCGTCCAATGGCGGCACGCTGGCGTTCGCCGCCCGAGAGATCACCTGGTCGGCGGTCGTAAAAGCTCCGGTCGAGCTGCACAGCCTCAAGAATTTCCTCGACGGATTTGCGCTGGTCGTGACGCGACAGCCTGCCCGACATGATCAACGGCACACTCAGCGATTCACCAATAGTGCGTCGAGGATTGAGCGAAGAAAACGGCGATTGGAAGATGTACTGGATGTACTGGCGCTGATCCAGTGAGCGTTTACGGCTGCTGTGCTCGAGCACCTCGCCGCGCAGGCGGACGTCGCCGGTGTAGCCGGGGTTGAGCCCAGCGATCGAGCGCGCCAGTGTTGTCTTGCCTGAGCCGGACTCGCCGAGCAGGAGGATCGATTCGCCTTGCTCGAGCGTGAGGTCGATCCCGTGGAGCACAGTGTTGTCGCCGTAGGCCATCTTGAGATCCCGCACTTCGAGCAGCGGGGCAGCGCTGCCGGGTTTCTCGGTGGCAACCGAGCTGGCCTGGCCGTGGCCAGTAATATCCTTGCGTCCCGGCAGGTCCGGGATGGCAGCGAGCAGCTTCTTGGTGTACGGGTGCTTCGGGTTGTAGAGCACACCGTTTGCAGGGCCCTCTTCCACGATGTCGCCGCGCAGCATCACCACAACCCGGTCCGCCAGCTCGGCGACGACTGCGAGGTCATGGGTGATGTAGAGCGAGGCGATGTCGCTGTTGCGCGTCATCTCGCGCACCGTGTCCAAAACGTGAGCCTGCGTGGACACGTCCAGGCCGGTCGTCGGCTCGTCGAGGATAAGCACGTCCGGCCGCATGGCGAACGCCATAGCGATGCCGACGCGCTGCTGCTGGCCTCCAGAGAGCTGGTGGGGCCAACGAGCGAGGTATTCGTCGGTGTCCGGCAGGTCGACATCGCGCATTACTTCGCGCACGCGCGCGGTGCGGTCGCCGTCGTAGCCGTGGACGTCGAGCACCTCACGGATCTGCTCGCCAATGCGCATGGTCGGGTTGAGACTCAGTGCCGGATCTTGTGGCACGTAGGCGATGCGGCTGCCGCGCAACTCACGCAGCTCGTCTTTGCCCAAATTCAGCACGTCGTAATCGCTGCCGTTGGAGGAATGCAAGTGCACGGTGCCGTCAAAGAGCCGTAGCCCCGGACGAAGGTGCCCCATCGCGGCAAGGCCCGCGGTGGTTTTGCCGGAGCCGGACTCGCCGACGAGGCACACGATCTCACCGCAGCCGAGCTCGTAGTCCACTCCGTGGAGAATCTCTGCCCCTTCTATCGTGCCCAGACGCAGATTGCGCACACTGAGCACGGTATCGTCGGCCGCCGCGTATGTGCCGGGCTGCCCAGCGGATATCGAGGTCGTCATAATCCGATCGCCTTTCTGTCTACCCGTCGTGGCGGATGGGGTCGTGCTTCGGCTGAAGCTGGGGCTCTGCATCTCTGTCCTTGCCCCGCTTTGCCACAGTGGCGGTGGTTGCCGTGGCCCGTGCGGTGGCGTCGGCAAGCATGTTGGTGCCGATCGTGAGCACCGCGACGGCTGCGACCGGGAGCAGCACGCCCCACGGCTCGAGGGAAAGCGCGATGCGGTTTTCGTTGATCATCAGGCCCCAGTCCGCGGCCGGCGGCTGAATGCCCAGACCGAGGAACGACAGTGACGCGATCGAACCGATCGAGTACGTCAAGCGCAGGCCTGCCTCCACCGCGAGTGGCCCGGTGATGTTCGGCGCGACTTCTTGGGTGAGGATTCGCCAGTGCGGCACGGAGTACATCTGGGCGGCGAGGATGTAGTCCTCGTTGGTCACGTCCAGCGTCGCAGCTCGGGCGACGCGGGCGATGCGGGGCGCGTGCGTCAGACCGATAACGAGCACGAGCACCGTGGCGGACGGCCCGAAGATCACGATCGCCAGCATGGCGAAAATGAGTTGCGGGAAGGCCAGCAGCACGTCGTTGAGCCGCATGAGCACGGCGTCGGTCTTGCCGCCTGCGTAACCGGCGATCATGCCGATGACGGTGCCAACGATCATGCCGAGAAGCGTCGCCAAAAACGCCGTGACAAGCAAGATGAGACCGCCGGCGACGAACCGGGAGAACACGGAGCGGCCGAGGTTGTCCGTGCCAAAAAGCCCGGTGTCTGTGAACGGCAGACCGATGAACTCGGTGGTGCTGTGGCCGGTAATCTGCTCCGCGAACAGATACCCCAACACGGTCAGCAGCACGACGGCCGACGTGAGGATGAGACCGACCTTGCCTTCCGTCTGTGCCCAAATGCGAGCCAGCAGTGGGTCAGGCTTGGATACGGAGGTCTTGAGCGCCGCATCGTGCTCAGGCTCCGCGTTACTCCCGGCTTCCTGGGGCTGGACTGGTGCGGACATCAGTTACTCCTCAATTTCGGGTTGGCTGCAAGGCTCACCAGGTCCGCCAACAGGTTCACTACGACGTACACCGCGGCGATAAGCAGCGAGACCGCCTGCACGACCTGCACATCGCGGTAGTTCACGGCGTCGATGAGCGCTACACCGAGACCGGGGTAGCGGAACAGGTACTCCACGACTACGATGCCGCCCGCCAGCCAGGCCAGCTGGATCGCCACCACTTGTGCGATCGGACCGACGGCGTGCGGAAGCGCGTGGCGGAACACCACTCGTCGCTCCGGCACGCCTTTGAGGCGGGCCATTTCGACGTAACCGGACTCTAATGTCTCGATCATGGTCGCGCGGGTCATGCGTGCGATGTACGGCGTGACCACGAACGCGAGGGTCAACGTCGGCAGTACCAGCTGGGACGGGAACTGCCACACGTGGCTATCCGGCGGCGACATGGTTACAGCAGGGAGGACCTTGAACACCGAAGTAGCGAACAGGGTCACCAGGGCGATACCGATGACGAATTCCGGCAGCGCGGCGAGGATGAGCGTAACCCAGGTGATCACCTGGTCGCGCTTGTAGCCGCGCCACCAAGCAGCGTAAACGCCGAGCAGCACCCCGAGCGGGATCGAAATCAGGGCCGCCAGCAGCATGAGCACCAGCGAATTCACCAGCGGCTCACCGAGCAACGCAGAGACTGGGCCACCGGTGGACGTCGAGGTCCCGAAGTCTCCGGTGAACACCCCGCCGAGCCACAGCAGGTAGCGCCTCAGTGGTGGTTGGTCAAGGTTCATTTCGGCTTCCAACGCCGCGATGCGCTCCGGTGTGGCCTGTTGGCCCAGAATTGCCGTGGCAGGCGAGCCCGGCAGGAGCAATGTGGCGCAGAAAATGATGACGGATACGGCGAACAGGATGAATATGCTCACCCCGAGCCTGCGAAGAATGAATTTGCCCATCTGTTCCTATGCCTCCGCTATCCAAACGCGCTCGAACAATGCCTGACCTAGCGGGATACCGCCCGGATGCGTTTTCAGGCCCACTACGTAATTCTGGTACGCGTCGATCTGGTTGGCGAAGCCCCAGATGATGTATCCGCCGTCGTCGTAGAGTTGCCGCTGCAATTCACGGATCATTTCGCGGCGGGTGCCGTCGTCGACAATCGTGCGGGCCTTGTTCGCTTTTGCGGTGAACGCATCGTCCGACCAGTGTGTCTCGTTGAATGGCGATGCTGCGGTCGCGCACTGGTTGACCTGCTGCAAGAAGTTTCGCGTGTAGTAGAACGTCAACGCGAACGGGTACTCCAAGTAGTTGCCGTCAGCGAAGAAGGTCGAGGAATCAACCTGGTTGATGTGCACGTGAATGCCCGCAGCGCTGGCTTGCTCTGCGAAGACCTGGGCGCTGCGCAGCGCGCCGGTCTGGATCTCTGCTGCATTCAGTGTGACGTCGAGCCCGTCCGGGTAGCCGGCTTCGGCCAGCAGACGCTTTGCCTCTTCGATGTTTTGCTCGCGTTGCGGGAAATCCTTCGGATAGGCGGGGTCGTAGAGCGAGAACATGTCGTTGCCCAGCTGGCCCTCCCCGGAGTAGACCTGATCGACCAGCTGGGTGCGGTCCGCCACGAGGCGCATGGCGCGGCGTACTCGCACGTCATCGAAGGGGGCGACATCCACCCGCATTGTCAGCGGCAGCCACATGCCGGTTTCGGAGACGAGGGTGGACAAACGCGGATCTGCTTCGATCACGCGCGCCAGCGAGTGGTTGAGATTGCCGATTGCATCGACCTGGGAGGAGAGCAGCGCATTGAGCATCGCGTCCTCTTCCTGGAAGTCGATGATTTCCACACTGTCCAACAGTGGTGCCTCGCCCCAGTAGTTGTCGTTGCGCACCAGCGTGGTCGACTGGCCGGGGGAGAAGTACTCCAGCTTGAACGGGCCGGAGCCGACCGGGTTTTTCGGGTCGTAGCCTTCCGGCACAATGCCCATTTGGTACTCAGCGAGACTATCGACGAGCGTTGCATCCGCCTCGCTGAGCACTATCCGCAGCTCGCGCGGTCCGGTCGCCTCCATGTAGTCGATATGGTTGATCGACGCCGCGCCGGATTTCGGGTCGTCCGGGTCGCGGATGCGGTCGTAGGAGAAGATGACGTCTTCGGGGCGGACCGGGCGTCCATCTGAGAACTGCACTCCCTCACGTAGGGTGACGGTCCACTCGGTAGCGTCGGGGGATGGTTCGACGGCGGTTGCCAGGCGGTACTCCAGGTCGTAGTTCTCATCGCGCCGGACCAAGGAGTCGTACATGTTGATCAACCTGGTGGCATCTGAGGAACTCGTGGGGATGTGGGCGTCGACTGTGTCTGTGGAGGATCCGCCTACGAGTCCCACACGCAACGTTCCGCCGCGCTTGGGTGGGCCTTCGACGTCGAAGTGCTCGACCGGGGACGGCGAGCAGGATGCTAAGGCGAACGCCGCGCCGCCGAGTGCCGTCGCCCGCAGCAGCTGTCTTCGCGTCATTTGCACCATCGCTTCACCTGCACATTCTGTGATCGCGCGCGTGAACGCGCTCAGCAAATATTAAGTACAAACGTATTGTCTTTTTTGGGTCCAGGCAAATGAAAGGTATTCCGTCTGGGGGTGGTGGGTGGGGGCGTGAACAAGCGTTGCCCTCCGGAAACGGGCTGGCGATACACTGGCCGGCATGGCTTTTGCTGCAGAACACCCCGTCCTCGCGCAGTCCGAATTTCGCCCCGTGGGCGAGATCGAACGGCGCGAGAAGCCCTTTGAAGTCGTCTCCGAGTTCCAGCCCTCCGGCGACCAGCCCACCGCGATTGCGCAGTTGGATGAGCGACTCAACCGCGGCGAGCGCGACGTGGTGCTCATGGGCGCGACCGGAACCGGCAAGTCCGCCACGGCGGCGTGGCTGATTGAAAAGCAGCAGCGCCCCACCTTGGTCATGGCGCCGAACAAGACGCTCGCCGCACAGCTGGCTAACGAGCTGCGTCAGCTGCTGCCAAACAACGCGGTGGAGTACTTCGTGTCCTACTACGACTACTACCAACCCGAGGCCTACATCGCACAGACGGACACCTACATCGAGAAAGACTCGTCCATCAACGACGATGTGGAGCGCCTCCGGCACTCGGCAACGTCCGCGCTGCTGTCCCGTCGAGACGTGGTGGTGGTGTCCTCCGTGTCCTGTATCTACGGCCTCGGTACCCCGCAGAGCTACCTGGACCGTTCGATCGTTCTTCGCACAGGGGAGGAGGTGGAGCGAGACCGCTTCCTGCGGCTGCTGGTGGACGTGCAGTACGAGCGCAACGACATAGATTTCAAGCGTGGCACTTTCCGCGTCAAGGGCGACACGGTGGACATCATTCCGGCCTACGAGGAGGTCGCGGTGCGGGTGGAGTTCTTCGGCGACGAGGTGGACTCGCTGTACTACATCCATCCGCTTACAGGCGATGTGATCAGCCAGGAGGACGAGGTGCGCATCTTCCCGGCCACCCACTACGTGGCCACGGACGAGCGCATGGAAAAGGCCATCGAGGCCATCAAACTCGAGCTCGCGGACCGGCTGGAGGATCTGGAGAGCAAGGGCAAGCTGCTTGAGGCTCAGCGTCTGCGCATGCGCACGGAGTACGACTTGGAGATGATCCAGCAGGTCGGTTTCTGCTCCGGCATCGAGAACTACTCCCGCCACATGGACGGCCGCCCCGCAGGCTCCGCGCCGGCGACGCTCATCGACTATTTCCCGGAGGACTTCCTCACCATCATCGACGAGTCCCACGTCACCGTGCCGCAGATCGGCGGCATGTTCGAGGGCGACATGTCGCGCAAGCGCAACCTGGTCGAATTCGGATTCCGCCTCCCCTCGGCGGTGGACAACCGCCCCCTCACTTTCGACGAATTCGAGGCTCGCGTGGGCCAGACTGTGTACATGTCCGCCACCCCGGGCGACTATGAGCTGGCCGCCTCGCAGGGCGAATTCGTCGAACAGGTCATTCGCCCGACCGGGCTGGTGGACCCGAAGGTCACCGTCAAGCCCACCAAGGGGCAGATTGACGATCTCATCGACGAAATTCGCCAGCGCACGGAGAAGGACGAGCGAGTCCTGGTAACCACCTTGACCAAGCGCATGGCGGAAGACCTCACGGACTACCTCCTGGACAACGGCATCAAGGTCCGCTACCTGCACTCTGACATCGACACACTGCAGCGCGTCGAGCTGTTGCGGCAGCTCCGCCTCGGCGAGTACGACGTGCTGGTGGGCATCAACCTCCTGCGCGAGGGCTTGGACCTACCGGAGGTCTCGCTAGTGGCCATCTTGGATGCCGACAAGGAGGGCTTCCTTCGCTCCACCAAGTCGCTCATTCAGACCATCGGCCGCGCAGCCCGCAACGTCTCGGGCGAGGTGATCATGTACGCAGACCAAGTCACCGAGTCCATGCAAGAGGCTATCGACGAAACGGAGCGACGCCGCGAGAAGCAAATCGCCTACAACAAGGAGCACGGCATCGACCCGCAGCCACTGCGAAAGGCTATTGCGGACATCTTGGACCAGGTCTACGAGAACGCCGACGCGGACGCTTCCGCAAGTCTGAGCTCGGATGCGGCGGTGGCGGAGCGGCCGGACGTGTCCAACATGGCCTCCGACGAGGTGCAGAAGCTTATCGACGACCTGACGGTCCAGATGCGCGACGCGGCTGGCGAGCTGAAGTTTGAGCTCGCCGGGCGCTTGCGGGATGAGATTGCGGATCTGAAGCGTGAGCTGCGTGGTATTAAAGACACAGGCAATTAGCGAAAGGAACCTGCCTTGCACACCTACAAGTCCATCGCTGTCGGCACCGACGGCTCAGCTACCTCTATGGTTGCCGTGCGCGCGGCAGCTAGCCTCGCCCGTGTCTACGGCGCTGACCTGACGATTATTTGTGCGCACTACACCGCCTCCGGCTCGATGTTGAATTCCACGAACGCCGAGCTGTCACGGGTGGACATTGTTACTGCCACGAACGCGCGCGACATCCTGAGCAAGGCGGAGACGATTGCGAAGGAGGAGCAGGCCGGCACGGTCAACCTGGTGTCCAAGGGTGGCCAACCGGCGAACGTGCTGCTAGAAGCGGTCGAGGAATACGGCGTCGACCTCTTGGTGGTGGGCAACAAGGGCATGCGCTCCATGGCAGGACGCATATTTGGCAACATCCCCGGCAATGTGGCCAAAAAGGCGCCGGTGGACGTCATGCTCGTGGATACCAGGGCAGAGGGACACGACTAAAACAACCGAGGGGTACACTAGTTCTGCCCCAAAAGCTTTGAAAGGTGATCACCATGGCCGATACCCCATACAAGACCATCGTCGTCGGCTCCGACGGTTCCAAGTCCTCGCTGCTTGCTGTTGAGCGCGCCGCAAGGATTGCTGCAGCCTTCGGCTCCACCCTCGTCATCGGCACCGCCTACTACGAGAACGAGGAAGAAGCTGCAAAGACGCTGCGCCAGGATTCTGTGACCATCCTCGGCGACCAGAAGGCGCTGGAGAACCTCGAGGGTGCAGCTGATCACGCCCGTGCGGTAGGCGCGCCGGACGTGCAGACCGCGACCCGTCCGGGAACCCCGGTGCAGGCCCTCATGGCCATCGTCAACGACAACCACGCTGATCTGCTTGTTGTCGGTAACCGCGGGATCAACTCGCTGACCGGCCGCCTGCTGGGCTCCGTGCCGGCGGACGTCGCCCGTCAGTCCGACTGCGACGTCATGATCGTCCACACGGTCAACTAGTTATTCGCCAACCACCGTCAGCGTCTGTGTGGCGCGGGTGACGGCGACGTAGAGGTCTTGCCACCCCTGTGGCGAGGCCTCTTTTATTTCTCCGGGGTTTACCACCACGACGTGGTCAAACTCCAGGCCTTTCATCTCGCCGACGTTGTCCGCGTCGATCACCGCGGTTAAGCCGTTTCGCTTTTCGACGTCCTCCGGCCGCCCCACAAACTGCACCGGCTCGCCAGACGCGCGGATAGCCTCCGGGACCGTCGCGTGCGGGTCGATCTCGGCGAGAATCTCTGCCGCGTAGTCTGCGATCTCTTTTGGTGTGCGGTAATTCACCGTGAGCTCGTGGAGGCGGAACCTGCCGCCCACAAACGGCTCAAGGGCGGCCGTCCAATCGTCCACGCCAGCGGGGGAAGAGGTCTGGGCGGTATCTCCCACCAGGGTCATCCAACGCGACGGGCAGCGCCGAAACACCATCCGCCACTCCATAGGCGACAACTCTTGCGCCTCGTCCACGATCACATGGCCGTACGCCCACGTCTGATCGGCCCTGGCGCGCTGAGCGGTGGAGCGGGTGTCCGTTTCGCGCTGGCGGCTGGCCAGCGTCTCCGCGTCGATGACGTCTGCGGCGGAGAGGATCTCGGCGTCGAACTGGTCGTCGTCGTTGTCCGTGGATTCAGAGGAAGCCAGCACATCAAGCGCCCCCTCGGCCTCGGCGACTAGCTCGCGCCACTCCTGTTCTTCCTTGCGCCGCTGCTCCTCCGGGTCAACGGTGCCGATGAGCACCGCCAACTCATCTACCAAAGCCGTGTCCGACCGGGTAAACGCGGAGCCGGGCTCGCGGTGCAACGCAGCGCTTGTGTAGTCGTCATAGTCGTATGCAACCGCGGCGATGGCCTCAGGGTCGGTCAGCAGCGCCTCCAAGACCTCAACTGGGTCGAGTTCGGGGAAGTGTGCGTCGATGAGCTGCTGCACTTGGGGGTCTTCCGAAAGGTCGTCGTGAAGCTGATCCACGTCCGCATCGGAGAGCAAGTTTTCGCCACCCAGCGGATCTTCGCCGATTCTCTGCGCCAGCGTCTCGGCGAGCAACTGAGTCAGGTGCTCTGCGAATTGCGCGCGGGCCTGGTTGTGGGGGCGCCGCGAGCGGCGCGCCCGGGTCCGCGCAGCCTTGATCATCTGCGGTGTCGCTTCTACCGGCACGGAGTCGAAGGTCAGCTTCACTGGTGTGTCGGGTGCGGTTTCGTATGCCTGCACCGCACGTTTGAGCACGGTCACCATCTCTGGCGATCCCTTCACCTCGCGGGCTGCGATCGAATCCTCACCGGCTGGCGCGAACCCCGGCACCAGTTGGTCGGCGGTGGAGAGCACGACCCCGGTCTCGCCGAGCTCCGGCAGCACCCGCGAGATGTACTCCAAAAATGTCGCGTTGGGGCCAACCACGAGTACGCCGGTACGGGTCAGCTGCTCGCGCCAGGTGTAGAGCAAGTAGGCGATCCGGTGGAGCGCAACTGCCGTCTTCCCTGTGCCCGGCCCGCCTTGCACCACCATGACACCGCGAGTTGGGTCACGGATGATCTCGTCCTGCTCTCTCTGGATCGTTTCCACGATGGAGCGCATGTGCCCCGTGCGGGCCTCGTTCATCGCGCGGCGCAGCGCCGCCTCGGAGCCGACGCCGGCGGTGGAGGTCTCAGCCCCGTCGCCGGAGAGCACCTCGTCGTCGACTGCGGTGACCGTTCGCCCCCGCATACGAATGTTGCGCCGGGTCTCCACACCTTCCGGGTGGGCCGTAGTGGCCAAGTAGTAGGGGCGAGCGAGGGGAGCACGCCAGTCCAGCAGGAGTGTCCGGTAGTTATCCTCCCGGTCGTCCATCCCCATGCGGCCGATGTACCTGCGCTCTAGGCCACTGCGGCCCGGTACCGGATTCTCGGGGTCCGGGTCGGCCACGTCGATGCGGCCGAACACTAAGCCGGTCTCCGCCACATTGAGGGCATCCAGTTTCGCGTTCAGGCCGTGGTACTCCGTCTCGCGGCGCACCAGTGCGTCCGAGTCAGGGTTATCCGGGTCCACATCACGCTGCACCTGCTCAAGCCTTGCCTGAGCTCGTGCTACCTCAGCGTCGAGGTGCGCGAAGAGAGTGTCCACATACGCTTGCTCTGTTTCCTGCATCCCCACAACAAACGGCCCCGGGCCGGGGATTATTCCCAGCCCGGGGCCATGAATTCACGAAAGGGCTACGCGAACTTCTTCTGCGCCTTCTTCACCAGCTTCCGCGCCTTCTTCTCAGCCTTCTTGGCCTTGCGCTTCCACTTCAGCTTGGTAATCCAAGACGGGTCTGCGTCCAGCTTGTCCCAAGCCTTCTGCAGCGAGTCCACCGCATCTTGGGCCTTGCCCTGTGCCTTTGCGGAGGCCTTGTTCACCTTGCGCTTCGCCTTGAACTTATCCAGGGTGGAGGGTTGGAGGTCGTCCAGCTGGTCCTGCAAGTCACCAACGATGCCGTTGACCTTGCGCTTCGCCTTAAACTTCTGGACCTTGGACGGCTTGAGGTCGTCGTAGGTGTCCTCCGCCTTGTCAGCGGCCTTATCTGTGGCATCGTCCAGCCATTCGCCTGCGTCCGACAGGAAGTGGGACGCCTGCTTCTTGGCGTCTCCGAACCAGTCGTTCGCCGCGCCACCCGCCTTGGCGGCGGCCTTCTTCCAATCACCCTTGTTGTCGTCAACGTAGTCGGTGACCTGGTCGGTAGCGTCGGAGAACCAGTCAGACGCCTTGTTCCACGCCTTCTCCGTTTCGGACTTTGTCGGCAGCGCCTGCTTGACGTTCTTCTGCGCGGCCTGAGCGGCGTGCTGGGCGCGCCACTTCAAATCCGGCTTGCCGTCATTGTCAACGGTGGCCAGCAGCACACCGCCCGCGAGACCGAGGTCGGTCAGCGCGCCGGTGCGGCGGCGGGACTTCTCGTCGTCGTCCTCGGCCTCCCAGAATGCGTGGCGGCCGACGATGGTTGGCAGGGCGGTGGCAGCCAGCAGCGTCGCGGACAAGCGCGGGAACTTGCCGATAGCGAAGGACGCGCCTGCACCGGCCTTGGTAGCGGCAACAATCTGAGCGGCGGTCTCCGGGCTCTTCGGCAGGAAGCCGCGGTACTCGCGCGGGGTCAGCGCGCGCACCTTCTTCAAAACGCTGTCCGCGGCTTCCTTGTGGCCCGCCGGGTTCAGCAGGGTCTCGACGCCGTCGATCACGTAGACCGAAGCGAGCATCGGGCGTGCGATTTTACGGATCATACTCTTACCCAATCCTTACTTTTTGTAGCTGAATGTGCTTCCGCCGAGTGTAGCGATTTTGTGCTCCACTAGTGGCTGCTTTTGGCCTTACCAACGACGGTCCCACCAGTCGTCCAGGTCCGGACGCTCGTTGCCGAGCGTTGTGGGTTTGCCGTGGCCAGGCCACACGATGCTGTCATCAGGGTAGACGTCGAAGACCTTTTCTTTGACGTCGTTGAACAGGCGCACGAAATCGCCCTCAGATTGGGTCTTACCCAAACCCCCAGGGAACAAGGAGTCGCCCACGAAGAGGTTTGTGGTGCCGTCGATCTCCGCAACAAGACATGCTCCGCCCGGAGTGTGGCCGCGCAGGACGCACACGGGGAAGGAGTGGCCCGCAAACTCGATGGTGTCCCCGTCGCGCAATTCCACATCGGCGGGGGCGGGGATCGCGGGGGCGTCGAGGAACGGTGCGTAGTGCTTGGCCCCGGTGTTCTTCAGCACCTCCGCCAAGGCCCTCGTGTGGTCGTAGTGGCGGTGGGTTGTCAACACGGCGGTGATCTTCACGCCGGCCTCGTCGGCCATTGCGAGGATGTCGGTGGCGTGCGAAGCGGCGTCGATAAGCAGCCCCTGCCCATCCTCGCAGAGGAGGTAGCAATTGTTGTCCATGTCTGAGACGGAAATGTGGCGCAGTTCAAGCATGCGCCCCAGGCTAGTCAGGAATGTTTCACCCGTCGCCGACGTTGGTAGCGTCTTGGGAGTACCAACCGACGAAAGCGAGAGTGACGTGGCCGAAAAGCTGACAGTGCGTGGCGCGCGCGAGCACAACCTCAAGGGCGTAGACATCGAGCTGCCCCGCGACAAGATGGCGGTGTTCACCGGCCTGTCCGGCTCCGGCAAATCCTCACTCGCATTCGACACCATCTTCGCTGAGGGGCAGCGGCGCTACGTGGAATCGCTGTCCTCGTACGCGCGTATGTTCCTCGGCCAGATGGACAAACCGGACGTGGACTACATCGACGGGCTGAGCCCGGCAGTATCAATCGACCAGAAGTCCACAAACCGCAACCCGCGCTCGACCGTAGGCACGATCACGGAGATCTACGACTACCTGCGCCTGCTGTACTCGCGCGCCGGCACGCCGCACTGCCCGGTGTGCGACGCGGTGATCGAGCGGCAGACGCCGCAGCAGATCGTCGACCGCGTGCTGAAGTTGGAAGAGCGCACAAAGTTCCAGGTGCTCGCGCCCATCGTGCGCAAGCGCAAAGGCGAGTTCCAGGACCTCTTCGCGGACCTGTCTGCGCAGGGATATTCGCGTGTGAACGTCGACGGGGAGACCTACCAACTGTCGGATCCGCCGAAGCTGGAAAAGCAAATCAAGCACAATATCGACGTGGTGGTGGACCGCCTCACCGTCAAAGCCAGCCAAAAGCAGCGTCTGACTGACTCGGTGGAAACCGCGCTGAAGCTTGCCGACGGCCTAGTCGGTTTTGACTTTGTGGAGCTGGACGCGGACGACCCGGAGCGCGTGCAGATTTTTTCGGAGAAGATGGCGTGCCCGAACGGGCACAAGCTCAACGTGGAGGAGTACGAGCCGCGCGCGTTTTCCTTCAACTCTCCGTTTGGCGCATGCCCGGCCTGCGACGGCTTGGGCGTACGCAAGGAGATCGACGTGGACCTGGTCATCCCGGACCCCGACGCGCCCGCGGTAGACGCGTTCCAGCCGTGGAACTCCAGCCCCAACAAGAAGTACTTCACCAAACTCATCGAGGCGCTGGCGAAAGAAGAGAAGTTCGACGCGAACGCGCCGTTGAGCTCGCTGACCAAGACGCAACAGAAGCACCTCATCCACGGTTCCTCCACCCAGGTCAATGTGCGGTACAAGAACCGCTACGGACGCCAACGCTCGTACACCGCGGCCTATGAGGGGATCGTCGGCTACTTGGAACGCAAGTTGGAGCAGGCGGAATCCGATACGCAAAAGGAACGCCTGCTGGCCTACACCCGCGAGGTGCCGTGCCCGACGTGCAACGGTGCCCGCCTGAAGCCGGAGATTCTGGCGGTGCGGTTGGCATCCACCACGCACGGTGAAAAGTCCATCGCGGGCCTGACGGAGCTCTCCATCGAAGAAGCGTCGCAGTACTTGGACAACCTGGTGCTCGGCTACCGCGAAGAGATGATCGCCGGTGCCGTGCTGCGGGAGATCCAGGCTCGCCTGCACTTCCTCCTCGACGTGGGCCTGAACTACCTCACGCTCGCTCGCTCCGCCGGCACGCTGTCCGGCGGTGAGGCGCAGCGCATTCGCTTGGCCACTCAGATCGGATCCGGTCTCGCCGGCGTGCTCTACGTCTTGGACGAGCCGTCAATCGGCCTGCACCAGCGCGACAACCAGCGCCTGATCACCACCTTGAAGAAGCTGCGCGACCTCGGCAACACACTCGTGGTGGTGGAGCACGACGAGGACACCATCCGCGAGGCGGACTGGCTCATCGACATCGGGCCGCGCGCCGGCGAGTACGGCGGCGAAGTGGTCTACCAGGGAAAGCCCCAAGGCATCCTGAAGGCCAAGGGATCGCTGACGGGCGACTATCTGGCCGGCCGGAAGGTCATCGAGGTGCCGGAAAACCGAAGGCCCGTCGATAAGCAGCGGCAGCTCAAGGTCGTCGGAGCGCGGGAGAACAACCTGGACAACGTCAGCGTCAACGTGCCGCTCGGTGTGCTTGTAGCGGTGACAGGCGTGTCGGGTTCCGGCAAATCCACGCTGGTGAACCAGATTCTGGCCAAGACGCTGCAGAACCAGCTCAACGGCGCGCGGCAAGTGCCGGGCCGGGTGAAGAAGGTTGAAGGGTTGGAGCACCTGGACAAGCTCGTGCAGGTGGACCAGAGCCCGATCGGGCGCACGCCGCGGTCCAACCCGGCGACGTACACGGGTGTCTTCGACAAAATCCGCAACCTGTTCGCCGAGACCCAGGAAGCGAAGGTGCGCGGATACAAGGCCGGGCGCTTCTCCTTCAACGTCAAGGGCGGCCGCTGCGAGGCGTGCCACGGCGACGGCACCATCAAGATCGAGATGAACTTCCTGCCTGACGTCTACGTGCCCTGCGAGGTCTGTCACGGTGCGCGCTACAACCGCGAGACGTTGGAGGTGCGCTACAAGGGCAAAAACATTGCCGAGGTGCTGGAGATGCCGATCTCGGAGGCCGCGGAATTCTTCGAGCCCATCACCTCTATCCATCGATACCTGCAAACGCTTGTCGACGTCGGGCTCGGCTACGTCCGCCTCGGCCAGAGCGCGACGACGTTGTCCGGCGGCGAGGCGCAGCGCGTGAAACTCGCTTCGGAGCTGCAGAAGCGGTCCAACGGTCGCACGATCTACATCCTGGACGAGCCGACTACCGGCCTGCACTTCGAGGACATCCGCAAGCTCATGCTCGTGCTCAACGGCTTGGTGGAAAAGGGCAACACCGTGCTGGTCATCGAGCACAACCTGGACGTGATCAAGTCCGCGGACTGGATCATCGACATGGGGCCGGAAGGCGGCTCTGGCGGAGGTACGGTAGTGGCACAGGGCACGCCGGAGGACGTCGCCAAGGTGGATGGATCGTTTACCGGCGAGTTCCTCCGAGACATTTTGGCCAAGGCGTAGGCGCGCCGATTTGGTCTATGCGGGCGCATCCGAGTACAGTGCCTGTCACACCGCCCAGCGTGTCCGTGTTACGCGGATGCGCGGGCCGCAAGAGGAGTGAATCCCACCCCAAGCCGCTTACATAGGTGAGTTGGATACGGGTCAAACGGTGAGCCGAGGTAGTTACCTGCCGTTCGGTTCACTATGGACGATCTCCCGCCACCTGTCAGGGTGCGCGGGTTTTTCGTGTGGGATGGGTTCGACTGCGGCTCGAGTGCGGCACACATTGTTTCTCACGTCTCTAGGAGTTCTCATCAGCGCTGAAGCTCGGATCAATGAACGAATCCGCGTCCCTGAAGTTCGTCTCGTCGGCCCGTCCGGCGAGCAGGTGGGCATTGTCCGTACGGACGACGCCCGCAAGCTGGCGTATGAGGCAGACCTCGACCTGGTCGAGGTTGCCCCGAACGCGAAGCCCCCCGTGGCCAAGATCATGGACTACGGCAAGTTCAAGTACGAGCAGGATCAGAAGGCCCGCGAGGCCCGCAAGAACCAGCAGCAGACGGTGGTCAAGGAGCAGAAGTTCCGCCCCAAGATCGATGAGCACGACTACCAGACAAAGAAGGGCAATGTAGAGCGCTTCCTGGAGAAGGGCAACAAGGTCAAGGTCACCATCATGTTCCGCGGCCGCGAGCAGGCCCGCCCCGAGCTGGGGTACCGCCTGCTTGAGCGCCTGGCTGAGGATATCGGGGAGCTCGGCGTGGTCGAGTCCCGTCCTAAACAGGACGGCCGAAACATGACGATGGTCTTCGGACCGGCTCGCAAGGGCAAAAAGTAGTTCCAACAATCGACACTCTGAAGGGCTTTCACCATGAAGCAGAAGACCCACAAGGGCACCGCAAAGCGCATCAAGGTCAACGGCAAGGGCAAGCTGCGCCGCGAGCAGGCTGGTAAGCGCCACCTGAATGAGAAGCTCTCTTCGAAGCGCCGCCGCAAGCTGTCCGGCACCACCGACGTCGCGCCGGCTGACGTCAAGCGCGCTAAGCGCCTCCTCGGCATGTCCTAAGCACTGCCCGATCAACCAACCGACTACGAGATAAGACAAGGAAGTTTGACTCATGGCACGTGTGAAGCGTTCAGTCAATGCTAAGAAGAAGCGCCGCGCAATCCTCAAGTCCGCGAAGGGCTACCGCGGCCAGCGCTCCCGCCTGTACCGCAAGGCCAAGGAGCAGTGGCTGCACTCCCAGACCTATGCGTACCGCGACCGCCGTAAGCGCAAGAGCGAGTTCCGCAAGCTGTGGATTCAGCGCATCAACGCGGCCGCCCGCATGAACGACATCACCTACAACCGCCTCATCCACGGCCTGAAGCTGGCTGGGGTCGAGGTGGACCGCAAGATCCTCGCCGACCTGGCGGTCAACGATTTTGCCGCGTTCTCCGCGATCTGCGAGATTGCCAAGAACGCTCTGCCGGAGGACGTCAACGCCCCTAAGGCCGCTTAAGCACTTCTTGCTTAGCGACGAGCTGACGCGCCCGCCCCAATTCCGGGGCGGGCGCGTCGCGTTGTTGTGTCCGAGCGTTAACGCCGGCCGCCGAGCACGGTGACCACGAGGTCGAGCCGCGAGGAGACATCGAACAGCGTGAGAAGATGCGACACCTGCTTCTTCACGGTGGATTCGGAGTAGTTGAGCCGCTTGGCGATGTCCGCGTTGCTCAAGCCCTCGCACAGAAGGTCCAGCACCGCGATCTCGGTGCCGGTAATGCCTGCGGGCATCTCTGGGCGCTGGGGTGTGGAGCTCGGTTGCTGCTGGGGCGCGATGTACTGCACCAGGCTGTTCATAGCAGCGGGGGAGACAACGGTGCCTCCTGTCACGGCTTGCCGCACCGACAGGATGATTTCCTCCGGTGGCTGGCTTTTCAAAATGTAGCCGCGCCCGCCGTTTGCCAGGACGTCCAGCATTGCGCGGTCGCTCTCCAACGCAGTGATGGCGAGGAACGCGGGTGTGTTCGGGCGCTGCGCAAGATTGCGTAGCAGCGTCGCGCCGCCCATCTTCGGCATGTGCACGTCTGACAACACGATGTCAACGGCGGAAGGATCTATCTGCTCCAGCGCGTCGGCGCCGTTCGACGCCGTGCCCACGACAATGATGTCGTCCGTGGATTGAAAATACCGGGTGAGCACATCGCGGACGAGCGGATCGTCGTCCACGAGGAACACCCGGATCTGGTCCGTGGCCATGTGGTTCGCTACAAACTACTTGCACCACAGGCGGCCCAGCGAGCCGCCGCACTCGAACATGTCACCGACAACACCTGCAGCGTACGGGGTGACTGCGATATTGCCCGCTGTCTGCTCCGCAGCGGTTGCCAGCGGCGCGCCAGTGGCAATAGCAATGAGTGTGAGAGCTCCGGCGACGGTACGGGCAATGTGCTTCACGGCGATCCTTCGGTTAAACGGTCAGAACTGTCATCCATTATCCGCTTCCGGCCGGGCAGTTCCAAGTAGAAGCCACGAGTTTGAGCAAACTTGGTACGAAAGTTCCTCTTACGGTGTCTGTGGGAGCGTCAGTTCGTAGCGCCAGGAATCACCCTCTGCATGCCAGCCCAGTGTGGCTCCTTGCGCGGCAACCAACGCCCGAGCCTCCTCAAGTCCGATTCCCGTGCTCATGTGCGTATCCCTTTGCTGGCCCGAGATGCTGTTCTGCACCGCGATGGTGAGCCCACCTTCACCTCTGAGCGCTGCGACGATGACGGGACGCGCGGTGTCGCCGTATTTCAAAATGTTGGTGGTGAGTTCGCGGCACACTCGTTCTGCCGACGCAAGGGTCACGTTACCCACGACATTGCTCGTGATGCCGGACTCAACCACGTAGAAGCCGTGGCCGCGCAGTTCTTCCGCTAATGCGGTGAAGGTATCCATCACCGAGACGCTCGGTGTCGCCTCGGAGGACGGCGACGCAGTATCGTCGCGCATGAACCGGATCAAGTCCCGCACCTCCTGCATAGAGCGGCGGGCATCGTGGGCGATAAGCTGGGCGACCTCCGAGACGCGCGGGTCGCCCGACATTGCTAGAGCTTCGCTTCGCAGGACAACCGAGGTGAGGGAGGACGCTACTGAACCATGAAGTGCCAGCACCGCGCGTTCGCGCTCGTCCTCAATACGCTGCTGTAGTTGTTCCGCTTCCTCCCTTCGTCTCGTGTCGGAAAGACGCAGCGCCCACCCGGCCGCTGCAGCAGCCAGCATCAGCACACCCAGCAGGCCGGCCGTATCGGCGTCGTTCGGCAGCCACACACCGGCTGCCAGCTCCGTCTGCGCGAGGTACCACAGCAGTAAACCAGCGAGAAGGCCCTTCCATACCGTCAGCCTGTATGCCAGCACGGACGCCAAAGCAATGAGGGCGAGGACCACAAACGGGCTAGAGACGCCGGGGTGCGAGGCAGCGAACTGTGTCAGACTCGCCGCAGCAAGGACCGAGGAGAACGGTGCGAGATTTGCCGTCCCTACGGTGAGCACCATTGCCACAGCGATAGCGAGACGACCGGTTTCTTCCCCAGCCCCAGCGAGACTAATTCCTACTGCTGCGGTCGCGGCGGCGATGCTCGCAACAGCAGCACCGAGGTTCCGGCGTGAACCTGGGAACGCAACGCGAAGAGAAGACACGGCAACAGCGTAGCGCCAGCAGCCACGTACCCTGAAGCCATGCCTTTGGATTTCGAGCAGCCGTTTACAGAGCGCACTCCGCGCGTGGTTAATGCCGGGAAGTTGAAGCGGGCGCAAGCTCGTCGTAAAGCAAAGGCTTTCTTAGCGGAGGGGGAGAACGCGGTGGAGGCCGCGGTGGCTACCGGGGCCGCGACAGACCTCTTCGTCACCGAGACCGCGGCGGAGCGCTTCGAGGAGATCGTGCGGGCGGCGGGGTACATGGACGTATACACGCACGCGATCACGGAAAAAGCGGCGGATTCGCTCGCGGATGCGGTGACGTCAACCGGCATTTTCGCAGTGTGTAAGCCGGTGCTGTGGACGGTGCCGAAGATCCTCAAGGGCCGCCCACGACTCGTGGCGGTGTGCGTGGAAACGAACGACCCAGGCAACGCCGGCACCATCATCCGCATCGCGGACGCGGTGGGGGCGGACGCGGTGATCTTCGCCGGCGACACCGTAGACCCGGAGGCGCCGAAGGTGGTGCGTTCCACCGCCGGGTCGCTGTTTCATATCCCCGTCGCCCGCGACCGCGATGTCCGCCGGGTGATCGGACAGCTCGAAGGCGCCGGGTTGGCCACATTCGCCACCACTATGGACGGCGAGGTGAACTTGGCGCAGCCGGGGGAGACGCTGGAGCAGCCAACCGCGTGGCTCTTCGGCAACGAAGCGCACGGACTTGACGGCGACATACTGAACGCCGCCGACCAACGGGTGTTTATACCCATCCAGGGCAGCGCGGAATCGCTGAACCTGGCAACAGCTGCGTCGATCTGCCTGTGGGAGTCGTCGAAAGCGCTCGGCGAGCGTTAGTGAAGGTTGCTGCCCTCGCGCGGGCGCAGCGTCGCGCGATGGGTAAAGTGGTGGACGCTTTTGAACCGACACCGCTGTGGCTTTGATCGGGCTATAGCGCATTTGTGGAAAGGTGCGGGTGAACACAAGCGTGGCCGACAACGCGAACCCAACTCCGGATATTGAACTGACCGAGGACGCCCTGAACAAGGCTGCGGCCGATGCGATCGCCGCCTTCGAGGCGGCGGAGAATCTCGCCGCGCTGGAGGAAGCCCACCGCGCGCACCTGGGGGAGAAGGCCCCGATCCTGCAAGCGCGGCGTGCGCTTGGCACGCTGCCGAAAGACCAGCGAAAAGATGCGGGCCGGTTTGTGAACATGGCACGGGGCCGTGCTGAGAAGGCGTACGCGCAGTTGCGAGTGCTGCGGGAAGCGGAGCACCGCGAGCGTCAGCTGCGCGAGGAGAAGGTGGACGTGACGCTGCCGACTGCCCGCACCCAGGCTGGTGCGATGCACCCGATTACCACGCTTTCCGAGCACATCGCGGACATCTTCATCGGCATGGGCTGGGAAGTCGCGGAGGGCCCGGAGGTGGAGGCGGAGTACTTCAACTTCGACGCACTGAACTTCATCCCGGACCACCCGGCCCGCACGCTGCAGGACACCTTCTACATCGGCGAGGAAGGCTCCAAGCAGGTCATGCGTACCCACACGTCGCCGGTGCAGGTTCGCACGATGCTCGAGCGGGATGTGCCGATGTACATTGCGTGCCCAGGCCGCGTGTTCCGCACCGATGAGCTAGACGCCACCCATACTCCGGTGTTCCACCAGGTGGAGGGCCTGGCGGTGGACAAGGGTCTGACCATGGCACATCTCAAGGGCACACTCGACCATCTTGCACAGTCCCTGTTTGGCCCGGAGACGAAAACCCGTATGCGCACCAACTACTTCCCGTTCACCGAGCCATCCGCAGAGGTGGATGTGTGGTTCCCGAACAAGAAAGGCGGCGCAGGCTGGATCGAGTGGGGCGGCTGCGGCATGGTCAACCCGAACGTCCTCCGGGCTGTCGGCATCGACCCGGAGGAGTACTCCGGGTTCGCATTCGGCATGGGCTTAGAGCGCACCCTGCAGTTCCGCAATGGTCTGTCGGACATGCGCGACATGGTCGAAGGCGACGTTCGTTTCACCCTCCCGTTCGGTGTGCAGGCATAAGGAGATACTGATAATGCTCATTTCCAAAAACTGGATCGTCCGCCTGCTGCAAAACGCGGGTAATGAACACTTCAATCCCACCGACGAAGAGCTTGACGCGGGCTTCGTCCGTGTCGGGTTTGAAACCGAGGGCTACCAGCCGCTGCCGGAGACTACCGGCCCGCTGGTCATCGGCCGTGTCGCCGAAATTGAGGAGCTCACCGGTTTTAAAAAGCCGATCCGCTACTGCCAGGTGGACGTGGGCCAGGCCAACGGCACCGGCGAGCCGCAGGGCATCATCTGCGGCGCACGCAACTTCGCGGAGGGCGACCTTGTGGTCGTCTCCCTACCGGGCGCCGTGCTCCCTGGCGGCTTCGAGATCGCGGCGCGTGAAACCTACGACCACATCTCGAATGGCATGATGGCCTCCGCAGCGGAGCTTGGGCTCACCGCGAAAAGTGAGGGCATCATCACGCTTCACGACGGCTCCGCGACCCCAGGCCAGGATGCGCGCGACATCCTCGGCTCGGACGACACCGTCTTCGAGGTCAACGTCACGCCTGATCGGGGCTACGCACTGTCCGCACGCGGCCTCACGCGCGAGATTGCATCCGCTTTCGATCTCGAGTTCACAGATGTGTCCGAAGATCCGTCCATTGCAAACATCGACCTGTCGAGCGTACCCGCGGCCTCAGGTGAATCCATCGCGGTGTCCGTGGATGAATCGACGAAAGCGCAGCGCTTCGGCATCCGCACCGTCGAGGGCATTGACCCGAAAGCCACGGCGCCGTTTTGGATGCAGCGCGAGCTGATGCTTTCGGGGGTTCGTTCCGTTAACGCGGCGACCGACGTGACCAATTACGTCATGTTGCTGACCGGGCAGCCAATGCACGCTTTCGACGCTGACAAGATCGACGGAGGCCTGCACGTGCGCAACGCTGCGGATGGCGAGACCTTTGAGACGCTTGATCACGTCGAACGCACGCTGACTACCGGGGACGTGGTGATCACCGACGACGAGGGCATCCAGTCCTTGGCCGGCGTGATGGGCGGGACCACCTCAGAGATTTCTGATGAGACCGTGAACGTGCACTTCGAGGCCGCAACGTGGGACCCGTTGACGGTGGCGCGTACAGCGCGCCGCCTCAAACTCAGCTCTGAGGCCTCGCGCCGTTTCGAGCGAGGCGTGGATCCGCAGCTAGTGGAGGTTGCGCTCGACATCGCGTGCGCCTTGCTGGTGGACATCGCTGGCGGCTCTATTACCGCAGGCAGGACGCTCGTAGGCGGCGTGGTCGCCCGCGATGCGATTGCCATGCGTGCCTCACGCCCGGCTGCGTTGATCGGGGTGGATTACAGCCGCGAGGCGGTTGTGCGCCGTTTGGAGGAGGTCGGGTGCGAAGTCGCTGGCGAAGGTGACGATTTGCTGGTGACCCCGCCGACGTGGCGCACGGACATCACCGTGCCGGTGGAGCTGGTCGAGGAGGTCGTCCGTCTCGAGGGGTTGGACGCCATCCCGTCGATCCTGCCCACTCCTCGCGGTGGTCGGGGGCTGAGCCCGCTGCAGCGCCGCCGCCGTGCCGTGACGCACGCGCTGGCGTACTCGGGCTACGCGGAGATTATCCCCACGCCGTTCATTGCCAACGATACCTTCGACACATGGGGTCTAAGCGCCGAGGATCCGCGTCGTAACACCGTGAAGGTGCAAAACCCCCTGGATGCGGACTACGGCATCTTGGGCAGCACGCTGCTGCCGCCGATGCTTGAGGCAGCGGGCCGCAACGTCGCACGTGGCCGCAGCGATCTGGCTCTTTACTCTGTAGCGCAGACTGCTGAGAAGCGCGCGGATGCGTCACCGCTGCCGGATGTGTCGCAGCGTCCTGCTGACGAGGTAGTGGCCGAACTTGTCGCGTCCCTGCCCAAGCAACATCTCCACGCCGCGACCGTGGCGCTGGGCAATACCGAGTTGGAGGGCCCCTGGGGGCGAGGGCGTGTCTACGAATGGTCGGACGCGATCGAAGCTGCCCAGGTGGTGGCCCGCGCCTGCGGCGTGGAGTTGGGTGTGGAATCAGCGGAGCACCTCCCGTGGCACCCGGGGCGTTGTGCGGCACTCAAGGTGGACGGAGCGACCGTCGGCCACGCAGGTGAACTGCACCCCCAGGTCTTGGAGAAGCTCGGCCTGCCCGCCCGCACCTGCGCCATGGAGATCGATCTGACGGCGATCCCGCTCGCCGAACGCCTCCCGGCACCGCGTTTGTCGGCGTTCCCTCTGCTCAACCAGGACATTGCGCTTGTCGTGGACGAGGCTGTCGCAGCCGAAGATGTGCGCAGGGCTGTGCAGGAGGGCGCCGGGGAGCTCGTTGAGGCGGTGACGCTTTTCGACGTCTACCGTTCCGAAGCCCTCGGGCAGGGCAAGAAGTCTCTCGCCTTCGGGCTGGCGTTCCGCGCCGCGGACCGCACCCTGACTGAGGAAGAAGCTTCCGAGGCCCGCCTGAAGGCCGCCGAGTTAGCAAAGGAACGGTTCGGCGCGGAGATGCGTGGGTAATTTCTGTGTGAATAACTTCCAGCCGAATGCATAACTGATACACTGGCGGTCATGTCAGACGGCAAGGTTGTGAACGTAGCGGTTGCGGGGGCCACAGGGTATGCGGGCGGTGAGATCCTCCGCCTGCTAGTTGGTCACCCTGCCTATCAGGCTGGGAACTTACGCATTGGTGCGCTGACTGGGGCTTCGAATGCCGGCGAGCCGGTCAGCGAACTCATGCCGCACTTGCCGGAACTAGGTGACCGTGTCATAGAACCAACTACGGTCGACGTTCTCGATGGCCACGATGTGGTGTTTTTGGGTCTTCCGCACGGGCACTCCGCAAAGATCGGTGCGGTGCTGGGGGAGGACGTCGTCGTCATTGACTGCGCTGCAGATTTCCGCTTGCGTGACTCCCACGCGTGGCGGCGGTACTACGGTTCTGAGCACGCGGGGGCGTGGCCCTATGGCTTGCCGGAGTTGCCGGGCCACAGAGAGGAGGTGGCGGCCTCGTCGCGTATCGCAGTGCCAGGTTGTTTCCCCACCGGTGCAACGTTGGCGGCATGGCCTGCGCTGCGGGCGGGGGTCGTGGAACCGGATCTCGCCGTTGTCGCCGTAACCGGGGTGTCGGGTGCGGGCAAGAAGGCCAAGGTGGAAATGCTTGGGGCAGAAACCATGGGCTCGCTGAAGGCGTATAGCGTCGCTGGTGCCCACAGGCATACCCCGGAGATCGCCCAGAACCTGGAAGAGGTCGCGGGCAGGCCGGTGAATGTGAGTTTCACCCCTGTGCTCGCGCCGCTTCCGCGGGGCATTCTCACCACGGTGACCGCGCCGCTGGCAGAAGGCGCGGATCTGAAAACAGTGCGCGGGGCATACGAGCAGGCGTACGCCGGGGAGCCCTTTGTCCTCCTGCTCCCGGCCGGGCAACAGCCGCAAACGCAGCACGTCGTCGGATCGAACATGTGCCACCTCCAGGTTGAGGTAGACGCGGGAGCGAGGAGGGTTGTAGCCACGAGCGCGATCGACAATCTGACCAAGGGCACCGGGGGAGCGGCCGTGCAGTGCATGAACCTCGCGCTCGGGTTCGACGAGGGAGCGGGTCTGTCCCGAGCAGCGGTGGCTCCGTAACCGCCGGCTCAACGACCCATCCACTGATCCAATTCCTGGAAGGACCACTCATCATGAGCACAATTGGAGTTACCGCGCCCCAAGGATTTTCAGCTGCCGCCACGGTGGCTGGCATCAAACCGTCTGGCAAAACAGATCTCGCTGTCGTGGTCAACGACGGTCCGGATAGCGCTGCGGCAGCGGTATTTACACGCAACAAAGTGTTCGCCGCACCCGTGAAGGTCAGCCGCGCAGCCGTCGCCGCTGGTCAGTTGCGGGCCGTCGTCTTCAACTCAGGAAACGCCAACGCCTGCACTGGCGAGCAAGGGCTGCAGGACGCGCAAACCATGCAGCGGCTGACGGCCGAGGGGATCGGCGCTGAGCCAGTGCAGGTCGCAGTGTGCTCCACCGGCATCATCGGCGATCAGCTGCCGATGCAGAAAGTGGCTGGCGGAATCGCGGACGTCGTCCAGCGCCTGGGCGACCACGGTGCGGATGCTGCGTCGGCAATCATGACCACTGACACCATCGCAAAGGAAGTCCTGGTCAAGGGCGACGACTGGACGCTTGGAGGCATGGGGAAGGGCGCCGGGATGATGGCGCCGTCGCTGGCGACGATGTTGGTGTGCCTTACCACCGACGCGAAGGTGGACAGCAACGCATTGCAAACCGCACTCGAGCGCGCCACCGCCACCACCTTCGACACCCTGGACATCGACGGCTCTACTTCCACCAACGACACCGTTATCGCCATGGCTAGCGGCGCTAGCGGGGTGAGCCCGGAGCAGGAGGAACTCGATGCAGCCGTGCGTGAGGCGTGCGCCGAGCTCGCTGCGATGATGCAATCCGACGCCGAAGGCGTGACCAAGCGGGTGACCATCACTGTCGAAGGGGCGGTGGACAACATGCAGGCGCTCAACGCGGCGCGCACGATCGGTCGCGACAACCTGGTAAAGACGGCGATGTTTGGCTCCGATCCGAACTGGGGCCGCGTGCTCGCCGCCGTGGGCATGGCGGACGCGGAAATGGACGCGGAAGATATTTCGGTGACGTTTAACGGGCAGACCGTCTGCGAACACTCCACGGGTGCGCCCGGCGCGCGCGAGGTGGACCTCAGCGGTGCCGACATCGACGTGGTGGTGGACCTGGGCACCGGCGGTGCGGGCCGGGCCATGGTGCGCACTACCGACCTGTCGCATTCGTACGTCGAGATCAACTCGGCCTACACAAGCTAGGGAGGTGGCCGATAATGATGCCGAATCTGACCAATGAGCAGCGAGCCACCGTGCTGGCGGAAGCGCTGCCCTGGCTGCAGCACTACCGCGACAAGATTGTGGTGGTGAAATACGGCGGCAACGCAATGATCGACGAGGACCTCAAGGCCGCCTTCGCCGCAGACATGGTGTTTCTGCGCACCGTCGGAGCGAAACCCGTGGTGGTGCACGGCGGCGGGCCCCAGATCAGTGCGATGCTTGCGCGGCTGGGCTTAGACGGCGGCGAGTTCGTCGGCGGGTTCCGGGTGACAACTCCGGAGATCCTTGACGTTGTACGCATGGTGCTTTTCGGCCAGGTAGGTCGCGACCTGTTGGGCAAAATCAACTCGCACGGGCCGTACGCGGTGGGTACCTCGGGCGAGGATGCCGGCCTGTTCACCGCCAAGCGGCGCACGGTGGAGGTGGATGGACAAGCCCAGGACATCGGTTTGGTCGGCACGATTACTGATGTGAACCCGGCGGCAGTGATGGACATCATCGAGGCCGGCAGGATTCCCGTCGTTTCCGGCATCGCCCCGGGGGCTGATGGGGAGGTCTATAACATCAACGCAGACGAGGCAGCTGGCGCGCTTGCCGCGGCGATTGGCGCCGAGCGCCTTGTGGTGCTGACCAACGTTGAGGGCCTGTACACGGACTGGCCGAATAAGGATTCGCTGCTATCCAAGATCGAAACGGGGGAGCTGGAACGGATGCTGCCCGATCTGGCTACCGGCATGATCCCAAAGATGGAGGCCTGCCTCGCAGCGGTGCAAGGGGGAGTCAAGGCCGCCCATGTCATTGACGGGCGGGTGGCGCACTCTGTGCTGCTCGAGCTACTGACTATGGGTGGAGTGGGCACGATGGTGCTCCCGGATGACTACGACCGCAACCACTACCCGGATGGGACCATCTTTAGAAAGGATGACGCATGAGCGACTTCGCTGCGCGCTGGTCAGGCGCGCTCCTAGACACGTACCCGGCACCGCCTGTGGAGCTGGTGTCCGGTGCAGGCGCCACCGTGACCGACGCGGACGGCAACACGTACATCGATATGCTCGCGGGCATAGCGGTCAACGCCCTAGGCCACGGGCACCCGGCTGTGGTGGAAGCGGTGAGCAGCCAGATTTCCACCCTTGGCCACGTGTCCAACCTTTTCGGCTCCCGCCCCGTAGTCGAGCTCGCGGAAGCGCTACGAGCCCGAGTAGGAGATGAGACCGCTCGCGTGTTCTTCTCCAATTCTGGAGCCGAAGCAAACGAGGCCGCGTTCAAACTCGCCCGCCTGACCGGGCGCCGTCGCATTCTCGCCGCAGAGCGGGGCTTCCACGGGCGCACTATGGGGGCGCTGGCGCTGACCGGGCAGCCGGATAAACAGGCGGCGTTTGAACCGCTCCCAGCAGGGGTGGAGTACTACCCCTACGGCGGTGTCGAAGCTTTGCGGGAACTGGTGTTGGAAGATCCGGACGATACCGCGGCGATCATCCTTGAGCCGATCCAGGGGGAAACAGGCGTTATCCCCGCCCCGGAGGGTTTTTTGCCGGCGGTGCGTGAGCTATGTGACGCCAATGGCATCCTCCTCATCGCGGACGAGGTGCAAACCGGAGTGGGCCGCACCGGGGACTTCTTCGCGTTCCAACACGACGGCATTTTGCCGGACGTGATCACCATGGCGAAAGGTCTGGGTGGCGGGCTGCCCATCGGCGCCACCATCGCTCGCGGGGCCGCAGCTGGCCTGTTCACCCCGGGCAGCCACGGCACCACGTTCGGCGGCAACCCGGTCGCTTGTGCGGCGGCCGGTGCGGTCCTCGGCACCATCGATGGCGAGTTTCTTGCCGAGGTGCGCCGTAAAGGCCGGCTGCTTATGGACGAAGCTTCGCACCTGCCCGGGGTTGCGTCCGTGCGCGGACGTGGCCTGATGGTCGGGGTGGTGCTGGATGCGCCGGTGGCGAAGCTCGTCGTCAAGCATGGGCTCGAGCGCGGGATCATCGTGAACGCGCCGGCAGACGACGTCATTCGCCTCACACCGCCCCTGGTTATAAGCGATGATGAAATCCGTGCCGCGGTTGCGCGCCTTTCCGAGGCGATCGCGGACGCGAAAGAAGGGAGCTAGATTATGGCCAGACATTTCCTTGCCGATGACGATCTCACCCCGTCCGAACAGGCGGAGGTTCTCGCCCTTGCGGCCGAGCTGAAGGAGCACCCGTTCTCGCACCGGCCCCTGGAAGGCCCCAGATCCGTCGCCGTGTTATTCGACAAAACCTCAACGCGTACGCGGTTTTCTTTTGACGCGGGCATCGCGCAGTTGGGCGGGCATGCAATTGTCACGGAGACCGGCAACTCCCAAATGGGTGCGAAGGAGAGCTACCAGGACACCGGTGCCGTTCTGTCGCGGTTTGTGGAGGCCATCGTGTGGCGTACCTATGCACACCAGAATTTGCTGGACATGGCCGAAACGGCGACAGTGCCTCTCGTCAACGCACTGTCTGACGACCTCCACCCGTGCCAGATCCTGGCAGACCTGCAAACCGTAGTGGAGAATTTTTGTCCGGACGACGGGCCAGCGGGCCTGCGTGGGCTTAAGGCCGTTTACCTCGGCGACGGCGACAACAACATGGCAAATTCCTACCTCATCGGGTTTGCCACGGCGGGCGTGGACATCACCGTCATCGCCCCGGAAGAATTCCAACCACGCAATGAATTCGTCGAGCGTGCCCGTCGTCGTGCCCGAGACACCGGCGCCACCGTCGCTGTAACTTCGGATGTAGCCGCAGTGGAGGGGGCCAACGTGGTGATCACGGACACCTGGGTGTCCATGGGCATGGAGGATGACGGCAAGGATCGGCGCACGCCGTTTTTGCCGTACAAGGTAGACACGGACCTGATGTCGCGCGCGGCGGAGAATGCAATATTCTTGCACTGCCTTCCCGCGTACCGCGGGAGCGAAGTGGCGGCAGAAGTCATTGACGGGCCACAGTCGCGCGTCTTCGACGAGGCGGAAAACCGCCTGCACGCCCAAAAAGCGTTGCTGGCCTGGCTTTTGGAGCACCAAGAATGACCCAACCTGTATCCCGTACCGCGCGGCAGGCGAGAATCCTCGAGCTGCTGGAGACGACTCGGGTGTCCTCCCAAGTGCAGCTCTCGGAGCTGCTCCTGGGCGAAGGCATTGACATCACCCAGGCCACGCTGTCGCGCGACCTGGATGAGTTGGGTGCCAAGAAGGTCCGGCCACGCGCCGGAGGTCGTGCCTACTACACCGTGGGATCTGAAGCGGACTCGCTGGAATCCGCGCACTCCGGTCCGCGGGAAAAGCTGCGCCGGATGATCGAGGAGCTTGTGGTATCCGTCGATTTCTCCGGTCAGATCGCGGTAGTGCGCACCCCGCCTGGGGCTGCGCAGTATCTGGCCAGCTACATTGACCGCGTAGGTCTCGAGCAGGTGGTCGGCTCCATCGCCGGCGACGACACGGTCTTCGTGCTCGGGCGAGAACCGCTGACTGGCAAGGACCTGGCGCACCAGCTCTTTGGGCTGCAGACGACTGTCGGCGAATAAGCGCCGCGACCTCAATAATTTTTTCAACTTCTATAAGGAGAATCTGCAAACATGACTAACCGCGTTGTGCTCGCGTACTCGGGCGGCCTGGACACCTCCGTGGCCATCCCTTACCTCGGGGAGATGACCGGCGGCGAGGTTATCGCCGTCTCGCTCGACCTGGGCCAGGGTGGCGAGGACATGGAGTCAGTGCGTCAGCGCGCCCTCGACTGCGGCGCCGTGGAGTCCATCGTCGTCGACGCCAAAGACGAATTCGCCGAGGAGTACTGCCTGCCCACCATCAAGGCCAACGGCATGTACCAGGGCGAGTACCCGCTGGTTTCCGCCATCTCCCGCCCGTTGATTGTCAAGCACCTGGTGGAGGCCGGCCACAAGTACGGCGGCACCCACGTCGCCCACGGCTGCACCGGCAAGGGCAACGACCAGGTTCGCTTCGAGGTCGGCTTCCTCAACCAGGACCCGGACCTGGAAATCATCGCGCCGGCGCGCGACTATGCCTGGACCCGTGACAAGGCAATCGAGTACGCGGAAGGCAAGGATCTGCCGATCGAGCAGTCTGCGGCGTCGCCGTTTTCCATCGACCAAAACGTGTGGGGCCGCGCGGTTGAGACCGGCTTTTTGGAGGATCTGTGGAACCCGCCGACAAAGGACCTCTACGCATACACCGAGGACCCGGCGCTGGGCAACGCACCGGACGAGGTAATCATCTCGTTTGAGGCGGGCAAGCCGGTAGCCATCGACGGCCGCAAGGTCAGCGTCCTGGAAGCAATCGAGGAGATGAACCGCCGCGCCGGCGCCCAGGGCATCGGCCGCCTGGACATGGTGGAGGACCGCCTGGTGGGCATCAAGTCCCGCGAGGTCTATGAGGCACCGGGTGCGGTCGCGCTGATCACCGCGCACAAGGCGCTCGAAGACGTCACCGTCGAGCGTGAGCTGGCCCGCTACAAGCGGCTTATCGAGGCCCGCTGGTCCGAGGAGGTCTACGACGGCCTTTGGTTCGGCCCGCTGAAGCGCTCCTTGGACGCCTTCATCGAGTCCACGCAGGAGCACGTCACCGGCGACATCCGCATGGTGCTGCACGCCGGAAGCTGCACCGTCAACGGCCGCCGCTCCAACCACTCGCTGTACGACTTCAACCTGGCCACCTACGACACCGGCGATTCCTTCGACCAGACGCTAGCGAAGGGCTTCGTGCGCCTACACGGCCTGTCCTCTCAGATCGCCAACAAGCGCGACAGGGCGGCTGCCGCCACCCAGGAGAACTAATGCAGCAGCACAAGACCAACGAGGGCGCACTCTGGGGCGGCCGCTTCTCCGGCGGCCCGTCGGAGGCCATGTTCGCCCTTTCCGTGTCCACCCACTTCGACTGGGTGCTCGCGCCCTACGACGTCCTTGCTTCCAAAGCTCACGCGAAGGTGCTCAACAAAGCAGGGCTGCTTAGCGACGAGGACCTGACGGTGATGCTCGACGGCCTGGATCAACTCGGCCGCGACGTCGCAGACGGCTCCTTCGGACCGCTTCCCTCCGACGAGGACGTCCACGGCGCTATGGAACGCGGCCTGATCGACCGCGTCGGCCCCGAGATCGGCGGCCGCCTGCGCGCTGGCCGATCCCGCAACGACCAGGTTGCGGCGATGTTCCGCATGTGGCTGCGCGACGCGCTGCGTGGAGTAGCCCAGGACGTGTCCGATCTGATCGACGCGATTGTGGAGCAGGCAGAAGCCCACCCGGACGCGATCATGCCGGGCAAGACCCACTTCCAGGCGGCCCAGCCGATCCTGCTGGCGCACTCGCTGCTCGCGCACGCGCAGCCGCTGTTGCGCGATCTCGAGCGCATCCAGGACGCGGACAAGCGCCTGGCGGTCTCGCCGTACGGCTCGGGCGCGCTTGCCGGATCTTCGCTGCACCTCGACCCGGAGGCGATTGCCGAGGAGCTGGGCTTCGATTCGGCGACGGACAACTCCCTCGACGGCACCGCTTCGCGCGACTTCGCCGCCGAGGCAGCCTACGTACTGGCGCAGATCGCTATCGACGTCTCCCGTTTCGCCGAGGAAATCATCGCGTGGTCAACCCCGGAGTTCGGCTACGTCACACTGCACGACGCGTGGTCCACCGGTTCGTCGATCATGCCGCAGAAAAAGAACCCGGACGTGCCCGAGCTCGCCCGCGGCAAGGCGGGGCGCTTGATTGGCAACCTCACCGGCCTTCTGGCCACGTTAAAGGCGATGCCGCTGGCATACAACCGCGACCTGCAAGAGGACAAAGAGCCGTTGGTGGACTCGGTTACCCAGCTTTCCATCCTCCTACCCGCGTTCACCGGGCTCGTCTCCACCCTTGCGTTCCACGAGGACCGCATGCGTGAGCTCGCCCCGGCCGGCTTCACGCTGGCGACGGACCTTGCCGAGTGGATGGTGCGTCAAGGCGTGCCGTTCCGAGAGGCGCACGAGGCCTCCGGCGCATGCGTGCGCATCGCTGAGTCCCGCGGCGTGGATCTTGTGGACTTGACGGATGAGGAACTGGCGAGCGTCGATGAACGCCTGCGTCCTGAGGTTCGTGAGGTGCTCACCGTCGACGGCGCAGTGGCCTCGCGTGACACCCGCGGCGGAACCGCTCAACCACGCGTGGAAGAGCAGCGCGAGCGCGTGCGCGAAGCGAACGCGGTGTACCGGAAGTGGGCTCAGACGCCGCTGCGCGGGGAGTAGTTGCGCAATTGCGGCGCGCATGTCGGCTCTGGCATTTAGCATGTAAGTCATGAGCGTGCCAAGCAGTCACGACGCCAAGCCCCGGGGACGGAAAGTCTCCGTGGTGCTTGGCGTCATTCTTGTTGGGGTAGTCCTCGCCGCCGTGGCCGTCGGGCGGGGCATGCTGCCGTTCGGCGGCGGCGAGGACAATGACGGATCCTCTGGCACAGCCGGCGGGAGACTGACACAGCTGCACGGGGTGATCGGCTCCGAAAAGCGCGGCTACTTCGAGGACCCGGACGTCGTCGCCCGGTTAGCGGAGCTCGGCTACCGGGTGGAGGTGACCACCGCCGGCTCCCGCCAGATTGCCACCACCACAGACGCCGCGGAGCAGGACTTCGTCTTCCCGTCCTCGGCGCCGGCGACCCAAAAAGTGCGCGACCAGGGCAGCGGCTACTCGGTGGAGTACCCGTTTTTCACGCCGATGGCGGTGGCGAGCTGGAAGCTGATCGCCGAGATCCTCGCCGCGGAAGGTGTTGTGACCGAGCAAAATGGGTCGTACACGCTGGATATGAACGCGTACATGGACCTGGCACGCTCCGGCAAGCGGTGGCGCGACCTGAGTGAGGCGTACCCGTCGCCACGCAACGTGCAAATCCGCTCCACCGACATCCGCACCTCAAACTCCGCGGCGATGTATCTGTCGCTGCTTGCGTGGGAGGTGGCGCAGCGCGAACCCGACCGAGGCAACGACGCCGGATTCCTCGTCGACGAGATCACCCCGTTCTTCACCAACCAGGGCTACAGCGAATCCTCGTCGTCCGCGCCGTTTGCGGACTACCTCAGCCAGGGCATGGGCGCGGCGCCGATGGTGATGATCTACGAGTCGCAGTTTTTAGGCGAGCAGATGCGCCCGAACTCTCGCATCCGAGACGACATGGTGCTGCTGCACCTGAGCCCGACCGTGCTGGCCAACCACGGCATCGTTGGCATCAGCGAAGACGGCAAGGAACTGGCCCGCCTGCTGGCCAACGACGAGCAGCTGCAGCAGCTCGCGGCCCGCCACGGGTTCCGCCCCGCCAACTCCGGCAACCTGGCGCAGGAGATGCACAACCACGGGCTGGATGCTCCCGCGGACTACGTCAATTCCATCGACCCGCCTTCATACGACAGGCTTGAACAGCTCATCGACGGCGTCGGGCAACGCTACGGTGGCGCACCCGCTCCGGCGAGAGAGGACGAACAGTGAAACGGCTCTTCGTGGCACTCGCCGCACTTCTCGCCTTGGCGCTCGCCTCCTGCGTCTCGCTGGGCAGCGACGATAAAGATGCAGCAGGTTCGAGTTCAGCTCACGGCAAGCGAGCCGATTTGACCATCGTCGCGGCCACCGAGCTCAAGGACCTTGAAGGTCTCGTCGATCGCGCGGCGCAGGACCTCGGATTTTCCATTGACATGCAGTTTCCCGGCGGCACCTTGGACAATTCGCAGGCGCTCAAACGCGGCGAGTTCGACGGGGAAGTAGATGCCACCTGGTTTGCCACCAACCGCTACGTCAACCTCATCGGGGCGATGGACAAGCTCGACGGGGAGTCGAAGATAGCCACCAGCCCTGTCGCGTTCGGCGTGTGGGAGGAAAGCGCGAAGCGCCTCGGTTGGGATTCGAAGCAACCCACGTGGGCAGAGTTCGCCCAGGCCGCGGAAGCAGGCGAGTTCACCTTCGGCATGACCAACCCGCAGGCGTCAAACTCCGGATTTTCCGCACTCGTCGCGGTTGCCACAGCGCTGGCCGACACGGGCAACGCTATCAGCGCGCAGGACTTGGAACTCGTCGGCCCGCGCTTAGCGCAGCTGTTCCAGGCGCAGTCCTTGGTCTCTGGGTCATCGGGCTGGCTCGCAGAGGCCTTTGTCAACGACCCGGGGCGTGCGGACGCGATTATCAACTACGAGGCCACCCTGCACCAGCTGCGGGACCAGGGCAACCCCATCGAGGTTGTGGTGCCCGCCGACGGCGTGATCTCCGCGGATTACCCGCTTTCCGCTCTCGCGCAACCGGCCGATGCGCAGGCACGGGATCGCGTCGCAAAGCTGGCAGACTGGCTGCTGGCGCACCAAGACGAGCTTGCGCAAACCTTCCGCAGGCCAGTGGCGCCGGTGGACAACCTGCCTGCGGAAATTGCCGGACAGCATGTCATCGAGCTGCCGTTTCCTGCGAACGAAGGTGTGGTCGACGAACTGCTTTACGCCTACGACAACTCCTACCGCCAGCCCGGCACCACCACGTTTGTGCTGGACACGTCCGGCTCCATGGAAGGCGAGCGGCTGGCGTCGCTCAAGGCCATTATGCATTCGCTTATCGACGGCTCCGCGTCCACCCTCACCGGAGACGTCTCACTGCGTGACAGGGAAAACGTCACGCTGCAATCCTTCGACAGCAGACCAAACGACCCTGTGACAGTGCGCTTTTCCCGCGAAGACGCAACTGGCACCGCCGAGTTGAACTCCTACGTGGACGAGCTGCGCGCGAGCGGGTCAACGGCGATGTACCAGACGCTGCTTGAGGCGTTGAAGAGCACGGATCCCGCCGGAGGAATCCCGTCGATAGTCCTGCTCAGCGACGGCCAAGACACCGCCGGCCCCCGCTTTTCTCAGTTCCGCGAGCAGTACGAGCAGCTGCCGGCGACGCAACGGTCCGTCCCGGTGTTCGTGATCTTGTACGGCGACGCGAACGAACGCGAAATGCGCGATCTGGCGGAGCTTACCGGCGGCGAGGTGTTCGACGCTCTCGGCGGCGACCTGGACCAGGCGTTTAAGGAGATCCGTGGATTCCAATAACCTCGTGAGCAGGTACTTCGCCTCACGCAAGAATCAGGTGGGGCTGGTGCTTGCCATCCTTGTGGTGGTGCTGCACATCATTTTCGGCCTGGGGCTGTACTGGCCGGTGGCAGCGCTGGCGGCGTACGGCGCCGGAGCGGCGCTGACACCTGCGCGCAAGGCGGAGCAGCTGCCGCCCGCAGAGCCGACCCCGGTAGTGCTGGATAAAGCACTGCGGCAAACCTCCGTCAAACTCAGCAAGGCCCGGCCTCCGCGCGAGGTGTCGGCGCAGGCGTGGGCGATGGAGGAAAACGTACGGTTCGTGCTCGCCGAGTGGGACCACCTCGAGCCCACGCCAGAGCACCGGCAGACCATTTGGAACGTGGTGCAGGTGTACTACCCGGAGGTCGTCGATACGTATCTTGACGCGCCACAGTACCGCGATGATGCCGCAGTACGTGTTGTCGTGGATTCGCTGAGCACGCTCACGCGCGCAGCAGGGCGAGTGCGGCAAGGCATTCTCGACGACAATCTGCGCGCGATGGACTCCCAGGCGCAGTTTTTGCGTCAAGAGCTGGGGGACTTGCCCGGACTCGACGACAGTTACCGCGACGGAAACGGGTACGATCCGAAACCATGAGTCTTGATCCGAAGCTTCTCGCAGTTCTCGCGTGCCCCAAGGACAAGGGCCCGCTGGAGTACGACCAGGAGCGGCAGCTGCTGATCAACGAGCGCCTCGGCATCGCCTATCGCATTGACGACGGCATCCCGGTCCTGCTCATCGACGAAGCAGAGCCCTACACCCCGGCAACGTAGAAAGTGACCATGACTACCTCCAACATCATCGACGAGCTGACCTGGCGCGGACTGATCAACCAGTCCACCGACCTGGACAACCTCCGCGAGGCTACGCAAAACCCGATCACCTTGTACTGCGGCTTCGATCCGACCGGCCCTTCGCTGCACGCCGGCCACCTCGTGCCGCTGTTGATGCTGCGCCGCTTCCAGGAGGCGGGCCACACCCCGATCGTCCTCGCCGGCGGGGCCACCGGCATGATCGGCGATCCGCGTGACGTGGGGGAACGCTCCATGAACTCCGCGGACACCGTCAAGGACTGGGCAGAGCGCATCTCCGGGCAGCTTAAGCGCTTCGTGCACTTCGACGGCGACAACGCCGCGAAGCTGGTCAACAACAACGACTGGACGAAGGACCTCTCAGTGATCGAGTTCCTTCGCGACATTGGCAAGCACTTCTCGCTGTCCACCATGCTTGGCCGCGAGACCGTGAAGCGACGCCTGGAAAACGACGGGATCTCCTACACCGAGTTTTCCTACATGCTGCTGCAGGCCAACGACTTTGTGCAGCTGCGCCGCGATCACGACTGCATCCTGCAGATCGGCGGCGGCGACCAGTGGGGCAACCTCGTTGCCGGTGTCGATCTGAACCGCCGCGTTGACGGTGCGCAGACCCACGCGTTGACCGTGCCGTTGGTTACGGATTCTGAGGGCAAGAAGTTCGGTAAATCCACCGGCGGCGGTTCGCTGTGGCTCGACCCGGAGATGACCAGCCCGTACACCTGGTACCAGTACTTTGTAAACACCGCGGATGCGGACGTGATCCGCTACCTGCGCTGGTTTACCTTCCTTGACCAGGAAGAACTGGAACGCTTGGCGGTTGAGGTTGAAGAGCGTCCGTTCAAGCGCGAGGCGCAGCGCCGCCTGGCGCAGGAAATGACCGACCTGGTTCACGGCGTTGAGGCCCGCGAGGCCGTCGAGCTCGCGTCCCAGGCGCTGTTCGGTCGCGCCGAACTTGCGGACCTGGACGAGGCGACCTTGGCTGGCGCCGTATCCGAGACCGAAGTCTACGAGTTCTCCGGCGAGGAAACCATCGTGGATCTGCTGGTCGGCGCTGGCCTGGCCGATTCCAAGGGTGCTGCCCGCCGCTCCATCAAGGAAGGCGGCGCCTACGTGAACAACGTTCGCATCGAAGATGAGACGTGGGCGCCAGCAGAGCAGGACTACCTGCACGGCAAGTGGCTAGTGCTGCGCCGCGGCAAGAAGAACTTCGCAGGAGCGAAACGCGTGTAGCTATTCGCTTTACGACGATTTCACCCAGGCCGGAAACCCCTTCCTGCCTGGGTGTTTGTGTTGGTTTATTGTTCGTGGTTATATTTCCATCCGTTGCTTCCGAGCGGCTGGCGCTGGTCGGAGGGAATGGTTTTAAGTGAATAGGGGTTACGTTCTGGTTAACCGGGGTTTAACGTGAGTTTGACTTTTGGTTGGTTGGTTGTGTAGCTTCTAGCGGAGTCGCTTTGCTGGCTGGGATGTTGTGTTCTGGTTGGTGGGGTGTGCTGGTGTTGTTTGAGAACTCGATAGTGTGCCAATGTACTTTTGTTGCGTGGGTGTGTTTGCCTGCCTTGTTGTGCACTGTGTTGGTGTGTGCCTGTTTTTGGGTGTGTGCCGGTGGTGGCGTGGT